>Ga0326727_10028842_pt1 | contig 10052 bp, 10 predicted proteins | sample MB2enrmetagenome_FD_207643 | JGI IMG/M metagenome (GOLD analysis project Ga0326727, IMG submission 207643) | Lab enriched peat soil microbial communities from McLean, Ithaca, NY, United States - MB29MY | ecosystem: Environmental > Terrestrial > Soil > Wetlands > Peat | place: USA: New York...
AGAGATACCGCTCTCGAAAGTCTTCACCTACGGGATTTCAAAAGCCGGGGTGAACAATATGACTCGTTTCCTTGCGAGGGAATGGGCGCCGCATGGAATTCGCGTCAATGCGGTAATGCCCGGTTTCTTTCCTGCGGAACAGAACAGAAAGATTTTGACCGAGGAGAGAAGGAAATCGATCTTCAATCATACGCCGATGGCAAGGTACGGTGAAGCCGATGAGCTGAGCGGTGCAATAATATGGCTTGCGTCGAATAGCGCTTCGTCTTTCGTGACAGGCACGGTAATCCCGGTCGACGGCGGCTTCACTGCAATGACCATATGATGGCTCGATGAAAATCGTTGTAGATTCTGCAATCCCTTTCGTTGATGATGCCTTTGGAGCCTTCGGGAAGGTGGTAAAACTCGAAAGCAAGGCGATAGACAGCCTTGCTGTACGCGACGCAGATGCAATTATTGTGAGGTCAGAAACAAGAGTCGACGAAAAACTTCTTGCCGGAAGCAGAGTTCAGTTTGTAGGTACGGCGACAATCGGCATCGATCATGTCGACGTTGAATTTTTGAAAAGCAAAGGAATTACTTTTGCAAGTGCACCGGGAAGCAACTCGAATGCGGTGGTACAGTATGTCTTTGCTGCACTTTTCACTCTCGCGAAGAGAAATCATTTTCCTCTGAAACGGAAAACACTGGGAGTCGTTGGAGTCGGAAATATCGGCAGCAAGATCGTCCGAATCGGTCAGAAATTGGGGATGAATGTTTTGCAGAACGATCCTCCGTTAGAGCGAGCAACTCACGACCCGAAGTTTGTTCCGCTCGATGATCTGATGAAGTCGGATTTCATCACGATTCATGTTCCATTCACGCGCACGGGATCGGACCCGACTTTTCATCTGTTCGATGGAAGAAGATTGTCGCTCATGAAGAAAGGAAGCATCCTTGTCAATTCTTCAAGAGGTGGAGTCGTCGATAACAACGCTTTGAAGAGCGATCTGGTGGAAGGAATGCTTGGTGACGCCGTCTTGGACGTTTGGGAAAATGAGCCGGAGATCGATATAGAACTCTTGTCGAAGTGCACAATTGGGACGCCGCACGTTGCGGGCTATTCAATCGATGGGAAAGTAAATGCTACCAAGATGGTTCTTCAGGCATTCTGTGAGCATTTCGATTTACCGAAAGCTCAAGATTTATCGTCGTTGGTTTCTCCACCTGTGTATCCAATTATTGAAATTGATAATTTTTCTTCCGACTCCGAGAATATTCTTGCAGGAGTAATAAGTCATTGCTATGACATTGAGAAGGATGATGCAGCATTAAGAAGGATTACTTCAATCGATTCCGCTGGGCAAGGAATCTTTTTCAAGCGCCTCCGGAGCAATTATGATTTTCGTCATGAGTTTTCAAACTTTACTGTGAGGATCAAAGGAAAAGGCGGGGCGCTGAGCGAAACTCTTGACTCATTTGGATTCAAGATAAATTCAGAAGATGCTGGTTAAATCAAAGAGAATAATTTTTGCGGTTTATACTTGACAAAAGAATCATGTATTTGTATCTTAATGGCGGAATGAAAGCTGAAATATCTTCGCTGAACCCAAACAATCTCTGCAATGACACTGCGTGCGCTTGTTGTTGTACCTGTACGATGGGATCACTTTGGTTTCGCGAAGGTGCAGGCCCATAAGTTGAATTAAGATCAATTTTGTTTTACAAGCCCTTCGTTGAGAACCAGCGAAGGGCTTTTTTTATATAAACACAAGGAGGAGTAATATCATGGCACAAGATAAATATGCACATCCGGAAGTCCTGGCCGATACTAGTTGGGCAGACCAGCACAAAGAAGATCCGAATGTTCGAATCGTTGAAGTCGATGTGGATACAAAAGCTTATGAAGATGGCCATATCCCCGGCGCAATCGGCTGGAATTGGCAGACCCAATTGTCGGACAGCGTCCGTCGGGACCTTGTTCCCAAAGCAGAATTGGAAAAACTTCTCGGCGAATCGGGAATCGACGACAATACGACCATTCTTCTTTACGGTGACAACAACAATTGGTTTGCAGCATGGGCATTCTGGCAGTTGAAGATTTACGGCCACAAAGATGTCCGGCTGATAAACGGCGGTCGCAAAAAATGGATTGCAGAAGGTAGATCGCTTACGAAGGATATTCCAAAGATTGCGAACAAGATTTATAGAGCACCTTCGCCTGATTTTTCAATCAGAGCTTATCTCCAGGATATTTTGAAAGCTGTCGACGACGGAAAGAAAGTGGCACTTGTCGATGTACGCTCAGGCGATGAATATACGGGTAAAATTCTCTCGCCTCCGGGGTTGCCGGAGACGTGCCAGCGCGGAGGCCATGTGCCAAAAGCGGTGAATGTTCCGTGGGGAAAGAATGTGAACGATGATGGTACGTTCAAGTCGGTCGATGAGTTGAGATCGCTGTACGAGCCGCTCGGTGTCAGGTCCGACAAAGATGTGGTTGCATATTGCAGAATCGGCGAGCGATCGAGTTTGACATGGTTTGCTCTCAAATATCTGCTCGGATACAGTAAGGTCAAGAACTATGATGGCTCGTGGACCGAGTGGGGAAACTTGGTGAATGCGCCTATTACTCGTGGAGAAAGAGCATGAATGGAATAACCCCGAAGGAATATCGCGAAAGGACTGAGCCAGCACCGCCGTTCAAAATGCACATTGTGAGTTACAGGCTTGGTGACACATTCTATTGCATAGTTGACAATGTCGATCCTGGAGCGAATATTGCACGAGCGGAAGCGCCGACCCGCGAAGAAGCTGAATCGACGGCGATCGCTAAGGCAAAGGAACGGTTGGAATATTCAGCGTCGAGAGTGCAGAAAACATAAAGATGAAACGAATAGAACAAATACGACGACTCGCATGTGGCAGGGCGCGCCCGAGATTGAGTGAGATAACATGCAATAGATGGCGTTTCTTTATAGAAGCGCCAACCTTTTCAAATAGAAACCTCGTTTTGAAATTCTCTATTAACTATGAAGGCCGCTGAAATGAAAACAATTCAATCGGACGAAGAATTGTTGACTCTTGCAGAGACTCTGTTTCAAAAACATGAGTCGCACGGGTTGACTTTGCCAATCAAGGCGGAGACCCGCCGCTTTGCCGATGAAATTATCGAATGCTTGTTTCCGTCTCTCTCGGAGAAAGTTTACTTTTCGCCTGAGGAGATACAGGCGAAACTTGTTTTGCTTCAAAGAAACGCGAAGGCAATCTTACATTCATTGCCGCACAAACCCGGCGACTCGGTTGATGAAATCGTCTCGACTTTTTTCTCTCGGCTTCCGGAAATCCATAACAAGCTCTGGCTCGACGCGGATGCCATCTACCGAGGCGATCCGGCGGCGGAAAGCATCGAGGAGGTTGTTCTTGCTTATCCAGGATTTCTCGCGATTGCGATTTACCGGATTGCGCATGAGTTTTATCTGCTCGACGTTCCGATTTTTCCACGTTTGTTGACCGAATATGCACATCAGCTTACCGGGATCGACATGCATCCCGGCGCACAGATCGGGACGCCTTTTTTCATCGATCATGGTACAGGCATAGTCGTTGGCGAAACCACGATCATCGGCGACAACGTAAAAATTTACCAGGGCGTTACGCTTGGTGCATTGAGCGTTGACAAATCTCTGGCAAACACCAAACGTCATCCGACAATTGAAGATAATGTGATTATCTATGCGCAGGCCGTCATCTTGGGCGGCGATACGGTAATTGGGCATGACAGCGTCGTTGGCGGCAATTCCTGGCTAACACGAAGCGTACCGCCGTTTTCATTTGTATATACAGAGACAAAGGTAAATGTTCGAACTCCGGATGAGACGAACGGAGGCATCGATTTTGTCATATAGAACTATTCAGCATCATCCGATTCAATTTTCCGCAAACAATAAAAGGGAGTACTCCTAATGAAAGTGAATTCTATTCTTGAAACAATTGGCAACACGCCTCACGTGAGAATCAACAGGCTTTTCCCATCGCAAGTGAATGTCTGGTTGAAATTAGAACGAGCCAATCCCGGTGGCAGTATCAAGGATCGCATCGCGATTTCCATGATCGAAGACGCCGAGCAGCGCGGGCTTCTAAAACGAGACAGCGTGATTATCGAGCCTACTTCTGGCAATACTGGGATCGGGCTGGCGATGGTGGCGGCAGTGAAGGGATACAAGCTGGTCCTTGTGATGCCGGAATCCATGTCAATCGAGCGAAGGCGGATTCTTTGTGCTTACGGAGCTATGCTCGAGCTGACTCCACGCGAGAAAGGAATGAAAGGAGCTATCGATCACGCGAACGAGCTTGCCGCGAAGACGCCGAACGCCTGGATTCCGCAGCAGTTCGAGAACCCAGCCAACATCGTGGCACACGAGCAAACAACGGCTCAAGAAATCGTTCATGATTTTCCCGAAGGCATCGACTATTTGATCACGGGTGTGGGAACCGGCGGACACATCACCGGCTGTGCAAACGTCTTAAGGAAGAAATTTCCTAAGATAAAAGTCTTTGCTGTCGAGCCATCTCTTTCGCCAGTCATTAGCGGCGGCTCACCGAGTCCACACCCACTTCAGGGGATCGGTGCAGGTTTCATTCCAAAGAATCTACATGTGGAAATTCTTGACGGCGTCGTTCAAGTATCGAAGGAAGAAGCCTTTGATCTCACGGTCCGAGCCGCAAAGGAGGAGGGAATATTTGTCGGCATTTCGACCGGTGCTGCGCTCGCTGCGGTTGCCAAAAAAATTCCGGAGATTCCTGGCGGCAGCACAGTCCTCACTTTTGACTACGATACCGGCGAGAGGTATTTGTCAGTTGAAGGCCTCTTCGGATGAACCACGATGTTCAGAGCATGTGTGAGAATTGAAATTTCATACGAAAATGGCCCGGCTTCGGAGCAAGAACAAGCGCGGAAATCTTTCGGAGACCAGCTTTCACGCGCTCTTTATGAGTGCAAAATTCAGACTTAGTTCATTAATCGTAAGTGTCTGAGATTGTCGGCTCGGAAATTTTTTAATGAATTATTTCGTTTCCAGTATGAGGAATGAGAGACGCCATAAGGTGGCAAGACAAGAAGTTGAAAAGGGACGACCTTGGTAGCAGATGAAAAATTAGGTCGTCATCGTATCCGGAATCAGAAGACCCCCATCGATGGCGCGATGAACGCCACCGTGACACAGGATTTGGAAAGCGAATGTGATTCTCAAGCTGCGCTGCGTGATCGTCATTCAATCCTGGGACATATCGGGAACACTCCACTTCTTCGCATCCGGAGATTATTTCGAGGTAATGAGTCAGTGGAAATTTATGCTAAAGCGGAATGGTTTAATCCGGGCGGATCGGTCAAAGATCGAGCTGCTCTGAGTATGATACTCGAAGCCGAACGCTCAGGGAAATTGAAGAAAGGCAAGACGATTATCGATGCGACGAGCGGAAATACCGGCATTGCCTATGCGATGATAGGGAGTGCACTCGGATACAAAGTCGCCCTTGCCCTTCCGGCGAACGCCAGCCAGGAACGCAAAAATGCGTTGCAGGCTTACGGCGCAGAAGTAATTCTAACAGATCCGCTTAGTGGTACAGATGGCGCTCAACAAAAAGTCAGAGAATTGGTTGCCGCCGATCCCGGGAGGTATTTTTATCCAGATCAATACAACAATCCGGCGAACTGGAGGGCGCACTATCTCACCACCGCTCAGGAAATCTGGGAGCAAACGGGCCATCGCATTACGCACTTTGTCGCTGGGCTTGGCACAACGGGTACATTTGTCGGGACAAGCCGGAGATTGAAGGAGTTCAATCCATCGATCGTTTGTGTCTCTTTTCAGCCCGATTCACCGCTCCATGGTCTTGAAGGACTGAAACACTTAGAGACTACGATGGTTCCGGGAATTTATGATCCGACAATTGCGAACGATCAGCTTATGATTTCAACAGAAGAGGCCTACGAGATGGTTAATCGATTAGCGCGCGAAGAAGGTATGTTCGTCGGAATATCGGGTGGAGCAGCGATGGCCGCAAGTCTGAAAGTTGCCTTGAGATTGAAATCGGGAGTAATTGTTACGGTGTTTCCGGACAGCGGAGCAAGATATGGAACGGAACATCTTACAAACCGGAATAGCGAAGAGTGAAGTGCGATGGGTAAGAAGTTGAAACTGAAAAACAGAAATTTGGCGACTGACAATTGATAACACTAAGCTTAAATAGATAATGATTAGAATATCGAGAGAGGTGGTTCTTCGCATAGAAAAGCATGGTGAACGGACGTACCCCGACGAATGCTGCGGTATTATGCTCGGTGTAAACAATGGCGTTGATCGGATCGTTGAAGAGATCGTCGAGCTTGAAAATGAGCAGAATGAGAATCGCCGCAGAAGATTTTTCGTGACGCCCAAACAATACTTGCGGGCTGAACGAGCGGCGGCGGGAAGAAAATTAGAACTTCTGGGTTTTTATCATTCGCATCCCGACCACCCTGCAGTTCCCTCTGAGTTCGATAAAGATCACGCACTTCCATGGTTCACTTATATTGTAGTTTCTATCACGAATGGGAAAGCAGAGGATATGACTGCCTGGTTGTTGCTTGAGACAAGAGAAGGTTTCGATAATAAGGAAATTATGATAGAGGAAGAGGTAGACAGTAAACGGTAGGTAGGATGTAATAACAAGCCGAGCGCTGATAGCAAAAAGCTGGCGGCTATTCTAAATAAACGAGGTCAAAGAAAATGTCTATAAAAGTTTTCATCCCGACGCCATTGCGTCCATATACAGAGAAAAAAGAAATTGTCGAGGTTAATGGACATACTGTCGATGATGTTCTGCGGAATCTTACTTCGAAGTATAGTGACATTCGGCAGCATCTATACAGTGAGAACGGAGATTTGCGAAGCTATGTAAATATTTACGTCAATGACGAAGATATCCGGTACCTCGAAAAGGAGAAAACCCAGTTGAAGGAATCTGATACGGTTAGCATCATACCTTCGATAGCCGGAGGAGTCGGAGTGACAACCTTTGAGGATGAAATCCAATTATCCAATGAGGAAGTTCTGCGATACAGCAGGCATTTGATAATTCCTGAAGTCGGGTTATCGGGCCAGAAGAAGCTTAAGGCGGCGAAAGTCTTGATGATCGGTGCAGGAGGACTCGGGTCGCCGCTCGGCTTGTACCTCGCCGCAGCGGGAATCGGAAAAATCGGCATCGTCGATTTCGACGTCGTCGATTTGACGAATCTTCAGCGGCAGGTTTTGCATTTCACTCAGGATGTCGGAAGATCGAAGCTTGATTCGGCGCGCGAGACTCTATACGGAATCAACCCAAATGTTGAAATTGAAACCTACGGAGAGCGGCTTTCATCTGAAAATGCTCTTAGGGTCTTCGCAGACTACGATGTTATCGTGGATGGCACGGATAATTTTCCAACGCGGTATCTTGTCAACGATGCTTGTGTTATTCTCGGCAAGCCAAATGTCTATGGTTCAATCTTGAGGTTCGATGGACAGGTGAGCGTGTTCGACGCCAAACGCGGACCATGTTATAGGTGTCTCTACCCGGCTCCGCCTCCACCGGGACTTGTGCCGAGTTGTGCGGAAGGTGGAGTGCTCGGAGTATTGCCAGGAATAATCGGGTCTCTTCAAGCCCTTGAAGTGATCAAGTTGATTCTCGGTCAAGGCGAGCCGTTGATCGGCAGGCTCGTTTTGTTCGATGCGCTGAAATTCAAATTTCGGGAGTTGAAGCTGAGGAGGAATCCTGAATGCCCGATCTGTGGAGACAATCCGACGATCCACGAGCTGATCGACTACGAAGAATTCTGCGGAATAGTGCCACGGGCAGTCGAGACCGAAGAAATCGTCGATGACAAGACTGAAATCACCGTTGAGCAATTGAAGACAAGATTAGTTCGCGGCGACGATATTTTCCTGCTCGACGTTCGTGAGCCGCACGAGTATGAGGTTGTAAACATAGGTGCATACCTTATTCCGCTTTCCACGCTGCCGAGAAGAATCAACGAGTTGGACAGGTCAAAGGAGATCGTGGTACACTGCAAGTCTGGTGCGCGAAGCGCAAGAGCTGCAAAGTATCTCCGTGAGAATGGATTCAAGGCAGTGAGGAATTTGATTGGCGGAATCAATGCTTGGGCTGAGAGGATAGATCCGAGCCTGCCAAGATATTGAGATTTGCGTATCTTGGATGCAAGAATATTTTCAAAAGGCAATATCTGCCATGACGATCTTATTACTATCAGCATGCATTATGCTGAAAAGAGTGCAACGAGAACATTTTTTGATGAAGCTTTGAAAATAGATCCGGGCAGTGTAGGCGTCTGGGTCTCGTATATGTGGAGCTTTCTTCCTATGCGGGGCGGATCTCACGAGGAAATGCTCCAGCTTGCGGATGAAAGCGACAAATATCTTTCATTTGATTCGTGGCTTAAAGTTCTCCACGGATATTCAGTTTGACGAAGGCCGGAGTCTCGAAGAAAATGACAATTACCTGCATGCGATTCAAAAAGAACAATGAAGCAATCCCGGGTTGAATGAGTCGGCTAGTTTATTGAGTTTATCATTCAATGGCGAGAATACGATTTGACTTGGCAGATTTCGATAGGAGACTTCCCATTTCAATATTTCCTATTTCCTTTCCAGCCGATAAAAGGTCAAAGCGGATATGGTTTATGATCATGTTTAGATAATCAAAAGCAGTAGCGACGGTCTGAAAAGACTCGATGGTTTTCAGCCTTCTCTGAATCTGTCTGTCAAAATTCTCAGCTATGATGTTTGTTTTCAGTCCTTCCGGATTGGTGGAAAGAAAGGAGTTCAGGTAGCGATGTTTGCTGCTGTATCTGCGGGTGATGTAACTTATGTTAATGGAGATATCATGGTTGGTTTTCTGATTGAGCACTTTATGGGCGTCCGCGATGAGACCTTCCTTTGCTTAGTGTTGTTCCTGGAGGGCTCCTAGATCGCTTTTCATTTGCCGGAATTTCTCGATGCCGGATGCACTTTCGGCGCAAAATCTTTCCTCTGGATACGTCTTTCGTTGCTTTGTCTGACATGGGGTTCAAAATTCCTACTTATTTCAGCAACTTGTCACAACCTCATCAACCGAGAATTGTTACGCCTATTAGCATTTCGGCTTGACTTTTCGGGTCACGTAGCATATATTTTAACGCTTTGAACGACCCTTGGTCGTATTAGTTTCAGAAAAAGTTTGATTTCGAAGCGCCCTCGGAAGTTTGTGGGGGCGATTTTTTTCTGACGTCGAGCAGTTCGACGAAAGTTCTTTGACAAGTCTGTGCACAGCGAGAAGTCAATTTGATTTTAAGGTTCAGCCTTGACACACAATAATGTCAGGCGAACTCTCAGCGAAAAGCTGATGAGCCTTCGGCTCAAAAGTTTTTTACCACGGAGAGTTTGATCCTGGCTCAGGACGAACGCTGGCGGCGTGCCTAACACATGCAAGTCGAGGGGTTCCGAGTTAGCAATAATTCGGAATCACTGGCGCACGGGTGCGTAACGCGTAGGCAATATGCCTTCAGGATTGGGATAACCCCGAGAAATCGGGACTAATACCGAGCGATGCAGCGGCACCGCATGGTGACAGTTGTTAAACCCCGCAAGGGGGCCTGAAGATTAGCCTGCGTCCTATCAGGTAGTTGGTGAGGCAACGGCTCACCAAGCCTACGACGGGTAGCTGGTCTGAGAGGATGATCAGCCACACTGGAACTGAGACACGGTCCAGACTCCTACGGGAGGCAGCAGTGAGGAATATTGCTCAATGCCCGAAAGGGTGAAGCAGCGACGCCGCGTGAGGGATGAAGGCCCTATGGGTTGTAAACCTCTGTAGGGAGGGAATAAACTGGTGCTTTGCGCCATTGAAGGTACCTCCAAAGTAAGCCCCGGCCAACTACGTGCCAGCAGCCGCGGTAATACGTAGGGGGCGAGCGTTGTCCGGAATCACTGGGTGTAAAGGGTCTGCAAGCGGATCAGTAAGTCAGAGGTGAAATCCTGCAGCTCAACTGTAGAACCGCC
>Ga0326727_10028843_pt1 | contig 10052 bp, 9 predicted proteins | sample MB2enrmetagenome_FD_207643 | JGI IMG/M metagenome (GOLD analysis project Ga0326727, IMG submission 207643) | Lab enriched peat soil microbial communities from McLean, Ithaca, NY, United States - MB29MY | ecosystem: Environmental > Terrestrial > Soil > Wetlands > Peat | place: USA: New York...
TTTCGCTCTACTGGCACCCGAACCATCTGCTTGAGGCTATTTGCTGGCCGGATTGATGGGTACCGTGGCCTCGCTCTTCCCACTCTGGGTCGCGCTCCCGGAAGGGCTCACGGCCGTGATCTCCGTCATGGAGGTTGGACTGATCATCATCTCGGTCTGGTTGCCCTGCTTATCCTTTGCGCGTACCAGGAACGAACCCGGCATGATCTGGATGTCAGAGTAGCCGGCCTTCGACAGGTCCTGACGCAGCTGCTCCTGAACCTGCATCGTGTTCTGCGGCCTTGTACTGGTAGAATCGCTGGTGGTGGCGGTCGCCGTCGGCGTCGGAAGCGCGTTCTGCGGCGTGGTGGTGGCGGAATCGCTGGTGGCGGCGGTCGCCACCAGTGCCGGAAGCGCGAACAGGCAGGCGGCGGCGACCGCCGGGGTCCAGAATTTACGCATGACAATCTCCTGGGTTGAATCGGGACGAAGGTCGAGGAGTTGCTACGACGCCAACCAGCCGCTTTGATAAGCCACCTCATACGGCTGCAAACAGGATCGGAAACTACTCACATCAACCTCCGGGCGGTGTTTGACTTGAGTAGTTTCCGAACCTGACGCAGCGCTCCTCCGCGCCGTATGGTTCTTCCAGGCGCGGCATGGTCGGTTTCCATGCCCGAAAGGCCATGAAACCCCGGTGGTTGAAATGAGTCGTTCTGTGGCTGCGGCCCAGCTCGGATCCGAGTTTAACGCCTTTCTGTTTGCGCCAGTTGGTGACGAAAGAAATGGTATGACGCTCACCGTCCTTTCGGCGTTGGCGCGGCTGGATGTCGACCCCTGGCAGGAAGCCTCTGAATTGGCGCGGATGCCGAGGGCGGCCGCGAACCAAAGATTGACTTCTTTGGTTGCGGCACTCCCCGATACCCCGTCGACGTGGTCGCAGCCTGACACAATCGCCGACCGCCTGATCGCGCTCCTGCCACGCAGGGATAATGCTTCCGTCGCGGCGCGCGCGAAGTTGCTGGGTGCGGGTGCAGTACCGAATTCCCGGAGCGTCGCAAGACTGTATGCGATCAATCTGCTCCTCCTGGCCGGCATGCTGTGCGCCCAATGGGCCTTGGTGAACCTGAAAACGCCGGCAGATGCGGACACCATTCAAGCGCCTGCTTCCAGCACGGCGCTCTCAACGATCTCGCCATCGGACCCAGGCCATTGATGATCAACTGATCTGATCAAAAGGAGTTGACATGCTTGACGAAAAGACACTGCGGAGCGCTGGCGACCCACGCGATCAGACGAAGCCGGGGTCGGTCGAGCGGCAATATCAGCAAGAACCACAGAGCGAGGCAGTTGCGGTGACCCAGCCGGATCAGCCTGCTCCGCGCGGACGAATGCCCCTTTTCGGCACCTGACGATCACCCAGGCCAAGCGAACGCCACCTCTGCGCAGACTTCACTTTCCGGGCGGAATTCTGAGACGGCGACCAGGGCCGTATTCGCGACGAGCCGGGTACAGGCATTCCTCAACGGCTCAACGAAGGCGGCTGCCCGGCAACGGACGCACTACTACATGCAAAGTCAGAGGCCTGCGGGCGGGGCCGACTCAAGGCAGACGCCGTCTGGCAAACGGGAGGCGTACCCGGCCTCCGCGCGAGGTGCGTAGATTCCGACCCTCCCGCCGGTGGCTAGCATGAGCGCATGATGGGGCTTGTTGGTTACCACGACCAACACAGAATGCTCTGTTGTCTACGGCAACGGGGCCATTCGAAGTGCGTGAGCACGCCATCGTTAGGAGAACCCACGAATGAAGCGCTTCTACCTCATAAGTTCCGTTGCGGCCTGCGTCTGCCTTGGTCTTGGCGCACCTGCGGTCTCGGCCCAAACCTCGGCAGCCCCAGCGGCAAAAACGCCACGGCCCGTTGTTCAGACGGCCGATGTCAGCAAGCCCGCGGAGGCATGCCTGAAAGACGTACGAGCGTTCGAAGAAGAGATGCAGAAGGGGGGCTACTGGCTTGGCGGTTCGGGCAACGCATATGGCTATCCGATGGGCGGCTACGGTTACGGATATGCCGGATCGATGGGCGGCTCTCCGGCGGATCGCATGCCAGGTTATCAAAACGCCCGTCCCGGATATGAAATCCATATCCTTATAGCGTCGGCAAGCATCCTTGCGCAGAACGGGAAGCAGCAGCCGTGCGAGGACGTGCTCACCACCACGCGGGCAATCTACAAAACATACGCGGGCAATATGCACGGCAGCGGCATGAGGGCGGCTGACGAGCCGGGCTGGGAGCAGGAGCAAATCAAATCCGCCCTCCCGGTCACAGGCCAGAAAGTCGCATTCCGCTCCGACCAACTCATCGACACGGACGTGCGCAACGCGACGAATGAAGGTCTTGGCAGCGTTCATGATCTCGTCATGGATCCCAAGACCGGCAAGATCGCCTATCTGGTCATCGGGCGCGGCGGGGTTTTCGGCTTTGACGAGACGTTCGTGCCGGTTCCCTGGGACGACTTCAAGACTACTCCAAACGTAGGCCTGTTGGTGCTCGACACAACGAAATCCGCGATGGACGCAGCCCCGACGGTGACCCGCGAAAAGTTCTCCATGCCTAATCAGTTCGATCAGGAAAGCCAAAAGGTGGACGCGTACTGGAAAACCACCCTGACGAGCAAAGCCGGCGGCTGACCGATATCGTTGCGTCCATCGCTGGTCGTTTTTGCGACGAGCCGGGTGCCAGGTCGCGGGGTGTCCGTGGCCGGCATCCGGCTTGGCATGGGTGAGTATTTTCCGTCCCTCCACCGCGGCACCGCTGCCGGATACGCTCGCAATCGCCGGACGATAGGCCCGCAGACTTCTCGGCGTCAGCGATACCGCACGGCAAAGCGCCCATACGTTTTCTGAAAGGCGCCTTGGTACCATGACTGCTCATGTCCTCTCGACCAAACCCGAAGGCGCCTGCATCCTGACGATCAACGGCGGCTCGTCGAGTATCAAGTTCGGGCTTTTTGAGGTCCGTGATCCGCTCCAGCGGATCCTGCACGGGGAAATCGACCGGATCGGACTGCCGCAGGCCACATTGCGGGTCGATGGTCTGCTTCCGGCTGACCACGTTTCGGGGCAAGTGAAGGTACCGGACCACGCGGCGGCCGTGGACGCCCTGATGGACTATATCGAGCAACGTGGCACTCACGGTGCGTTGACCGCGGTCGGGCATCGCGTGGTGCACGGGGGACCGAAATACAGCGCACCGCATCGCATTTCCGCGGACATGATCGAGGATCTGCGCGGGCTCAGCTCATTCGATCCGGAGCACCTGCCGGAAGAGATCCTGTTGATAGAAGCATTCGGCCGCCGATTTCCCGACATTCCTCAGATAGCGTGCTTCGACACCGCATTTCACCACGATTTGCCGCGCGTCTCGCGACTGTTGGCAATCCCGCGCCGCTATGAGGAACAAGGGATCCGGCGCTACGGATTTCACGGTCTGTCGTACTTCTTTCTCATGGAAGAACTTACCCGCCTGGCCGGAGTAACCGCCGCCCGCGGTCGGGTCATTCTCGCCCACCTGGGCAGCGGCGCGAGCCTCGCGGCCGTGCGCGGCGGTAAGTCGGTGGACACAAGCATGGGCCTTACGCCGGCAGCCGGAGTGCCAATGAGCACCCGCTCCGGCGATCTCGATCCGGGACTGGTCTGCCATCTGGCGCGGACCGAACACATGACCCCGGAGCAATTCAACAAGATCGTCAACTTCCAGTCCGGCCTGCTGGGAATATCAGAAACCAGTTCCGACATGCGCGAGTTGATTGATCATGAAACGCAGGATGTACGCGCGGCCGAGGCCGTTTCGGTGTTCTGCTACCAGGTCAAGAAGTGGATCGGCGCTTTCGCGGCCGCGATGGGTGGAGTGGACACGCTGGTGTTCTCCGGGGGTATCGGCGAAAACTCGCCCATCGTCCGCGCACGAATTTGTGAAAACCTGCGCTTCCTCGGAATCGCGCTCGACCCGCAGCGCAACGCGCAGAGTGCGCCGCTGATTTCGCCGGACGCCGGTGCGGTCCCGGTGCGGGTCATACACACGAATGAGGCGCTGATGATCGCGAAGTCGGTCATGACCGTCCTGAAGCTGGATGCACCATGACGCGGCGCGTTTCACCGCACACCAGACTGCAGACGTAGAGAAGATTAGGAACCGCATCCATGGCAACACCCAATGCCGATCACGCCAAGGCTCCCGACCTGAACCCGGGATCGGCCTCGAAGAAGAAGAACGACCTGCAAACCCTGCCCATGGCGGAGGTCGAGAAGCAGCTTGGCTCGTCACCGGAAGGTCTCAGTCAAGCTGAGGCAACAAAGCGACTGAGCCAATACGGGCCAAACGAACTCGCGGAGAAGAAAACCAACGCGCTGCTGGCATTTCTCAAGTATTTTTGGGGGCCAATCCCGTGGATGATTGAAGTGGCGGTGGTTCTGTCGGGTGTCGTACAGCATTGGCCGGACTTCTTTATCATCCTGGTGTTACTTTGCGCCAATGCCACGATCGGTTTCTGGGAAGAGCGCGAGGCAGGCAATGCCATCGATGCGCTGAAGGCAAGGCTGGCGATCAAGGCCCGCGTAAAGCGTGATGGCAAGTGGATTACGCCACCCGCCAAAGAATTGGTGCCAGGCGACATCATCCGCCTGCGTCTGGGTGACATCGTGCCGGCGGATGCGCGCCTGCTGAAAGGCGACGAGGTTTCGGTCGATCAGTCCGCGTTGACGGGAGAGTCCTTGCCAGCCGAGAAAAATCCCGGCGACGCGGTGTTTTCCGGTTCGATCATCCGTCGCGGCGAGATCGGTGCGCTGGTGTATGCGACGGGCACAAACACCTATTTTGGCAAGACGGCCGAACTGGTGGAGTCCGCGGTTACCGTCAGCCATTTCCAGAAGGCCGTGCTGAGGATAGGCAACTACCTGATCATGCTGGCGGTGGCCATGGTGACGGTAATCATTGCCATCGGAATCTATCGCGGCAATGCGATCCTCACGACGTTGCAGTTTGCCCTTGTGCTGACGGTGGCGGCGATCCCCGTGGCCATGCCAACGGTTCTGTCGGTGACGATGGCGGTCGGTGCCCGCCTGCTCGCCAGGAAGCAGGCGATCGTAAGCAAGCTGGTCGCCATCGAGGAACTGGCCGGCGTGGACGTGCTGTGTGCCGACAAGACTGGCACCCTGACGCAGAACAAGCTGACGCTGGGTGATCCGTTCTGCCTGGACAAAATCACCGCCGACCAGGTCATCCTCGCCGGCGCGTTGGCCTCGCGGGCAGAGAACGACGATACTATCGATCTCGCCGTCCTGGGCGGCGTGAAGGACAAGGAGGCGCTGAAACCCTATCAGGTCACCCATTTCCAGCCGTTCGATCCGGTGCACAAGCGCACCGAGGCCACCGTCAAGGCCGCGGACGGAACGACCTTCAAGGTCACGAAGGGGGCCCCCCAGGTCATCCTGGGACTGTCCGCCAATGCGGCGACCGTAAAGGACGCCGTCGACAAAGCAGTCAATGCCTTCGCTGCGCGCGGGTTTCGTGCGCTCGGTGTGGCCCGGGCGGATGGCGACGGCAAGTGGCAGCTTCTCGGCGTATTGCCGCTGTTCGATCCGCCGCGTGAAGATGCCAAACCCACCATCGCGACCGCGGCCCAGATGGGCGTGAAGATCAAGATGGTGACGGGCGATGCGTTGGCGATCGCCAAGGAAACCGCCAAAGCACTCGGGATGGGCACGAATATTCTCGACGGCGCGACCCTCGGCGACTCCAAGACCGAGGAGACCGCCGCGGTGGCCAGATCCATCGAGGAGGCTGATGGTTTCGCCCAGGTTTTCCCGGAACACAAATTCCACATCGTCGACGTGCTGCAGAAGCACGATCACATCGTGGGCATGACGGGGGACGGGGTGAACGACGCGCCCGCACTGAAGAAGGCCGACTGCGGCTTCGCTGTTTCCGGCGCCACCGACGCGGCGCGTGCGGCGGCGGCCATCGTGCTGGTGGCACCGGGGCTATCGGTGATCATCGATGCAATCAAGGAGAGCCGAAGAATCTTTCAGCGCATGAACAGCTACGCGATGTACCGCATCGCGGAGACGCTGCGCGTACTCCTGTTCATGACGCTGGCGATCGTTATTTTCAACTTTTATCCGCTGACGGCGGTTATGATCGTGATACTGGCGCTACTCAACGACGGCGCCATCCTGTCCATCGCCTATGACAACGTTCACTACAAGAACGCCCCCGAAGCCTGGAACATGCGTCTGGTTCTGGGAATCGCCACGGTACTGGGCCTCGTCGGTCCCATCGCGGCATTTGGCCTGTTCTACCTCGGCGACAAGATTTTTCATCTCGCCCATCCGCAACTCCAGACCATGATGTATCTCATGCTGTCGGTGGCGGGCCATTTGACGATCTTCCAGACACGTACGCGCGGACCGTGGTGGTCCACACGCCCGGCGTGGATCCTGTTGGCGGCGGTATGCGGAACACAGGTCGTAGCCACGGTGATAGCGGTCTATGGCGTGGGGCTCGTGACGCCGCTTGGCTGGGCGTATGCGGGGATCGTTTGGGGTTATGCCTGCTGACCGACCCGGTGAAGCTGCTCGCCTATAAGGTTCTCGATATTATCAAAGCCGATACCAAGCCTCAAACCAAAACCGAACCGAAACCTGCCGCCAAGCCCGAAGCCAAGCCCGAAGCCAAACCCGAGCCCGAGCCTGCAGCCGAGGCCAAGCCCGAGCCCCAGCCTGCAGCCGAAGCCAAGCCCGATGTTGCGGCACTGCTCAATACGACGCTCGGTGAGATCCTCGTGGCTGGCCTCGTCAAAGACCCGGAGGATGCCGGGCGTCTCATCGCCCAGGGTATCATCCAGACCGAGGCGCGCGATGCCGGCGCCACGCTGCCCGAACCTAAAGCCGATCCCAAGCCGAAGGCCAAAGCCAAGACGCCGTCCGCTTCGACGGCAAAAGCTGCCGAGTGACCCTATCAACCATACGAGCGAGACCGGCGGCCGCTCCGGCAAACCACCACGAGGAACCTGGTCCACGCAACCGGGAGGACGGAAAGTGAAGATACACATCAAGGATTTTCGCGTGCCGGAGGACGAAAAGGTCGACCTCAAGAAATGGCTGACAGATGTCAAACCCGTGCACAATTCGCAAAAGCACTATAAGGAGCGGCTGGGGGAGCACATCGCGCAACTGAGCGCACTGCAGCAGCTTCACTACGCATGCGGCCGTTATGCCGTCCTGCTGATTTTCCAGGCGATGGATGCGGCGGGAAAAGATGGCGCCATCAGGCACGAGATGTCCGGCGTCAATCCCCAGGGCTGTCAGGTGTTCAGCTTCAAGCAGCCGAGCGCCAACGAACTGCTACACGACTTCCTCTGGCGTACCACGCGCGATCTTCCGGAACGCGAGCAGATCGGCATGTCAACCGATCCTATTACGAAGAGGTGCTGGTCGCGCGGGTGCATCCCGAGATTCTCCGCGCCGAGGGGCTCCCGGAGGCCTTGCTCGTCGAGATGGCGGTCTGGCGGGACCGGTATCGGTCTATCGTGGATCTGGAGCGGCACCTCCACGGCAACGGCACCCGCATCGTCAAATTCTACCTCCACCTTTCGAAAAAGGAGCAGAGAAAGCGCTTCCTCGCGTGCATCGACGAGCCGGAAAAGAACTGGAAGTTCAGCATGGCGGACATCAAGGAGCGAGAATTCTGGGAGCAGTATATGACAGCGTTCGAGGAATGCCTCGGCGCGACCAGCACGTGTGACGTCCCCTGGTACGTCGTTCCCGCTGACGATAAGGATAACGCCCGGCTGATCGTATCCCAGATCGCCCTCGATACGCTCGATGGGCTCAACATGAGCTACCCAGAAACGAGCCCGGAACGCCATAAGGAATTGCAATCAATTCGCCGGGAACTCACGACGTGAAGGCCGTGCGCTCCAGATTGCAAAATTCCAGAACGCGACGGTCTTCGCGCCGGCAGGCCCCACGATGAACCATTACCCGACGCTGACCGCCGCAATCTTCGACGTCGACGGCGTGCTCCTCGCATCTCCTCATGAACGTGCCTGGCGGGAGGCGCTCCAAGGAATAGCTGACCCGAAGCGCTTCACCACCGCGATGTATCAGGCTACCGTGGCTGGCAAGCCGCGCCTCGCAGGCGCGGTGGCCGCCCTGGAGGCATTGGCTGTGCCGGACGCCGCGAAGCTTGCTCCCGCGTACGCCGTGAGCAAGCAAAAGCGGCTTGAAGAGCTTATACATGCCGGAGGCGTCAAGGCTTTCCCAGATGCGCTCCGCTTCGTTCAGACGGTCCGGTCGCTGGGCTGGCCCATGGCCGTCGCCTCGTCGTCGAAGAACGCCAACCAAATGATGCAGTCGATCCAAGTGGGCGCCGGCCGGACCCTGTTGGATATGTTCAGCGCCAATGTTTGCGGCCGCGAGCTGGCCCACGGCAAGCCGAACCCGGAGATTTTCTTGTTGGCCGCCACAGCGCTGGGGGTTGAGCCAGCACGGTGCTTCGTCGCCGAGGATGCCCCCGCCGGCATCAAGGCAGCTCGCGCGGGCGGCATGGCTGCGCTCGGCGTCGCCCGACTGGAGGATGCGGCCGGACTGCGGGCAGCAGAAGCGGACCTCGTTGTGACAAGCCTGGACGACGTCGCGATGGATACGCTGGCGCAGGGGCGGCTCTGCCGGCGAACGACATGAAAGAGCCAGCAACGATGGAACATGCGCTCGAACCGACCGCTGATCCCGCCTGGGTTCTCGAGGCCGACGGCTACGATGCCCTGCGTGAGACCACGGTCGAGTCACGATTCGCTATCAGCAACGGCTTACTGGGCATCAGAGGCGCGCGAGCGATGACACGTGGCGCGCGCTGGGTTGTTCCTGCCCGCACCTATGTCGCCGGCCTGTTCGACACGCCCGGCACAGGCTCGGGCGCGCCGGGACTGGTGCCTGCCGCCGACTGGCTGCAGGTCCGCATCCTGCTGCCTGGCGGGCCTCTGGTGCACCATCCCAAGGATGTGTCCTCGCATCGCATCATACTCGACATGAAGCGGGGTGCATTGCTGAGTGAGTTCCACCGGTTGAAGGCGCCCGGCGCTAAGCATCCCAACTTCGGCATCCACGTGCGGACATTGCGCCTCGTGTCGCTGGACGAGCGTGCCATCGGGCTGCAACTGATCCAACTCGAAATCGAGGAAGGCGAGGGCGAGGTCACCCTCGAAGCGTCGTTCGAAGGGGTAAACCTTGGACTCGTCACTGACCAGCTTGATCAGGATCTCGGCCTCTGGCACACGCACCGTCCCGGCAGCCGCCTTGCCATCGCCACGGCGTCGCTGCTGCAAGTCGACGGTCACGACCTTGCACCGACTTCGCGCGGCGAACTGAAGAACTCCTGGACGTGGGCATGCCGCCCCGCGCAAGTGATCTGCTTCGAGCGTTTCGTGGCCGTGGTTCGCACGGACACGGAGGACCGGGACACCGAAAAGGAGGCCCGGGACAAGCTCGGCAGTGCGCGAAAGCTCGGCTGGCACGGCGTCGTCGCGGAGCACGAGGCCGCCTGGTCAGGCCGCTGGCGGTGCAGCGGTGTCGAGGTCGAGGGCGACGCTGCCGCGCAGCAGGCCTTGCGGTTCGCCGTCTACCACCTCAACAGCGCGGCCAACCCCGCCGCTGAACGCGTCTCCATCGGGGCTCGGGCGCTGACCGGTGACGACTATCGCGGGCATGTGTTCTGGGACACCGAAATCTACCTGCTGCCGTTCTACACCATGACCTGGCCCGAAGCGGCTCGATCACTGCTGATGTACCGCTTCCGAACGCTCGACGGCGCACGGGCCAAAGCCGCCGGCATGGGCTGGCGCGGCGCGCTCTACGCCTGGGAATCCGCTGACACCGGCGAGGAGACGACGCCGGAGCATGCGGTCGGTCCCGATCGGAAAATCGTCGATATCCTGTGCGGCAAGCAGGAGCAGCACATCAGCGCGGATGTGGCCTACGCGGTCTGGCAATATTGGCAGGCAACTGGAGATGAAGGG
>Ga0326727_10028844_pt1 | contig 10050 bp, 5 predicted proteins | sample MB2enrmetagenome_FD_207643 | JGI IMG/M metagenome (GOLD analysis project Ga0326727, IMG submission 207643) | Lab enriched peat soil microbial communities from McLean, Ithaca, NY, United States - MB29MY | ecosystem: Environmental > Terrestrial > Soil > Wetlands > Peat | place: USA: New York...
CATAGGAACGGACTTCAAAACAGGGCAATTTAGTGGCAACCCTGACTTTTTTGCCGTAGCCATTATTCAGCGCCTTGCCGATTACGACCTCACTATTTCCGTGGTGATAACCATACGCCGAATCAATGTAATTCACGCCGTGGTCAATTGCATAGCGTATCATTCTAATTGCTTCTGGTTCATTGATACTCCCATAATCTTTGCTATTCGCTAGTGGTAATCTCATTGCGCCGAATCCAAGTGCTGAAACTTTCCAATCCAATCTGCCAAATTTTCTGTATTTCATTTTTCGACCTTCTTTGAGTAGATTATTAGATTTAGTCAGATTAGCAAAACAGTTAGAACGTATCAGTGCCGCGACTATTTATGTTTAATTATCGTAAATATTTTGTGTTATTATTATCAATGCTAAACAATAATCGAATTATTCATTTCTTCTCATTAGGTAATAACTTAACTGTAAAATAACCAATGAGAATTATAGCATAATAATTTAAAAATTAACGGTGAAAATTGGCTGTACATCAGCAAAATTCATTGACAGTGAAATTAGCCTGTGCTAGCATTCTGGTAATTATTCGGTGGAGGGTTTTATCATGGAAATCAATGATCTTATTCTGGATGGTTTGGAGAATTTACAACGGATAATTCAAAGGGGCATAAGTGGCCTCACTCCAGCGGAATTGAAATACCAGCCACATCCGGATGCCCAGTCGATCGGACTGCTTTATTTCCAAATTGTCCGGGTCGAGGACATGGCAACACATGACACCATGGGCAAAAAGCCCCTCTGGGTTACAGAGAAGTGGTACCAGAAGCTAAACATACCAATAGATGCCGATTTAGGCAAAATGACTCCGGAGCAAATCGCAGCCTTTGAACTGTCGAAAGAGTGGCAAGCATATGCCGCGGCGGTCAGGAAAAGTACCGTTAAATATGTCAGAGAATTAAAACCGAACGACTTTGACCGAGATGTAGTTGTGCCCACGCCGCCTGGTCAGCCTGTTCCTCCTCCTCCACTGCCGTTTACACCCACTGTGGGTGGAATATTAATCCACATGTTAACCGAGCTTTCCGGGCGTGCCGGGAAAATCGAATATATCCGCGGCCTTCAGCGGTCGCTGTAATCTAAGTAATTGGAACTCTGATGTTTTTATTCATTATATAATGTGATTTCATAGTGGTATTATCGTGAGCCCATGTCCAGGTTGCGGACTTAAATCAGAATCAAATGATCAGAGTTTAATTGATCTGTATAATGCTTCAGGTTATTGTTGGCATTTATATGGCTATTTGTCTGCATTTACGTTATCCCTTAGAGACCATGACTTCACACACCAGTTAGTCGTCGATGCATACGCTGCACAGCACTCTGGACCAAATGTGAAACCTATTTCAACTGCATTTGCATTAGTTGGACTTTACCTCACTTTCGAAAGGGGATACACTGGTAAGCAAGTACAACAAGCTCACATGTTCCTGGGGAAAAAACGCATAGCATGGCCCCATGTCGTTCCACCCGAGAATCAAGGTGCCTTAACCGTGGTAAATGTTCTGCAAGGACCGGAATTACAGCGCATGGAAATGATTCGGAAGTGGGGCAGGTCAGTTGGGGAAATGTGGAAACCTGAGCACGGAAGCGTCCGGAAATTGGTTGAGATTTATTTGGTTTATGAAATTATCTTCTCGGAGATATGATCATCGGATTACAATAGACTCTTGCGACTAAATTGCGGCTAAACTAAACCAAACGCGTTTTTACCCGACCGCACCCGACGCCACAAACTGGCTTTTTACTATAGACAAGATAGTCCTCTTTCGCACGTAAAACTACGGGTTTTAACAATTAGACACGTTTTCCTAAACCGTTTGTCGGGGGTTCGAATCTTCCCTGGAGTACCACTTTTTGAGGCTTAATTCAGAATTGCTTAACTTACCATAAATTTTAAAAACCTGTTTTGCTATTCTTTGGTCTAGGATTTTGTCAAAAACTTCAACGGCTTGCTGTTGCATCCTGGGGTTTTATGGCTGTAAATATCAAGCGTAGTGATGATAGTGGCATGCCCCAGTCTTTCCTGAATCACCTTGGAGCTTATCCCCTGCTTTAGCATTAAAGATGCATGGGTATGCCTTAAATCGTGAAAGCGGATGTGAGGATAATTCAAGTGTTTTATGAGCTGGCTTATGGTGGCCTGTTTTAATGGTTTGCCATCCCATTCAAAGAATACACACCTGTTTTTAGCCGGTGTGATGATTTACTGATACTCAATTCAGCCATTAACAGGTCAACATCACGCCATTGTTATTATCACCGAATCCCCAGCTCTTAAGGGTGTCCTTTTTATTTTTTTCTCTATTTATTTCAATACTTTCCTTTGCTTGCTTCGGACCATTATTCTTGTTATTTATCTTTACATTTTCTACTAATTCAATATCCTTTCAATTAACTGTGATAAAAAAGCCCTACGAAATCTTCTCGTAGGGCTTTTTTATATTAATATGTATTGTTTTATGCAAGGATACCCGTGTTATTTTTAGTTGATGGCCTCAGTCTGCCTCCCAGTAGCCAGCACACTGCTTGATGCAGTTATAACCGCCGGTCCTTTGGTTACATCTTTATAGTAGAAACTGGCTGAATTAGTATTCTCTTTAATAGTGACCGAAGTAATTGCCGGTACCCCATCACTATTTACGGCAAATATTCCACCCGTTGATGATGAAAGCGCAATTACCGTATCAACAGTTGCCTTAACCGGATTCCCTTTCGTATCCTGAATCTGAATAGTGATGACTTGAGAAACAGATCCGGCCTTAATCATTTGCGGCTTAGTTGTAAACACTATCTTTTCTTTCCTTCTCCTCATTAAGAAGAAAATCCCAAGACCAGCAATAACCACCACTCCTAGCACCGACGGCACGATTACAGCAGCCTTGGCCCCCGAGGAGGTCTGTGTTGAAGTCGTGGACTGAGTTACGCTCGTTATAGTCGGAGTAGTAACAACCGGGGTTGTTGTCATCACTGCCGTTGTCGTCGTCATTGTCGTACTCAATGTTGGTGTTGTTGTCGTCATCGCTGCCGCCCTAGTGACCGTCACCGTGTAAGTATCGGTAGTGGTTCCATCCTGAGCGGTAACCACGACAGCAATTGTATTGTCTCCAACGTCCAGGCTAATTGCGCCAGAAGCCATACCGCTGGTAACCGACACTCCATTGACGGTCACGGTGGCATTGGCCTGGTTCACCGTTGGCGTCACCATTACGGAACTCACCGTGTTATCCACACTGTCAGAATAGGCAGTAGTCGCAGATGCGAACGCAGGCGTGAGTGTCCCTTGATTTACAGTAAGATTACTCAGGGTAGCATCGCTGGAGAGTGGGGCCCCCCTGGTCACAGTCACAGTGTAAGTAACTTTGGTGCTACCATCTTGAGCAGTAACTACCAACGTAATCGTATTAGGCCCAACGGCCAGGGCAATTGCGCCCGAAGCCGAGCCGCTATTCACAGCAACTCCATTGACAGTCACGGTCGCATTGGCTTGGTTCACCGTCGGCGTGACAGTGACCGAACCTACGGAATTCAAAACGGTGTCGGCATAACCCGTGGTTGCTGAAGTAAATGCAGGTGACAGTGCTCCTGAACTGATAGTAAGATTACTTAGTGTAGCATCGTTGGAAGGCCCTCTGGTCACGGTTAACGTATAAGTTAGGGTGCTGCCATCCTGAGCAGTGACCACCACGCTGATTGGGTTAGCTCCAACTTTCAGGCTGATAGCACCAGAAGCCGTTCCGCTGGTAACAGCCGTCCCGTTCACAGTCACGGTAGCACTAGGTTGATTCACTGTCGGCGTAACAGTGACCGAACTTACACTGTAAGCAACGCTGTCGGCATAAGCATAAGCCGTTGGAATGAAATGCGGTGTTAGCGTCCCGGCGCTTACGGATAAATCGGTCAGAAGATCATTGCTAGAAAGTAATATTACCGGCGGTGCAGTAGTAGTCGTAGTAGTTGGTGCTGCGCGGGTTACGGTCACTGTGTAAGTATCTTTGGTCTCCCCGTCCTGCGCGGTAACTACCACCGTAATGGTGTTAGCCCCGACGTTCAGGCTGATAGCTCCCGAAGGCGAGCCGCTCGTTACGCCAGTCCCATTGACGGTTACAGTAGCATTGGATTGGTTCACCGTCGGTGTGACAGTGCACGACGTGATGTTGTTAGTCACGCTATCCGTGTAATTAGCATTTTCGGCATTAAATTCAGGGGTCAGTGTCCCTTGACTGATGGTCAGATTACTCAGTGTAGCATCGCTGGACAGCGTTGCAGCTACGGTCACAGTTACCCCCCAGTTCTTAGTGGTGACCCCGTCCTGTGCCGTGACCACATAAGTTACCGGACTGGTGAAATTATTAGCCGTTGTCCCACTTACCTGACTGGTTGAGCCTACTTTAACAGAACTAACGCCGGCTGAAACCGTGAACGTAGCTACCAGGGCGGTCACATTAGTGCCTGACGGCACGGTAACACCAATTGTCCCGGTGCCACTATTGATATTCGCTGATCCCGTCTGCCCCGGTACACTGTAGGCTGTAATCTCCGCCGCATTGCTTGCAGCAAGTGTAAATTGATTAATATTTAGATCGAACCATTGTGCTGAAGCAGAATCGTAAACGATTGCGTCGACAGTTTCTGAAATGCTGACAGAGATGGTTAGAGGAAGTCCCGAACTGGTGACTTTTGAAGAGCTGGTGGTAGGAGTGCTGCCGTCTGTTGTGTAATAAACGGTTTCGTTACTATTCAGATTGGCATTGATTTTCACATTCTGGGAAGTTAAATAATAACCGCCGTTCGGTTCGACAGTCACAACACCTTTAAAAAATGGATAGGCTGTATCTCCATTGGTTGTCCAAACGTTGGTAAAATCCCAGCCAGCATAATTGGCCGCAGTCGTGGTGGCAGTTCCGTTGCCGGTAGTTGGATCACTGGAGTATGCTGAATAGCAACCACTGATACTAGGGCTACTACCTGCAAATCCACCCGCGAAGGTGAGTCCAGTTCCGGTACAATAGCAGTTAGAAATCGTGCAATTGTTCGCGACCCCGATAAATCCACCCGTTATATTACCACCGGTGACATTTCCCAGTGCATAACAGTTGGTGGGAGTGCAAAAGTAACCTTGACCGACAAGACCGCCAGCGGCTTCATAGGGGTCCCCAACGAGCTGATTCGCAATTACATTGCCGGTCGAAAAACAGTACTTGAAGTCAATACCGCTGTAAGGATGCTGGCATGCCCCGATCAATCCACCGATATAATATCCCGTGGTTACAGTTCCAGTGGACCAACAGTGTTCGATTTCATTATCGGTGCTATATCCGATTAACCCGCCAGTGTAGGTTTCGTCAGCGCTGTAAGGGGCGGGTGGATTATTACTGATGCTGGGAACGCCCCCCGTCACATTACCCGTCGCATAACAATAGGTCATGGCTAAATAACTGCTTTCGCCAATCAAACCTCCCGCATAACCATTCAAACCGGTAGTGGGATTACCTCCGGTAACGGTCCCGGTAGCATAGCAATGAGTGACGTTATAGGATACAATATTATTGGTTCCCGAAATACTGCCAAACAATCCGCCAACAATCAAGCTGGAACCATCACTGCCTACGTTCCCGGTGGCGTAGCAGTATTGGATCGTTACAGAACCACTAGTTCCGTATAAGCCAATCCCTATAATACCGCCCAGGTTGGTCGGGCTGGTTCCATTTCCAGTAACATTGCCGTTAGCATAGCAGTAGCTCATGTTAAGACCTGTGCTTTGCCCCAACAGTCCTCCTACGCCCTGATTACCGGTTACAGTAGCACCTGTAAAACAACTGGTGATGGTGATGACGTGACCGTTATTATTATCGATACCACCCACTAAGCCACCGACATATTCACTGGTAGTACTGCCTGTTACGTTACCCGAAAAATAGCATTTTGTCATCGTGAGGCTGCCGCTGGAATCGCCCCCAATCAGACCGCCAACATTATTGGTACCGCTGACACTTCCGGTGACATAACAGTTGGTGATTGTGTCGCCGTAAGCCGATCCAATCAGGCCGCCAACATAATTGGTGCCGCTGACACTGACATTGGGCAGCCCAAGGTTGGTGATGGTGGAACTGGCGGTAACGCCAAACAGGGCGACATCATTGACAACGCCGCTGATGGTCAATCCGCTGATAGTGTGCCCGTTCCCGTTAAAATAGCCGTTAAAGGCTTTTCCAGTATAAGTCGAAAAGTTTGTAGGAGAACCAATAGGCGTGAAATTGGGAGATGTTAGAGTAATATTAATAGTTAAGCTGAAATAATATATTGTCGGGGTCGACGCAGCATTGAGATAAAATGTGGCCATGCTGTCTAAATCAGCCTCATTTGCTATTAAATAAGGATCTGAACTGGTACCACTTCCACCGGAATAAGTTGGGGGGGCTGCCAGGACTGGATAATTTAAAGGTAAAGTGGCTAAGCAAAGAATTATGGCGATCATGGGTCCTAAAAGAATTTTTAGAAAATGCCGAACGTTCTTTTCCCTCATCTAAACAACTCCTCAAAATAATATTTATACACTATCAGAGCGGTTTCATACTAGAATTGATTGTGTAAAAGTAGCTGTAGAATTCGTTGCTTTCATCTATCTCTTGATATACCTTTTCTTTTTTTCTAAAACATCTAACCTACCATCAATGTATTCCAATGACCTTATAAAAATCAATGATGCTAAGTCGTTTATTCTATGACTATTCACTTGAATCAATATAGGTTTTTCATGCTATCATAAGTTTTTTTATTTGTCAATGTTTTATTCACAACCGTGTTAATGTTCTAGGATATTGTCAGTAGTTAACTGTTCAATAGTAATGCAGATGTTTTTTAACGGTGATTCTTTATATTGGAATTAAAGACACGAATTCTCTCCAAAGCCAATCTTTTAAGTTTACGAAGAATTAACAATGATACCGATGTTCAGGCAAGGGTAAGTATCTTATTCTCGTCGAATTGCAATGGTTCTTATTAATTTGCCCCTGTACTTATTTTGAGGCTAAATGGTATAGTTGTATTGTGCTCACGCCTTGAAAAAACCTTCTTTCTCCACTAGTGGAGAAAGAGACAGAGGGTGAGGATCATTAACAATGGCGGTCGGGTTTATAACCCGACCCCACAGAAGCGGTAATAGATGACTAAACAAATTGAACCGAATTCATTGATTCAGCCGCGGCGGAAAATCACCGGCATTTCGGCGATATTACTGCCGTTTACCGAGCACGGCGAAGTGGACTGGGCCGGTTTTACGGCACATGTGGAAATCACGGCCGCCGCCGGACTGGTTCCGGCGGTAAACATGGATACCGGCTACGTCAATCTGATTGACGATAAAACCCGCATTGCCGTGTTAAGGCGCACGCGGCTGGCATTGGGCGGCAAGAATTTTGCGGCCGGGGCCTTTGTGGGCGATAATCCGGATTCCAAATGGAACTCCGATGCCTACCGCCAGCAGATGGAATACATCACTAAAAACGGCGGGACGCCGGTAGTCTTCCAGTCCTACGGCCTGACCAACCAGCCGGAACCGGAGATAATCAATGCCTATGCGGCGCTGGCGCGGGAATGTGACGGGTTCATTGCCTTTGAATTGGGCAAGATGTTTGCGCCGTTCGGCAGAATTTATTCGCTGGAGACCTTCGGCGAAATCATGGCGCTGCCGCAGTGCCGGGGTGCCAAGCATTCCTCCCTGGACCGCAGCCTGGAGTGGCAGCGGCTGGCTTTGCGCAACGGAAAAAGGACGGACTTCAAAATTTACACCGGCAATGACCTGGCAATTGATATGGTGATGTACGGCAGCGATTACTTGCTGGGGCTGAGCACCTTCGCGCCGGACCTGTTTGCCAAAAGGGACCGTCTCTGGGAGCAGGGCAACCCTGATTTTTATCGCTATAACGATTTACTGCAATACCTCGGTAGTTTTGCTTTCCGCACGCCGGTGCCGTCTTATAAGCACAGCGCCGCCCAGTTTTTGAAGCTGCGCGGCTGGCTGCAAAGCGATTGTCCTCATCCCCGGGTGGAGCGCCGTCCTGAGAGCGACCTCCCGGTCTTAAAGGACATTTTAACCCGATTGAACGAACTGGATGCGACCGTAAAATGAAAATCCGTCGTATGGCCTCGCTCAAAACCGCCGATGAGTTTAAAAACTACCTGCGCGAAAACAATATCACCCTGCCTTTTGCGGAAAACACCGCAGCTTTAAATACCCCGTGTCAGCTTGAAGGGAAAACCATCGGCAACCGGCTTGCCATTCTCCCGATGGAGGGTTGGGATTGCACTTCGAACGGGCACCCCACCGATTTAGTGCGGCGGCGCTGGGGCAACTTCGGGCGGAGCGGCGCCAAGCTCATTTGGGGTGGCGAGGCGGCGGCGGTACGCATGGACGGCCGCGCAAATCCCCATCAGCTTTTAATTAACGCAGATACACTGCCAGATATCGCAGATTTGCGGCAACTGTTGGTACAAACGCACAAAGAACACTACGGACGTACCGATGATTTGCTGGTCGGACTGCAGCTGACTCATTCCGGGCGTTTTGCCAGTCCGCACGAACTTAAAAAACGGGAGCCGGTCATCCTCTACCACCACCCGCTGCTGGATAAAAAAATTGGCATCGCGGCGGATTACCCGGTAATCACCGATGACGAAATTGCGCGGCTGGAAGAAGACTACATCCGGGCGGCGGAACTGGCGTACCAGGCCGGTTTTGATTTTGTGGACATTAAACACTGCCACGGTTACCTGGGGCACGAGTTTCTGAGCGCTGTGGAAAGACCCGGCAAATACGGCGGCAGCCTGGGAAACCGGACCCGTTTCTGCAGCGAAATCGTGCAGGGCATTAAGGCGAAAACCCCGGGTATTGGCATCGGGGTACGGCTCAGCGCTTTCGATTTTCTGCCGTTCCAGCCGGGTGCGGATGGTAAGGGCGAACCGATCAAATATGATGGATATTATCCCTATGGCTTCGGCGGCGACGGCACGGGCACTGGCATCGACTTGGCCGAGCCGATACTGTTTTTAAAGAAATTGCTGTCGCTTGGTGTCAAGCTGGTCTGCATCACGGCGGGCAGCCCGTATTACAATCCGCACATTCAGAGGCCGGCGCTTTTCCCGCCGGTGGACGCCTATCAGCCGCCGGAAGACCCGCTGGTCGGCACGGCGCGCCTGATTAATACTACTGCCGCGCTGAAAAAAGCCGTGCCGGAATTGACGGTAATCGGCAGCGGCTATTCTTATTTACAGGAATGGCTGCCCAATGTGGCGGCGGGTGTGGTTGCTGGCGGGGAGGCGGATTTTGTCGGTTACGGACGGCAAGTGTTGAGTTATCCGGAGTTTGCCACAGACGTATTGAATGGAAAAACGCTCAAGAAAAATAAAATCTGCCGGACTTTCAGCGACTGCACAACGGCGCCGCGGCTGGGACTGGTCTCCGGCTGTTTTCCGCTGGATGAATATTATCAGGGTTTGCCGGATTACGCATGCCTGGCCTGCTCAAAAAAAGCAGGCGAAAAGAGGATAATTACGGCTAAGCCTTTTTCCCCTCACTCATAGTCTCTCTATACTTTTAATTTAGTGGTAAAAGTATTTCGGCCTGCGAGCCTCAAGGAGAGAAGTTTCGCCTAATCCCAACGGTATGTTGCCCAGAAGTACGGCAAATTTGAAGCCATTTGTTATGGGTAATAATGGAGTTCGCCTGCGGTCTTTAAGAATTACGGCGTAGGACCAGCGTGGCCGTGGTCAGCGAGACGATGAGAATCCCGGCCATGATCCCGAATTCCATCCAGTTCCAGCCCAAACCCTGCCAAGCATTCTGTAATAATGTCACCGCATGCTGCATCGGGGTAAAATCGCCCACTACCCGCATCAAATGGGTCATGGCTTCCGGCGGGGGCCCGGCTCCTCCCAGAATCAGCATCACGAAAAAGAGCACCAGCCCCACCCCCTGGGCCGCCCGGGATGTGGGCAGGACC
>Ga0326727_10028845_pt1 | contig 10050 bp, 8 predicted proteins | sample MB2enrmetagenome_FD_207643 | JGI IMG/M metagenome (GOLD analysis project Ga0326727, IMG submission 207643) | Lab enriched peat soil microbial communities from McLean, Ithaca, NY, United States - MB29MY | ecosystem: Environmental > Terrestrial > Soil > Wetlands > Peat | place: USA: New York...
CGCATGGGGGTAGTACTGCTTGGTGAAGAACTCGTACGTGATCATTCCGAAGATCTGGTAATAGACCACATAGGACGCTGCGGCCGCCAGGACCAGCAGAACCGCGAACCCCGGTTGCCGGTGCTCGACTGGCTGCGCCTCTGGTTCGGTGAGCTTCAGCAGCTTCGCCAGCGCCACCAGTACGGCTGCGGTAATCAGATACATCGCCGAGCCGCCAATCAGGTCGCGCAGCAGCTCCGCCTTCATCTGCGGATAGAACAGCGCTCCCTCTGAAAGCGTGCACACCAGCCCCACCACCACCAGCACCAGGACAATTGCGCCATACTGTGCCAGCGGATTGCGTGGTCCGAAGCGCACCACCGGCACCAGCGCCGCCACTGTAACCACACCGCTCAGCCACCACAGCCAGAAGTGCCCCGCGCCCAGGGCGGAGACCGTGAAACACAGCCCGCCCAGCAGACAATAGAGACCTATTCGCCCGTTCAGATTCATGTCTGGTTCCCCTTTCTTTGTTCATAGGTTGCAATGGATCTTCTGGCCCACCGGAGCCGTGCTTCGTACTCCTCTAAACCGCACTCCCCAGCCAGCCGGGCGGAGAGCGGCATTTCACTCGCGTGAAGCTCAAAATACTGGTGGAGGCTCGGAATATACGCTTCGAGTTCCCCGGCAAACCCGCGCAGAAACCGCACCGTCTGTTCCGCGCCCACCGCCTCGTCCATGAAAGCAAACCGCAGCATCAAATCCGCATCGTGGCGGACCACATCGTCGCGCGTCACCGGGCTGGTCAGCCAGCCCTTGAACTTTGCCAGCCCTTTGGGAGTGATCTTGAAGACACGCCGCTTGCGCAGGCTCGACGACTCCTCTACCGTTCCGCGCGCCAGCCCGCTCGCCTCCAGCCGCGCCAGCGCGGGATAAATCGCGCCCGGGCTGTCGCTGAACGTACCCATCGCCGTGGACGCGAAAACCTTGCGCAAGTCGTAGCCGGACATTGGCTGCTGATGAATCAATCCCAACAATGCAAAACCGAGTAGCGAATCGTTTTTCATAGTACGCTGCGTAGTATTACGCAACGTACTATCGTTGTCAAGTGTTTTTTTCCGCCACCTCCGCTTCCCCTACCCGATCCGTTTAGGCCACCAATGATGCGCAAGCGCCGCCTCGACGCCTTATTTCCCGCGCAGGGGCCGGAAAACCGCGAACCTTCCGGCGCGCAAGCGGCCGACTGCCCCACCGCGGGTGGCTAAGATGGTTGAAGCGCAGAAAACCATGCCCCTTCTCGATCCCATCCCGTCTCCGGTAGAACACGCCGACTTCGCCGCCCTGGAGTGGGAGCCGCTGCTGGCTCTTGTCGCCGGTTTTGCCGCATCCCCCGTCGGCCGCGCCGCCATCCTCGATCTCACCCCGTCCACAGATGAAACGTGGGTCCGCCGTCAACATGACCTCACCGGCGAAATCCGCCTCGCCCTCACCGAGCAGGTTTCCATCCCCCTCGGCGGACTCTTCGATCCCACCCAGCACGCCGCCAAGGCCCAGATTCCCGGCGCAGCCCTCGAAGCCGCAGAACTCCAGGCCATCGCCCGCCTCGCCAACGACGTAGCCTCCTGGCAATCGCTCCTCCAGTCGCCCCCTGCACGCCTCGCCGGCAAGCTCCCCGGTCTCTCCTCGCTTTCCTCCGCGCTCACCCAAAGCCTGCGTCCGCTTGCCGAATCCATCGAGCGCACCATCCAGCCCGACGGCACCCTCGCCGACAGCGCCTCGCCCGAACTGCGCCGTATCCGCCGCGAACAGGAGCGCCAGCAGCGCCTCATTGAAGAATCCCTCCGCGCCGCTCTCCGCAAGCTCGCTTCCGACGGCGCAACACAGGAAGACCTCATCACCATCCGCGGCGACCGCTTCGTCATTCCCGTCCGCGCGGAACTCAAGCGCCGCATCTCCGGCGTGGTCCACGGCGCCAGCTCTTCAGGCCAAACCGTTTACGTCGAGCCGCTGGAGACCATCGAGCAGAACAACGAACTCGTTCGCCTCATCGAGGAGGAGCAGGCCGAGATCCACCGCATCTTCGTCGCGCTCACGCGCCAGGTGGGCGGCTACGCGCATGGTCTGGTCGAAGGGGCGCGCGTCCTCGCCCTGGTTGACAGCCTCCAGGCCCGCGCCCGCTTCGCCAGCAACTACGACTGCGTCGCCCCCGCCATCACGCCCGATCTGCTCCGCCTCGATGCCGCCCGCCACCCGCTGCTCGAAAAGCGTCTCCGCGCAACCGGCGGCCAAATCGTTCCCTTGACCCTTGAGCTCACCGCTGCGGAGCGGCAGCTCATCATCAGCGGCCCCAATACCGGCGGCAAAACCGTTACCCTCAAAACCACCGCTCTGCTGGCCATGATGGCCCAGGCCGGCCTGCCCATCCCCGCCGCTGCCGCCAGCTTCCCCGTTTTCACCGCCTTCCTCGCCGACATCGGCGACGCCCAATCCATCGAGGCCGCGCTCTCCACTTTCTCCGCGCACATTACGAATCTCGACCGGCTGGCGCACCTGGCCGACGCGCACAGCCTCGTCCTGCTCGACGAGCTCGGCTCTTCCACCGACCCCGAGGAGGGCTCGGCGCTGGCCGTCGCCATCGCCAGCCACTTCCTCACCGCCGGCGCATGGTCGCTCATCTCCACCCACCACACTTCGCTCAAGGTTTACGCCGCCAACACCCCCGGCGTGCTCAACGCCGCCGCCGGCGTGGACGAGCGCACCCTCGCCCCCAACTATCAGCTCCGTCTCGGCGTCCCCGGCGCGTCGGCGGGCATCCAGACCGCCGAACGGCTCGGCCTCAACGCAAGCATCATCGCAGCCGCCCGCCAGCGCCTGGGCACTCAACAAGCAGACATCGCCCGCTTCCTCGACAAGCTCCACAGCGAAGTCACGCAGCTCGAAGCCGAGCGCAAAGCCACTCGGCTATTGCAATATGCTTTGAACGAGGACAAAGCGAAACTTGCCCGCGAAGGCGACATCGAGCTGCGCAACCGCACCCGCGACCTCGAAACCAAGCTCGCCTCCTTGCTCAAGGACTTCGAGTTCCAGATGCGCGAGACCGTCCGCGCCATCGAAGACCGCGCCTCCCAGCAAAAGCTCAGCAAGGAAGCCGAACGCCGCATCCTGCGCCTTCGCCGCGAGTTTCAGGAGAGCTTCAACCAGACCGTCGTCGCCCACCGCACCGGCGCGGACGTGGGCGACGTGAACGCCCAGCCGCACCTGCTGCGCCACATCGCTCCCGGCGATCAGGTCCTCCTCAAGTCCATGAACAAGATCGCCACCGTGCAGCGCGAGGTCGAGAAGGACCTCTTCGAAGTCGCCCTCGGCACCCTCAAAATGCGCGTCAAACGCGACGAGTGCTCCGCACCTTCACCTCTCGGTCAGGATTCCTCGCCCGAGAAGCGCCCCGACCCGCTCGCCGCCGCCCGCAGCCAAAAAAACGTCCACGTCACTGTCACCAGCGCTAACACGGACGGCATGCGCATGGAGATCAACCTCATCGGCCGCACCGTAGACGAAGCCACCGAAGAGCTGGAAAAGTATCTCGACCGAGCCTTCCTCGCCGGCCTGCCCCGCATCCGCGTCATCCACGGCCACGGCGCAGGCATCCTCCGCCGCGGCGTCCGCGAGTTCCTCAAGTCCCACCCCCACGTAGCTACCATCGAAGAAGCCCCCCAGAACGAAGGAGGGCAGGGGGCTACGCTGGTTGAACTAAGGCAGTAAGGTCGTTCCACATTCTCATTCAGGAATCCAAGAACTCAATGAACCCCAGGACACCACTCAACCGCAAGCTGGTTGCCATCAAGTTATTCCATACGCTCGTTTGGGCGTTTGTGGTTGCCTGCATCCTGGCAATCCCGATTGCCGGCGCACTCCGCGATTTCCTTTTGGGAGCGGTTCTCAGCGGAATTGTCCTGATCGAATGCATGGTTCTGGCGGCAAACAAGGGCCGGTGCCCGCTCACGGACTTGGCGAGCCTTTACACCGACGAGCGTGCAGACAACTTCGACATCTACCTTCCGCGCTGGTTCGCCCGCTACAACAAGCTGGTCTTCGGTACGCTGTTTATTGGCGGAGAGTTGTTCGTTTTGTATCTGTGGGCGATTGGGCGAAAGTGAACTGACGAATCCTCTACGACAATTCGTCAATCTCCATCCGGTATCATCAAAGTCAGCCCCTTGAGGAGGTCCCAATGCGCAAACTGATTCTGACTCTGATGCTGGGTGTGGCCTGTGCCACACTCTCCGCACAAACCAAATCCATCTACGACTTCACCATGAAGTCCATTGACGGCCAGCAGCTCAGCCTTGGCAGCTACAGCGGCAAGGTCGTCCTGCTCGTCAATGTAGCCAGCAAATGCGGCTTTACCCCGCAATACGCCGCCCTTGAAGCCCTCTACGAGAAGTACAAGGACCGCGGCCTGGTCATCGTCGGCATCCCGGCCAACAACTTCATGTCCCAGGAGCCAGGCACCAACGAAGAGATCAAGAAGTTCTGCTCCAACAAGTACAACGTGACGTTCCCCATGATGGCCAAGGTCTCCGTCAAGGGCGACGATCAGGAGCCCCTCTACGGCTTCCTCACCGGCAAGTCCACCAATCCCCAGTTCGGCGGAGACATCAAGTGGAACTTCACCAAGTTCCTCTTCGACCGCCATGGCAACCCCGTCGCCCGCTTCGAACCGGCCACCAAGCCGGACTCGCCCGAAGTCACCGCGGCCATCGAGTCCGCCCTGGGCAAGTAGATCTTCCACCTCTGCGCCCGGGCATCGGCGGCAATCTAATCGCCGGTGCCCGCACCCGCTCCATGATCCTTCGCCCAAAGGATGTAATCCAGCGTTGGCGGCTTGCCGCCATTCTCTCGAATCCTGGTCAGGCACTGGCCCCGGTGGTTCTGGCTATGCATCACCACCTGCGTCATGCCCACGGCAACCGTTGGACTGACGCCCAGGAACTTCAAATCGAATCGGCGTTCGAGGACTTCAAGGGTCAACCCGTCGAGGAACGCCTGCTCCTTTGCGTGTGTCTCCTTGAATAACTGAACGAGTTCTTCAAAACTCTTCGGCAACTCCGTTGCTTTCGCAGGGTCGAAGGCCTGCTCGGTAAAGCAGCAAAGAAAGAAGCCTTGCACCATCACGATGTGGTGCAGCACTTTGAACAACACCTCGTCGGCCATCGACTCCGGATGAGCCTGCACAGCTCCCAGGAGAGCTTCATCGGCCCACGCCTGGTGACGAAAGAGCGATCGCAACAATTCAACCATGTAAGAGCCTCCTCGCTCCTCCGTGAGGCCTCGACCTTCCGGGCGAATCGCTCTTCCGGTCGGAGTTCACATCGATCCCGTTGCGCCTTTGTCATGGCACGCAATGGAGTTTCCCGCGGCCGTCGCAGTCGTTGTGCCGCTCTCCGCGCCAGCCGCCGCGACCGGTGAGCTCTTCATCTCATGCAGCAGCTTCACCAGCCGCGCAAACGCCTGCTCGCGCGCCGGCTTGTTGCCCGGCATCGTGTTGCCCGGGTCTTCCCCCGCGCGCATGAATCCATGCCCCGCGCCGTCGTAGGTTACCGGTTCGTACTTCTTGCCCGCAGCTTTCATTGCCGCAATGGTGTCGGGAACCGTCGCTCCGATGCGCGCGTCATTGCCCGCGTAGAACCCGTACACCGGCGCGTTGATCGCCGACACATCCGCCGGCCCCGGACCGTAGAAGACAAACGATGCTGAAAGGTCTTTGCGATGCGTCGCAAAGGCGAACGCCTTGCCACCACCCCAGCAGAAGCCCACCGTCGCAATCCTGCCATTGCCCGCGGGAATATGTTTGGCGTAGTCCATCGCGGCATCCAGGTCGGCGGTCACTCCCTCCGGATCCAAGCCGGAGATCGCCTTCACCGTTGCGTCCACGCTGGCAAACTCGCTCGAGCCGCCGCCATTCGGGCCGAACCCCGTCAGCAAGTCGGGCGCAACCACGATGAAACCCTGCGCCGCCAGTTCATCCGCCATCTCCTTGGCCCAATCGCTCAGGCCAAAGATTTCGTGAATCAGAATCACCACCGGAGCCTTGGCGCTCACCTCCGGATATACCACGAAGGCTTGAACGGTGCGGCTGCCATGCTTCAAAGAGACGTACTCGCGATGGCGCGGCGAAGCTTCCAGCCGGGCCTTGGCCCAGTCCTGTGCGTTGACGGTTAGCGTTGCAAGCAGCAGTACGCAGGCCACGAGGGGAAGGGCGCGGAGCGCGGAAGTTTTCATGGCCCCAAGTCTAGCCCGGCCCAGGAACACCGCGCAACAGATTTGCAGCCGCCCGGACGGCACCCGGCAATTCCATCATCCAGCGCCACCCCGCCAACAGAAAAGGCTCGGCAACGCCGAGCCTTTTCTGCTAACTCGCCAAGTTGAGCGGACAGCTTTTGGCCTGAAGGGCCGCCAGCCCCATCGCAGGCTCCGCGCCCTACGCCATCGCCTCCCGCCCCATCGGCTCAAACATCAAATGGTTCGTCGCCCGGTCCACACCGATCCGTACATGCGAGCCGTGCAGCACCTCGCCATTCAGTATCTTGATGGCCAGCGGATCCTGAATCATCCTTTGCAGCGCCCTCTTCAGCGGACGCGCACCGTACGCCGCATCCGACCCCGCCGCCAGAATCAGTTGCCGCGCCGGCTCCGTCAGCTCCAGCGAAATCTGCCGCTCTTCCAGCATCTTCCGCACTTCGTTCAGCCTGAGCTCGAGAATCTGCGACATCTGCGCCGCGCCCAGCGGACGGAAGATCACTATGTCGTCCACGCGATTCAAAAACTCCGGCCGGAAGTGCTCGCGCAGCACCCGCATCACGCTCTCGCGCGCCATGTCGAAGTCCTTCTCGCTCTTCAGCGCGTCGCCATGCAGCGCGCTCGCGCCCAGGTTCGACGTCATGATCAGCACCGTGTTCTGGAAGTTCACCGTGCGCCCCTTCGCGTCCGTCAGCCTGCCATCGTCCATCACCTGCAGCAGAATGTTGAACACATCCGGGTGCGCCTTCTCAATCTCGTCAAACAGAATCACCGCGTACGGCCGCCGATGCACGGCCTCGGTCAACTGCCCGCCCTCGTCGTAGCCCACGTAACCCGGCGGCGCGCCGATCAGTCTTGCCACAGCGTGCTTCTCCATGTACTCGCTCATGTCGATGCGCACCATGGCCTGCTCGTCGTCAAACAGGAACTCCGCCAGCGCGCGGGCCGTTTCTGTCTTGCCCACGCCCGTTGGTCCAAGAAAAATGAAGGAACCAATCGGCCGCTTCGGATCGCTCAACCCCGCCCTCGACCGTCGAATCGCGTTGGCCACTACGGTCAGCGCCGCATCCTGCCCAATCACGCGCTCCTTCAGCCGCTGCTCCATCTCCACCAGCTTCTTCACTTCGCCTTCCAGCATCCGCGTTACGGGAATCCCCGTCCACTTGCTCACGATGCTGGCAATGTCTTCCTCGTCCACTTCCTCCTTCAACATGCGGGCCGGCCCGGCTTTCCCGTCCTGCGCAGCGTCCAGCTTCTTCAGCTCCGCTTCCAGCTTGGGCAGCTCGCCGTACTGGATCTGCGCCGCCCGGTCCAGCAACCCTTTGCGCGTCTGCTCCTCGGCCTCAAACCGCAACGCCTCAATCTTCTTCTTCAATTCGCTGATCTTGCTGATTGCCGCGCGCTCCGTGGTCCAGCGCGCGCGCAGCGCCGTAATCCGCTCGCGTAGCGTCACCACCTCGCGTTCCACCACATCCATGCGTTCGCGGCTGGCCGGGTCAGTCTCGCGCTTCAGCGCAGCACGCTCGATCTCCAGGCTCGTGGCCTCGCGCTCCAACTGGTCGATCTCCGTCGGCACCGACCCAATCTGAATCGCCAGGGAAGCCGCCGCCTCATCCACCAAATCAATCGCCTTGTCCGGCAGGAACCGGTCGCTGATATACCGATGCGACAGCGTCGCCGCCGCCACAATCGCCGCGTCTTTAATGCGCACGTTGTGATGCGCCTCGTAGCGCTCCTTCAGCCCGCGCAGAATCGCAATCGTGTCCTCGACGTTCGGCTCGCCCACATACACAATCTGGAACCGCCTTTCCAGCGCCGCGTCTTTCTCAATGTACTTGCGGTACTCGTTCAGAGTGGTCGCGCCGATCGCCCGCAGCTCGCCGCGCGCCAGCGCCGGCTTCAGCATATTGCTTGCGTCAATCGCGCCCTCGGCCGCGCCCGCGCCCACCAGCGTATGCAGCTCGTCGATGAACAGCACAATCTCGCCGTTCGACTCCTCGATCTCCTTCAGCACTGCCTTCAGCCGGTCCTCGAACTCGCCGCGGTACTTCGCCCCCGCCAGCATCGAGCCCAGGTCGAGCGAGATCACCCGCTTGTCGCGCAGGCTCTCCGGCACGTCGCCGCTCACAATGCGCCGCGCCAGCCCCTCCACAATCGCCGTCTTGCCCACGCCCGGCTCGCCAATCAGCACCGGGTTGTTCTTCGTCCGCCGGCTCAGCACCTGGATCACGCGCCGGATCTCCTCGTCGCGCCCAATCACCGGGTCCAGCTTGCCGCGCCGCGCCAGCTCCGTCAGGTCCTTCGCATACTTCTCCAGCGCCTGAAACTTCCCCTCGGGATTCTGGTCCGTCACCCGCTGCGACCCGCGCACCGCCGTCAGCGCCTTCAGAATCGCCTCGTGCGTCGCGCCCAGCGCCAGCAAAGCCTCGCGCGCCGCATCGTTCTTGATGTGCGCCACGCCCAACAGCAAATGTTCCGTTGAAACGTACTCGTCCTTGAAGTTCTGGGCCTCCACAAACGCCTGGTCCAGAGCCTTCGTCAACGCGTGGCTCAGCCCGGCCTCCGAGGCCGCTCCGGCAATCCGCGGCAGCTTCTCTTCTATCTTGTGAAGGTCGCTCTCCAGCCGTTCCGTGGGAACGCCAATCTTTTCGAGCACCGCCGGAATCACGCCCTCGCGATCCTCCACCAGCGCCAGCAGCAGGTGCACCGGCAACAGCTCCGGGTTGCCCAGCTCGGCCGCCCGCGCCTGCGCCTGCTCCATCGCCTTCTGCGACTTCACGGTAAGTTTGTCCCAACGAATCGCCATTTTCACCTCAGGGATCAGGGATCAGGGGGGGCAGGTTCCAGTCCTAAGCCGCAGCATGAGAACGCTTCGGTCCTATTTGGCGGCCAACTGGGCTTTTCCAGACCACCCGGCTGCCACCGGCGCCACCACTCTCATCAAGCCACGGACAAACCGATCCCTGACCCCTGATCCCTCGTCGCCGCCCTCAGGCGGCGACGTTGATCTTGATCTGCTTCGGCTGGGCCTCAGGCTTCTTCTTCAGCTCCAACTTCAGCACGCCTGCATTGTAGCTGGCCGCCACGTTCTCCGTGTCAACCGTCGACGGCAGCGTGAACGCCCTGAAGAAGCTCCCATAGCGCCGCTCAATCCGATGGAAGTTCTCTTCCTTCTCCTCGGCCTCGAACTTGCGCTCGCCCTTCACCGTCAGCGTGTGGTTCTCCACCCGCACGTCCAGGTCCTTCTCATCGATCCCCGGAACCTCCAGCTTCAACATCACCTTCTCGGCGTCCTCATACACATCCACCGCCGGCACAAAGCTGGCCGTGGTCAGCGGGCCCTCCCCGCCCTCGTTCAGATCGCGGAACAACGAGTTCACGCGGTTCTGCAACGAGACAACTTCACGAAACGGATCCCAACGAGTGATTGCCATATTCCTACCTCCTGATGGTTTCGATTTGGTGGGGCCGCAGACATCGGTCCGGCCCGCTCAATTCATCTGACAAAATAGTAGCATAAACTATTCATAAAATATGAGCGTTATACACTAATATTTCATGAATGAGTGTATCTCGCTGATAATTATCACTTTATCCATGAATCCAATCATGGGAGCCGCCCCCAGAACCCGCCATCTCCCTGCGGAAACGCCACCTTTCAGGCCACCAGCGCCGGCGAAAGCTCCCGCGTCACCGTCAGGACCGTGATGTCGTCCTGCTGCCCAAACTCCTGCGCCGCCCGTGCAATCTCCTCAGCGGACTGCTTCGACA
>Ga0326727_10028846_pt1 | contig 10050 bp, 12 predicted proteins | sample MB2enrmetagenome_FD_207643 | JGI IMG/M metagenome (GOLD analysis project Ga0326727, IMG submission 207643) | Lab enriched peat soil microbial communities from McLean, Ithaca, NY, United States - MB29MY | ecosystem: Environmental > Terrestrial > Soil > Wetlands > Peat | place: USA: New York...
ATTTACGGTTGGGGCTCTTTGGTTTACCAATCGCACTGTTGCTCCTGGGCCTGCTACATGGGATGATGTCTTGGCCGAAGCAAAAGCCGGTGGCTACAAGGTCATTACCACTCAGGAGCTTTCGGATCGCTATCAGAAGGACGCAAAAAGTCTTCTTCTTGTGGACACCCGCCAGGAGTGGGAGTATCGGTCAGGGCATCTCAAAGGAGCGTTGAATTTTCCCGTTGAGCCCACATGGTGGTCGAGATGGCGCAAGGCATCGGCGCTTGAAAGCTTCCTGGGGCCGGATAAGGATCGCACCGTCATCTTCTACTGAGCGGGCCTTACATGAGTCCGCAGTGACTCGGCGGCCAGTGTGGCCGTTAAACGTGGCTATAAAAACGTCTATCGTGACCCATACGGTTATCCTGAATGGCAAGGAAGCGGTCTCCCCATTTCGAGCGCTCCGGCTGGTCTTGCCCAAAGTGGCGAATCACCTAAAGCCCCTGGACCTCTCTCTGGCTTAGCAATGATTTGGACGCTCCTGGGTATTTTTGCCGGAGGCATGGCTTTAAACCTCACTCCCTGCGTCTACCCGCTTATTCCCATTACCGTTTCATATTTTGGCGGACAGGCTGCAAAGGGAGGCGAAGGTCAGGGAAGGCTCGTCGCACATGGTTTGTGTTACATGATGGGCCTGGCGGTCACCAACTCCGTACTGGGAGTTGCCGCATCTCTGACAGGTGGGCTGATGGGCGCAATGCTCCAAAATTCCATCGTCATCATTGTCGTGGCAGCGGTCCTCATCTTTTTTGCGACAAGTCTTTTCGGGTTGTGGGAGATGCGCCTTCCGAGCGGCCTCACCCAGGCAGCCGCAAAATCCTACACGGGATACCTCGGTAGCCTCTTTATGGGACTGACTCTCGGGGTTGTTGCAGCGCCCTGCATCGGCCCATTTGTACTTGGACTCCTTACCTGGGTTGCGAGCATGGGAAGCCCATGGCTTGGGTTCCTGATTTTCTTCACGTTGAGCTTGGGTCTGGGACTCCCTCTTTTCGTTCTGGCCATGTTCTCAGGCCAGATTGAGAAGCTTCCTCGCTCAGGAGGCTGGATGATCTGGGTGAGAAAGCTCATGGGTTGGGTGTTGGTCGCAATGGCCGCCCATTTCATAAAGCCGGTTCTGCCCGGCCACTTGGGAACCTTTTTGTTTGCCTTTGTCGCCATTGCCGCAGGGCTGCATCTTGGATGGCTCGACAAGAGTCAGGCCAACTTCCGGGCTTTCCCCTGGTTAAAAGGCGGGGCCGGTGTTATTTGCCTGGTTTTGGCGACTTTCCTCGTCACGTCGTGGGCAATGCAAGGACCCGGCGTTACCTGGAAGCCCTATTCGGACGACGTACTGAAAGAGGCCATGAAGCTGTACAAACCGGTCATCATCGACTTCTATGCCACATGGTGCACCCCGTGCAATGAGCTGGAGGAAATTACATTCCACGATGCTTCGGTGGTAAATCAGGCGGATAACAACTTCGTGATGGTTAAAGTGGATGTGACCAAGGGCGGCAATCCCTTATATGAGCGATTGCTGCAGCAATACGAGGTCAAGGGCGTCCCGACCATAGTGTTCATGGATTTCAGAGGCAAGGAAAAGCGGGATTTGCGATTGGTGGATTTTCTCCCGCCCGATCAGTTCCTTAGCCGCATGGCAGAGCTTAAAAAAGGCGGCAGCTAGAGAAAGGAGAAAACCATGGTGAAGGTTAGATTTTTCCTTAACGAACCTAATGGAAAACCGTGAAAGAATTTCCTCCAAATGATGCCCAGGTTGGGCGAAAAGTACAAGGACGTTGAGATAGAGGTTACATCCAAACCTATCGCCGAATACCAGTGTGACGAGTACTTCGAACTGGAGCTGCCTGTTGCTCCGGCGGTAATGGTAGGTGAGGAAATCGTGGTCGAGGGATCTGACGTATCACAGGAAAAAGTGGAATCTGTCATATGCCGGTACTGTGGCCTTTCCGAACCTGAGCCCGAAAAGAAGGGAATTCTGGGGCGGCTCTTTGGGAAATAGGGTGGACGTACTCTTTGATGAGTTTTAAGAGGACTTGCTTACATGCGGATTGAACCCTTTGCGGGCAATTTTGCATCTGACCGTTTAAAGCTGAGAACCGGCCTGGCACAAGACAATCAGGAGAAGAATATGTTGAAAGTGAGATTTTTTGTGAATGAACCCGGCGGTGAGCCCTGAAGGCATTTTGCTGAAATTATCCCCAGGCTGGGGGAAAAGTATCAGGTGGAAATCGAGACCATATCCAAACCCTTTCAGGCCTATCGTACCGAGGAATATGCCAAGCTGGGACTACCGTTGGCGCCGGCCATCATGGTGGGGGATGAATTGGTTGTGCAGGGTTGCGATGTTGACGAGAATAAGGTGGAGGCGGCCATATGCCGTCATCTGGGGCTTCCCGAACCGGAGCCACAGAAAAAAGGAATTCTGGATCGGTTGTTCAAATAAGGGGCTTCAAGGCTGAAAGGTTAAGTTTCATGGAACCTCATAAAAAACGCATGGGAGCAGTGATAAAGGCGGCATTGCTGGTTCTCTTCGTGATTACGGCCGTGATCATCGTTCGCTTTACGCCGGTGAAAGGTTTTCTTACAGCCGAAAGATTAGGCCTCTTTCTGGACAATGCGGGATTCCTGGCCCCGCTGGCATTTATTATTGTGTACGCAGTAGGGGTATGCCTGTTTGTACCTGGGACTCTTCTGACCACTCTCGGCGCTGCCATATTCGGCCCTTACCTGGGCTTTCTTTACGTATGGCTCGGTGCTATGATCGGCTCAAGCACGCCTTCTTTATCGGGCGTTATCTCGGAAGGGATTTTGCTGCCTCACTCATCGGGAACAAGCTGAAAAAATACGATGACGCCATCGAGAGAAATGGCTTTGCAACCGTACTCTATCTGCGCCTTGTCTATTTCCCGTTTACGCCTATGAACTTCGGCATGGGGCTGACCCGGGTGCGTTTTTGGGATTATTTTTCCGGGACGGCACTCGGTATCATCGTCGGCACCTTCATCTTCACCTTTTTTGTTGGGACAGTGAAGGACGTCTGGGCAAGCGGCCATTGGGCGGATCTCGTAAGCTGGAAAGTCATATTCTCCCTTATGCTTTTTGTTTTTTCGTTCTTTATTCCCAAAATCCTTGAGAGGGTGAGAGCATTTAGCAGGGTTCACGTGTCCTGACTTCCCATGCAAAGCACCACGGATTCTTCAGGAGGAACAAAAATGAGCGCAAATTCGCACAAGGTGGCGATTGACATCTTCATGACAGACCAGTGAGCATCCGGACCTTACATGGTCGAAGCGGTAAAGGTTTTACCGAAAGAGATTCAGGATGTAATTGAAGTCAACATATGGAATGTGAAACAACTGGAAGGAATCAAGAAGAAAAAGGAACTGCGGGCGAAGGCCGTGCCCTCCATTGCGGTGGATGGAATAGTTGTATTCCAGTCGGGCATTCCTCAACATGATGAGTTGATTGCGGCGATTCGTGAGCGACTTTCTTTATAGCGCGGCGGGATTGACTATAAGATTAGGGTTCCTATGAATAGCGAACTTGGAATTCGTCTGGGATTCTTTTTCGGCATTTTTTGCATCGTGGCCGTATTGAAGACCATGGCGCCACGCCGCATTCGTAGAATTCCCAGGAAGAGCCGCTGGTTAGCAAACCTGGTGGTTCTCGGCCTCAATCCCCTCTCGGTTCGCCTGGTTTTCCCGATTCTACCTGTTGCATTGGCTTTTCTGGCCTCTGAGCGTCAATGGGGACTGCTCAACAACCTCGATCTTCCATACTGGCTGAAAGTAACCATCGGAGTAATCGCACTTGATTTCTCGATTTACCTGCAGCATATCCTGCATCATGCGGTTCCAGTCCTTTGGCGCTTGCATATGGTGCATCACGCAGACCTCGATTTCGATGTGACCACAGGCCTGCGCTTCCACCCCATAGAAATCGTTATCTCCATGGGAATCAAGCTCATGACGGTTGCGGCACTCGGTCCTCCTACCCTGGCTGTGCTCATCTTCGAGGTGGCTCTCAACGCCACCTCCATGTTCAACCACAGCAACATACATATTCCAGAAGGCGTCGACCGGGTGCTCCGTCTTCTCGTTGTGACGCCCGATATGCACAGATTGCATCATTCCGTTATCATACGGGAGACAAACAGCAATTTCGGCTTTAATCTCCCGTGGTGGGACCGGCTTCTTGGAACATACAAAAACCATCCAGACATGGGCTACGAAGGGATGACAATCGGCCTTTCTCAATTTAGAGATCCCAAACGGTTGACCATCCCATGGCTCATTATCCTCCCCTTTGCCGGAGACCCCGGCGGGGTTCCTGTAAACCGGCACTAACAACGACTTGCCCCTCCCAATAGGAGTCCAGATGCCAACAGAAGAAACACGCAGTTTTATTATCCGCCTTCTCTGCCAAGCCAGGTCAGAGGCAAAAAATCCTCAAGGCAGCTTGCCAATCTCGAAAGACTCAGTTCGCGGCGATTCGGTAAACAAATGATTCGAAAACGGCGAACATTTTTTGGCCGCTTATTTGGCTGATGTCCGGTTATCATTAGTCCGTTGGCCGCGCGCAAAGTTGTAAATTACTAGAAAAGGAATGGGATCGGAATGGCGCTGATAAGCATGCGGGATGTGTGCATCGGCTTCGGAGGGTTTTTACTGCTCGACCATGTCGGCTTCAATATCGAGCGTGGGGAACGTGTTTGTCTGCTTGGGAGGAACGGGACCGGCAAGTCCACCCTGATGCGTCTTTTAAACGGCGACCTTACGCCGGACGAGGGCGAGATTACTTACATGCAGGGGGTTCGGGTTTCTTTTCTGCCGCAGGAGGTGCCGCAAGAGGTGACGGGGACCGTATCGGAAATAGTGGCGACGGGGTTGGATAAGCCCGGGGAAATGCCGTCCGACGGTTGGAGCAGGCTCAATCGAATTGAAAGAACCATCACGCGCATGGATCTCGACGCCGGTGAGCGGTTCGAAAACCTTTCCGCGGGGCTCAAGCGCAGGGTGATGCTCGCACGCGGCCTGGTGAGCGAACCTGATCTGCTGCTGCTGGATGAACCTACCAACCACCTCGATGTCGGTGCAATCGGCTGGATGGAAGATTTTTTATGCCGTTTTGAGGGCTCGCTGCTTTTTGTCACGCACGACAGGAGATTCCTCAAGAAACTGGCGACGCGTACCGTCGAGATCGATCGAGGACGCCTTATAGACTGGTCATGCGATTACGAAACGTTCCAGTTGCGAAAGCAGGCTGTCCTTGCAACCGAAGCCGTCAATCGTAAACGCTTCGACGATAAACTGGCCCATGAAGAAGCGTGGGTCCGGCAGGGCATAAAAGCTAGAAGAACACGAAATGAGGGGAGGGTTCGAGAACTCGAAAAGTTGCGCGCGGAAAGGCAGGCGCGTCGAGAACTCATCGGCTCCGTTCGGATGAAAACCCAGGATACGGCCAACTCCGGTAAGCTGGTCATCGAGGCTGAGGGGGTCAGTTCTGGCTACGGGGAGCAAAAGCCCGTTATTGACGGCTTCTCGACCGTCATTATACGCGGCGACAAGATCGGTATAATAGGCCCGAACGGCTCCGGCAAGACGACCTTGTTGCGGGTCCTCCTGGGAGACCTTCCACCGACGAAGGGGACGCTGCGCCACGGCGTCAATCTCGAAATCGCTTACTTCGATCAACTGCGTGCCCAACTGGATGAAAACAAATCAGTGGCCGAAAACGTCGGCGACGGGAATGACATCATCCTGCTCAACGGCAAACCAAGGCACATAATGGGGTATTTGCAGGATTTCCTGTTTTCCCCGGAACGCGTCAGGTCTCCGGTCGGCACGCTTTCCGGAGGAGAGCGCAACCGGCTTTTGCTGGCGCGCATGTTCACAAAGCCCTCCAACCTGCTCGTCCTCGATGAACCGACAAACGACCTGGACCTGGAAACTCTTGAACTGCTGGAAGACCTGCTCCTGGATTACCCCGGCACGCTGCTCTTGGTAAGCCACGACCGGACCTTCCTGAACAATGTGGTGACCAGTACCTTGGCGATCGAGGGTGAAGGCAGGGTCCGCGAGTACGTGGGCGGATACGACGACTGGGTGCGCCAACGCGAACCGGACCCACGGATAAGCGCTGAAAAACCCCCTGTCACACCGGCAAATCAGCGGCCGAAAGGCCAATCCAAACCGAAGCTCAGCTACAAAGAACGACGGGAATTGGAAGAGTTACCGGAAGCTATTGAAATTCTCGAAGCGGAACAGAAGGAGCTTTATCGCTCCCTGTCCGACCCGGAATTTTACCAGAAAAAGGGGGCCGGGGCAGCCGCCACCTTGGTTAGGCTCAAAACCATTGAAGAGCAACTCGATGAGACCTACCGCCGCTGGGAGTTTTTGGATAGCAAGGAGGGGAATCGGTAATCGGTTGCCGACGGGAAGGATGAAAGGTTCCGCAAAGGAAGCTAACCGGCTTGCTTCACTGTCCACCCGCGCCTGCTCAACTCCTCCGCAAGCACGTCCCGGTGATCTCCCTGGATTTCGATGACGCCCACTTTCACCGTGCCGCCCGCGCCGCACCTGGCTTTTAGCTGTTTTCCAAATTCTTTTAGTTCCGGCTCAGTGAGAGGGATACCCGTAATCACCGTCACACCCTTGCCCTTGCGTCCCTTTGTCTCCGTTCCAATTCTCACGATTCCGCCGCCCGCGATCGATTCAGTCTGCCGTATGGGACGGCGGAGAAGTTACTTGGCCTCCATTTCCGCACTTCGTTGTTGTAGTGGTGTGAACCGGGGCTGAGTCAGCTACATGGGATGCAAAAATGCAACAATTGCGAAAACGCAAATTTTGCGATTTCTCAATATGACACCCAACCTATAGTCCCTCCCATTTACTGTTCGGCCGCCAGGCAGGTCCCGATCATTAAGAAGACACGAGCGACCTCATAGCAACGCTTCAAGCTCGGGCGGTGGAGGGCACCAAATCCGGATATCTGATTGTGTCGCGGGATGGCGAAAATAGAGACGTTCCGCATGAAGTAGGTAGCCGCAGTCTCCGGGGAGCGCATCTGGGTTCAGGATAGTACCTCCAGGGGCATAAAGAGGGTCACCCACCAGCGGGTGCCCGGCGAATGCGAGATGAATGCGGATCTGGTGGGGCCTTCCCGTTTCGATTCTCACCTCCAGCAGTGAAGTATCAGCCCGTTCCTCAATGACACTGACCATGCTAAGAGCATGTTTTCCACTTGGGCAGGCCGAGTGGACGGTTCCCAGCTTCGGATGTGGAACAGGCCCGATGGGCATAGCGATGGAGAACTTTTGTGCAGCAGGCACACCGGTGGCCAATGCCCTGTAAACTTTCGTTATTTCATTTTTTCGAAATACCGCGCCGAGTATGGATCGGGCACGAGCATTGCGAGCAAACAGCACTGCTCCAGAGGTCCCCCGCCCCAGTCGATGCATGGGGGTTGCGTCTGGCCAGGTTTTTTTCACCAGCGAGAGGAGAGTATGATTGAAAAAACCGCCGCCAGGCATGGTCGGGAGCCCGGAAGGCTTTGACACAACGATCAAGTCGTCGTCTTCATAGATTATGGAAAATGTAAGCGGCACATCCGGCTCATCCCAGGGAGGACGGCGCCAAAGGATATATTGCCCTGGTTTGAGGACGGTATCACAGTTCACTTGGTGGCCATCCTGAGAAATTTCGCCTCTCCCGATCCGGTCGCGCCAGACAATTTCCGAAGAATGGGTGTATTTGCGGGCTAGGTATGCCGGAATCGTAAGCCCACTACCCCAAACATCCACTTGTTCCCGATACTCATACCCGCTGTTCTTCATCATGTTCAGGTGTATCGTACTCTTCGTACGTGCTTCGGTCAGGTAGTTTCTGTTTTCGAAAGACTGGTAAGCACTCTGTCCAGCGTACCCGCAAAACGCCGGCCGTCTTTCTGACTGAATTCTTTGGGGCCCGGCGTAATGTTGCCTTCATCGCGGAGATTCTGCAAGAGATTGCGGATTGCAAGCCGCTCCCCGATGTTTTCCTTCGTGAAGAGTGCGCCTCTTGTGCTTATGACGATCACCCCCTTAGTTATAAAGGCGGCAGCGAGCGGGATATCCTGTGTAACCACGATGTCCCCCATTTGGGCGCTCTCGGTTATATGCATGTCTACGGCTTCAGGATTCGTCCCGATCCTGCGGCTGGAGATATAGCTGGATTGAGGAATGCTGATGTATTTATTTGCTACAAAGACAGTCATAATTTTAAGCCGCCCTGCTGCACGGAGAATTAGCCCCTTGATTGCTGCAGGGCATCCATCAGCATCAACCCAGAGCGTCATTATTTCTCCTTATCGTGTTGCTCCTGCAGGAATCTAATAAAAATGCACGCACCAGATATATTATGGTCTCAAATCTGCTGTCATGGCTAGTTAAATTAAGGAAAATCTAAAACTTACGACCCCATCGATTTCAACCCCTGAATGGCCTTGGTGACTCAGCCGAGGACACAAGAATGTACCAACGAGACCGGGCTTCTCGCCGTGGTTCTGACTTCAGAGGTATTTCGCATCGTACCGGTTGAGATTTCGGATTTTTACCATAATATGATCCAAAAATGTAAAGGGACCAGATGGCCCACCGCATAACGCTACATAGGAGAGAGATGTTGATACTCTTTCTGAGTTGTCCAGCAGCGCGCGGACAGTCCTATTGGACTACAGTTGCAATGATGAAAATTCGCCTCCCGAGTTCTCACCTTTGCGCATCTTCTTGAAACTGTATGGAATTCTTATCTTATGTGGTATGCAGTAATGCATACTTGGAGAAACGGAGGATAGTGAAGATGTATATCCGGGACAAAGGCATCAAATCCGGCCTCAGAATATTTCCGATCACTTATGCTGCGGCACGGCTTATTGTGAAAAAGGCAGGCAAGCTGGCCGGAACTGAGCTGCGACCACATGATCTCAGAAGACACGCCGCCACATATGCCTGCAGGTCCGGCGTTCCAATTGAGATTGTGAGCAAGGTGATCCTCCGCCACGCCAATCTCTCGACCACTCAGCGTTACCCAGGAAAAATCAGCGACACAGAGGCGACCAGGTGGATTGAGAATCTGTACGGTTAAGCCTGCTTTCGAGACGGGGGGAACCAGAATCTCCCCGTCGCACCTGTTTTCCCGAGGATCAACATACGATCTGGCAGGGAGAACCTTTTGAGCGCCTATTTTCTCAAGCAGAAGGAGAGATACAGCTTCATTGTCACGGAAGAAAAAATCGACGGAGGGCAGGTGTCGAACCCTCTCGCCTTGAAATCCGGGAAACCGGATACTACCATAAAAACTATGATATGAATGAGTTTCCGGTTTGGTCTGCTGATGCTATAGAAAGCGTCAGGGCAAAGTTGACGCAACTGCTCGGTTGTGGAACGCTTTCTTTCGTCCTCCGTCAACCGACTTCTGTCGTCCGTTATAAGAGGAATTTTCGTTAAGTCATGGCTCGATATAAGCCGAGATCAAAAAATACTGGCCTGGTTCAGGGTTCGATACGCCCTGCAATTCAGCCCATCCTGGCGCTGCTCATAGTCTGTTCGCTTGCGGCATCGGCAAGGGGTGAGACGGCGGCCGGTCGTTTCTTTCTCATGGGGACGGGCTACATACACATAAAGAATATGCATACAGGGATCGAGACGTCGGTGAAGCTCCTGGGGCCCAACGGAGAAGTGAACGACGATGCTTTCGACAGGATCGACGAGGTCTTCGAGTTCCCCACCAGGGAGAAGGGAGAACACATCTCGCCGCGGCTGATCTTCATGCTCGACTATTTCGCGGACCTCGTAGCGCCCGGAAAGACGATCAACCTGGTTTCCGGCTACCGCTCCCCCGACCATAATGCGTCAGTGAGAGAGGCTGGGGGCAACGCCGCCAAAACGAGCGCACATATGGACGGCATGGCCCTCGATTTCTACATCGACGGAGTGGACGGCAAAACGCTCTGGAACATCATCAGGAG
>Ga0326727_10028849_pt1 | contig 10050 bp, 10 predicted proteins | sample MB2enrmetagenome_FD_207643 | JGI IMG/M metagenome (GOLD analysis project Ga0326727, IMG submission 207643) | Lab enriched peat soil microbial communities from McLean, Ithaca, NY, United States - MB29MY | ecosystem: Environmental > Terrestrial > Soil > Wetlands > Peat | place: USA: New York...
CCGTACTCGGCCATCTCGTTCCTGGAGGACAAGAAGGTGGCACAAATCAACGAGGTGGTGTGCAAGGGGTGCGGAACCTGCGTGGCGGCATGCCCGTCCGGCACCATCAAGCAGAACCTGTTTGAAGACGAGGAGATTTTCGAGGAGATCCAGGGGGTGCTGGTTTAGGGGTTAGGAATTCGGGTTTGGGGATTTCGGAGTGCGGCGACTCGTCGCCGCTTTTGCTCGCCGCGACTCGTCGCGGCGCAAGGCGTACCGCTGACGAGTCAGCGGTAGAAAAAGCGGGAGCAAGCTCCCGCACTCCGAAACTTCGCGCCCCTTCGGGGCTCAAAACGCAGGGGGTATGGATTGATGAGCGACTCAAAGGTGCAGTTGGTTCAACCAACGACAGACCGTTTCGAACCCAGGATCGTTGGGTTTTTCTGCAATTGGTGCACCTACCTGGCGGCGGATCTGGCGGGAACCTCACGCGTCAAGTACGCGCCCAACATTCGCGTCATTCGCACGATGTGCTCGGGCCGCGTGGACCCGCAGTTTGTGCTGGATGCCTTCGCGCGCGGCGCCGATGGCGTGCTGATCGGCGGCTGCCACCCCGGCGATTGCCACTATCAGGAAGGCAATTACAAAACCCTGCGCCGCGTGCGCATGCTCCGGCGCGTCTTGCACGAGATGGGCATCGAAGATGAGCGCTTTCGTCTGGAGTGGATTTCCGCCTCGGAAGCGGAGCGCCTGAAGACGGTGGTGAACGACATGGTGGAAAAGGTCCGGGCGCTGGGACCGCTGCAGTTGAAGGTGAAGCCCGAGCACTTACCGGAGGAGGTGGCAGCGTGATGACGGAACCTGCACCAGTCCCCAAGAATGAAAAACCCAAGGTCGCTTTCTATTGGTGCGCTTCGTGCGGCGGCTGCGAGGAAACTGTCTTGGACCTCGACGAGCGAGTGCTGGATGTCGTCGCGGCCGTGGACATCGTCTTCTGGCCCGTGGCCCTGGATTTCAAGCGGCACGATGTGGAAGCCATGCCCGATGGGTCCATCCTGGCGGCTTTCGTGAACGGCGCCGTCCGCACCAGCGAGCAGCAGGAGATGGCCCATTTGATGCGCCGGAAAGCCAAGGTGCTGGTGGCGCTCGGTTCGTGCGCCCAACTCGGTGGCATTCCCGGCTTGGCCAACCTTTCGACGCGCCAGGCGGTTCTCGAGTCTTCTTACTGTGAGTCGCCCTCCACGGTGAATCCTGAGAGGATGTTCCCGCAAACTCTGCACAAGGAGAATGGATTCTCGGTGAGCTTGCCGGAACTCTTTGACACCGTCCGCTCACTCGACCAGGTGGTGGACGTCGATTACTACCTGCCCGGGTGCCCGCCCACGCCGAAGATTCTCTGGGATGCCGTCCACGTTCTGCTCAGCGGAAACCTGCCGCCCAAAGGCACGGTGCTCGCTCCGGACCGCGCCCTCTGCCACGAGTGCCCGCGCGAAGGGACTCGGCCTGAGAAGCTTACCTTGAAAGAGTTTAAGCGGCCCCCGCACGTGGTGATCGATGAGGAGACGTGCCTGCTGGCGCAAGGCGTGGTGTGCCTGGGGCCTGCCACGCGCGGCGGCTGCGAAGCCCTTTGCCCGCAAGGCAACATGCCGTGCACGGGGTGCTTCGGCCCCACCAGCCGCGTGCGCGACTACGGGGCAAAGGCGTTGTCCGCAATCGCTTCCATTATCGATAGCAACGACGAAAAAGAGATCGAACAGATCGCGCAGACGGTTCCAGACCCCGTCGGAACGTTTTACCGCTATAGCCTGCCGTCGTCATTGCTGCGGAGGAAGAAGATCGAAGAAACAGTGACGAGTGACAAGTGATGAGATTGCCGATTGCCGATTTTCAATTTCGCGCAATCGCCCGTGGGCAATCGGCAATCGTCAATCGAAAATCGGCAATATTTCGTGGCACTCGTCACAGTACTTATGAGGTGAATTGATATGCCTGATGGCGAAACCAAGAAGCTCGAACGGCGAATCACCATCGACCCCATTACGCGCCTCGAAGGCCACGGGAAGATCGAGATCTTCCTTAATGAGCAGGGAAACGTTGATCGCGCGTTCTTCCAGGTCCCCGAGTTGCGCGGGTTCGAGAAGTTTGCCCAAGGGCGGCCCGCCGAGGAGATGCCGCAGATTACTTCGCGAATTTGCGGGGTGTGCCCCACCGCCCACCACATGGCTTCCACCAAAGCTCTGGATGCCCTTTACCGGGTCACGCCGCCACCCGCCGCCAAAAAGATTCGGGAGCTGTTCTATTCCTGCTTTGTAGTCGAGGATCACGCGCTGCATGTGTACTTCTTGGGAGGCCCCGATTTCATTGTGGGGCCGAAGGCTCCCGCCGCCGAACGCAACGTGCTGGGCGTCATCGCCAAAGTGGGCGTCGAAGTCGGACAAAAAGTCATTGAGATGCGCCGCAAGCTGCGCGAAATCATGACGGCGATTGGCGGCAAACCTGTCCATCCGGTGCTGGGCTTGCCTGGAGGCGTCGCCAAGCATATCAGCGCGGCCGAGCAGGGAAAAATCCAGCAGGTGGCCGTTGAGGCTGTCGATTTTGCCAAATTTACGCTGGAAACCTTTCAAAAGCTGGTTCTGGGAAATAGCGATTATGTCGAAATGATCCGATCCGATGCTTACACCCATCGGACGTATTACATGGGCATGGTGGATGAGGCCAACAAGGTGAATTTCTACAATGGCTCCCTCCGCGTGGTCACCCCGGCCGGCGGGGAGTGGGGCAAGTTTGCGCCGGCAAAATATCTTGACTACATCTCTGAGCACGTGGAGCCCTGGAGCTACATTAAATTTGCCTACCTTAAGTCGTTGGGCTGGAAGGGCTTTGCCGAGGGAGCGGAAAGCGGCGTTTATTGCGTGGCCCCCCTCGCCCGGCTGAATGCGGCGGAGGGCATGGCCACCCCGCTCGCGCAGGAAGCTTACCAGCAATACGTTAGCATTCTGGGCGGCAAACCGGTTCACCACACCTTGGCCAACCATTGGGCTCGGGTCATTGAACTCCTCTACGCCGCAGAGCGCCTTGTGGAGCTTTCCCGGGACCAGGAAATCACGAGCCCGGAAATCCGCACTCTGCCCACGGAAACCCCGCGCGAAGGCATCGGCGTGGTTGAGGCTCCCCGCGGAACCTTGATTCACCACTATCAGACCGATGAAAAGGGGCTTATCGTCAAGGCTAACATGATTGTGGCCACCCAGAACAACGCTGCGCGCATGGCGATGAGCGTTGAAAAGGCCGCCAAGGGGCTCATTTCGAATGGCAACGTTTCGGAAGGCATCCTGAACATGGTGGAGATGGCTTTCCGCGCCTACGACCCCTGCCACGGTTGCGCCACCCACTCGCTGCCTGGAAGCATGCCCCTGGTGGTGCGCGTTCACGATTGCCGGGGCAATGTCCAATCCACCCTGCGGCGCGATTGGGACGGGAAGGTACGGAGGTCATAGGTGTCAGGTTCCCTTTCCCTCGCCAGCAGGGAGGAGGCTTTTTTGTTGTCCTGCGGCTTATAAATAAGCCCCTCGAGGCAGTTGAACGGGCCTGGCACCTGGCACCTGACACCTACCTCCGGAATGGGTTGTATGTCCTCCCCTATTCGTATCCTCTGCCTGGGTAATGAGTTGCTTGCTGACGACGCCTTCGGTTTTGCCGCGGCGGAGGAACTTAGGCGGCGTTTCCCCCACATGGACGTGGTATTCACCACGGACTCCGGCTTCCATTTGCTTGACAACCTATTAGAAGCTGACTTTATTGTGGTTGTAGACTGCATGCAGACGAACGACGCGCCGCCCGGAACCCTTTTCGTACTGCGGAGTTCGGACTTAAAGTCTGTCTATGGGCCCTCCCCACACTACGTCGGACTCCTTGAGACCCTCCAGTTGGCGAGGGAATTGCTACTTAATGTCCCGAAAGATGTCATAATTCTGGCGGTAGAGGCGGCGGACTGTTTGACCTTAGGTGGCAAGATGCACGATGCGGTCAAATCGACCGTGGGATTGGTTGTCGATCTGGTAGCGGAAATAGCGCAAAACTGGAAACCCACCGAGGCCCACGTCAAGGATTCCGGGGACGGTTTAACTCGGGCCATTGCAACAGTGTCGGCCCGATGGGGTTCGGAGCGGCTTGTGGTCTTATAACGTCCCCGGATGTTTTCCCCACTTTTCATTCCTCTACCCAGAAATGAGCGACTATGTGTCTGGCGATTCCGGGCAAAGTTCTCCAGAAGGAAGACCGTGAGGGCGCGCTGATCGGCCGCGTGGATTTCGGCGGCATCACCCGCCAGGTGCAGTTGGACTTTGTGCCGGAGGCGGAGGTGGGCGATTACGTGATCGTCCACGTGGGCTTCGCTCTGAGCCGGCTTGACGCGCAAGAGGCTGCCCGCACGCTTGCGTTGCTCAAGGAGATGGGTGTGTTGGCGGAGGAGGGGCTGGAAAACGAAGTGACGAGTGATGAGTGACAAGGAAGATTGCCGATTTTCGATTGCCGATTGACGATTGGCTAAAAGCAAAACCGGCAATCGGCCATCGGCAATCGACAATCCCCCCTCGGACCACGGACTTAGGACTTGAACCATGAAATATATCGATGAATACCGTGACGCCACCCTGGCGCGCCCCCTGATCGCCGAAATTGCGAAGCGCGTCACTAAACCCTGGGTGCTGATGGAGATCTGCGGTGGGCAGACGCACACCTTGATGCGCTATGGCATCGATGAGGTCTTGCCTTCCCAGGTCGAGCTTGTGCACGGCCCCGGCTGTCCCGTCTGCGTAACCCCGCTGGAGGTGATTGACAAGGCGCTGGCGATTGCCTCGCTGCCCAGCGTCACGCTGGTTTCTTATGGCGACATGTTGCGCGTGCCGGGTTCGCACACCGACCTTTTCCACGTCAAAGCCAACGGCGCCGACGTGCGCGTGGCATACTCGCCCATGGAAGCGCTGAAAATCGCGCGCGCCAACCCCACGCGCCAGGTGGTTTTTTTGGGCATCGGTTTTGAAACCACGGCGCCCGCCAACGCCATGGCCGTCTGGCAGGCGGCCCGCGAAGGACTGAAGAACTTCTCCATGTTGGTGTCGCAGGTCCTGGTGCCTCCCGCCATTCGCCTGTTGCTGGCGTCCCCCGAGCACCGGGTGCAGGGATTCATCGCTCCCGGGCACGTCTGCACGGTGATGGGATTCGAAGAGTACGTGGACATCAGCCGCGATTTTCATGTTCCCATCGTGGTGGGCGGGTTCGAGCCCGTAGACTTGCTGGAAGCGATTTCCATGCTGGTGGCGCAACTGGAGGAGGGCCGCGCGGAAGTCGAGAACCAGTACGTCCGTTCCGTGGCGCGGGCAGGGAATCAACCGGCGCAGCAGATTATGGTGAAGGTTTTCGAGGTTTGCGACCGCAAGTGGCGGGGCATCGGACAGATTCCGCGCAGTGGTTTGAGCTTGCGCGCGGAGTTCGCGGCTTTCGACGCCGAAAAGGTTTTTGACGTCGCCGCCCAGGACACCGATGAGCCCGCCGAGTGCATCAGCGCCCTGGTATTGCAAGGATTGAAGAAGCCTCCCGATTGTCCCGCGTTTGGCGAGCGCTGCACGCCCGCCAATCCGCTCGGTGCGCCCATGGTTTCGTCCGAAGGCGCGTGCGCGGCGTATTATCAGTATCGACGGCACAATGAAAGTGCGAGGTCGAAAACGCCATGATGAGCGACACGCAGGATTGCCAATTTTCGATTGCCGATTGAGGAAAAATCGAAAACCGGCAATCATCAATCGGCAATTTCCTCCCCGACCTCGGACCCGGGACACGGTCTTATGGATAACAACAAACCCTCCCTGGAACAACTCTCCTGCCCGGCTCCCTTGCCCGCGCAGGACAAGGTTCTGCTCGGGCATGGCAGTGGTGGCCGCCTGAGCGCGGAATTACTGCAAAAGGTGTTCCTGCCCGCGTTGCAGAATCCGGCTCTAAACAGTCTGAACGACCAGGCGCTGGTGAGTGTGGATGGAGTGCGGCTGGCCTTTACCACCGATTCGTTTGTCGTGAAGCCGCTTTTCTTCCCGGGAGGCGATATCGGTTCGCTCGCCGTGAATGGCACCATCAACGACCTGGCGATGGGTGGCGCCGAACCTTTTTACCTCAGCGCCGCGTTTATTCTGGAGGAAGGTCTGCCAATCGAAACGCTTCAGCGGGTCGTGGCGTCGCTCGCCAAGGCGGCGCAGGAAGCGGGAGTGGTGGTGGTCACCGGCGACACCAAGGTGGTGGAAAGAGGTAAAGGTGACGGGCTGTTCATCAACACCTCGGGAATTGGCCGCGTGCTTCCCGGCATCAACCTTTCTGCCGACCAGGCGCGGCCCGGCGATGCCATCATTCTCAGCGGGTCGATTGGCGATCACGGCATCACGATTCTTTCCCAACGCGAAGGGTTGGAATTTGAGAGCCCGATTGTGAGTGACTGCGCGGCGCTCCACACGCTGACGGCGGCCATGCTGGAAGCCAGCCCCGCCATTCGCTGTATGCGCGATCCCACGCGCGGCGGCCTGTCCAGCGCCTTGAATGAGATCGCCGCCCAATCGCGCGTGGGCATGGAGCTCGACGAATCCACCATTCCCATTCAGGAAGCCGTGCGCGGCGCGTGCGAACTTCTGGGGCTTGATCCCCTTTACGTGGCGAACGAAGGAAAGCTGGTGGCCATTGTGGACCCAGGGCAAGCGGAACGAATCGTGGCTGCGATGCGCGCGCATCCCTTGGGAAAGCAGGCGCGGATCATCGGACGAGTCACCCAGGCGAATGCGGGCCTGGTGATCATGCGGACCTCGCTGGGAACCACGCGCATCGTCGACATGCTCGCCGGCGACCAGCTTCCAAGGATTTGCTGAAACAGTTATCAGTCATCAGTCCTCAGTAGTCAGTTGCGCGCGAGGGCTTAGTTCTGACTGAGAACTGAAAACTGAAGCCTGACAACTTACCTCATGCATGAATTGAGCATTGCCAGTGCCATTCTCGATGCCGTCCGCCAAGAGGCGGAGAAGCATCCCGGCGCCCACGTCGCCAAAGTGGGTGTGCGCATTGGCGCCTTGTCCGGTGTGGAGCCGGAGGCGCTGAGTTTTGGGTTCAGCGTCCTGGTGAAGGGGACTGACCTTGATCCCTTGGCACTGGTGATCGAATCCGTTCCCCGCCGCCAGCGTTGTCCCGCCTGCGATCTCACCTTTGAGGTGACGGAGTACAACCTGGCGTGCCCCCGCTGCGCAAGCGGTGAGACGATAATGGCCGGAGGCGATGAATTGGACTTGGCGTACTTGGAGATTGAAGAACCGTGACCGGCAGGATTGCCGATTGTCGATTGGGCAAAGCGAGAGTTCATAATCGGCAATCGACAATCAGCAATCGGCAATTTGTTCGCTGGCCTTTGTCCTTGGGAGGTTTTATGGACCGCATTCCATTAGAGAAGAAGGTTCTAAGTGAGAATGATCGCATCGCCGCGCGGCTGCGGGAAAGTTTCCGCGAGCACGGCATCCTGTGCGTGAACTTGATCAGCTCGCCGGGGTCGGGGAAAACCTCGCTGCTGGAGCGCACGCTGGAACGTTTCCCCAAGGGTGCGCGCGTCGCGGTGCTGACGGGAGATATTCAGACGGATAACGACGCCCGGCGCCTGGCGCGCTTTGGTTTTCCGGCCAAGCAGATCACCACCGGAGGGACCTGCCATCTGGATGCCCTGCGTGTGGAACGCGCGCTTGCGGATTGGCCCCTGGAGAACCTTGACCTCCTCATTATCGAGAACGTGGGGAACCTGGTTTGCCCTTCCAGCTACGACCTCGGCGAGGCGGCAAAAATCGTGATGCTGAGCGTGGCGGAAGGCGAAGACAAGCCGTTAAAGTACCCTTCCATCTTCGCGAAGTCGGAACTGCTCGTCCTGAACAAGATTGATCTGCTCCCTTACGTCTCCTTTGACCTCGCGAAGGCGCGCGAGTATGCGCGGCAAATTCATCCCGGCATGGAAATTCTGGAGGTCTCCTGCACCACCGGCCAAGGGCTGGACAAGTGGATCGAGTGGCTCGAAAAGCGCAAAGAAGCCACGGATTTACACAGATGAACACGGATCACAAAGAATGAAGCACGAAGAGATTACGGAAAACATCATAGGTGTCTTGTACGAGGTTTACAACGAGCTTGGGGACGGTTTCCTCGAATCGGTGTACGAGCAGTCCATGGCCATTGCTCTTAGCGAGGCTGGGCTGCAGGTGGTTCGACAGGCGCCGATTTCAGTGCATTTTCGTGGACAAGTAGTCGGCGATTTTCGCGCTGACCTCCTGGTGAACAATCAAGTTATCGTCGAGCTTAAAGCGGCGCGCGCCATTGAGCGCGTTTTTGAGGCTCAGATTATGAATTATCTTCGAGCTACAAATGTGGAAGTAGGCCTCTTGATGAACTTCGGCCCCAAACCCGAATTCAAGCGGTTCATTTATGACAATGAACGCAAGGCCGTAAATAAGAGCAGGCCACGGATCCCACGGATGAACACGGATGAAGAGAAAAGCTGAAACTAACCGCAAGGACAGGGGCACAGGGATTTCGTTCGTATTGTGGTTTTTATTCTAATGTTTTGATCCGTGTTAATCAGTGCCAAACCGTGAGGCGTGTTAGAACAAGCAGGCCACGGATTTTACGGATGAACACGGATGAAGAGAAAAGCTGAAACTAACCGCAAGGAAAGGGGCACTGGGGTTTTATTCATATTGTGGTTTTGGTTCTAGGTACGTGATCCGTGTTAATCCGTGTAAATCCGTGGCCTCCTGTATATGCGCAAAGCCATTGAAATCGCGGGGATCGTGCAGGGCGTGGGGTTCCGCCCGTTCATCTATCGGCTGGCTACGGAAAACAACCTCACAGGTTTTATTACGAACACGGAGGCAGGCGTTTCCATCGAGGTCGAAGGCTCTGCGGAGGCTGTTGATACGTTTCTTCAGCGGCTGCCAAAAGAGGTTCCCCCGTTGGCGCGAATTACAAGCATAGTGGTTGCGGATCGGCCCGCGAACCGCGATGTGGATTTCCGCATCCTGCCCAGCCGCGCCGGCGCGGAGCGTCGGGTTTTGATCGCGCCCGACGTGGCCATTTGCGCTGACTGCCTGCGTGAGTTGCTCGATCCCGCCGACCGGCGATTTCACTACCCCTTCATCAATTGCACCAACTGCGGCCCGCGCTACACCATCGTGCGCGACATTCCCTACGACCGCGCCAAGACCTCCATGGCTGTGTTTCCCATGTGCCCGGACTGCCAGCGCGAATACGACGACCCACGCAATCGCCGCTTCCACGCCCAACCGAACGCCTGCTGGAAATGCGGGCCGCACGTGGATCTGTGGGATGCGGAAGGGCGGCAGCTCGAAAGTCGGGACCCGATCGCCGAGGCTGTTGAACTCCTCGCCGCCGGACAGATTGTGGCGGTCAAAGGCTTGGGAGGATTTCACCTGGCCGCGGATGCGATGAACGCGGCCGCCGTCGAGCGCCTTCGCGAGAGAAAGCGCCGGGTGGAGAAGCCCTTCGCGATCATGGCGGCGACGCTTGCCGGGGTGGAAGAGTTCTGCCGGTTGGACGATGCCGCACGCGACCTGCTGCAAAGCCCGGCACATCCCATCGTCCTCTTAAGGAAGCAACAACCGGAGCGCCTTGCCCCCTCCGTCGCGCCGTTCAATCGCGACTTGGGAGTCTTCCTGCCTTACACGCCCTTGCACCATCTGCTCTTTGCCGAAAAACGCTTCTCGGCGCTGGTGATGACGAGCGGAAATATTTCGGAAGAACCCATCGCCATCGACAATAGGGAAGCGGTGGAACGATTGCCCGGCCTCGCCGATTTCTTTCTCGTCCACAATCGTGAAATCCTCCTGCGCGCTGATGATTCGGTGGTGCGCGTCGCGGGCGGACGCGCGCGGCAGGTGCGCCGGTCGCGTGGCTATGTGCCGGCGCCCATCTTCCTGAAGGAAGAATTGCCGCTGGTGTTGGCAGTAGGCGGCGAGCTGAAGAACACCATCTGTCTCACCCGCGGCA
>Ga0326727_10028851_pt1 | contig 10049 bp, 10 predicted proteins | sample MB2enrmetagenome_FD_207643 | JGI IMG/M metagenome (GOLD analysis project Ga0326727, IMG submission 207643) | Lab enriched peat soil microbial communities from McLean, Ithaca, NY, United States - MB29MY | ecosystem: Environmental > Terrestrial > Soil > Wetlands > Peat | place: USA: New York...
TTGCGCTTCCCCTTGTCGCCGCTTCGGCCGTCCGCGCGGCGACGGAGGACGCAGCCAACACCGTCGTCATGACGCTCAAGAACGGCAAGGTCGTCATCCGATTGCGTCCCGACTGGGCGCCGAAGCACGTCGCGCAGATCGAGACCCTGGTGAAGCGCGGCTTCTATGACGGCCTCGTGTTTCATCGCGTCATTCCCGGCTTCATGGCGCAGACGGGCGACCCGACCGGCACTGGCGCGGGCGGCTCCGACCTGCCGAACCTGCGGGCCGAGTTCAACAAAACGCATTTCAAGCGCGGCATCCTCGGCATGGCGCGGGCGCAGGACCCGGATTCGGCCAACTCGCAGTTCTTCATCTGCTTCGGCGATGCGGGCTTCCTCGACGGCCAGTACACCGCTTTCGGCGAAGTCGTCTCCGGCATGGACGTCGTCGACAAGATCAAGGCCGGAACGGAGGCCAACAACGGTCAGGTGACGAACCCTGACAAGATCCTCGCCATGCGCATGGCCGGTTCGTCGAAATAGGAGTCTGAACAGATGAGCGCAGGCAACACGCTGACCCTCGAGACGACCAGGGGCCCGGTCGTCATCGAAATGAACCCGGCCGTCGCGCCGGGACACGTCGCCCACATCAAGAAGCTCGTCTCCGAGGGCTTCTACGACGGCATCGTCTTTCATCGGGTGATCGATGGCTTCATGGCCCAGACAGGCTGCCCGAACGGGACCGGCACGGGCGGATCGAAGTATCCCGACCTCAAGGCGGAGTTCAACGCCGAGCCGCATGTCCGCGGCACGGTGTCGATGGCCCGCGCCCTGAGCCCGAATTCGGCCAATTCGCAGTTCTTCATCTGCTTCGACGACGCCCGCTTCCTCGACCGCCAGTACACGGTCTGGGGCAAGGTGACGTCCGGCATGGAGAACGTCGACAAGATCAAGCGCGGCGAACCGGTGCGCGATCCCGACAAGATCATCAAGGCGAGTTTGAGCTGAGGGCGCTTCAAGGCCTTAGCGACTTCGTGCTCCTTCGTGTCCTTCGTGGCGCGAAAGACTCACCACCAAGAGCACTAAGGCGCACGAAGGGCGTTCATGCGCCGAACGACCGATGCGCGTCGACGCCTTCGACTTCGAACTCCCGCCGGAGCGGATCGCGCTTCAGCCGGCGTCGCCGCGCAACAGCGCAAAGATGCTCGTCGTCGGCGCCGACGGCGCGCTCGTGGACTCGCGCGTCTCCGATCTGCCCGATTTCCTGCGGCCGGGGGACGCGCTCGTCGTCAACGACACGCGCGTCATTGCGGCGCGGCTCGACGGAATTCGCGTCAGGGGCGAGGCGGCCGCCTCGATCGAGGCGACGCTGGTCAAGCGGGTCGACGACTGCCGCTGGCGGGCGCTCGTCCGCCCGGCGAAGAAGCTCAAGGTCGGCGAGCGCATCCGGTTCGGCGAGGCGAGCGAAGGCATGGCCTGTCTGCTCGCGGCGCTGGACGCCGAAGTCGAGAAGAAGGGCGAAGCGGGCGAAGTCCTGCTGCGCTTCGAGTTTGCCGGCGCGGCGCTCGACGAGGCGATCGATCGGCTCGGCTCGCCGCCTTTGCCCCCGTACATCGCCGCCCGCCGCGCGACGGAAGAACGGGACCGCGCCGACTACCAGACGATGTTCGCCGCGCATGCCGGCGCCGTCGCGGCGCCGACCGCGGGCCTCCATTTCACTCCCGCCCTGGTCGAACGGATCGCGGCGCGTGGAGTCAAGATTCAGCGCGTCACGCTGCATGTCGGCGCGGGCACGTTCCTGCCCGTCAAGGTGGAGGACACGCGTGACCATAAGATGCATGCGGAGGAGGGCGCGATCGACGAGGCGACGGCTGAGGCGCTGAACGCCATGCGCGGGAAGGGCGGTCGCATCGTCTGCGTCGGCACGACCTCGGCCCGCATTCTCGAGAGCGCGGTCGACGAGATCGGCCGCATCCGCCCGTTCGCCGGCGAGACGTCGATCTTCATCACGCCGGGCTACCGCTTCCGCGCCGCCGACATCCTCATGACCAATTTCCATCTGCCGCGCTCGACGCTCTTCATGCTGGTCGCCGCCTTCAGCGGCCTCGACTGCATGCAGGCGGCTTACAGGCACGCGATCGAGGCGGGCTATCGCTTCTATTCCTACGGCGACGCGTGCCTTCTGGTCGGCCGCCCGCGAGACGAATGTCCGCCAACGACATGACGGTCGACATTTCCTTTTCCGTCCGCGCCGTCGACGGCGACGCCCGGCTTGGCGAAATCGCAACGCCACGCGGCGTCATCCGCACCCCGGCCTTCATGCCGGTCGGCACGGCGGCGACGGTCAAAGCGATGCATCCCGAAGCGGTCAGGGCGCTCGGCGCCGACATCGTTCTTTGCAACACCTATCATCTGATGCTGTCGCCGGGGGCGGAGCGGATCGGCGCGCTCGGCGGCTTGCACAAGTTCATGAACTGGCCCCACCCGATCCTGACCGACTCCGGCGGCTTCCAGGTCATGAGTCTCGCAAAGCTCAGGAAGCTCAGCGAGAAGGGGGTGACATTCCAGTCGCACATCGACGGGTCGCGCCACGAACTGACCCCCGAGCGCGCGATGGAGATCCAGCGGCTACTCGGCTCCGACATCCAGATGCAGTTCGACGAGTGCGTTCGACTGCCGTGCGTGCGCGAGGAGGCGGAGCGTGCAATGCGGCTTTCGCTGCGCTGGGCGGAGCGCTCGAAGAGCGCCTTCGGCGAGCAACCGGGCAGGGCGATCTTCGGCATCGTCCAGGGCGGGACGGAGAAGGATCTCCGCGTCGCAAGCGCCGAGGCGCTGGTCGACATCGGATTTCACGGCTACGCCATTGGCGGCCTTGCGGTCGGCGAGCCTCAGATCGAGATGCTCGAGATGATTGAGACGGTCGTTCCTCGCCTGCCGACCGAGCGGCCGCGTTATCTCATGGGCGTCGGCACGCCCGACGATCTGCTGCAATCGCTGAAACGCGGCGTCGACATGTTCGACTGCGTGATGCCGACCCGCGCCGGCAGACACGGGATGGTTTTCACGCGGCGAGGCCGCATGAACTTGCGCAATGCGCGCTTTGCCGACGATCCTCGCCCGATCGACCCGCTGTCGTCGTCGCGGATGGCGCGCGACTATTCGCGCGCCTACTGGCGCCATCTCGTCAAGTCGGGTGAAATCCTCGCCATGATGGGCCTGACGGAGATCAATCTCGCCTATTATCAGGACCTTATGGCGGGCGCGCGCCGCGCGATCAGCGAAGGGCGTCTCGACGCCTACATGGACGAGACCGCCCGAGGCTGGGCCGAAGGCGAGGCAGAACGCACACGAGGCGATGTAGTCGCGCAGAAAAACCTTCTATTTTAAAGTAAAATAGACCAAACAAAGTAAATCGAGGACAAGGTAAATGCAAGGGGCGAACCGCCCTCGGGCGGCTCGCCCCTTGTCTTCGTCCTCGCATGCGCTCCAGAATCCCGATTTTGCTTTATTTTCCCCGGCCCGAATATGACCGGACGAGACGATGGAACGCGTCGTCCTCCCACAGACTTTGCGGCATCCGGCACCAAAATCTTTGGCAGCGGCCTCCTTTTCGCACATCATTGCTAGTCCACTTTTTTGGCGCTGTCACGTGGCTGGGCAGGCCTGCCATGCAATTTTTTTCTGCAATGGAGCCGTTTGGTCAATTGTCTCGCCGCGGAAGCAAAAGTGCTGCGTCGTGGACCTCCCCTGAGACATGGCGCCGTCTTTCGCCTGGCGCCGCGCTGGCGTAAGAGAGCCACGGGAACGTCGCCAGAGGGAATTCATCAATGACCGCCATCGTCAACGTCGTCTCGCGTGAGATCCTCGACAGCCGGGGCAATCCGACCGTGGAAGTGGATGTGGTGCTGGAGGACGGCTCGATGGGCCGCGCGGCCGTTCCCTCGGGCGCCTCGACCGGGACCCGCGAGGCGGTCGAACTGCGCGACGGCGACAAGGGCCGGTTCGGCGGCAAGGGGGTGCTGAAGGCCGCCGAGGCGGTAAACCGCGACATTTTCGATGCGATCTCGGGCCTCGACGCTGAGAACCAGCTCAAGATCGACGAAACGATGATCGCTCTCGACGGGACGCCGAACAAGTCGCGGCTCGGCGCCAACGCCATCCTCGGCGTGTCGCTCGCCGTCGCCAAGGCTGCGGCGGAGGCCTCCGGGCTACCGCTCTATCGCTACGTCGGCGGCGCGACGGCGCGGGTTCTGCCGACCCCGCAAATGAACATCGTCAATGGCGGCGTGCATGCCGACAACCCGATCGACTTCCAGGAATTCATGATCCTGCCCGTCGGCGCGCCGTCCTTCGCCGACGCGGTTCGCTGGGGTGCGGAGACGTTCCACGCGCTCAAGAGCGCGCTGAAGAAGGCGGGCCACAACACCAACGTCGGCGACGAGGGCGGCTTTGCGCCGAATCTCCCGTCGGCCGAGGCGGCGCTCGAATTTTGCGTGAAGGCGATCGAGGCGGCGGGGTTCAAGCCGGGCCAGGACATCGCGCTCGGCCTTGATGGCGCCGCGTCGGAATTCTTCAAGGACGGCGCCTATGTCTATTCCGGCGAGGACAAGACCCGCTCGATCGAGGAGCAGGTCCAATATCTCGCCAAGCTCGCCGACGCCTATCCGATCCTCTCGATCGAGGACGGCATGGCCGAGCAGGACTGGGAGGGCTGGCGGCTGCTGACCCAGAAGCTCGGATCGCGCCGCCAGCTTGTCGGCGACGACATTTTCGTCACCAACACGGAAATCCTGAGCCGCGGGATCAAGGAAGGGATCGCCAACTCGATCCTCATCAAGGTCAACCAGATCGGCTCGTTGAGCGAGACCCTGGCCGCCGTCGATATGGCCCATCGGGCAGGCTATAGCGCCGTCATGTCGCACCGGTCGGGCGAGACCGAGGATTCGACGATCGCGGATCTCGCGGTCGCCACGAACTGCGGGCAGATCAAGACCGGGTCGCTTTCCCGGTCGGACCGGCTGGCGAAATACAACCAGCTCATCCGGATCGAGGAGGAACTCGGCGACCAGGCCCGCTACGCTGGCCGCTCGGCGATCAAGTCGGTTTGACGAAGGGTAACGCCTCTTTAACCGGACAATAGGCAAGATCGGCGCATGGTCGTAAGAACGCGCTTGCGCTCGATCGTGCTGCCGATCGTCTTCTACCTGGCGCTCGGGGTCGCGAGCGGCTATCTCGTCTGGGGTGCCGTGAACGGCGAGCATGGGCTCAAGGCCAAAGAAAAATATGACGCCGACGCGGAGATCTTGCAGACTAAGCTTGCCGCGCTGAAGGAAGAACGCGCGCGCTGGGAACGACGCGTCGCCGCCCTCAGGCCAGACAGCGTCGACCGCGACCTTCTCGACGAAGAGGCGCACGCCAAGCTCGACCGGGTCGCCAAAGACGAGGTCGTCATCTTCACCGGGCCGGATTAGCGCCGCTGACCGCTTGGCGGGCGTGCTTTTGCTGGCGCGCCGCCTATGCTAAAGCACGCTTGTAAATTTGAATCACGTTCGGTCAGGAAAATTCCAATGAATGTCAACGCTCCGCCGCTGAGCCGCTCGAACTCGTTCTTTTCCGCAGTGCTCGCCGAGACCGATCCGGAAATCGCCCGCGCGATCGAACTGGAAATCGGACGCCAGCGCGACGAAATCGAACTCATCGCCTCGGAAAATATCGTTTCCCGCGCGGTGCTCGAGGCGCAGGGCTCGGTGATGACCAACAAATACGCGGAGGGGTACCCGGGCAGGCGATATTACGGCGGCTGTCAGTTCGTCGACATCGCCGAACAGCTCGCGATCGAGCGGGCCTGCATCTTGTTCGATTGCCGCTTCGCCAACGTTCAGCCGAACTCCGGCAGCCAAGCCAACCAGGGCGTATTCATGGCCCTGATGCAGCCGGGCGATCTGTTCATGGGTCTCGATCTCGCCGCCGGCGGACACCTGACCCACGGTTCGCCGGTCAACATGTCGGGCCGTTGGTTCAAGCCGGTGTCCTACGGCGTCGATCGCATCACCCATCGTGTCGACATGGATGAGGTCGAGGCCTTGGCGAAGGAGCACAGGCCGAAGCTCATCATCGCCGGCGGCTCGGCTTACGCGCGGCACTGGGACTTCGAACGTTTCCGCTCCATCTGCGACGCGGTCGGCGCCTATTTCGTCGTCGACATCGCCCATTTCGCCGGGCTGGTCGCGGGCGGCGCCCATCCTTCGCCATTCCCGCACGCCCACGTCGTCACCACGACCACCCACAAGACTCTTCGGGGTCCGCGCGGCGGCATGATCCTGACCAACGACGAGGATCTCGCCAAGAAGATCAACTCGGCGATCTTCCCCGGGCTGCAGGGCGGACCGCTGATGCACGTCATCGCGGCCAAGGCGGTGGCGTTCCACGAGGCGCTGACGCCCGAGTTCAGGACTTACGCGCATGCCGTCGTCGCCAACGCCAAGGCGATGGCCGAACCGATCCTCGAAGGCGGCTTCAAGCTCGTGACCGGCGGCACGGACAATCACCTGATGCTGGTCGACCTCACCCCCAAGGGGCTGACCGGCAAGGCGGCAGAAGCGTCGCTCGGCCGCGCCCACATCACCTGCAACAAGAACGGCGTCCCGTTCGACTCGCAGAGGCCGATGGTCACGTCGGGCATCCGGCTCGGCTCGCCCGCCGGCACCTCGCGGGGATTCGGCACGGCCGAGTTCGCCGAGGTCGGCCGGCTGATCGTCGAGACCCTGGACGGCTTGGCCGCCAACGGCGAATCTGGGAATATCGCCGTCGAGGCGAAGGTGCGCTCGCATGTCGCCGAGCTGACGCGCCGCTTCCCGATCTACTAAGGGTCGGACGGCCTGAAAGGGACGGCTTGCGATGCGATGCCCTTATTGCGGCGGCCTCGACACGCAAGTGAAGGATTCGCGGCCGACCGACGACTCCGCGTCGATCCGCCGGCGCCGGGTCTGCCCCGACTGCGGCGGCCGGTTCACCACTTTCGAGCGCGTGCAATTGCGCGAACTTCAGGTGGTCAAGAAGAACGGCCGGCGCGCGCCGTTCGACCGCGACAAGCTCATGCGTTCTGTCGAGGTCGCGCTGCGCAAGCGCTCGGTCGCGCCCGATCGGGTCGAGCGCATGGTCAACGGCATCGTCCGGCAGCTCGAAAGCCAGACGGACGGCGACATCCCGACGGAGCGCATCGGCGAACTCGTCATGGAGGGTCTGAAAGCGCTGGACGACGTCGCCTACGTCCGCTTCGCCTCGGTCTACCGCAACTTCCGCGAAGCGCGCGATTTCAATACGATCGTCGGAGAACTCGAAGGAGAGCCTGAGGCTGCAGGCGCCAAGGGGACAAGGCCGCGCAAGGAAACGCCGGCGCAATGACCGGGCAAGCCTCGGCGGATCTCGACGAGGATCGGCGCTGGATGGAGGCCGCCCTCAATCTCGGCGAGCGGTCGCTCGGGCTCGCCGCGCCCAACCCTTCCGTCGGCGCCATTCTGGTGAAGGGCGGCGCCGTCGTCGGCCGCGCCGCGACCGCGCCCGGGGGACGTCCGCACGCTGAGCCGCTCGCCATCGCCGAGGCCAGGGAGGCGGCCCGCGGCGCGACCCTCTATGTGACGCTCGAGCCCTGCTCGCATACCGGCGTCTCGCCGCCTTGCGCGGACGCGGTGATCGCGGCCGGGATCGCCCGGGTCGTCTCGGCGATCGAAGATCCGAACCCCAAGGTGGCGGGCCGAGGGCACGCCCGGCTGCGGGCGGCGGGAATAACGGTCGAGGTCGGGCCGGGGGCCGATCAGGCGCGGCGCGACCATGGCGGCCACATTCTCCGGGTCACGCAGGGTCGACCGTGTGTGACGCTGAAGCTCGCCGAGACGGCGGACGGCTTCGCCTCGGGCGGCCCGCACGACCCGCGGCTGCGCATCACCGGCGAGATCGCCAATCTCAGGGTGCAGATTATGCGGGCGACGCACGAGGCGATCATGGTCGGCGTCGAAACCGCGCTCGCCGACGATCCGGCCCTGACCGTGCGGCTGCCCGGCCTCGAGCGAAAACCCTGGCGCGTCGTGCTCGACACGCATCTGCGCCTGCCCGCCGGGTCGCGCCTCGCGACCGGCGCGCGCGATCTGCCGACTCTCGTGATCGCCGGGCCCAACGCGCCACGTGAGGCGGCCCAACGCCTTGCCGACCTCGGCGTGGTGGTGGCAAGGGTCGCGCTCGACGCCGAGGGCCATGTCGACCTTCGGCAGGCGCTCCGCGCGCTCTGCGCCCGGGGCGTCACGCGCGTCTTCAGCGAAGGAGGCCCGCGCGTCGCGTCGCGGCTGGTATCGTTGGGGCTCGCCGACGCGGTCGCGCTCTTCATTGCAGAAAGGCCGCTCGACCGCCCGGGCTTCCCGGCGCTCAGCGACGAAGCGCGCGCGATGCTGATGGACCCCGAGCGCTACCGGTTGATCGAAACGACCGCTTATGGCAGCGACGAGATGCAGCTGTGGGAGCGGCTGGATTGAGCGCTCGCGGACTCCGCCGCCTGGCGGACCTCGCGCGGATCGATAACGGCCCACGGCAGGGCCGGGCAGGCGCAAGAACACTGAAGCGCATAATGCCCCCGCGCAATTGACGCCGCGTGTATCGACATTGTATATACTCTGCCGTAGAGTTCGCCGGCTTCGCGTAGGTCTCGATCATGAAAACACTCGTCAAGAAATGGGGCAACAGCGCCGCCGTGCGCATTCCCGCTTCTGTAATGGCGGCGGCGGCGCTCGGCCTCGATCAGGCGGTGGACGTTCCGGAGGAGGGCGGTCGGATCGTCATCGAGCCGATTACAGCGGAAGCTTCCGATTTGGATACGCTTCTCGATCAGATGCGTCCCGAGACCTTCCCTGAGGACATCGATTTTGGTCCGCCTCAGGGGCGCGAGATTTGGTGAAGCCCGATTACGTGCCAGACGCTGGCGACATTGTTTGGCTTCATTTCGATCCCCAGGCCGGAGACGAGCGGGCCGGCGTCCGGCATTGGTCTTGACGCCCGCACGCTACAATGGGGCGCGGGGGATGATGGTCTGTTGCCCGATGACGACGAAGATCAAAGGCTATGTCTTCGAGGTCGTGATCAGTCGGAAGCCGCCGAGCGCCGTTCTCGCTGATCAACCCAAGAGCCTGGATTGGAGGGCGCGTCGGGCGGCGCGAAAGGACGTCGCGGAACCGAGGGTGCTTTCCGAAACCCGCGCCAAGATCAGGGCCTTGCTCGCACTGTGAAACCGCAATCCAACGTCCAGGCGTCCGCGTCTTTGCGTCACTTCGCATTTGCTCGGGCCAGGTCCGTGGGCTACCGGGAACCCGACAACATCCCAGGTTGCTTTCGATGTTCACCGGAATTGTCAGCGACGTCGGCGAAATCGTTGAAATGACGACGATCGGCGAGCGCAGCCGGCTGGTGGTCGCGAGCGCCTACTCTCCCTCGTCGATCGACGTCGGCGCTTCGATCGCCAGCTCCGGCGTCTGTCTGACGGTCGTCGGGGTCCAGAAGCGCGCCGCGGGCTCGCTGATTTCGTTCGACGTCGGGGCGGAGACGCTCGCCGTCACGACGTTCGGGGGCCGGCGCGCGGGGGACCATGTCAATCTCGAGCGCTCGCTCAGGCTCGGCGACGAGCTCGGCGGCCACATGGTCAGCGGCCACGTCGACGGAGTGGCGGAAATCTTATCGCGGCGCGACTTCGACGGCATGGCGCATTTCCGCTTCCGGGCCCCGAAGGACTGCGCCAAATTCATCGCGGTCAAGGGGTCGGTGGCGCTCGACGGGACATCGCTGACGGTCAACGCAGTGGAAGGCGCCGAGCTTGAGGTTCTACTGATCCCGCACACGCTCGAGGTCACGACCTGGGGCGAGCGCAAGGCGGGCGACCGTGTCAATCTTGAGGTCGACCTGATGGCCCGCTACGCCGCCCGGCTAAGGCGACGCCCAACAATAGCCGATTCGGAATTTAGATTTTACTAGCATCGGCTGTTTAGCGGATTCCCGTGTGCGAGGCGAGCGTCTATATCGTGATGATGA
>Ga0326727_10028853_pt1 | contig 10048 bp, 7 predicted proteins | sample MB2enrmetagenome_FD_207643 | JGI IMG/M metagenome (GOLD analysis project Ga0326727, IMG submission 207643) | Lab enriched peat soil microbial communities from McLean, Ithaca, NY, United States - MB29MY | ecosystem: Environmental > Terrestrial > Soil > Wetlands > Peat | place: USA: New York...
CTCGCCCCAGCCCATCTGCGGCGCCGTATAAATGTTCGCGAAGCTGTCGCCGAGGAGCACAACGTCGGCGCTTGCTTCGGATGACCAAGCCTGGCCAGTCTTGGTGTTCAGAGTCTTTCTGACTGTCACTTCCTTCGGAGGGAACAAGGTCTGATTCTTCGGCAGATCGAGCATGTCAACCAGGTCGCCGACGCGAGTCACGTTGACCGGCTCGTCGACATAAGAGACGGACTGGCCCCCCGCGAGGGCGCCGGTCGAGCGCACGTGCTCAGCGAGTTCCTTGGCAACGACCTCCATCCATTCCGGCGTCCAGTGCGTGTCTTGATCCAGGTAGCGAACCTTGTCCGCAGGCCAGGGGCCAGCCGTCATTGGATCGAACACGTCGACACCCGCCTCGCGTAGCTCCGCTACGAAACGGGAATAGTCGCTATTCGTGACCGATGCCGACGCGCTGTCGCCGCGCTTCAATGTCAGGCCGGCTTTCTCCGGCATGAGCATGATCTTGTCGGGCGCCGGAACCACCACGAGGCGGACGCCCGCGCTCCGGCATGCCGCGTGGAACGCCAGGATGGCCGGACGCGGGTCCGGTTCGGCGTTCTGCTCGCCGGCATCGATCAGGCGTTTTCGCAAGGCACGAATGCGTCCCGAATCCAGAATGCCCCGGCCGGTCACGAAATTCATACCCGGACGGTAGAACAAGACTCCGTCGCGGCCGATGTAGACCTTCGAATTGCCGTACCCGGTTGTGGTACTGAGCACAAGTTGCACTTCCGGCTGAACGGCCTGCTTGAAGACGGAATTGCGGGCGACGTCTTCTTCGTAGCGGTGCAAGTTTGCGCGCGTCGGCTCTCGCTGCACCAAGTCAGCGAGTTGAGCGCGCTGTCGCCCGGTCGCTTCCAGGGCGATCTGCACAATGGGGACAATCGCCAGGCACGAACAAAACGCCACGATGAGCACACGCGCCAAGCCAGCTGAGACTTTTCCCGGAAGGATCGCGCGTTCCAGGTCGAGGTGAGCGTCGGTGGCGACGTTCAGCTCGTCGCCGCGCTGCGGATCGTCCGGGCTGAGAGGGGCGTCCGGCCCGGTTGGTGTCGCTTCGCTCATACCGCGTTTCCCCGTCAAGAAATCCGCTGACCGGTTCATCAAAACTGGAAGTAGATGAACGGGTTCTCAGTCTGAGTCCACATGAGCATCACGGACACGATGAACAACACGGAAGCGATCACCGCCACGGTCGGCGTGATCTGCCGCGATACGACCCACGAGTTTGGCGCACCCCACACCAGCGCCGCGGCTATTGCAAAGATCGTCGCATGGTAGGGGGTATACACCGGCAGCATCGCCAGCGACTGACCCGTTGTCACCGGCCGCAGGCCCGCCAGGCAGGACAGATAAGCGTACGCTTGCGGAAAGGTATCGGAGCGGAAGAAAACCCACGCCAGGCAGACGATCAGGAACGTGAGCGCTACTCCGACCGGTCGCGGCAACATGGCATAGGCCGAATTCTTGCCCATGAAGCGCTCGAGCGCCAGCATCGCCCCGTGAATCGCGCCCCAGACCACGAACGTCCAACTGGCGCCGTGCCAGAGCCCGCCGATTAACATGACCGTCATCAGATTCACGTACGTACGAACGGATCCGAGGCGGTTGCCGCCGAGCGGAATGTACAGGTAATCGCGCAACCACGAAGACAGGCTGATGTGCCAGCGCCGCCAGAAATCGGTAATGTTGACGGCCTTGTAGGGCGAATTGAAATTCTGAATCAGCACGAAGCCCATCATCAAGGCCAGGCCGCAAGCCATATCCGAATAGCCCGAGAAGTCGAAATAAATCTGGAAGGCGTAGCCGACCAGTCCGTACCAGGCGTCGTACCAGTACAACGACCCGGCGCCGAACGCAGCGTCAGCCACCTCGGCCATCGGATTGGCGATGAGGATTTTCTTGGCGATGCCGATGGCGAATAACACGATGCCGCGTGCGAACTTACCCGGTGTGTGCGTACGCTCGCGCATCTGCCGTTCGATGGCGCCGTAACGGATGATGGGACCAGCCACGAGATCGGGGAAAAACGCTTCGAAGCAGCAGTAATCGATGAAATTGATCATCGGCCGAGCGTCGCCGGAGTAGACGTCGATCGCGTAACTCATCGACTTGAAGGTGTAGAACGAGATGCCGATGGGCAAGGCGATCGCCAGCGCCGGCAAGATGCGGGGTCCGCCCAGCGCGTTGGCCAAAGCCGCCAGATTCTCTTGCGCGAAGCCGTAATACTTGAAAAACGCCAGCAGGCTGAGATTCGTCGTGATGGACAGCGATAGGACCAAGCGCTGACGGTTGGTTCGCGGCCGATCCTTGGCCAGGATCGGCGGCAGCGGACCTTCCCACTTCTGACCCGAGAGAAAAAGCAATAGCCGGCCGCAGATGTAGTCTACTCCCGAGTTCAAGAACATGAGCACCGCCCAGATCGGATTCGCCCAGGCGTAGAATGCGTAGCTCGATAAGGCGATCAGGATGGTCTTACCACGTCGTGGCACTGAATAGTAAAGGAGTAGAAAGAGCGGCAAAAAATGAAACAAGAACAGGTGAGAGGTGAAGATCATCCTGGCACCAACGCTGGAACCGGCCGGGGCGATTCCGCTGACCTAGCTGCGTCTACTCATCGAAGATGGTATTGCCGATTGTATTGTGCTCAGACCTGAAACACACCCGTCTTGAATGGTCGCCCGTCATCGTATCGGGTCGCGATTTCCAACGTGGTCAGCAATGCCTGGCGAGTTTGCAACGGATCCACGATCGCGTCCACCCACAGGCGGGCCGCTGCGTAGCGCACGTCCGTCTGCTCGGCATAGCCGGCCTCCACCTTGCGGCGAAGTTCTTCCATCTCCCTGGCGTCCGGCTCGTGTCCGCTGCGACGTAGAGCGGCAATGGTGACATCGAGAAGTGTGTTCGCGGCTTGCTCGCCACCCATCACGGCGTACTTCGCCGTCGGCCAGGCGAGCATGAAACGCGGATCGAACGCCTTGCCGCACAGCGCGTAATTCCCGGCTCCGAACGACCCGCCGGTGATGAGCGTGATCTTCGGCACCACGCTGTTGGCGATTGCGTTGACGAGCTTGGCACCGGCTTTGATGATGCCGGCCTGCTCGGAATCGCGCCCGACCATGAACCCGTTGACGTCTTGAACAAACAGAATCGGCACCCGCATCTGATTGCAGTCCATGATAAAGCGGGCTGCCTTGTCGGAGCTGTCGACGTAGAGCACGCCGCCGTACTGAATCGGGCCGGCCGCTGGTTTGCAGCGTTTCCGCTGGTTGGCAACGATACCCACCGCGATCCCGCCGAGCCTGCCGTAGCCGCACACGAGCGTCTGGCCGAATTCCGCTTTGTACTCGTCGAACGGCCCGGCATCGAGAAAGCACGCCAAGAGATCGCGAACGTCGTATTCCTGGCGCGCGGTGGGAGAAAAGAGATTCGGGATATCGTCGGCCGGCCGATTCGGGGGCAGCGAAAAATCGACGCGCCTGGCCTCGACCGGCAGCAGCCCTACCAGGCGACGCAATCGTTCCAGACACGCCGGGTCGTCTTTCTCGCGAAAATCGATCGTTCCCGATACGCCGGCGTGCATCGCCGCGCCGCCCAGCTCTTCGTGGTTGACACTTTGTCCGATCGCCGCCTTCACCAGGGCGGGTCCGGCGAGATACAGCCCGCTGCCTTCGGTCATCAGCAATTTGTCGCAGAGGACAGGCAGATATCCACCGCCCGCCACGCAGTTGCCCAGGATCGCCGCGAATTGAGGCAACCCCGATGCGGAAATGACCGCATTGTTACGGAATATGCGACCGAAGTCGTCCTCGTCGGGGAAAATCTCGTCCTGCAACGGGAGAAAGACACCTGCGCTGTCGACGAGGTAAATTAGAGGCAAACGATTGTCCATGGCGATGCGCTGAGCGCGGAGCACTTTCTTGCACGTCATGGGGAAGAAAGCGCCGGCCTTGACCGTCGCATCGTTGGCGATGATCATGGCACGGCGTCCGCCCACCAGGGCGATGCCGGTGACCACGCCAGCCGACGGGGCGCCGCCCCATTCCTTGTACATTCCGCGCGCGGCCCACAGGCCGAGCTCGAAAAAAGGCGTTCCGGAGTCGGCAAGTCGCTCGATTCGCTCGCGGGCGGTGAGCCGGCCCTTGGCGTGCTGTCGGGCGATAGCATCCTTGCCGCCACCCATGCGGATGGCATCTTCCTCCTTGTGAAAGGCGTCACTGAGTCGGACCAATTCACTGCTCATCGGCAAAGATCCCCCGCGAGATGCGACGCAGAGAGTATAGAGTGCGAAGGGTCGAATGACGAAAGGGTAGCCCGTGGCCAGCGCCGAAGCGTTCCTCGAAGCGATCATCGCCAACCCGGACGACGATGCGCCGCGGCTGATGTACGCCGACTGGCTGGAAGAACAGGGCGATACGGCGCAAGCGGAGTTTATCCGCGTGCAGATCGCGCTGGCGCGGATGGGGGCGGAGGATGAGCGACGTCTGGAGTTGACGAAACGCGAAGGGATCTTACGGCTAGCGAACCAGGAGAAATGGCTCGGCGAGCACGCTGGATTATTCGTTGATCGGAAAGTCGGCACGGAAGATCGCGGCCGGTATAGCATTTCCGCTCAAATGATATTGCGGGGCTTCTGGCGTGGAGCGCGCTTCGAGAGAGGGCTGTTGGAAGGCATATACTTCCCGGAACCGGTCCTCGCCGAACATGCGGATGCACTTCTCCGACGATGGCCGATCCGAGAGATCGGCGTCGATAACCTCGCACGCGATCGCGTGCCTGCACTCGTTGTTTCGCCTTGGTTGAAGCGCCTGAGCACTCTGGTCGTGACAGGCGACCTATCGGCCGGTGGTGTGGCGGAACTCACTTCTTCCCCGCACCTGAGCGGCCTGCGTGAACTCGTTCTGGTCGGCGCCCGAATAGGCCCCGAGGGGACGATCGATCTCACGCGATCGCCGCTCAAATCATTGCGTGTGCTCTGCCTCCGGGGCAACGACATCGGCGCTGCCGGAGTTGAAGGACTGGCGCGTTGGGCGCAGCTTTCCGGTTTGACGAGCTTAGATCTCAGCGAAAATGGCATCGGCACCGTCGGCGTTGAGGCGCTTTGTTCTTCGCCACACTTGGGACGGCTCACGCACCTGAAACTCCGCGACAATTGGTTTGATAGCGGCGGCGCACGCGCCATTGCCCGAACTGAGCAATTGACTGATCTGCAGGAATTGGACCTGGATCGCAACAACCTTGGAGAGGATGGCGTCGAGCAGTTAGCCGCGTCTCCGTACTTGAGCAATCTGCACATGCTAAGTCTCGGCGCGACGCACTGCGGGCGGGCCGGCGCCCGAGCCCTGGCTGGCTCGCCCGTCGTGAGGTCTTTAACCTTCCTGAACTTGGCGAGAAATCTTCTGGGACCTGAGGGGGCGATCTCGCTAGGCCGATCGTCTCATCTGTCGTGCCTTAGAATCCTCGATCTTGGGGACAACGCCATTGGCAACGAAGGCGTGCAAGGGCTAGTAAACTCGCCAATATTCGGTAAAGTCATTACCTTGTCACTTGCTAACACTCGCTTGACTGTGTTCGGCGTAAAGGCACTTACCCGCAGCACTGCACTGAAATCGTTGCAGAAGTTGCTCCTCAACGAAAATCGCCTCGACTACCGGGCCGCGCAAGTACTGGCACGCTGGCCAGGGATCGCGCAGCTCAAATATCTTTCACTCAGCTCAAACCGAATAGGCGACGAAGGCGCCAAGGCCTTAGCATCTTCGATTTACGTGGGTAGGATCGGCAGGCTGGATATGCGCCGCAATCAAATCACCGCCGAGGGCCTTGCGGCCATCAAAGCCGCTGGACTGACGAATGTCTATGTGGGGCGACCTGAGCTATGATTCAATCAACGGTTTTTTTCGAGTATCGGGCTTGCTGAATCGCCACCCTGCTCAGAGCAGCGCATGCAACTTTGTCGCCTCGGCGGACGGCACCGTTATAACGCTGCGCTGGTCGTTGGACGAATGCAGTGCATCGTCATCAATGATCATTGAAAAATCGCCTAAAATGCGGGTGGACGAATGCACCAACACCCACCGATTCAACCGATTCCGACTCCTGAACGCGGCAAGTAGGAAAGGTCAGAACGTGTCCAGCGCGAAAGCTTTCCTCGAAGCGATCAACGCCAACTCCGATGACGATGAGCCGCGATTGATATACGCCGATTGGCTCGAAGAAAACGGCGATGCCCAACGAACGGAATTCATTCGGTTGCAGATTCAATCGGCTGGCCTGACCAACGTTGATACCCGTTCACAGAAAAGCTCACTTCGCAGGAACTGAACCTTGTCTACACCCCTCCGCATCTTGGTCCTCGGCGCCCATCCCGACGATGCCGACCTGAAAGCCGGCGGCTGCGCCTCGCTTTGGTGCCGCGGCGGCCATCGCGTGAAGCTTGTCAGCGTCACCGACGGCGGCGCCGGCCACCAGACGTTGCGCCTGCCGGCACTCAGCGAGCGCCGTCGCGGCGAGGCCAGAGGTGCCGGCGCTGTGATCGGTGCGGAATACGACGTGCTCGGCCATCCCGACGGCGGGTTGCTGCCGACGTTGGAAGCCCGCTACGAGATAATCCGGCTAATTCGTTCGTTCGTACCGGACCTGGTCCTCACGCATCGGCCGAACGATTATCACCCGGACCACCGCTATACGGCGATTCTCGTGCAGGACGCGGCGTACATGGTGACGGTGCCCGCCGTGTGTCCCGATGTGCCGCACCTGGAGCGGAACCCGGTCATTGCGTATCTATCCGATGATTTCAAAAAGCCGGCGGCGTTTACAGCCGATGTGGTCGTCGACGTCGGATCGGAGATCGAACGTGTCGTCGATATGTGCCACTGTCACGTGTCGCAGTTTTACGAGTGGCTTCCGTTCAACGGCGGCTATCTCGATCAGGTCCCGGCCCGTGACGCCGAGCGGCGGTCGTGGCTGGGTGAGCGATTGCGGAAGCGCTTTCGCCCGATCGCCGATCGCTTCCGCCAACAGCTCGTCGGCACCTATGGCAAAGAGATCGGTTCAAAGGTGGAATTCGCCGAGGCGTTCGAGGTGTCGGAGTATGGCGCACCGCTGGATGCGGCCGCACGAGCGCGGCTCTTTCCGTTTCTGCCGCAGCAAGAAGCACCGGCCGGCCCGGCTTCGGAATGGGCAGACGTTCGCGATAGCAAATAAAAGGAAGGCGCCCGCAGCTTGCGTTCGACAAGCACACGCGGGCGCCTTCTAGTCCTCGGTCGTCAGCGGAGTTATTGCTGACTCAAGACGGCTTGCTGCTGAGATGCCGCCAACAGGACCGCCAGCTGTTGTCGCAAGGTCACGAGTTGGTTGATTTGAGCTTGAGAGAGTCCTTGTTGTTGTGCGCCGTTCAGCAACGCGGTTGTCTGTGCCAGCGCTGTCTGCAGGCTGTTCTGCTGCTGCGTTAGATTGGTTTGTAAAGTGGCTCCTGACTGCAGGCCAGCCGTCAGGTTGTTTCCCTGTCGTCCCGTTCGCAGCGTTGAATTCGCGGAACGGGCGTTCATCTGTCCGCGTTGCGATCCGCCCTGGCACTGGGCCCGTGCTTCACCGGCCGAAAATGCCGGAATCAGGACGGCCGCCAGCAAGAAAACGAAGGATCGACGACCAAGCAGAGACATGACGCTCCCCTCTGAGATGATGGGCGATACCACAGATGCCGACCGATGGTTCGATTGCCGGACAACGGCGACATGGTCCGGAAAGCCCGGACTGCCCGGCGGCGCACGCACTGGCTCCCGCGGAGCTGGTCTTGGTTCCAGCACTCGGTTGCCACCGCTGGATGCTGCTCATTAGTTACTGCAAGGCAAGGCGAAGTGTGGACAGGGATTCGGCGTAATTGATCCGTTCTTTCTGGAATCGATGGCGTTGCGACCGCCGGAACCGAGAAATGACGCTTTCGATCTGTCACAATGACGTCGTCACCGGAGCATCACCGCTCGGAGTTCATTCGTGAGACTCTACTCGTTGATATGGCTCGGATCAGGCGTATTGGCCGCGGCAGCTCTAGCTCGGCCGGCTGACGGAACAAAAGATCGCGAGTTCGTCGTTCACACCGCCGACGGCGTAGACTCGCGCGCCATCCTGCGCGAATTGGGGCCGGACTGGTCGCTCCGATGTGGCGATGGGCCGGGAAAGAAAATCGCTGCGACCGATGCCGTCTCGATTCGGCGGCCGGGCGCGGCCTTGCCTCCCATGCCGGCGGATGAACACATCGTGCTCGCCAACGGCGATCGTTTGCCGATTTCCAAAGTCCGCCTGGATGGCGAAAAACTGCTGGGCCGATGCGAAGACTTCGAGGACGTCGAAGTACAACTGCCGCTCAGCAACGTCGCCGTCTGGTGGCGCAGAGCTCCCGAGAACGCCGCAGCGCAGGATCAATTCTTGCGTCGCCTGCTCGCCAAGGAACGCAAGAACGATGTGGTCTACATGCTGAACGGCGATGTTCTGGAAGGCGCTCTCGAAGCGATCGATGACAAGAGAGTGTCGATCGAGGTCGAGAAAAAATCGATCGCCACGGAGCTGTCTCGCGTCGCCGCGGTTGCAATCAGCAGCGAACCGGCGCGAGGACTTTTGCCCAAGGGATTGCACGCTCGCCTCACGCTCGATAGCGGCGCCCGATTGACGCTGCTTTCCGCTGAGTACCGGGATGGCAAGGCGTTGAAGGTCAGGACTTCGTTTGGAGCGAACGTGCAAGTGCCGCTTGGCCAAGTAATCGCTCTCGATTGGCTGGGCGGGCGTGCCGTGTACCTCTCGGACCTGAAGCCGGCCGGCTTTGATGAACCGCTGCCGTACCCGGGAGTCGACGGCATTCGCTGGCCGCCTGTCATTGATGGCAGCGTTGACGACGGCAATCTACGACTCGGCGGATCGACTTACGCGAAAGGAATCGGCATGCATAGTTCCGGCCGGTTGCGCTATTCGCTGGGTAAGGCGTATCGCCGCTTCGAGGCATCTGTCGGATTGGACGACAAAACCGGCCGGCGCGGCAGCGTACGCGTTCGTGTGCTCGGCGACGGCCGGCCGCTCGATATCGGATTTAACGACGAGCTGACGGCGAAAAACGGGCCGGTCAAAGTTCAAGCCGACGTTACAGGAGTGAAAGAGCTGACTCTTGAGGTTGACGTCGGGCGTAGCGGAAACGTGCAGGGACACGTGGACTGGGGCGACGCACGCGTCATCAAATAGGTTGTCCGGCTTTCACGGGAACCGGCCCGCATGCCGCCGCACACGCTGGCCGTGTTCGGCTAGGCGATTGAACTCTTCCGAGGCAAGCGGCTCGGTCACTTCCAGAACCGTCAAATCCTCTTCCAGTTCCTCTCGAGTATGTGGCGCAGCCAACACAACAGTGACAGCCGGCGACTGGAGTGCAAATCGATACCAAGCCGGCGCCGGCGGCACGGCGAAACCGGCCGGATCGTCCGGAGTCGAACGGACGAGAGCGCCCCAGCGCTGCGCCGTGTACGCGATAATCGGCAAGCCAGCCGCCTCCGCGACGGGAAAGACTTCCTGCTCCGCACCACGATGTGCGGCGTTATAACGGATCATCAGCAGATCGGTCAGCCCGCTGCGAACCGCCTGAGCTGCGAGCGGGCGCTGGTGTGTGGTCAGTCCGATACGGCGAATATGACCTGCTTTTTGTGCGGATCGACAGTATTCCAGAGCTCCGGCGGGGCCGATGATTTCGGCCCATTCTTCCGCGGTTTCAACGTAGTAAAACGTAACGACGTCCACGTAGTCCGAGCCGATAGCGGACAAGATCGATCGCAGTTCCTCCGGGGACTCCGCCGCCGACCGGGCGCCAAATTGCACGCAAACAACGACCTGTTCGCGCCGGGATCCCAAACCTGCGATGGTCCGGCTAATCGTGTCTTCAGTCCCCGCCCAGTTGAGAAAGTTGACACCGCGGTCGAGCGCACCATGGACATCAGCGACTGTCAATTTGGCGCCGTCATGCGAGGCAAGGCCC
>Ga0326727_10028854_pt1 | contig 10048 bp, 5 predicted proteins | sample MB2enrmetagenome_FD_207643 | JGI IMG/M metagenome (GOLD analysis project Ga0326727, IMG submission 207643) | Lab enriched peat soil microbial communities from McLean, Ithaca, NY, United States - MB29MY | ecosystem: Environmental > Terrestrial > Soil > Wetlands > Peat | place: USA: New York...
GCCATCGTTGAGCGCGAATTGGACGCGGGCTATCGGCGCATTAAGCTCAAGTGCAAGCCCGGCTGGGATGTTGAAGTCTTCGAGCGTGTGCGCAGCCGCTGGCCCGGAATTCTGCTCAGTTGCGACGCCAACTCCGCTTATCGCCTGCACGATCAGGAACTGCTGGAGTCGTTTGATGCCTTCGATCTGCTGATGATCGAGCAGCCGCTTTGGCACGACGATTTCTACTTCCACTCGATGCTGCAGAAGCGCCTCAACACGCCCATCTGCCTCGACGAGTCGATCCGCAACCGCCGCGATGCGCTCGCCGCGATCGAGATGGAATCATGCCGGATTATCAACCTCAAGTTGGGCCGCGTGGGAGGCTTCTCCGAGGCGATCGCTGTGCATAATGCGGCGTTCGAGCGAGGCATTCCCTTGTGGTGCGGAGGAATGCTCGAGTCTGGCATTGGCCGCGCGCACAACATCGCGCTCTCTACGCTGGAGGGTTTTACGCTACCGGGTGACGTATCCGCATCGGCGCGCTATTGGACCCAGGACATTGTCGAACCCGAAATCACGGTTTCGCGCGAGGGCGAGATTGCCGTTCCCGACACGCCGGGCCGCGGCTACGAGGTGCGCTCCGACCTGATCGAGAGGCTGACCATTCGCAAGGAAACCATCCGCGCCATGGCGCTGGTGGCGTAAGGGCCAGAATCTCCCGAAGCTGTCAGGAACACCAGGGCCAGGCGCCTCTGTTCAAATCCCTCGGTTGATCCCGTCGGCTCAAGGGAACTAATTCAGTTGACTTGCGTATGATTCATCTGTCCGGGCGCGGCCGCCGGCAATTACACTCAAATAATTGATTGTTGAGGTCAAACCAATGAGTCGATTTTGTCGCTTCGTATTACCCGGCCTGATGGGCCTGGCTGTTCTTGTGCCGAGCGTGGCAGTGGTTCGCGGGCAGGCCGCGAATTCCACAACCAGCAGCGCTCCCGCGAAAGTTGCGCTGCTGCCGGGTCTCGATAAGACGTTGATCGACACCAGCGCGGACCCCTGTGTGAACTTTTACCAGTACGCGTGCGGAAACTTCAGCAAGCTCCACCCGATTCCGTCCGATAGGTCGTCTTACAGCGATTTTTCTGTAATCTACGACTACACCCAAAACATTTTGAAGAACCTACTGGACGAGGCAGCTCAACCAAGCGCCCAACGCTCTGCCAACGAACAGAAGATCGGCGATTACTACGCGAGTTGCATGGATCAGGACGCAATTGAGGCCAACGGCCTCAAGCCGTTGCAGCCGGAACTCGACCGCATCGCGGCACTCGGCAGCAAAAAGGAATTGACGGATCTGCTGGCACATTACCAGATGATCAACGTGGGCGCGTTCTTCAACTACGGCGAGCAGCAGGACTTCAAGGATGCGCAAAAGCAGATTGCCGTAGTCGATCAGGGCGGGCTCGGCCTTCCGGAACGCGACTATTACTTCCGCACCGGGGCCGAGGCTGAGAAGACCCGGAAGGAATACGTAGAGCACGTGGCCGCCATGCTGCATTTGCTCGGTGAACCTTCGGACCAGGCTGCGTCCGATGCCGACAAAATCATGACCCTCGAAACCGCGCTGGCCAAGGCGTCGATGGATGTGACATCGCGCCGTCAGCCCGAGAACGTCTATCACCTGTTGCCCGCGACGAAGCTTGCCGAGTTGACACCGGCGATCGACTGGACGAAGCTCTTTGCCGACACCGGTGTGGCTGGAATTGCGGAATTGAACGTGGCCAATCCGGACTTCTTCAAAGGCCTTGAGGCCGTGCTCGATTCGACCGATCTTGAAACCATCAAGAGCTACCTACGCTGGCAACTGATCAGTTCGATTCCGGAGTACGCGCTGCCTAAGGCACTGAGCCAGGAAGATTTCAAATTCAACAATCACGAACTGCAGGGGCAACCGGAGCAAAGAGCGCGCTGGAAGCGGTGCGTGGCGGCCACCGACGGCGCCATGGGCGAAGCGCTTGGCCAGGTTTACGTGGCGAAGAACTTTCCCGCAGCCAATAAGGCCTTCACGGTGCAGATGGTTCACGACATCGAAGCGGCGATGGGCACTGAGTTGGAAGCGCAGACCTGGATGAGCGACCCAACCAAGAAGGTCGCGGAGGCCAAGCTTCATCTGGTGGCCGACAAGATCGGGTATCCCGATCATTGGCGCGACTACTCGACCTTGACGGTGGTTCGCGGCGACGCGCTTGGCAACGCCCTGCGCGCCGTGGATTTCGAAAACAAACGCCAACTGGCCAAGATCGGCAAGCCGGTCGATCGCGCCGAGTGGGGAATGAGCCCGCCAACGGTGAACGCTTACTACAACCCGTCGATGAACGACATCAATTTTCCCGCCGGTATTCTGCAGGCTCCGTTTTACGATCCCAACGCAACCGATGCGGAGAATTACGGTCACATTGGCGCCATTGTTGGCCATGAGCTGACACACGGTTTCGACGATCAGGGCAGCCAGTTCGACGGCTATGGAAATCTATCGGGCTGGTGGTCGGCCGACGATCGCAAGAAATTCGACGACATGACGGACTGCGAAGTGTCGGAGTACGGCAACTTTACGGCCGTTGACGATGTGAAACTCAACGGCAAACTGACGTTGGGCGAGAATACGGCCGACAACGGCGGCATGCGGCTGGCCTATCTTGCGTTTCTGGCCGATGCAAAACGCAAAGGCATCGATCTGGACGCAAAGCAGGACGGGTATACGCCGATACAACAGTTCTTCCTTGCCTTCGGGCAGAACTGGTGCGACAACATGCGGCCGGAGTTGATCCGGTTGCTGACGCAGACCGATCCACACTCCGCGAGCGAGTTTCGTGCGAATGGTGTGGTGCAGAACCTGCCGGACTTTGGGAAGGCCTTCAACTGCAAAGTGGGCCAGCCCATGATGCCGGCCAACGCCTGCCACATTTGGTGATTGCGATTACTTCGCCATCTTCACCGCTTCGGTCAGCGCGGGAACCACTTCGAAGAGATCGCCGACTATGCCATAGTCGGCGACTTCGAAGATGGGCGCATCGGGATCTTTGTTGATGGCCACAATGCACTCGGAGCCTTTCATCCCCACCAGGTGCTGAATCGCGCCCGAAATACCGATGGCAAGATAGAGCCGCGGCGCAACGGTGTGGCCGGAGCTGCCCACCTGGCGCTCGAGCGGCAGCCAGCCGCTGTCGCAGATGGGCCGCGAGGCAGCCAGTTCTGCGTCGAGCGCTTGGGCGAGGGCTTCGATGAGCGGCAGATTCTCTTGGCCCTTGATGCCGCGGCCCACACTGACAATGCGTTGCGCAGAGCCGAGATCGACGGTCTGCGCCGACTCGCGATACGGATCGCTGGGCCGCGTGCGAATCTGTGCGGGGTCGAGGGTGGGCGTGAAAACTTCAATCGGAGCCGGCTCCGCATTGGCGTGCGCGTCGTCTTCGCCCGCGCGAAATGCCCCTGCCTGCACCGAAACAAGACATGGTCCGTTTTCATGATGGCGAACGCTTCCATTGAGCCGGCCCTGCAGCAATTGGCGTGTAAAGACTGCCCCGCCTTCGATGCCTGTTACATCGCCAATGAGCACCTGGCCCATGCGGCACGCCAGCGCCGGCGCGTAGTCGCGCACTTGATAAGTATGTGGAAACACGACCCACTGCGCAGGGCCCCGGCTTTTGATGAGTTGATGCAGAGCCGCGCAATATCCATCGGCCGTGTACCGCTCCAGCAGCGGATGCTCCACGCGAACGACTTTTCCAACCGGTTTGGCGGCGGCTTCGGCAGCCAGAGCTGCGGTATCGGCGCCGACCACAACTGCCACAATCTCCTCCGCAGACGTGAGACGCTGCGCTGCCGCGAGCGTCTCCCAGCTCAGGCGGCTGATCTTTCCACCACTCTCCTCCAGGACCAGGAAAAGACTCATAGTACGCGCGCCTCCGTCTTGAGTTTTTCGACGAGCGCTGTTGCGGCCTCTTTAGGCGAGCCGGTGAGAATCTGCGTGGATTTTTGCTTCTTCGGTGCCGAAATTTGTTCGAGCGTCACCACCGGCGCGGCGTCGACGCCCAGTTCCACTGCGGTCACCGTACGCAGATCCTTGGTTTTTGCGCGCTTAATGCCCATCAGGGTGGAGTAGCGCAGTTTGTTGCCGCCTGACTGCATGGTCACGAGCGCGGGCAGCGGCATTTCGATTGATTGAAACCATCCCTCTTCGAGCTCGCGCTTCACTTTGATGCCGGTCTCGATCTTCTCGACGTGGAGAATCAGCGTGGCATGGGGCAGGCCGAGCAGTTCGGCCAGAATCACGCCGGTCTGGCCGAGGCCAAGGTCTTCAGACTGCAATCCGGTGAGGACAAGGTCGGGATCTTCGGGCTGGATGGCGGCGGCCAGCAGCTTTGCAACGCCCAAAGCATCGCGCGCGCCCAGATCGTCGCAGAGGATGTGAATGGCGCCGTCGGCGCCTTTGGCGAGCGCCTCGCGAATCGTGGCGGCCACGCGCTCCGGCCCCGCGCTCACGACGACGACTTCGCCGTCGTGCTTTTCTTTTAGCTGCAGTGCCTCTTCAAGCGCATGGGCGTCGGGCTCGTTCATCGCCCATTCGAGATCGGTTTCGTCGATCCAGTTGCCGGATGGCGCTATGCGCACCTGCGCATCGCGGCTCGGGACTTGTTTGATGGCGACGATTATCTTCATCTTCGAGCGCTCCCGATCCGGATCATTCTTCTAACGACAACCCCCGCGCTGCAATCTGTGCAATGTCCATCAGTTCAGGTGCGCCGTCGCCGCGGGCTGCGAGTGCATCTCGAAACATGGTATTGCAGAAGGGGCATGCCGCGGCGATGACGCCCGCGCCCGTTGCGGCCAACTCCGCCGCGCGCACGTGGCTTACACGGTCGCCCTTTTCTTCGCCGAGGAATGCGAGACCTCCACCGGCCCCGCAGCAGAAACTGCGCTCCCGCGAACGCGGAGCCTCGACGAGTTTGCCAGCCAGCGCGGCGATCTGACGCGGTTCATCGTAGACGTTGCGATAGCGGCCCAAATAGCAGGGATCGTGAAAGACAATTCTTTCTTTCCCCGGTCCCAATAGCGGGACCGGGGGCACCCGAAGTTTTTCAATATGCCGTGCCAAAAACTCGCTGTGGTGCTCGACCTCGGGCGGCGTGCCGAACACCTTCCAGTCTTCTTGAATGGTGCGCACGCAATGCGGGCAGATCGCCACGATCTTCTTGACGCGATACTGCGCCAGCGCCTCGAGGTTAGATTCCGCCAGTTGCTGGAAGAGCAGATCGTTGCCGAGGCGGCGCACCGGGTCGCCCGAGCATTTCTCTTTTCGTAAAACTCCGAAGGTGACGCGGAGATGGCGCATGATGCGCACCAGGGCCAAAACGATCTCGCGGCCGCGCGGATCGTATGCGCCCATGCAGCCCAGCCACAGACAGTACTCCTGCGTTCCGTCGAAGAGTGGAAGGGCGTTCTTCTCGATAAATCTGTCGCGCTCGTTAGTGCTGAGGCCGAGGGCGTTGCTGCCTTTTTCGAGAGCCAGGAAGAGCTTGGAGCCGTGTGCATCGTTCCACGCGCCGGTGTTGACCGCGCCACGCCGCAAGCCGACGAGAATAGGCACGTGTTCGATGCCCGCGGGGCATTGAAACTCGCAAGCCCCGCAGGTGGTGCACTCGAAGGCCGCCTGCTGCGATGCGTATTTGCCGAGCAGCGGCTCTTCGGATTTAGGTCCAAATTCATTCAGATATCCGCGCAGGCCGAGGATGATTTCCTTGGGATTGAGCTCTTTGCCGGTCGCGTTGGCGGGGCAGTGCTCCATGCAACGCCCACACTCGACACAGGAGTAGGCCTGCAGGCTTACGATGCGCGTCAAGTCTCTTCCCGTAACCAGGCCGAAATCTTCATCGCCGCTCAGCGGAGGAATCTGCGCGAAGGCGCCGCGTGAGAGAAAGACGCTGAAGGGGCTTAGGAGCAGATGCAGGTGTTTGGTGTGGGGAATGAGGGGAAGAAACGCGAGCAACGTGAGCGCGTGCGCCCACCACAGCGCCCGGACCGCGTTAGCTTGCGCCGGAACGAAAAACCCCGCGAGGTAAGTAGCCATCAGCGTGAAAATGAGCAGCGCGATCAGGCCCGATTCCCACGAGAGTTCGCCCAGCCATTTGGGCTGGATAAGAAATCTCCGCACAAAGAGCCCGGCGATTGCGACTGTGCAGGCCAGGGCGAAAAGGGCCGCAATCGCGAAGTAGATTCGCCCCACGCGCCCCGCGGGATCAAGAAAGGCAAGTCCGAAGATCGCTGCGCAGTGATTGAGAGTAACGAGCGCGAAAACGCAGAAGGCCCAGAAGACGAGCGCGTGCGCAAAACCCGCGAGCGGCCGTTCACGAATGACTTTGGCCTGCAACAGAACTTCCCACACGAATTGGCGCACGCGTTTGCCAGCAGGGAAGAGACGAAAGCCGGGGTCTTTCTTTGAATCAAGAACCCTGCTGAGGATGGGGCCGAAGCGCTGCCAGAAGCCGTAGACGGACGCGCCGGCAAGCGCGACGAAGAGCGCTCTCTCCCAGAGCGCAAAGTGCCGGGGCTCGGCCAGGGTTGGCAGCAGGCTCATCATTGACGCACTAGGGCCACAATACACGAGGAAGGGAACGACAGTGCAACTGCCGTCCGAAGGCGGCCGAAAAACAGTGGGAATGGAGCGGGGCTGGCGGTGAGCGCAGTCCCGCCGTGCGTTATTCGACGGTGAGCACGAGTTGCGTGGTTTGGGTGTTGCCGCCGCCCGTGCCAGTTACAGTGAGAACGAACTCATCCTGCCATTGAATGGTCTTCGCTGTCGGCGTGGCGCAAGAAGTCAAGGAAAGCATCGCGCCCAGCGAGATGGCCAGAATCAGCAGGAGCGATATCTTCCGCGCTGCCTTGCGCACTTTTCGGAGAGGCAAGAGCAGCAGAAGAGCCATGATCGGAGCCAGCGCACGCGGAGCGTTCTGGAAGGGCGAAGCGGGGCGCTGGTTCTGAGTGGTCGTGGAAGGCACAGCTACGGTCAGAATGGCGCTGACCGGCGAAGATCCTGGCGTGAGCGTAGGTTGCGAGAAGGTGGCTGTAGCTCCCGAAGGCAGGCCGGTGACTGAAAGCGTGACCGCGTTGTTGAAGGCAACGGCGGCGGGAGCGACGGTGATGACGAAGGCGGTGGAGTAACCGGCGTAGACGGTCTGCCCGGTGGGCGAGCCGTTGATGGTGAATCCAGGAGCCAGCACGGTGACCGTGACGCCGGCATTGGCCGTGGCGTAGTCGCTCGCGTCAGCTGGTGTGAAGATGACGGAGAGGGTGTCGGTTCCAACCGCGGGCACGGTGCCAGCCGCGGGCAAGTAGACGAAGGTGCCGGGGACCGAAGCCGTGGCGTTGAGTTGCGCCGAACTCAGCGCGGTGCCGTAATCGATTGCGGGCGGGTTTTCCCAATTGATGATCGGGATCGCCTGGTTGACGACGATGGTGGTGGTGGCCGTCACGCTCGAGTAATCGACGGCGTCAGTCGGCGCGAAGGTGACGGAGAGGGTCTGCGTCCCAGCGGGCAGGATGGTTCCGGCGGCCGGCGAGTAAACGAAGACGCCCGGAATCGTGGCGGCTCCGTAGGATGCCGTAGCGTTAAGTTGGGCGACGTTGAGGGGAGTGCCGTAGGTGATCGCCGCAGGTTTTGCCCAGGTAATTACGGGCACGTTCTGAGCCACGTTGATCGTGACCGAGGCCGTGGCCGTGGTGTAGTCGGTGTTATTGGTCGGCGTGAAAGTGACTGTGAGGGTGTGCTGGCCTGCGGTGAGGACGGTTCCTGAAGCGGGCAAATAGGTGTAAGTGCCGGGGATTGTGACGCCGTTATAGGTGGCAGTGGCGTTAAGTTGTGTGGCGCTGAGCGCGGTACCGTAGGCGACGGGAGAAGGCATCGCCCATGTGATGACCGGCGTGGCCGGGTTGACCTTAAGGGTCACGGTCGCCGTGGACGCCTGGAAGCCGGCGGTACTGGGGTCGGAGGGTGCGAAGGTTACCGAGAGGACGTTATTCCCAGCCGGCAAGATCGCGCCCGCACTGGGCGTATATGTAAAGGTGCCGGGGATGCTGGTGGTGGCATCCAGTTGCACTGAACTGAGCGGCGTGCCATAGGTGATGGGAGCCGGTGTCTCCCAGGTGATGGCGGTCTGCGCAGTGATAAGGTACTCGGCAAACCGGATGAGGCTCTGGCTGCGGCCTGCGGCCACGGCGATGGCCTGGACCGTGGTGGTTTTGCTGACAGTGATCGCGCCCGTGTACGCGGTAGACGATGCCGTGGGGATAGTCCCGTCGGTGGTGTAGTAGATCGCGGCGCCATTGATGGCGTCGCTGATGGCGAGAGTCTGTGAACCCTGATAGGTTCCAGCGACAAGGCTGAAGGCTGGAGTGGGCGTGGGGGGAATCGCTTCCCAGAGGTCGTTCAGATCGCCTGAGCTCGACGGAGTGATATTGCCCGATCCGCCGAAGAGCCAGAAGTCGTCCTCGCCGTCGTTCCAGGCGGCATAGCTGAACCGGCCGCCAGGGATATTGGTGGTCGCCGGAGTCAATTCGGTTCCGTAGGCGGCGGTTTGTGCGGCCCCGATCGTTTTCGTGCCGCCCGCCCACGTCCATTCCTCACTTGTGACATCGTATTCCCAGAGGTCGTTGAGATAGCCGTAGAGATCGTTGGTGTCGTAGCCGCTGCCGCCAAAGAGCCACAGGTTCCCGGCCTTGTCGAACCAGAGATTCGATCCATAGCGCGCGCCGGGAGAATTGCCGGGGGCGGTTGTGAGCGGGGTTCCATAGCTGCCCGGCTGGCTGGCGTTCTCGCTGCCGGAGATCCACGTCCACTGCAATGTGGTGGGGTTGAACATCCAGAGGTCGTTGAAAACTCCTCCGCTGTTGATGTTGATGCCGCCGGAGAGCCAGAGATTGCCAGTCTGGTCCACGACGCCTGCGGCCAGATTCCGGCTGCCAGGCGTGTTCGCATCCCCGGCCTCTCCCAAGATCCCGTACGTGCCATTGGCGTTTCTGGTCAGGCTGCCGGTGATCCAACTCCATTCCTTGGAAGTGGGATTGAACTTCCAGAGATCGTTGATATCGCCGGTATTCCCGCTCGAATCGATACCGTGGCCGCCAAACAACCAGAGACCTCCGTCGGAGCCGGTCCAGGCAACGGCTTCCTGGCGCGCGCCGGGAAGAAAGGTGGTCGAGGCGACGTACTGCTGGCCGTAGACGCCGGTCTGACCGGTTGTCTGGTAGCCGCCTTCGAAGGTCCATTTGCCCGAGGCGATGTTGTACATCCAGAGGTCGTTCAGATAGCCCGCCGTTGTGGAGACATTGCCGCAGCCGAACCCGCCAAACAGCCAGAGATTACCGCTTGCATCCACCCAGGCTGCTGCGCCACTGCGCCCGCCTACGACGTAGATGCCGCTGGTGTAGTTACTCTGATTGCAAAGTTGGGGTCCAGGAACCGTGGTGCTGCCGCTCTTGAGTGTCCACGTGCCGCCGGAGTACTCCCAAAGGTCGTTCAGATAACCCGCAGTTCCAGTGGAGTCGCTTCCGAGACCCCCGAACAGCCAAAAATTTCCGTTCTGATCGGCCCAGGAAGAGGCTGCATGGCGGCTGCCGGGGACGGTGGCGCTGTCATCCGCATCCGCCGTGTCAGCGCCGGACATCCAGCCCCAGGACGTGGCCTGCGCCTGCGCCTGCGCCGGCTTGGGCAGGCAGGCAACGGCCAACGCCGCCACAAGGCCGGCAGCCGGCAAGGTTCTCATCGCCGCCCACAGGCAGCGCGCAGCCCGGCTTCCAGTCCGGGTCAGGTACTCGCGAACATCTCTCTTCAACTTGGCTTCTTGCGCCATTCCCCAGCTCCTTCGCGAACAGCCGAAAGCGCGCAAACCGCGCGCTTCACGGTGGCAGTGAGATTTCAATGTATCAACACAACGGGGAGAACTCAGGCATTCGAATAAAACAGGTCTTGCAAAAAAATGCGTGTCACACATCATACGCCGCGCGCAAACGGGAG
>Ga0326727_10028855_pt1 | contig 10048 bp, 4 predicted proteins | sample MB2enrmetagenome_FD_207643 | JGI IMG/M metagenome (GOLD analysis project Ga0326727, IMG submission 207643) | Lab enriched peat soil microbial communities from McLean, Ithaca, NY, United States - MB29MY | ecosystem: Environmental > Terrestrial > Soil > Wetlands > Peat | place: USA: New York...
CCGCTCCGCGATCGGTACATAGTCGATCGACCGCTTTTCGATCATGAATTCGCCGCGTATCTTTGTTGCCATTCTCAGTGCTTTTGTTGGACCCCGACGGAAATACTAACATCACTGCTATATTGAGCCCGTGAAGACTCTCTTATCGGTTCCGCATTGGAAGTCCCGCCTGCTGCTGTGGGGCGCCGCGGCCGCGGTCGGCGGAGCCGCCGTCGGCTTTGCGGGACTGGCCGACATCGCCCAAGCGGCCCTGCGGCGGCTCGTGGGTACCTCCCCGTGGCTACCGTGGCTGCTTGCGCCGGCGGGCTTCTTCGCCACCGCCTTGCTGACGCGGCGCTACTTTCCCGGCGCGGAAGGCAGCGGCATTCCGCAGACGATTTTCGCCCTGCGGGCCAATGCCGGCGCCCGAGGCGAAGCCTTCCTCAAACCCAGAGTCGTGATCGGGCGTGTGGGGTTGGCCGCGGCCGGCCTTCTCTGCTGCGGCTCCATCGGGCGCGAAGGCCCGACGGTGCACGTCGGAGCCGTCATCGTGCGCAGCTTTGCCCGCTGGATGCCGCATGGCCGGATCGAGGCCCAGCGCCGCGCGCTGGTGCTGGCAGGCGGCGCGGCCGGGGTTGCAGCGGCATTCAATACTCCTCTGGCCGGTATCGTCTTCGCGATCGAAGAATTATCCAAGTCGTTCGAGGAGCGCGCGAGCGGCACCACGCTCACCGCCGTCATCCTGGCCGGTGTGGTTGCCATCGCACTGGTCGGCGACTACACCTACTTCGGGCAGCCCGCGGTGACCACGCAGGTGCGGGCGATTACGCCCTCCATCGTGGCGCTCGCCGTCGCGTGCGGCCTGGCGGGCGGAGCATTCAGCCGCCTGACACTGGCAAGCGTCGGCCGCCTGCCCGGAATCCTGGGGCGTTTACGTAGCGAGCGCCCCGCCCTGTTCGCCGGGCTGTGCGGATTGGGGGTGGCGGCCATCGGTGCACTCTGCGGCGGCCTCACCTACGGTACCGGCTACACGGAGGCGCGCTCCATCCTGGAAAGCCAGGCCCATCTGTCCTGGTACTACGCCCCGGCGCGCGCCTTGGCGACGCTGCTGTCCTATTTGAGCGGGATCCCCGCGGGATTGCTGGCGCCATCGCTGTCGGTGGGTGCGGGATTTGGCCAGATCCTGGCGGACGTTCTCGGCCAGAGCTCGGCCGTTCCCTTCGCCATTCTCGGCATGTGCGGCTATCTCGCCGGCGTCACCCAGGCGCCGCTCACCTCGCTGGTGATCGTCATGGAAATGACGGCACAGCATGCCATGGTGCTGCCCTTGATGGTGACGGCGGCGGTGGCCACGGCCCTGTCGAAACTGATCACCCCGCCCTTGTATCAAACCCTGGCCGATCGCTACTCGCGATGAACCATCAAACGTACAGATGCCGCCGCGTGAGCGGCAAGGGCAGATCGCCCGCGGTGCGCTTGCATGCCAGGACCTGATAAATGCCGACGTCGCCCGATTCGAATTCCAGCGCACTCGCCGCCATGTACAGCCGCCAGACCCGGTAAGTCGCTTCGTTGACGAATTGCAATGCGCGCTCGTGGTTGCCCTCCAGCCTCTTCACCCAGCGGCGCAGCGTCAGCGCATAGTGGGGGCGCAGCGCCTCGACATCGGCGATCTCGAATCTCGCCGTTTCCATGGTCCGCTGGATATTGCTGATATTGTCGAGCTGACCGTCGGGAAACACATAACGGTTGATGAACTCGGTGAATATGGATTTCTGCCAGCCCTCCGAGTCGTGAGTGATCCCATGATTGAGGAACAGGCCGTAGGGCTTGAGCAGACGATGCACCGTGGAAAAATACACGGGCAGGTTCTTGAGGCCCACGTGCTCGAACATGCCCACGCTGGCCACCTTGTCATAGACCGCATCGCCCGGCAGATCGCGGTAATCCCGCAATTCGACGCTCACCCTGTCCTCGAGACCCGCCGCCGCGATGCGCTCGCGCGCCACCTTCAATTGCTGCGAGCTCAAGGTCACGCCATGCGCCTGCACCCCGTAGCGCCGCGCCGCATGAATCACCAGGGCGCCCCACCCGCACCCGATGTCCAGGAATTTCTCCCCCGGCTGCAACAGGAGCTTGCGGCAGATGTGATCGAGCTTCGCCTCCTGGGCCGCGTCGAGATCGACGTCGGGCTTCTCGAAATAGGCGCAGGAATACACCAGCGCACGGTCCAGCCACAATGCATAAAACTCGTTCGACACATCGTAGTGGAAACGGATGGCATCGCGATTCTCCGCCTTGGAGTGCGCCTTGACGGTGCGCCCATGAACGGGGGTCCCCTGGATTTGCGCCTGCCGCCTGCCGGCGTTCAGCGACCGCAAACGCATGGCGGAGGCGGCCACGCCGATCTGCTCGCCGACGGACATTTGCAGATCCTCAAGGTGATCCTTGAGCTCCAAGGCGGCGAAAAAATCGCCCTCGATATCCAGATCGCCGCGAAAATAAGCCTCGGCAAGGCGCAGCGGATCTCTCCCCAGCACCGCCGAACACACCGCCTCGGGGTTGCGAAATACCAGGGTGAAGGGCGACTCTCGTCCGCCTGAATCCGCCGCCCCGACCTGCACGGCGGCGCCATTCCATAAGCGCAGCGTGAGGCTCATGGGCAGGCGGCGAAATAGCCGCATCAGCAGGTCGGACGCCAGCTCGGCCCCCCGGTAGGAGCCCGCCGCAGCCCCGTCCACGGCCTGAACCGTGGACATCGGGGCGCCGCCCGCCGGCGCGGGGCGCATCGCCGATTCGGTATGTACTGGATTCTGCATGGAGACCCCCAGAGTACGCGTTCGTCACGGCATCGTCACAATTATACGTCGGCGGATTCGGTAAGGAAAATTCAGCTCCCGGCTCGGTTCCTGGTCTTTTCGATGAACGCCGCGACATTCGCATGCAGCGCCTTCAGATCCGGTTCATGCGCATACACCATGTGGCCGGAGGTGTAGAAATGCATTTCTATATTGCCTTGCAGAGCATTCTGGATGGGCAGCTGGCGCAATTCGTACACGGCGGCGAAGTACGGTGTCGCAAGATCATAGTAGCCGCCGTTGAGTTGAACCTTGAGGTTGGGGTTTTGCTTCATGGCCACCGCGAGATCCGGCATGACATTGATGGGACCCGGAACCTTGGTCGTCGACCCCGGCGGCTGGTGCAGCATGTCCCAGAGCTTTTCGATATCGATCTCCGGCTTGTAGGTCTTTCCCTCGCCGAATTTGAGCACGGTGCGCACGTAATCATTGAATGCCGACACATAGGCCGAGGAAATCGCCGCCGACTGCGGATCGTATTCGGCTTCCTTGCTCATCGGATCGATGGTGGGTCCCGCGAACCGGGTATCGAGCCGGCCCGTGGTGACTTCGCTCCCGAGCAGCGTCTTTTCGAATTCGCCGCCATTGACCCGCAAATTGGCGCGTTCGATGTAATCGGTCTGCAGCCCCGTATAGGTGTGCAGTTTGGCCGCGACCTCCGACTTGCGCTCGGCGCTCAGGGACGATCCCGCCGACAGCGCCTGCAAGTAGTCGGTCAAGGCGAAGTTCTCCACTTCCTTCAGCAGAGGCTCCAGCGCGGCGGGTCGACTGGGCAGCTTGTGGTGGTACCAGGCGGTGGCGGTGTACGTGGGCAGCGCCAGCACGTACGGCAGGTCCACGCCGGGATTGAACTGCGGCTGGTCGACACTGTCGTCGAAGTTCAATATCTGCGACAGCAGGATGATGCCGTTCAGATCCAGAGACTTTTCGCCCTGGAGTATGTTGGCGAGCGCCGCCGAGCGCGTGGTGCCGTAACTCTCGCCGAACAGATACTTGGGCGAGTTCCAACGGTTGTGCCGGGACAGGAACTCGACGATGAAATTGGCGAATGCGTGAGCGTCTTGATCGACGCCGTAGAACGCCTTCTCCTTGTCCGCTCCCCGCAAATGGCTGAAGCCGGTGCCGGGCGCATCGATGAACACCAGATCGCTCGCATCGAGAAGGCTGTACTCGTTGTCGACGATGCGATAGGGAGCCGCCGGACTATGCGTATCGTCCGCCGTCACCACCCGCTTCGGCCCGAAGGCACCCATGTGCAGCCATACCGTGGAGGATCCGGGGCCGCCGTTGTACAAAAAGGTGATGGGGCGGCGTGGGTCTTCCTTGTCGCCTCGGAAATAGGCGACGTAGGACATCCCGGCCTCGGGCGGCTGCGGCGGCGGCGGCCCGGTTCTATCCTCGCGCGGCGGAGGGGCGTCGTCATCCAGGGGGTCCTTCACGTGCACGACCAGGATCCCGGCTTCGGATTGATAGGCGATCGCGTGTCCGGCAATGCTCGTCGACCCTTGAGTGACCTTGGACTCATCGCGCAGATAGCGCGGCGACTCGGTGGGTTGCGGAACTATCGATACCTTGGTATCCGGAGCTTCGCTCGGCGGCGAGCGTTCGGCTCCCGGCGACAGCGACGCGGCCAGCGTTGCGCTCATCAATGAGGCACCGAGGAAAAGCCGAATCCTTGAATCCATGTAAGATCTCCGGTGGATGAAATGCGTATTGTATGCGTCCGCGGAACGACGTTCCTAGTACTCGAATTGATACGACAGGCCGATGCTGCTGCCGGGATCGTTTTCCGGCGTGGTTCCCTGCACCGATGCGTTGCCGTTTCCGAGGCGGGTCTGCAGCTTCAGGTGCTTGGTCAAATCCACGTCCGCTCCGAGCTGGCTGGTGCCCACGGTGGTCTGCTTGGCCTCGATGTAAATGCGCTTGGAAATGTAACGCCCGGCCTCGATGCTGGCACCGGTATTTTCCGGTCCGGTGGCGGGATTGTTCGTGCTCGTGCCCGCGCCGACGGTCAGCCGGTCGAGCCCGAGGCTTTTCTGCAGCTTGACCAGCGGATTCAAGTCGCCGCCGCCCACTCCGCTCAAGGTGGCCAGCGTCGCGCCGACTTGCGCCAGCTGCAGCGCCGAGAGCTGCGCGGCGGATGCGCCGAACAGCAGGCGCGCCATGATTTCGTCCTGAGGCAGCACGGGACTGCTCGTGAATTCGAATTGCGGAGCGTCGGCGAAACCGGTGATGCGCAGGATCGCGGTCGCGCCCGCCACCGTCGTCTGTGCGGTGAAATCCAAGGTCGGATCGATCCGATTGCGCAGGCCCGCGCCGTTGAAGCTGATTCGGCCCGCGGTGAAGCTGAGCTTGTTGCCGGCCAGAGAAAAGCTTCCGCGTTGCAGGTCGAAGCCCCCGCTCGCCACGGGCGTATCCGCCGTGCCGCCGATGTGCAGCTCTCCGCCCATCTCGGCATCCAGCCCCCGGCCCTGGACCAGGATTTCTTGCGGCGCCTTCACGGTCACATCCATTCCGATCTCCACCCGTTTGGCGGGCGCCGTCGGGGCCGCCTTGCCGCGTCTGCGCACATCGAGTACCGCGACATTGGGCGGCAGGCTGTTCGGAATTCCGATCAAGGTGCGATTGAGATTTACCGTCCCGGTAATGTCGAGCCGGGCGCGCGCGGTGCCGCTCATGCGCAAATCCGCATTGAGATTCGCCGTGATCAATTGACTCGCGATGGGCTGGGCGTTTTGCGCCTTGATGCGCAGATCGATCGGCACGCCCGCTTGAAGCACGCCGATCGTGCCCGTCATCGAGACCGTGCCGGGCGCGGCGACCGCGGTCAGGCTCTTGATCTGCAATGTTCCTTCGCTGCCGCCGCCGATCGCGGCGGTTATATCGGTCAGGTTCAGGCCGCGGCCATAGTCGCGCATGCTGCCCTTGGTCAAATTCACCGTGCCGTCGATCCGGGGTCCGGCAACGCTGCCGACCACGGTGGCGTCGACGGTGAGCTGCCCCGCCGCCCTCTGCCCCCGCGCCTCCAACAGGGGGTTGATGATGCTGATGTCGAGGCCGCCGCCGACCTTCAAGTCGAAGGTGCCGCCGGCGGTCAGGGGAACTCGACCGATCACGCTCAGGAGAGGCGCCTTGCCGGCCACCAGCCGCACATCGATGTCCGCGGTATCTCCCCGCAATTCTGCGGTCGCTCGCAAATCGAGCGGCGGCAGGCCGAAAGCGGCTTCGTCCGACGGGATCAGGCCCCTCGCATCCAGGCTGACCTGTCCCTTGGGCGATGCCACACTGCCTTGCAGATGCGCGCGTGCCTCGATGGAGCCCGATCCCATCACTCCCGGCAGGAACACATTCACCTGGGAGGGTCCCACCTTGCGCAGAGCGGCTTGAACGTCGAGCGACGGCAGGATTTCACCCTTGAGCTCGAGCACGGCCGTTTGCGCGCCCAGCTGGAGATCGTCCACCGACACGCCCTCTGCCAAGGCGATCCGCGCCGGCGCGAGCAGACGCAGGTCCTCGCCGCGATAACTGGCGGTCATCCCGGCCACGGTAATCTCTCGGGCCGGCAGATTCATCGTGCCGTTCACGGACAAGCTCGCCGCGCTGCCGTGCACGCTCGGCGCCTGTACCTCCAGCTTGAACCCCAGTGCGTCCGCGGCGCCTTCCCCGGACAGGTGCGCATTCCCGGCGTACCACCCTGCCTGCAGATCCGAAGCGTCGAAGTGCAGCTGCGCATGGACTCGCCCTCGGTCGGGCTGCAGCATGACGGTGCCGGCCAGGCTGCCCGCAATGTTGATCCCGAGCAAGTGCCGCAGATCCGCGAGCTGCCCCACCTGCAGGCGCAGCTGATCATGGGTTTGCGCAGTGGCCGGTGCGAGAGAGATCTCCCCATCGGCGTGGGCGCTTTTCCAATCCGCGCGGCGAATGAGGGCTCGCAGGGATCCGGCCGGATTGCGCTCCATGGCCACATCGAGATACAGGGGCGCGCCGTCCAAGGATCCTCCAGCCTCGAGAGTACCGCTGGGCGCCGAGGGCAGGCCGCGCAGGGCCACCTGGGCCGACAGCGTGCCGCTCGGCGAACCTCGCACCGACAGAGTCGAGGTCAGCCGCGCCGTGCCGGCCAGCGCGGTGGCCGGTCCGCCCAAGGTCCCGGCGGCCTTCAGGCTGCCGGCGAGCGCCGGGGAGAAGGATTTGAGATCCCAGGCATCGAGCTCCCAACGCAGGCGCAGATCCGAAGGGCTGCGGGAACCGGGCAATGGCCGGGAAACCTCGCCGGCGGCCCACAGCGACATCGCGCGGCCGGTGAATTTCATGTTCTCCACGGTCAGGGCGCGGTCCGTCAGAGCGCCCGATGCTTGCACGCCGGCTCTATCCCCCACCGCACCGGACCACGCTTCGGTCCCGGCGCCGAGAGCCGCGCTGGCATCAAGCGCCCAGTGCGTGGCCTGCCCATCCTCGCGCAACTGCGCTTTGACGAGAGCATTGCCGCGGACAGTGATTCCTGCGAGTGCGGCGAGCGCAGTCAAATCCGGCAGGCGCAATTCCAATGAGGCGCTTCGGCGGCTGCCGCTCGTTGCGGCGGTGTCGGCGGAGGCATGCAGGGAAAACAAGCGATGCGAGGCCCACAGTTCCAGAGGCCGCGCAGCCTGATCCAGCCGCAGCGATGCATCGATGGCCACCGGCGAATCCTGCAGCAGGCGGGGCCAGCGACCGGGTATTTGCAGACCGCTCACGGCGGCGTGCATGTGGGCATTGCCGGAGTTGGCCGCGAGGTCTGCGCTCAGAGCGGCCAGCTGCACGCTCCCGGGCAGCCGCAGCTGATCGATGGCGATGTGCGCGTCCGCGTTCGGCGCCTTGATGCTGCCGTGCCAGTGCCCATGCAGGCTCGCGCTCTGCCACGCAAGATCGGCTCGCGGAGCCAAGGCCGGCGAGTCGAACGCAAAGTCCAGATCCGCCCACAGATCGATCACATTGAAGCTGCCTTGTGCGCGCCCGCGAAAGGCACCGGCATCGACGGATAGCTCGAGGCGTTCCGCCGAGCGAGGCCCGCTCAGATTCACCGTGGCCGCCAGCGCTCCCAGGCCCGGCAGCTGCAGCAGATTTTCCAGGGGTCCGCCGGCCGGCTCATGCAGATTCAATGTGCCGTCCATGCGCTTCGGACCGAAACGCAGGTGCAGATCATAGTCGCCGTCGCCGTCGATCCGATGTGCCGAGGCGTCGACGACCATGTCCCGGACGGAGCGCAGATGGGCGTTGCCGCGCAAAACCAGGGACGCGGGCCTGCCGGCGAGCCGGGGTCCGAGCTTCAGTAAATCGACCGCCACGGTCCCCGCATCGATGCGCGGTATGGAAACGGGCTCCCCGCCGCGTGCGCCGGGCGAGGGTGCGGGAATGCGCTCCATGTCCACCGTGGCCGCATGCAGCGCATTGATCTTCAGGCGCCGCTCCAGCAGCGCCGCGGGCGACCAATCCACGGCCACTTTCTCGGCCGTCAGCCACACCCCGCCATCGTCGCTGAGCTGCAGGCGCTCGAGCGTCAATCGCTGAGGAAAGGAACCGGCCAATCCCGACAGGGACACGTGGCCGGAGGTCAGGCGGTACGTCAGCTTCTCGATCAGGGAGCGGCCCGAGCCGGTATTGCCCGCGATGTACACGGCGCTGCCGAGCAACAGGGCCAGCAGCGCCAAGCCGCTCATCAGCCACGCCAAGCCTTTCAATATCCGGCGCATCAGAAGGCCTGTCCTAATCCGATATAGACTTCGAAGGCATTGTTATAGGGCGACGGGAGGCGCTTGGTGGGCACGGCGATATCCAGTCGAATGGCCCCAATCGGCGTGAAGTATCGCAGCCCCAAGCCCGCGCCGATGTCGAATTCGCTGGGCACCGCCTTGAGGCTGGCGCTGACCTGGCCGCCATCGACGAACACGGCGGCACCCCATTGGGTGCCGATGCGTTGCCGCAATTCCAGGCTGCCCGCGCTGATGGCGGTGCCGCCGATCGGCGTGTTGTCGGGATCGTTGAACTTCGGGCCGACGGCCTGGTAGGCATAACCGCGAATGGTACCGCTGCCGCCGGCATAGAAGCGCTGATCCGGCGGAAGGCTCAATTCCCCCGCCCCCTCGGCGAGCCCCGCCAGCGCGCGGCCGGCGAGCACGGTGCGGCCGGGGTCTATGGGCAGCAGGTGATCCAGATCGAAATATCCGGACAGCTTGAGCTGGTTGATGACGAATACGGAATTTGGGTGACCGATGGCCAGAGTGGGGGTCACGCTCAACGAGGCGCGAATGCCCCGGCGCGGATCCTCGAGCGCCGTGGAAACATGAGTCGAGTCGAAGGCCACGCTCAACGGCAATGCCTGAAGGGTGTAGAAGTACGTCGTGTTGATGGGAATGATCTGTTCGCCCGTCAAGTCCCCGGCCGGCACGCCCTCACCGGACGTTGGGCATGTCTTCCCACCGGTGGTCCGGCATATTTCCCCAGTGGTTTGAATGATTTTCTCTTCGGTCGTGGCGGCGCCGGCGCTGACCGTCCAGCTGCTGGAGATCTTGCGGGTCAATGTCACGCCGGTGGTGGTCGCCGTCTGATCATAGGCCTGCAGCGACTGCTTGATGGCGCTGACGGTGAACTGCAGCGATTGATCACGGTGCCCGAAGTCCGGCATGGTGTACTTGACGCGCGTGTCATAGCCCAGTCCCGTCGTATCGCTGCCGCCGAGATTGATCACGGACGCGGCGACGCTCAGCTGCTGCCCGCCGCCGAAGACATCGCGATCGCTCCAGGTGACGCCCCCGCTGCCTCCCAGGTCGCTGGAATAGGCCGCATTCAGGGCAATCGCATGGCGCAGGCGCTCGCGGACCTTGAACGTGACCGGTACGCCCCCGGATTCGTCGGCCGCGGTACCCAATTGCACGCTGACCTGGCCGAACACACCCAGCGCCAGCAAATCCTGGCGCGCCCGTTCTATGGCGGCGGGACTGTAGCGCTCACCGGTATGCAGCAGCAGCCTCGCTCGCAGCAGCGACTCGTGCACCCGCTGCAGGCCCTCGATGTGGATCTCGCCGATATTCACCTTGGCCCCGACCACGACGTGAAACTTGAGATCGAGCACGGGAGCATCCGCGGCCTCGTAGGCTGCCGGCGGATCCACCTGCGCAAAGGCATATCCCCTCTCTTGAAGGGCGCTGAGCAGGCGCGCCCCGCCCGCCAACACCGCG
>Ga0326727_10028856_pt1 | contig 10048 bp, 5 predicted proteins | sample MB2enrmetagenome_FD_207643 | JGI IMG/M metagenome (GOLD analysis project Ga0326727, IMG submission 207643) | Lab enriched peat soil microbial communities from McLean, Ithaca, NY, United States - MB29MY | ecosystem: Environmental > Terrestrial > Soil > Wetlands > Peat | place: USA: New York...
GACTGGAAAGTTGTCGCGGTAGAGCGTGATGGCCAGATGCTCGTTTTTGCGAATGCACTCCTTGATCGCTTCCGGCTCCTTCTCGCATTGCAAGAGGGTCTTCCAGGAATAGATGTGCTTGGGTTTGTGAAAATCGCTGTTGGCCAAAAACGCCAGCCGCTTCAGTCCCACCGGAGTGAAGATGTTATTCCGGTTGGCGATTTCCCAGGCGTCGATCAGAGGAGCGAACACCTCTTGATGCTCCCAGAGGTAAAGGGTGTTCTTTCCCCACTCGCTTTTCATGATGTGCGGATGGGAGGCGACGGCCAAAGCGCCTTGCGCGTGAATCTCCGCGATGGTCGGCGCCAAATCCAGCGCCGGTCTGATCGGCGCCTTCAGGTCAATGCCCAGCAGGTGCGCCGAGGACTTTTGCGTCAGACCGTCTTTGTTGAACTCAATGCCCGTCATCACCAACATGCCGAATTTGCGCCAGGCCCGGCGCCGTTCCCGCTCCAGCACGTCGAAATACTCGTCCAGTTGCTCCGCTCCGAGGGTGAGGTTGACCAGCTTGCTCAATTTGCCGATCAGCCGCCGCGGATCCCCCAAATGGTCGGTAATGCAAATGCAATCGAAACCGCGCTTTCCGTAAAAATCGACCACGTCCGGCGCGGTCAATTTGCCGTCGGAATAATTGGTGTGGATATGGAAATCGCACAGCAACATCCGCGCCTCGTGTGGCCCGCCGTCCGAGTTGCGCCGGGCGGGGCGGGTGATGCCGGGTTGGTGGGACTCAAAGAGGCGGCCGGGCGGGCCGTCGTGCTCGCATTCGTTGAGCGCTAGTTCGGCGATGCGCAGGGAAGCGTCCGGTTTGGAAACCTTGGCCAGATTGTCGCGCCATTGCCGCCAGAGCCGTCCGTCGTTGGCGAAGGCCTTGATCACCCACGCGGCCGCGTCGCGGTTCTTTTCCGCCACCACCCCGGCGTCCAATTCCCGCACCAACTGGGCGTTGCCGTCTTCCTGTCCGGGAATGACCTGGTTGAGGATCATCGGGCACCGGCCGGCGATGGCCTCCTGCACGGTGGCTCCGCCCGCCTTGGTCACCACCAGGTGGTGGCTCAGCATCAGCCGCGGCATTTGGTTGGTCCAGCCCAGCACCCGCACCCGGGACGCGAATTTTTCCGTGCGCCGAAGCAGCTTCTCCTTCAACTCCGCGTCGCGTCCCACCGTGATGGTCAGATGCACCCGCGGAATCTCCAGCAGGCGGTCAATCGCTTTGCCGGATTTCTTCTTGCCGGTGTTGATGACGTAAAGGATTTTGATGGGCGCGCCGGCTTTGGGCCCCTGAAGGGCCTCTTCCTGTTTCTCCGCGAAAACCGGGTTGACCGGAAAGCCGAAGGCTTTGATTTTCTCTGGCGCGACGCCGTTGCCGCGGAGCACCCCGGCTGTGGCATCATTGGGCACGCAATACCAGTCGCTGGGCGCGCGGTACCACGACGAATTGACCGAAATGGAATCCGTGACCACCGTGATGAATCGGAAGGGACGCTCGGAATGGTCGCGGTAAATCTCGCGGATGACATGCGCGTAGATCGGATAGGTGGAGATGACGCAATCAGGCTGTGCCTGGCTGAGGATCTGTTCCAGGGCGTCCTTTAGATTGCCGAAGGCCAGCAAATTACTTTCCAGCTTGGTCGAACTGTCCAGCACCGAGTAAATGCCGTTCCAGACGCCGGGCGCGTAGCGGGTCAGTCCCAGATAGGCCTTCTTGAGCACGTCATTGAGCAGGCCCAGGCTGGATTGGAAGACGTCGAGCACCTCCACTTTGACCTCGTCGGACATCAGTTCCAATGCGTCTGCCACATTGCGGGCCGCCGTGTTGTGCCCATCGCCGAATCCCGCCGTCAGGATCAAGACTTTTCTCACATCCTGACAATCGCACAGTCCGGTGACAATTTGATGGCGGTTGTGTTAATTTCTGTCCACATTTTTTAGTCCCGCGCCAAGGTCAGGAGGACCGCTCCAGCCACCGCGATAAAGCCGCCGATAAGCGAGCGCGGCTGGATTTTTTCCCCTTCCATGACGCGCGAGAAGGGAATCACCACCAGCGGGGAGGTCGCCACCACCGCCAGCACGAGGCCGGCCTTGGTGGACTTCAAGGCCCATTGGTAACAACTGACGCCCAGAGTTTGGCCCGCCAATCCATTGGCCAATACCCACCACCCCGCGCGCCGCCATTTGTCCCATTCCGGCAGGCGCGGGGCCGAGCGGTCCGTCGCTTGCGTTGCGATTTCGCGGCGTTTGACCACCAGCAGGCAGATAGCCGCGACCAGCAGGCCGCCAATCAGCCGCTGGTAGGCCGAGGTCCCGCCATCAATATCTTCCTTGGCCGCCTCCGCCACCGCGTAGGCGCGCCGGCTCAGAACGGCTCCCAATCCGTTGCCGAATGCCGCAAGCAGCCCGAAGCTGATGCCCGTCGCCAGCGCCCGCCGCGTTACGTTCAGATGTCTGCCCGGCGCCAGCGCGATGGCCACTCCGGCCAGGATCGTCGCCCCGGCGGCCGCCTGCCCTAATGTCAGCTTGGCTCCCAGCCAGAGCCATTCCAGCGCGGCGGCGGAAAGGGCGGCGAAACATTGAATGATCAGCAGCGACAAGCGCGAGCCGATGCGCGGCAGCGCCTGAAACAGAAACACGTCCGCGCCAACTCCAATGACGCCGCTGATGACAAACAGGGGAAACGCATGGCCCGACAATCCCTGGCCGAAGATGTGCGCCCATAGGGCCAGAAGAAGCGTCGCCAGGGCCAGCCGCCAGAAATTGGCCTCGGTGCCTCCCAGCAGCTTGGCCGACCGGGTGGCGCAGACGACCGATATGGCAAACAGGAATGTGGCTATCAGGGACGCCAGCACGGGCGCGATGATGGATGACGTGATGGGCGGCGGGCGGTTTGCGCAACCGGCCCGGCGGCGGTCAGCCCTTCAAAACGGCCAGGAACTGCTTCATGGCCGGCGAGAGCACCTTGTTCTTTTTGTAGATGGCCGCCAGCGGACGGATCAGGTCCACGCCGTCGATTTTGACTTCCGCCAGGGTTTGCTTGGCCACTTCCTGGATGATCGTTCCTTGCGGCACCAGCGAAACGCCCGCTTCGATTTCCACCGCCCGCTTGACCGTCTCAACGTTGTCGAACTCCATCACCGTCTGCACCTCGACGTTGTGGTCCTTGAGCACTTTGTCGATGGCCTTGCGGGTGGGGATGTCCGGCTCGAAGCTGACGAATTTTTGGCCGGCCAACTGGGACAACTTGATCGACTTGTACCGGGCCAGCGGATGCTGGGGATGGCATATTAGGACCAGCGTGTCCTTGCGCAACGGCACCAGGTCGATCTTGGGATCACGGGTCGGGTAGGCCACCAAACCGACATCGACCACGTTGCCCAGGACGTCCTCATAGACCTGGTTGGCGCGGCGGTATTCAACGTGGACGTTGACGGTGGGATACGTTTTGAGGAATTTTTTCAGGTAGGGCGGCAGGTCATGGAGGCCGATGCTGTAAATGGTCGCCACGCGGATGGTGCCGGAGATGATGTCCTTGATCTCCTGCAACCGGTTTTCCAGCGAGTCGTAAGTTTGGATGATTTGCTTGCTGTAATCGTAGAGTACCTGTCCTTCGCGCGTGAGCCGGAACTTCTTTTTGCTGCGCTCGATGAGGAGCGATTTGAACTGCCGCTCCAACGAACTGATTTGCTGGCTGACGGCCGATTGGGTGACTTTGTTGATCTGGGCCGCCTTGGTAAAACTTTCCGTTTCGGTCAGATCACAGAAAACTTTCAAGCTTTCGATTTGCATTGGGTTATTCAACCCCCAAACCACGATAATGTCAACTTATGATAATCAAGCGCCGGGCACGCTTGTCTCCCCCCGGTCCGAGAGCACCTCTTTGACCTTGCGCAGCAGGTCCTGGCTGGTGAAGGGCTTTTGCAAATACCGCTCCTGCTCGCGCGAGTCCGACGAGCGCAGATAGCCGCTGGACCAAAGCACGCGCGTTCCGGGCGCCTGGCGCTCGATGTGCTCCGTCAATTCCCGCCCGCTCATGTTCGGCATGACCAGGTCGGTGATGACCAGATCAACCTTGCTTTCCGATTTGGAAAATATCTCCAGCGCTTTCTGCCCGCTGTTGGCCGTCAGTACCGTGTACCCGAAGGCGGAAAGCACCATCTTTCCCATTGTCAATACCAAGTCCTCGTCGTCCACCAATAGAATGGTTTGATCGCCCGTCAGATCGGCGGGCGCGGCGGGCGCCTCGCGCACGATGCGGCGGCTGGCTGGCAGATAAAGCCGCACGGTGGTGCCGCTGCCGGGATGGCTGGAAACGGCCACCCCGCCCCCGTGATTGGTCACGATGCCATAAACCCAGGCCAGGCCAAGGCCCCGATGGCGGGAGCCTTTGGTGGTGAAAAACGGCTCGAAAATGCGAGGCATCACTTCCGCCGCGATCCCCTGGCCGGTGTCGGAAACTTCGACGCACACGTAATTGCCCGCCGTCAGCTTGGCGGTGCGGTCCTGCATTGGCTCGGCCACTTCCAGGTTGCTGGTCTGAACATTGATTCTGCCCTCGGTGGATATGGATTCGACGGCGTTTTCGAGGATTTTGAACAGCGCCTGTTGCATTTTGGCTTCATCAAAATTTGCCGTAAACAGTTTGCGTTCAAACTGGCGCGTAATGGCGATGGGCTTTTCGAGCGAACTTTCGAAGGCCGCGACGGTGCGCTCCAGCAGCGTGTTGAGATTGCCGGCCACCTGCACATGCACGTCCTTTTCCTGCCGGCTGAAGGCGGCCAGATCATTGGCGGTTTCCGCCGCCTTGGCCGCGGATTTCTCGATCTCCGTCAGTGAACTGCGCCACGGATGGCCGCTCTCGACCCGGCTCAACAGCAGTGAAGTATGACCCAGGATGCTGGTCAGCGCGTTGTTGAAATCCAGCGCGACCGACCGGGCCAGTTGCAGCGCGCAATCCAGTTTCTGTTTATACGCCGCGCTGGGATCCGCGGCTGCGGGCGGCGCCGGAGTGGCTGCCGCTGAGGCAGGCGCGGTCTTGGACGGCGCGGCTTTGGGAGGCGCCGTCGGGCGCGGCTCCGCGGCCAGCTCGGTGACCAACTGGAGCAGAAGCACTTCTTCGTTTCCCGTCACGCACAAGTCGGTCAGATAAACGCCCGGCAAGCCGCTCTTGAGTAGATAATGCAGCGGCACCGGCTCGGCGGGCGGGGGCAGATTGAGAAACTGCTGGGCGGAATCCGCGTTCTGCGGCGACCAGATGAGGCCAAGGTTGCCCTCTTGCTTCTCGATCGCAGAGCCAAAGGCGCGGACCGCGGCGCGATTGGCCCGTAACACTTTTCCGTGCCGATGCACCAGCAGGGCCGGCCATTCGGCGTTTTGGAGCAGAAACTCCTCCTCGCCTCTTGCGGGCGCCGCGGCGGGCGCGGGGTCGCCTTTTGTTTCCACCCGGAAAAACTGGAGCAGCGTCCGTTTCGATTCGCCAGACGGACAGGCGCACACCCGGAACGGCGCCGCATGTCCGAGCGCAAGTCGTAATCGCAACACCGGGACGGATGCCTGCATCGGCGCGGACAACACCTTCTCCAGGGCAGCGGCGTCTTCAGCCGCGCAGAGGGTGGTTAGGACGGCGCCTTCCGCCGCCGCCTTCGCGCCCAACAGCCGGCTGGCGGCCGGGTTGGCGGAAATGACAGCGCCGCGCGAATCGACAACCAGCGCCGGCCAGTTGGCTTGGGCGAGACTGAGCAGCGTGCTATCGCCGGCATCGGGCTGGATCGCGGTGGGCGCCGGCGCGGCGAGCAGTTCCGGAAAAGACGCCCCTGACTCTTTGAAGAGTTGCAGGACCAGGTAAGTGTGCCCGTCCCGCATCACTCTTGTCACATGGGCGACAAACGGCGCCATCGCTCCGCCGCTCACACGCAGCTTCAACGGCGCGGTGCCGGCGGCGCTCTGATTGCGCAAAAACGTCTCCGGCGCCGCCTCGGCGGCATCGTCCCAGATGGAGGCCAGCGTGGCGGCGCGCCTTTGGCCGGGCAAACCAAAAACGCGGCGCGCGGCTTGGTTGGCCCGGCAAATCCCGCCATTTTCCTCAAGGAGCATTGCCGGCCAGGCAGCCTGTTCAAGAACAAAGTCCGTCTCTCGCCTCATCCTGTGCAGGGTAACATACCGCATTTGGCGGGCGGCTCCAGCCAAATTGTCCGGCCAACCCACTGTTCTTCCCTCTTGCGCCCTCTATGACGGCGCGTGCCCGGCACTCATGGCGGGGTCTGAATCCGGTAGAAGCGCTGCGGCGCCGCGGGCGGGGCGGGATCGGTGATCGCCACGTTGGTTCCCGTGCCGGGCACGTTGTTGGTCAGGGTGTTCCACAGGCCAAACGCCAGATTGCTGGACCAGAGCACGCGATACAAAGCCAGCGGCAAGCTGGTAAAGCTCAAGCCGATGTTCGTTCCACTCCGTTGAATGCCCGCAATGTCCGGCGTGGCCAGGGCCTCTTTCAACGCCGACATCAGCGGCGCGCGCCGGCCCGAAGGTTGCGACGGCAAATAATCCTGGCTCAGTTCCCAGATCATGATCCCGCCCAAGCGGAGGTTGCGGGCGAAACTGACTTTGGCCTGGCACGCGTGAGTGTCGTCGTAGGATATGAACATGTCGTCGGACGCCGGCGCATTGGTCAGGCTGAGGTAAGCGGCCTGCGCCGCGCCGTCCCAGTGATAAAGGTTGCTCTGGTAATAGGTATTGACAATGTCCGCCCAAGTGTACGCCTCCGCCGTCGGGACGCTGTTCGTGGGCCACGATTGGCGCGGCTGGTTGACGCCCGGGCCGCCGGTCCAGACGTAGCCGTAAAAGGGCAGCCCAATCCCCAGTTTGGCCGGCGCAACGCCATTGTTCACAAAATTGCTGACCGCGCCGTTGATCGAGGGCACCAGCTCCGACGTGTCCGGAAATGTGTAACCGCCGTCGTATATCGGCGAGTTATACCACGTCACCCAGCCCGGATACGGGCCGGAGAGGTCGTATGTCATGATGTTGATCTGGTCAAACCGCCCTTGCACCGACGCCAGCATGGCAAACTCGGCGGTGGGCGAGTCGCCATACTCGGCATAGGCGGGCGCGGCCACTGTCAATAACTTATTCGTGCCCACCGCCGCGCGCAAGGCGTTGACCAGGTTGGTGTATGGATTGGCGTCGGCGGAGTTGAACGGCTCCCAATCCAGGTCCACTCCATCGTACCCATAAGCGGACATGAAATTGGCGGCGTTGGCGACGAACAGGCCGAGATTGGCCGCCGTGGTGGCGCCCAAAAAACCCGTCTCGCTCCCCGCGCCGCCCACGCAAACCAGGGCCTTTCGTCCGGCGGCGTGGGCGACGCCAACGAGCTTGGCGCATGCCGCCGCCGTCAGATTATTGGCGTTGCTGTCAAGCGACCCGTCGGAATTGGGGACTAGCGAGAAATGGATGACGTGGGTGACCGTCGTGAAATCGATGTTCGACGGCGCCATGGCACCCGATTCGTAACCGGGATAGTAGCCGGTGACCCATAAATCGGCCCGGCCCAAGGCCGGCAGCAGGCAACAGCAGGCGATCCACAGCAGCCGCTTCCACGGGCGACCCTCAAAAGAGGATCGAATCCGGGTCAGCGGCGCCATGTTGCGCAACCCATAGCCAGTCAACATTGTTCTTGCCGCCAGGCACCTGCGGATCGTGTCCCTTGGCATTTTTCAAAGAGGCCGTATGCCATTTTTGATATTGAGCGTGGCCGTCGGCAAAGGAATACACGCCGCCGTTGTTATGGTAAGCGGCCGGGACGTCGGGAAAAGTGCCGCCGTGAGTGTCCATCTCCAGGTATCCATCGTTGATACTATACATGTTCTCCTCGGTAAACACAAACGCATCGGACGGGGCGGGGTGGGTAATATCGGATTCCTTGGAATACTGCAGGGCCGGAGAATCGTCATTGAATTTGGCCGCCGCCATGTAAACGGCGCCCATCTGGCCGTTCATCGAATAGCTTCTTAGCCGGTCCCCATTCGCGGAGGGCACCGTATCGGCGGGACATTTGTAAACACCCTGCGCGTTTGCCACATAGGGCGCCAGCAAACCCGTCGAGTATATCGCGATGTTTGTGTTTCCCGTTTCATCGCCCGGCCCCTCGGCGCCAACGGCAGTGCTATCGATCCAGGAGGTGCCCGGCGCCCCGGCTCCGGAATAGCCGGAGAACGGGGAATTGGGCAGCAGGTAATCCTTGTTATCGCCCTTGTACATGGCCGCGCCAACCTGAAGTTCTTTCAGATTGCTGGCGCATTTGGCATTGAGCGAGGACGCTTTGGCCCTGGCCAGGGCCGGCAGAAGCAGCGCGGCCAGGATGGCGATGATGGCAATGACAACAAGGAGTTCGATCAGCGTGAATCCACGCCGGCAACCGCGCCCGTTTTCGCTGTCGAAATTGCGGGTTGAAAAGCGATTGCTCACCGGATGGCGAATGTTATTGAACACGCCGTTCGGCGCGTGAATTGCTTGCTTTTTCATTGGTCCTTTTTAACCGGAGTGGAATAGCCACTCCGGTTTCATTTTCATCTTATTCCGCGCAATACCAACTCAAGGCACCTCTACCTGGTAGAAGAACTGCTGGATGCCGGCTGGAATCGTGTAGGGCGAGTTCGTGGCCACCGGCGTGTAGGGACCGTTGACCTTTGACGAGCCAAGAAGAACGCCAGCGGGCCAGGTCAGGGTGACGCTGTTGCCCGAACGAGTGTAAGTGAAGCTCGCTTTGTTCAGGTAATGCGACTGGATTTGAGCCGGGCTGAGCGCGTAGTTATAAAACGCCACGTCGGCCGTTCCCGCATTGCCGCCAAAAAAGGCAAGGTCGCTGCGCTGGCCGAGAACCTCGTTATCGCCCGCCAGGCTTGGGTCGCCATTGATCCCTTGCGGGGCGTATCCCGAACTGGCAACTGTAAAGGAACTGCCCACCTGCCCGTTGACATAAAACAGGATGTTGACGCCATCGTCAGTAATGACGAGGTGATTCCACGTACCCGGAGTCGAAAAGGCATCCCCAAAGTCCGTTCCGAACGACCCGGAAGCTCCCCCGTCGAAGATCACCATTGTCCAGTAACTCGGAATGGACCCATATTCATAGATGAGCCAGCCGCTGACGAAATTGCCGCTGTCAGGATTGGACATGGATGAGATCGGCACTCGGAATTGGCCATCCACAGAATCCGGCCTGATCCAGGCCTCCATAGACCAAGGCCCGAACGGATTGAGTTCCAAGGCATAGGGAATATCGACCGTGCCGCCCTGGCCCGCAGTGGTGGTCTGCGCGTCTTGCAGATCAACGCCAGGAACCGTATCATTCGGAATCCCTGTGGGAATGCCCCAGCCGATGGTTCCGTAGCTTGTGTCGTAGGCTCCATCAAAACTGCCAACGGCGTCGGTCGCTGTCGCCGAATTTGATGGTTCATTCAGAAGCCAGTAAGCCACGGGTTGATCCGCCGCCACAATGGCGCCGTAACCGCTCAAGGCAACGTTGACGGCTCGTGCCTGAACGCTCAAAGTCGCCGAATTGCTGTAGCTGGTGAAGGGGTTGGTGACGATCACCGCATATTGGTTTCCGTTGTCAGTCATTTGAACATTCGTCAACCAAAGTGTGTCGGCGGTCTGGCCCGGCAGCAAGTCGAAGCTCGCGCCGCTGTTGGTGCTTAGCGACCATTGATAGCCAAGTGGCAGCGCCCCGCCGGCGGCCACCCGAAACGCTGCGTGGCTGCCGACGCTGCGCGTGATGGAGAACGGCGGCCCAAGTATATTGAGGTTGGTCTGCACGGTGAGGGTGACCGTTTGTGAATTGGTGGAACTGACCGAGTTGGTGATCAATACCGAAAAGCCCGCGCCATTATCAGCCGGGTACTGGGAAACAAAAGAGTAGGTGGCGTCGGTGGCCCCCGCAATCGGGCCTACCCCTTGCCGGCTCCATTGATAATAGAGCGGAGTCGTGCCGTTGGCCGTGACAGTAAAGGAAACCTCG
>Ga0326727_10028858_pt1 | contig 10047 bp, 8 predicted proteins | sample MB2enrmetagenome_FD_207643 | JGI IMG/M metagenome (GOLD analysis project Ga0326727, IMG submission 207643) | Lab enriched peat soil microbial communities from McLean, Ithaca, NY, United States - MB29MY | ecosystem: Environmental > Terrestrial > Soil > Wetlands > Peat | place: USA: New York...
GTGTCGATCTTTATTTTGCCCATACCGTTGTTATCGAATAGCTCACCCATTTGCGGCGCAGCGCCATACAGCTCTCCGGTGATCTCCCGGATGCCAAAGCTCGCAGTCTGGGTGTCGGACACGGTGCCCGAAGACTCGAAGCTCATGGTCAGCAGGTGAAGCTTCTGGGCACCCAAGCCTGTGGGCCACCACAATTCGGGATGATCGATCTTGAGTTGGGGAAATTCGTCGGAGGTAAATGTCACTGCGCTCGTCTCTCCGGGCGCGAGTGTCACTTTCTTCTCAAAGGTGACCGCATCGAAACCGCCACGGACTACTCCCTCGACAGATGAAACTGTGTCGTTGTGCAATTCCGCTCGCACAGTCAGGTCTGCGCGGTCCAGCGACTTTCCGGGGAAATGCGTGACCACCATCGGATAGCGCACTCGAACCGGCCCACTTGCCATGAGATAGGCGTCACGCCACAGGCCCATGTCTTTGTCCGGCGGAGTCGGATTCCAATCGACAAAGGTAATCCCAAGGTCCTTGGCGCTGGGAACAAATACCTCAACCGCGAGCACGTTCGTTCGGTCCTGCTCAATGAGCGGGGTTGCATCCAATTCAAATATCCGGTACGCGCCTGCGACATCCTTCGCATCTGCGAGTTTTTTCCCATTCAGCCAAACATTTGCCCTGTAATTAATCCCGTTGAAATGCAGCCAGACTTTTCGGCCCCTGAAATCCTTCGGCAGCTGGAATTCAGTTCGATACCACCACGAGCATGCGTATGGACTCCCACTCGGCACGTCCAGATTGGAATACATCTGCCCGATTGGATAATCCATGCCGGGCAGCTTGCGGAGGTTCTTGCCGAAATAGATGTCGCTGAACTCTCCATTGGCAACCTGAGCGGCGAGCACGGTGGAGGGGACATTGGTCCTGTACCAGTTTTCCGGGGTGAATTGCCGCGTCGAGATTACCTCGCCCGGCTGGTTGACCTTGCAAGAGCTTTGTATGAGCCAGTTCTCCCTCAAATCAACTCGGATGTCTGTTTCTGCCCGGCCCGCGCTGGACGAGGCCAGAAGTGGTAAGGAAATGATTGCTGCCCACCAAGCCCTGCTGACGAATGCCGAAGTGCGGGCCATCGCTTTTACGCCCCCCTGTTGTGACTGTCGCGGATACCTGATTTGTGAGGATGTGTGGCAACTGGCGCAAAACACTCCTGGCGAAACCGCGCCGCACATACACAAAACATGTTCACTAAACCTGTTTAATAAGATAACGAACTGTACCGCTGTGCGAATCCGCTGTCAAGGAAAATCTCACCGGCGCATGCCAAAAAAGCGCCAGAGCCGGCGGAATGACGGAGCCGGCGGCGAACACGGGCGGGCGCGGAGTTTGCGCCCACCTGCTGTTTCAATTATGTTTGTCTTGTCTTTCAGAGCCTCATACTATGATCACGATTCGCCAACTTGCAAAAGAGATTGGACTTTCCCCAACAACCGTTTCCATGGTCCTTAATTCCAAACCCCTGGCGCGGGCGATTCCGGAGGAAACAAAACTCCGCGTCCGGGCCGCCGCGAAAAAGTTCGGATATACACCGAATCCCTTCGCTCGATCCCTCTTCAGCCGAAGGAGTGCGACCGTGGCAATCCTCCTTTCGGATATCACAGATCCATATTGCGCGACAATCATGAAGGGAATCAGCAGTTCTCTGCATAGCTCGAACTACATTCCTGTCTTACTCGATATAGACAATAGTCGTGTGAAGTTTCGGCAGAATCTTCAAAAACTCGTGGCTCGCCGGATCGAGGGGATCATTGGCGTCGCGAATTCCTTTCTCCTGCGGACTGAACTTCTCGCGACAGTTAAGAAACAAGAGATTCCAATCGTGTTGATTGGCCGCGATATGGAGGGAACAGATATAAGTTCTGTCGCGGTCGAAAACGAAGAAGGCGCTTTCCTGGCCATGAAGCACCTGTACAGCCTGGGTCACCGTGCGATTGGATTTATCAAGGGCCCTCAGAACATTGTTGATAGTGCAAAGCGGTGGAAGGGCATCACCCGCTTTGCACGTGAAGCAGAACTGGAGATAAATCCAAAGCTCATTGTTCACCTAAAGGGGCAGAGCAGCGGTCCAGAGGCTGGATTCAGCGCAACCCGGGAACTTATGGGTCGAGGGCAAAGATTCACTGCACTTTTGGCCTTTGACGATATTGCCGCGTTCGGGGCAATTCGCGCATTGACTCACGCCGGAAGGATCGTACCGGCGGATTGCTCCGTGATTGGCTTTGATGACGTTGCAACCGCAACGATCTACAATCCGCCGCTCACCACGATTCGACAGCCAATGGAAATCATGGGCACCTCCGCAGTCGAAATCTTTCTCGAGCTTGCAGGCGCCTTCTTTGAAAAGAGAATGACTACCCCAATTCATCGCAAGATTCGGCCTAAACTCGTGATTAGAGAGTCGACTCAGTCACTGAGTCACGCTATTTAATAGTCTCTTTCAAGATGCCGGGTGGAGTGTACAGACTGAAGTCCGAATGACGGGGCTCAACGCGCGCGCAAATGAGGCAACCGGAGATACACATGTACTTGCCTTGCGCGGAGACTGCGTCTGTATCTGCGAATGCAAGGAACTCTTCTTTCCCAGATCCGTAACCGAAGTTTCGTGAGCGTTACTTAAACCACAAGCCGGATCAAGCGTGCAGAAATTTCAGGGCATTACCCTGCCGACATAGGCTTGTATCTCTTCCCTGCGCGAAACTCTATTTGCGCCGCCTGAACATCCCCAAAGGCAAGATTTCGCGGAGCAGCACGATTTCCCAACGGATTCTCCTCGAAATCTTTCTCGGGAAAATCAGTTGGCAAATCCTCCGGAAATACTCAGAGGCGGCAACGGCTACAAAATCGACTACAGTGCTGTGACGCTAAAAAGCAGATGCTTGGCTGAATTGGTCAATATCGCTTGTAATATCGATACTTTACAATGGTCGGGGCGGAGAGATTCGAAGTCTCGTTCCTGAGTGGCCACTATGCCGTTTTCTTTGTTGAGATTAAGGGCAAACCTAATCTAAATCAGAGGTTGCAGAATTTCTCAGGCGTACCCTTCTTTCCCTATTCTCTTACCAAAGGACCAGATTCTGCAAGAAATTGGTATCACTGGTATCACCCCTGCTTCTTGAATTCAGCTCAAAGCCAGCTGACGCGTCGCCACATGTATAACGTCATGGGTTTTGAGTGGTTTCCAACTCGTGTGACAGCGAGTCGTTCGGTACTGAGGGTCCGAAGCCACGTCGAATGGCTCAGGATTTGCGTCACCGCAGCTGATGACTAACTGGCGATCAGAATCGAATTGCCCAGGTGCCGCGCGAGGCGTTTACTCTGGAACTGGCACACCTGGGTCGCGGATCAGAAATTGTTAAGCGCGGCTAAGGATTTGATGTCGGTCAAAGAGGAGCAATGCCGCCGAAACGACGTTCAAACACGGAAATGTCCACTGGATATGAGACGCTGCTGTCGAGCGTCACGGAACTCCTCCGACGTGGACGCCAGAACGCTGCGAAGTCTGTCAACGCGATCTTGACGACAACCTACTGGCTGGTGGGGCGGCGTCTCGTGGAGTTTGAACAGCGCGGTAAGGAGCGGGCAGTTTACGGCTCTAAATTACTGAAGAGGCTGTCGGGCGATTTGCAGTCCCGGTTTGGTCGCGGATTCTCGGAAAGAAATCTGGAGCAGATGCGACAGTTCTATCTCCAGTGGGAGAACACGCATGTGATCGTCGAGGATCTTTTCCTCACATCCACGGCGGCTTTAGCTGATCTGGTACTTCCATCTCCATCGCCTTACGAGAAATCGGGGACATTTACAAATACCTGCGGTGACTTGCAGGTCATCCGAAAGGCCGCTGACTGTATGGGACCGAGAAGCGACCTTGAAATCATCTTGCAATTGGCTGAGCGCATGGGCGCCGATGTCGCAGCGTATCGGGGAAATGGCCCTGGAGTCCGCGGGGAATTTGGAGAATCAAGGGGAGCTCAGTGTGGAGAGGCGGATCGACAGGCGGTGTGGATGAGCGCCCAGGGAGCTAACCTGCGCATCACCAGCTTCGATCCTGATTCGGTACGCAGGGAGATTCAGAATTTGCTTCCGGATTACCGGGCGCCACACGTCTCCTTTTCACACGATATACCGCGGACAGCGAGTGCTGGAGAAACTGTCCAGGCCACAGCTCTGATCAAGCCCTATGGGGATGATCTATTCTCTTCAGAGGCATTCGGCCGATATTCGGCCAATCTGAACTCGGTACTAGAACGTAACCTGACCTTGCCTTACGAGTCCGAGATCGAGCCCGAATAAATTCGTAAGGACCGTACATGGTTCGGGGTATGGACGGGGCTCCGCTTCTATTGTTCCGGCGCGGCCCGGTGTGACGCTCTAGTATGTCAACATGCTGGAAGCGGAACTGTTCGACTTTCTCGAAAACACAGCGGAAGCGGTCTTTGCCGTCCGCGAGACGGGTGAGATCTGTTTCTGGAATCATGCTGCAGAGACTCTCTTTGGCCATCCCGCGGAGGAAGTGCTCGGAAGGACCTGCTCCGATGTCCTCCACGGAATAGGGGCTTTGGGTACGGATGTCTGTCATGACGGCTGCCCAGCCCTGCGATGCGCCAAACCCGCGAGTCACATACCAAATTTCGATCTGAATGTAGCTACCCGTGACGAGGAGCGGATCTGGGTCAATCTTTCATCCATTTCTTATTTGAACCGCCGAACTGGCAGGTCACTTCTTGTTCATCTCGCGCGTGACATCAATGCGCAAAAGAAGCGCGAGGAGGTTTTCGGCCGCATGGTCGCCATTTCAAAAGAAGTGGCCAATATGGACGCCGTCACCGGGGCGGCGCCGATTGCTCCTCTATCTTCGCAGGAGCTTGAAATCCTCAGAATGTTCTCGGTGGGTGCCTCAGCCCCGCGAATTGCCAAAGCGCTTGGTATCAGCCCGCAGACGCTTCGCAATCATCTCCACCACATTAACCAGAAATTACGGACCCATAATCGACTTGAGGCAGTCACGCATGCCTTACAGCGCCGCCTCATTTGAAGTCCCTTACGTGTCACAGGCCTCGCGTGCCCGAACCGGGTAAATGAACTAGCAGTCTCCCCGGGGCATCTCCGCACTATGACAATTGTCTCCTCGGAAGGTACGAACGAACTATTGTCGTGAGAGCCCGCGGAATTAGGCTGGAGGTTCGCGATTTCCCCGATCCCAATCCGGGTCCAGCGGTTGACTTCTGGAGGTTCAATGCAGATTCCTGGCAAACGGTCGCTCATGATCGCCAACGGTTGGGTCCAGGCGGCAGGCATCGTCTTGATGGTCGGCTTTCTCATCATGGGTATCCTTACCTACTACACCTATACCGATGAGCCGCCCATTCCTCAGGTCGTAAAAGACGCCAAAGGACTGACCCTGTTCACGCGTGCCGACATCATGGCTGGCCAGGGAATCTTTCTCGGAAACGGGTTGATGGAATACGGTTCGATCTTTGGTCACGGCGCTTATCTTGGTCCAGATTTCACGACGGAGTACCTTCATCGCGCTGCACTCTCCAGCATCCGCATCTATGGCGAAACGAATGCCGATACCGCGGCAGCCCGCACGATTCAGGACTTTAAGGCGAACCGTTATGACGAGACGACTGGAACGCTGACCTACACCGATTCGCAGGCCAGGGCGTTCGAGGAGTGCAGGGCCTATTATGCAAGTTTCTTTGGTAATCCAACCTCGAAGTTCGGCCTCCGCCCGAATGCGATTAGCGACCCCGAAGAGATTCGCAAACTTACGGCCTTCTTCAGTTGGACTGCATGGGCAGCTGCAGCGGCGCGGCCTCGCCGCTCGTATTCCTATACCAATAATTGGCCTCCGGAACCGCTGGTCGGAAATCATGCAACCGCGGATTCGATTGTGTGGAGTGTACTCTCGCTCGCGGCGCTTCTGGGCGGGACAGGATTGCTGCTGGCCTCCTTTGGACGCTGGAATCTCCTCGGATGGCACGGACGAGAACAGCAGAGCATGTCGTTCCGAGCTCCGGACGAGGTCATGCTGACTCCCGCTCAAAAGGCCTGCGCCTGGTTCTTCTTTGTAATGGCAGCGCTGTTCGTTGTTCAAACACTGCTTGGGGGCGCCTCCGAGCACTACCGGGCCGATCTGCAAAGCTTCTTCGGAATTGACATGGGAAGATTTCTACCGTTCAACATTGTCCGTACATGGCACGTGCAGCTGTCGATTTTCTGGGTTTCCACTTCCTATCTTGCTGCAGGCATCTTCCTTGCGCCCATGATCTCCGGGCGCGAGCCCCTCGGGCAGAAGATGCTTTCGTATTGCTTGCTTGGCGCACTGGTTGTGGTTGTAGTGGGAAGCCTGGCCGGAGAGTTTGCAGGTATCCAGGGCCTCACGCACAGCCCATGGTTCGGCGACCAGGGGTTTGAATACCTTGACCTTGGCCGCATCTGGCAGATTCTCCTTACGATTGGATTGTTGTTCTGGGTAGTGATCCTGTACCGCGGACTTCGCGGGCGACTCGATTCCGAACATGTGGGAAACATGCCCTGGCTCTTCTTCTTTTCCGCACTCTCGATCCCGGCATTTTATGGTGTAGGGCTACTCGCAAATCCCGGACAACACTTCACCACAACTGATTTCTGGAGATTCTGGGTCGTCCATCTCTGGGTAGAAGATTTTCTCGAGCTTTTCACCACGATCCTTGTGGCATACATCTTCGTGTTGCTGGGAGTAGTCCACGAGCGTACGGCACTACGAATGATCTATCTCGATGTCATTCTGTACTCCGCCGGCGGCATCGTGGGCACTATGCATCACGTGTATTTCTCGGGTGAGCCTGCGCTGCACATGGCTTTGGGTGCGTTTTTCTCTGCTGCTGAAGTTATCCCGCTAACCTTTCTGACCGTGGAGGCGTGGAGCTTCCTCCAATTGGGAACTGTTCAGGAAAGCAAGTCAGCGACCACTTTCCCCCATTACTGGGCTGTAATGTTCCTGGCTGCGGTGGGCTTTTGGAACTTCCTTGGGGCCGGGGTATTTGGCTTTCTGATTAACCTACCGATCGTCTCCTATTACGAAATTGGCACTGCTCTGACTGCGAATCACGCACACGCGGCCATGATGGGCGTCTACGGAATGTTGTCGATCGGATTAGCCCTCTTTTGCCTGCGCTACATCATCCCGCAAAAGCACTGGTCTGACAAGGCGGCACGGATCAGCTTCTGGTCACTGAATCTTGGCCTTGCGTGGATGGTTTTCGCCACTCTGTTTCCGCTGGGAATCCTGCAGCTTTATCACTCCATCAGCGTGAGCTATTACGATGCCCGCACGCTCGATTACATCGGCAACCACGCCAATTCGGTTTTGGAATGGCTGCGCATGCCTGGTGACGTCGTCTTCATCGTGGGCGGAGCACTTCCAATTCTCTATATTTCTGCATTGGGGATTCGCTACATGCGAAAGGGCGATTCCTTCGAGGAACCAAAGGATATTCTGTTTACGGATGTCGTCGCTCAACCGCAGGAGCGCTAAACCGTGCAATCCATATCTCTCGAATTCATGCTGATGCTTGGATACGCGGTGCTTCTGGGAGCGGTGGCCCTCTTGTTGGAACTCGCGGCACGTCACGCACATCGACGCTCGTTGAGCATAAGCACAATCGGGTTCACTTACCATGCCGACAGGGACATGTGGAGATGTCCGGAGTTCCAGCACTTGTTTCCGGTCTTTGTCGATCATGCGAAGGGGTCTGTGATCTATCGGGCGCCGGCCTCAGCTTGCAATGCTTGCAGATGCAAATCGCATTGCACAGATTCCAATAGCGGACGTGAGATTGAACGCAAGTCGACGGGCGATCTGCAATACGGAATGCAGCGGTTTCATCGCGCGATGTCGGTAACATTGCTTGTGCTGGCCGCCCTGATCCTGATTGTCGAGATCTTTCGAGATGATGCAGTCTACCCGCGACTTGTGCTTGCCTCAGTCCTGATGGTGTTCTGTACGGTCGTGCTGCGGCTCTCGAAGGCATTATTCACCAGAACTGGTGGATCCCAGCCAACATGATCGGAGAAGAATCAGCCCGATCTCAGTGCAACCGGCGAGATCAATGTGGCGGTTTTGATGAAGGTGATTCGGCTCGATGATGCCGTTAGATGCCGCAGCGAACCTTTTGGGCGTACATAACGGAGAGGTTTATGGACTATACATTTCTTGCAAATCTGCACCAGGAGTTCGCGCCACCCGAAGACGGGATCCTGAGCCGAGTCTGTCCGTCGGTGTCATTGATAGATCGTGATACGATATATCGATGAATACCCGCAAGACGACTTTCCGCGGCCTGCCAACGCGGATCGTGATCGACCACGGCACCGAGTTCACGTCGAAAGCATTGGACCAGTGGGCTTACAAGAACAAGGTCACGCTGCACTTCATTACCCCGGGCCGGCCCATGGAGAACGGCTACATCGAAAGCTTCCATGTCAAGTTCCGCGAGGAATGCCTGAACGAACACTGGTTTCTCAACTTGGACGACGCGCGGGAAACCATCGAGAGTTGGCGGACCGATTACAACCAGGTGCGCCCACACAGCGCGTTGGGCTACCTGACACCGGACGAATTCGCAACTGGCTATGCAAATGTGGAAAGCAAAAGACGCTTTCCACATTCGCACAGCCTTGACGGCTGCTGCGGGCTGAATTTGCAGCTAAACTCAAACCCGAGTGCTCTCACTTGCGCGGACTAAACGAAGGGGGCATCTCAGATGCAATTCCATTCTCCATGCACTTGGATTTGTTTGAGGCTGCGGGAGTCGGGCACGTGCTAAGCATTGAAAACACAGAACTTACTCATTCTGGGAATGCCCGAAACTCACAGATTTCCATGAGTGCCAGGTTTGCGTACAGATCGCGTACAAACAATTCCCAGAATTCCCGAACCTCCAACAACCATACCCTCCAAACCGTTCCGCCGACCATCTGAAGAGTTCTTCATCGTTTATACATCAAACCGTCGATGCCGAAGATTGGCTTTCGACGGGGATTCGGGATTGCTCCGCCGGAACGTGGCATAACGTTTGAGACCTTGCAAATCCAGGATCTTTACATCCCGATCTTCTATTGAAATCAGCCCTTGGCGTTTGAGCCGGGAAAAAGCCCGCGAGACCACGTCCCGAACAGAGCCGATGCGACTGGCAATCTCATGGTTCGAAAGGCGCAGACAAAATGCCGTTGAATTATCTCCGAAGGAGGTGGCGGATTGCTTTTCTGAGAGGAGAAAGAGTGCAAGGCGCTGTCCAACCTCATGAAGTGACAGCGCCTCCACGAGCGTTGCATGCTTCCTGACCTTACCCGCCATCAGCCTAAGCGCTGCAAGCGCAAGGGATGGATACTTTACGCACAATTCACGAATGTCCCTCTTTTCAATAAAGAGCACATTCGCTTCAACTTCCGCTATCGCCGAGACCGGATAGGGTCCATCATCGAACACGGGAACGTCACCCAACACAGAGCCAGCCGTATCCACGTACATCACCTGTTCGCGCCCATCCTCATTCTGTTGGAAGGCGCGAATCTTGCCGCTGACAATTACAAAGAGCCCTCTCGCCGGCTCCCCTGCAAGGAATAACATCTCGCTTTTCTGAAGGTGCAATTCAACGGCTCGCCGTGCGACGTCAGTGAGCACCTCGGCTTTCAGGTCTCCGAAGAGTGCCGTGCATTGCAGTGCCGCGATCCACTTCGTTTTCATGGACTCTTCCGCAACTGGCACCATGGCCTGCAAAAAGGTGCGGTCCTCTGACTTAAGTCATAGCATACCCACCGACTTCAGAATAGTCTTTCCTCAGAGCAGGCTTATCGATACTGCCGAGGACGAAAGCGATGATTGCGGCTCAAAGACTTCATGAAATCGGCCAGAGCCTGTGGCTCGATAACGTCACCCGCGGTCTGCTGGCCAGCGGTACGCTTGAATGCCACATTCAGGAGCTATCGATCAAAAGATTAAGGAGAGCCCTG
>Ga0326727_10028859_pt1 | contig 10047 bp, 7 predicted proteins | sample MB2enrmetagenome_FD_207643 | JGI IMG/M metagenome (GOLD analysis project Ga0326727, IMG submission 207643) | Lab enriched peat soil microbial communities from McLean, Ithaca, NY, United States - MB29MY | ecosystem: Environmental > Terrestrial > Soil > Wetlands > Peat | place: USA: New York...
CACGATAAATCCGGCCACGATGGTCCCGAAAAGGCTGCCCATGCCCCCCAGAATGGCTACGCTGAAGGCCACAATCAGATATGTGGTTCCTGCGTATGGGGAGAAGGGGTTGACCAGACCCACCAAAGCCCCCACCAGGCCGGCCGAAGCCACTCCGATCACCCAAGTGATACGCCTGATCTTCAAAGAGTCGATGCCCATGATCTCGGCCGATTCCTTGCTCTGGGAGACCGCCCGGATCTTCTTGCCGGTCACCGAGAATTTCAGATACATACTGAGACCTGCCACGACGGCCAGGCTCAATATCGCCACGAGAACTTTGATCAGCGGGTACTTTACAGCCCCTATATGAAGTTGGGTGTAGCCCAGGCTGGAGGGGATAAACTTGTAATCCAACCCGTAGATTAGGGCGAGGATGTTGGAGATGATCAACAGCAAGGCGTAGTAGATCACCACGTGGGAGTCCCCTAAATCCAGCGTGTAACGGGCGAAAAAATCAAATGTGACCCAGCCCACCAGGGACATAAATATCACAACCGGCACCAGAGCCAGGAATGGATCCATCCCTATGGCGGTTACGGCCATCAGTGAGGCATAGCCTCCCAGGATGGCGAAGGAAGCGTGAGCAAAATTCACGATTTCCATGACCCCAAAAATCATGGTCAGGCCGAAGGTGACCAGTGTGTACAATGAGGACAAGAAGATGCCGGTCATAAAGAGCTGCGCTGCAAGGGTGGTGTAATCCATGGTGTGCGTTCCTTAGCTTTCCTTAGATGCCCAAATAAGCTTCGCGGATATGAGGCATCTCAGATAATTCCTGCCCGGTACCCTCCAACACGATGCGTCCCTGCTCCAGCACATAGGCGCGATCCGCGATCCGCAGGGCCATCGTCACATTCTGTTCCACCAACAGGATGGGGACGCCGCCGGCGTGAATTTCTTCTATAGCCTTGAACAGATCCGTGACCAGCCTTGGGGCCAAGCCCAGCGAGGGTTCGTCCAAAAGGATGAACCGCGGCCGGGACATCAAGGCACGGGCGATGACCAGCATGCGCTGCTCACCGCCCGACAAGGTTCCGGCAAATTGCTTCAATTTGTCGGCGCTGGAAATACGGGGAAAAAGTTCAAAGACCTCTGCAAGGGTTTCGCGTTTCTTTTCCTTGGCCTCATTGGAATTTAGGGCCAACTCCAGATTTTCCATGACAGTCATTTTAGGAAACACGGATTTATGCTCGGGTACGTAGGCCAACCCCAGGGTCACGATCTCGGGGGTTTTGAGGTTCTGAATCGGCTGTCCACCGAGAAGTACCTCGCCCTCCCAGGGTGAAAGAAGCCCCAGGATGGCCCTCAAGGTTGTGGTTTTGCCCGCGCCGTTACCGCCCACCAGGGCGACTATCTCGCCTTCGCCGATGGCCAGGGAAACCTCATGAACCACTTGGAGATGGCCGTACCCCACGCCGAGATTTTTTGTTTCCAGCATTTTTATTCACCTGCCGCCTTGCCCAAGTAGCACTCAATAACCTCCGGGTTGTTGGCCACTGCCTGGGGAAGCCCTTCACAGACCATCCGGCCGTAATCCAGGCAGATGACCCGATCCACAGTCCTCATGAGAACCCTCATGATGTGTTCGCACCAAAAGACGGTTATGTTAAGCTCCGAGCGAATGCGGAAAATCAAATCTTGGAACTGGAGCAGTTCCGTGGGATTGAGGCCAGCCAGGATTTCATCAAGTAGCAAGAGCCGGGGATCGGTAGACAAGCTGCGAGCCAATTCCAGCACCTTGCATTGCACGTCGTTAAGCTCGGAAGCCTTCTTGCGAGCGTAATCCGCCAGCCCAACCAACTCCAGCAACCGGTCGGCCTCCTCTTCGGCCTTCCCGCGATCCCTGGCACCCTTCCGGCCGTACAGGTAAGCGAGGGACACGTTCTGCCGTGCGGTCAGGCTGCGAAAGGGACGAGGAATCTGGTGAGTGCGGGAAATGCCCAGATGACAGACTTCCGAAGGGCTCAGCTTGTTAATTTGCTTACCTTGGAAAAAGATCGCCCCGCTGGACACTGGCAGAGTGCGGGTTATCAGGTTGAACAAGGTGGTCTTGCCTGAACCGTTGGGTCCAATAAGGCCCACGATCTCGCGCTCGGCCACCTCCAAGGTGATATTCTCTACCGCCTTCACGCCGCCAAAGTGTTTACTTACCTGTTTAACTTCGAGCATGGCCCAACCCCTGTGAGTGTGCTTTTGGAGGGGAAAATCGCCCCTCCATACTGAAACCCTACTTGCTGTACTTCGGCTGAGGATAAATCAGGGGCTTGGTAGCAAATACCTCGGGATAGACCACTTCGGGAATGCCGTTCTGCATCTGAGGGCAGACCAACGCACCGCGGCTGGAGGTCCCCGCCACGTCGAACTTCAAGTCACCGATAATCGTTTTGATGGTCTGACTTAGGAACGCCTGGCGTACTTTTTCGCGGTCCGAATCGCCGGCCGCCTGGATAGCTTCCAACATGGCTTGAGCGCCGGCAAAGCCGATGGCTGACACCCAACTGGGCTCTTCTCCATAGGCTTTTTTGTAGTCAGCCTGGAACTCCTTGTTGTAGTACGTTTTGATACTGGAAGCCCACACACTGGTCCCCACGATGCCCTGGATTTGCTCGGGCTTGAACTTCTCGGCGAACGATGGGTAGCCGGTGGCTGTTTGCACGTAGATCATCTTGAACTTATTGGCCACGCCCATCTCCAAAATAGTTCGGGTCACCAGAAGATCGTTGCGCACGTGGGAAACTGTGCCTATGATGGGGTAGTCCGCTGCAATGACCTTGTTAACCGATGCGCTGACGTCCTTGCTATCGGAAGGGTACACGTCCACAATAGCGAAATCCAGGCCGATCCTCTTGCCGAACTTGACCATTGCTTCGGCTACCGCCTTGGCCCACAGACCATCCTCGTGGATCAAACCGACTTTGGGCTTGTCCGGGAGGCTATTTACCAGTGTCACAAATGGCTTGCAGTATTCTGTGGCGGTCGGACCGACGTTGAATATCCATTTGTAGCCCTGAGTCCAGATCTTGTCGGCGTAGCCCGCGTAGATAGTCATGGGTATCTTGGAAGTCTCGGCGATCTTGGCCACAGCGAATGACAACTCGGATCCGTGGGCCGAAATGAAGAAGTCCACCTTGTCCCTGGAAGCGAGGCGTTCGAAGCTTTTCACGGCCGTGGAAGGTTCGCTCTTGTCATCGTAGTAAATCAATTCCACAGGAACCCTCTTATTGTACTTCGAGAGCATCAGGCCGCCTTTTTGATTAACCAGGTCGACGGCCAGCTTGCGCCCTTTAAAAGAAGGTCCGCTGTCTTCGGCCATGTAACCCGATTCACTCACCGTAGTACCGATTCGTATCTTGGCCGGAGCTTGGGCCTCAGCCGGTACGGTGCTGATGACTATCAATCCTGCCATAAGCAGGAACATGCTTATGATCGCGGACCACTTTTTCGATCGTTGCTTCGACATGGCTACCTCCTAAATCAGAAGATGAATAGAACCGCTATCCCTGAGCGACCAGCCCTCTTTCCAACGCGCTTAGGCCATTGACGAGGACAGCCCTCGGCAAACATGCTGACCCATTAGACTAGCCGTGCAGAGCCCACTCCGACAGACCCATCTCGGCCAGTTTATCCGGCCGGGGGATGCCCAACTCATCCCATCCGCGCAGATCGTAATATTCACTGAGCATGATGTTGAGTGGGGGCAGGTTGTCAATTGTGCCGCCTTCTCCTCGTTTGTGGGTCAAGAAGCGGCCCGGTAGAGTGTCGTCCTTGCGACTGATACCGAGGTGATTGTTGTACAGGCGCTTAAGATTGAAGATACGCTCTCCGCATTTCTCCAACTGTTCTGTGCTGAATTCCCAACCTGTCACTGCGTTGAGCCACTGACACATGATCGATGGAGAGACCCCGGCAAAGAGCGAAAACTTGCACATGGCCAGGGAATCGAACAGGGTCATCAGGTGTTGGCTGCGCACGACGAGTTCCGCTTTTCCTTCCACTGCCAGCCGGTCCATAGGTGCGTTCAGCCCCCATTCGGGCATGGTCACGTTGCGCTCGAACGCATGGCTGATCGCCTGACAATGGCAAGCCCCTCTGGGGGAAGTGGCATAGCCCAGGGCAATGCTGTTGTAGGCCCGAGGGTCGTGGGCAGGCGCTGCCAATCCATTGACCTGCACGGCGAATTCACTGACCATAGGCCCCATTTCTTCGATGACGGCGTTCATGCCTTTGCCCAACAGGCCCCCCAGGCCTTCCCCACGACCCATCTGCTCCACCAACTGCGCCGCTGCGGGAGCGTTGCCCCAGGTGAGCTCCAAGCCGTCGGTATCCTCACGGGTGAGGTGTCCTCGCTCATAAAGCTCCATAGCCATAGCCACGAGGGAGCCCGCCTCTATCGTATCAATGCCCAACTGGTTGCATCGCCGGTTCAAACGGCACAGCGCCTCCAGGTCATCTATAAGGCAGGAGCCGCCGAACAGCCCCAGGGTCTCGTACTCAGGCCCTCCCATCTCCTGCCCGTCCAGTTCGATGATCCGCCCGCAGCCGATCGGGCAGCCGGCGCAGTGAAATTGCCCTTTATGAAATTGCTGATTCAGTTCCTGGCCGTTGATCTTGTACGCACCGTCCCATTTGCCTTTCCGCCAGTTCTGGAAAGGCATGGTCCCTACTTCCGCACAGGGATAAACGAGGTTGGGTGTGCCGAAGCGCCCTAGAGCTTTGGCCACGTTGCGGTAGTTCTCAAGCAAGGGTTTGATTCTCTGTTTAAGTGCTTGCGGGTCATGCACCGGGACTCTTCCGGTTCCCCGCACCACGACCGCCTTGAGGTTCTTGGATCCGGCTACCGCGCCCAAACCGCAGCGGGCCGCCACCCTGGCATGAGACCCGTCATTGAAGATGCCGGACATGGGTACTAAACGCTCACCAGCGGGCCCGATAGTAGCCGCCACTGCTTTGGGGTCTGTCTCGGCCCGCAGCAGCTCGTCGCTCTCCTGACATTCCTGGCCCCAGATGTGCTCTGCAGAGCGCAACTCGATTCCTTGCGGCGACACCCAAACATACGCCGGCCTTTCGGACTTGCCTGTGATCACAATTGCCAGCAGACCGGCCCGACGCAACTCTCTGCCCCAGGTGCCCCCAACGGAGGCCTCACCCCACAATCCGGTCAAAGGCGACCGCGCGATGATTGTGTGTCTTCCCGAGGTCGGCACCGGTGTGCCTGTCAGGGGGCCGGCAGCGAAGATAAGAGGACTGGACGGGTCCAAAGGGTCAGGTATATTCGGAAGGTTTTGAGCAAGAAGACAGGCGCCATATCCGCTGCCGCCTATGAATTCTTCAAGCAGCGATTCTTCCACGGGATGAGATTCTAGTTTTTCTTCGGTCAGGTCTACTGAAAGGATGTATCCTAAATTTGGTGACATGTTGCAGTTCTCTGTGGGACGAAAAACTTGGATTAGATCTAAATGGTCAACCTTATCGACACCGTATATGTCCGTTTATGGCCGCCCTCCAACGGGCCTACCAGCACTGAAGAGCACGCAGCAGCCTACGGAAGATATCCCGTATAAAGCCAATGTCAGCCTGGACCTTACTCGTTTCAAGCCTTACACTTTGTGGATTGAGCCGATCCTGTAAGATAATGGACCACAGATGATCCCGCTGCAGAGTTCTTATCTTTGAGGTTTTCGTTCAATGCCCGTGACAGTTCCTGCGCCGTGTGGATCACCATGCGAACCAGATCCTCCCGGTTTGCATCGAAACGCTCCCGAGGCGCGGAAACGCTCAACGCAGCGACCACATGTCCGTCAAAAAAGACCGGAGCCGCAGCACACTTAAGGCCAATCTCGATCTCCTCGTTGTCGTAGGCGACACCATTTTGGATGACGCGATCCAACTCGCTCCTTAGTTGACCATAGGTGGTGATGGTATTCTGAGTAAAAGCGTCCAACCCTTTTTCTGCCACGATCTCCTTCACCTGCCCTGCGGGAAGGTGGGCGAGAAGTACCTTGCCGACACCGGAGCAGTGAGCAGGAAGCTTGCGCCCAACCTGGGAAACCACTACTCTAACGGTGCGTGTGCTCTCGATCTTGTCCACGTAAAGGGCCTGCCCCTTGTGCAACACCGCCAGATGTACTGTTTCACCGCTGTCTTTGTTCAGTCTTTCCAGCAAAGGCTTGGCTGCGTTTCTGATGTAGCGATAAGGTCTGACCAGATTACCGAGTAAAAAGAGCTTCATGCCCAGGCGGTACTTGTTGGTTTCCGGGTCCTGATCTAAGAACCCTTCTTCTTCCAAGTTGGAAATGAGGCGGAAAGAAGTGGTCTTATTGTGGCGCAGTTTTTCTCGAATCTCTGCTGCAGAGAGTTCGGGCACCTCTTCGGTGAACAGCTCCAAGAGCCTGAAAGCTTTATGCAGGACCTTGATTCGGTACTGCCCGCCCTTGCTTTGTTTGCTGCTATTCACAATGCGAACCCCATAGTTCATAATTATTCTATTCCCGGCAACTTCAAGCTGTCAAGCAAAAAAGTGCACTGAAAAACCTTGACAGCGTATTCGCTTGAATTATAATTTATATAGTGCAATTAAGGATTCACAATGTGAAACTAAAGATCAACTTGAAACTCCCTATCCTTGATTACGATCCGAAGGGTTCCCATGATGCACAGCTATTTTGTCACAATCGCTTGTCCCCCCACCGGACCGATCTAAACGCTGAGGTCAGTTGCCCGAGCGGCGACCGAAGGACCCGGCGGAAAGGACGATCAGCCATGGCAAAAGATCTCAGGACCTATCTGGAACAAATACAACGAGAGAAGCCACATTCCTTTCTGCGGATAAAGAAACCCATCAAGGTGGCTTATGAGATTACTGCCCTTCAGCGCAAGCTGGATGCCGTGCAAAAGTACCCGGTTATATTTGTGGAGCGCCCCATTCTGGATGATGGTCGAGAAAGTCCCTTCCCTGTGGTGACAAACCTCACGGCGAGCCGGGACCTATGTGCGGAGATTCTGGGAATAAACCCGCGACGCGTGGCGATGGAGTACGCCGCCAAAGTGGCCAACCGCATCGAACCGGTTGTGGTATCCAGGGATGAAGCCCCGGTAAAGGAGGTCGTGGAAAAGGGGGAAAAGGTGAATTTGTCAAAATTCCCTATCTTTACCCATAATTACATGGACCCTGGGCCGTACATTGGCTCCGGTTTTGTAACCTGCGCAGATCCGGACACCGGGATAGACAATACCAGCCTGCAACGCATGTGGGTGAAAAGTCCCCGCCGGACAGGCTATTGGGCCTCCGTGACCTCTCACAGCATGCAGAACATCAACAAATGGTGGTCCAGGGGTCAGGACATGCCGGTAGCGGTCTGGATAGGCCACCACCCGGCGGCCATCGCCGGTGGCCAGTCCAAGCTAGCTTATCCCGAGAGTCATTATCCCTCCATGGGCGGAGTGATGGGCGAGCCGTTACGCCTGGTACCCAGCGAGACCTTTGGCGATGCACTGATGGTGCCGGCCGACGCGGAGATAGTCATCGAAGGATACGTTCCTAAAGACGTATTCGAGGCCGAGGGACCGTTCGGAGAGTACCCCGGCTATATCGGACCCCAGCGCCCCAGCAATGTAATCGAAGTGGCCTGCGTAACCTACCGCCAGGATGCCATCTTTCACGGCATTGGTGTGGGATTGGCCGATCACTTGGTATTCCTGGGAAACTTCCCGATGGAGGCACGCATCTACAGCGTGGTCAAGAATGTGCTACCCGAGCTGATGAACGTGCATGTGCCCATTTCCGGGCGTCGCAACCATGTTTACCTGCAGGTCAAGAAATCGCGACCGGGCATCGGCAAGGACGCCATCATGGCCACCCTCCCCTGCGATAGCCGTCTCAAGCACGTGTTCGTGGTGGACGAAGACGTGGACCTGTTTAACGAGGGCGATGTGATGTGGTCAGTGGCCTACCGTAGCCAGTGGGACAAGGACCTCGTGGTGGTAAAGGGCTCCGCTGTCTTTCCTCTGGATCCGAGCCTGCCGGCTCCGGGCAATATTGGTACCAGGGGGGGCATCGATGCCACGGCCCCGCCGCCCATAGGGATCGGCCTGCCGCGTTTCTACCAGATGATCAACAAGACTCCGGATGAGGTGGCCGAGGCCATCAACCTGGAGGACTATATAGACCCGGAGGCGCTGGCTAAGTACCCCACCTCCTTCTAATCTGCTATTCCGGGAGTTGCCATAATGGAAATCGTGGAAAAAGTGGGCACCCCTAAAGATGTATGGGTCACGTGCCCGGGCTGCAAAGAGCTCTTTTACATCGACAGGTCCTTCTATTTGCCTCAGTTCGACAGGATCAAGTTGCACTGTCCCTTTTGTCACCTCGAGTTTGACAAAAAGGAGTCGCTGATGACCTGGGGCAACTGAGCACGGATGAGCTTCGCACATCCGTGGCACCATCGTCTTTGTGCGGGGATTCAGCACGAATACGTTCCCTGGCCGGAGCCTGGGAACGAGGATTAAAGTAATTTTCAAAAGTTTCGTTCTTGTACAATGCGAAAGCCTGACAGGCAGGATGCCTCTTCCACCGAACAAGGTGATAGGGATTTCATGGTGAGGCTTCCAGCCTGTCTATTCGGAATGACGGGCAACTCCGCGTTCCGCGAGGGGCGTCGCCACCAAATCGTTTTGTCTTTTCGCCATTACTTTTGAGAATCGCTATAAAGTGACTCAAAATTCCACCTAAGGTCATAAAAGAACGGGATGCCAGCGGCCTTTTGACCGGAAGCATCCCGCGTATTCAGACCAACCCGCGATCTCACATTCTTAGGCTGTTTTCAAAGCCTTCAGAACGTTGACAGGGTTAAGGGGAAGACGTCTTATACGAACGCCTGTTGCTTTGAAGAACGCATTTGCCACGGCAGGCGCAAGTGCGGGAACGCCAAGCTCACCTATGCCACCCAGTCTCTCGGTGCTCTTGATTACGTGGACCTCGATCTCAGGCACTTCGCTCATGCGAATGATGCTGTAATCGTCGAAGTTGGCCGATTTCACCCCGCCGTTTTCAAACTGCACTTCCTCTTTCAAAACCGTGCTCAGGGCAATAATTATGCCTCCTCGCATCTGTTCATAGATGGGGCCCGGATTAACTGTCGGCCCGCAGTCCACAGCAGCTACAATTCGATGCACCTTGAGCTTGCCGCTCGCTTTGTCCACGGATATGTCAGCGACCTGGGCGGTGTAGGATCCAAAACAGGCATGCTGGGCGATACCTCTGGATTGGCCTTCCGGAACCGGTTTACCCCATCCTGCCTTCTCAGCCACGGTTTGCAACACTCTGCTGGCTCGCATATTGTTCTTCAGGTTCTGCAGACGAAACTCGAGGGGATCCTTCCCTGTCGCGTGGGCCAATTCGTCGATAAAGGATTCAATGACAAAGGCATTGGGACCGTTCTGGACCGAACGCCAGGGAAAGGTGGGCATGGGTAGCTGGGACAAAAGCAGTTCTATGTACAGGTTCGGTATTTCGTACTGTATCTTGTTGTTCCAACCGGAAGCGTCTGGAGCATCCCACAAACCCCACATGCAATACCAATCAATGCCATCTTTTATTGATTCAGGCCTGACATCTCTCATGAGAGAGGGGCTGACAAGCTTATGAGACCAGGCGATCAACTGACCCTGAGCGTCCAGGCCGGCCTCTACCCGGTGCGAAGCCGGGGCCCGGAAGGAATCGTACTTGGTATCATCCTCTCTTGTGTACATGACCTGAACCGGTTTTCCTAGCGCCTTTGAAACTGCGACCGCTTGAGCCACAAAGTCCGGTTTGGCCCGTCGGCCCAAACCGCATCCTATGAATGTGGTATTCACTCGGACTTTATCCACTGGAAGTCCCGACACCTTTGATGCAACAGCCTGTGCGGCTGTCTGGTTTTGGACGGGCACCCATACCTCACACCCGTCGGCTTTCACGTCGGCCGTACAGTTCATAGTCTCCATGGTCATGTGGGCGACGCACGGGAC
>Ga0326727_10028860_pt1 | contig 10047 bp, 7 predicted proteins | sample MB2enrmetagenome_FD_207643 | JGI IMG/M metagenome (GOLD analysis project Ga0326727, IMG submission 207643) | Lab enriched peat soil microbial communities from McLean, Ithaca, NY, United States - MB29MY | ecosystem: Environmental > Terrestrial > Soil > Wetlands > Peat | place: USA: New York...
TTATCGCCATATTGGCATTAAGGGATCTCGCAAGGTCCACCTTTTCCGAACGGCTAAAAGTCCTCAAAATCGCCGTCTCCAAAGCTTTTATTTCCACCCCTCTAATTCCGTGATAATTGTGCTACGGGTCTTTTATTTAAAATATCCGTGTTCATCTGTGTCTGAGTTTCTTCTCTTTCCTTAGCGCATGAGGGTACGCATTTACCGGATGAACCGGAAATGAGGGTGGCTGAACGAACCTTTCAAGACGGGACCACAATATGAAACAATACGTTATCGATCAACTGAGGGAAGCCGACTATAACAAAATCCTGGAATTCCTGCAGAAGAATGCTGAAGCGTCGGAATTTGGAGACGTTTTCTGGGTTAGACTTCCCGTGGAACTTTATTTGGATATCCAAAGGGAGCACGAACAATGTCACCCCTTTTGCTTTGCCGTTAATCTGTCACTTAACAGAGTCGATTTCGAGCTGCTGATTCGCAGTCGCCAGGTTCTTCGGTGCAGTTGCATCAGTTATGCAGACAAAAAGCAGAGGGATTACATAATAGACTATGCCGACCGGATGCTGGAGGAGCTGAAAATCAAGATTTAGACTCACTTTCGTATGGGACCGAACATGCTGGAAAGGGGTTCTTCACCCCTGTGGATTCATTGCCGCTTTCAGAATCCTGATATTCTCCGCGTAATCGCCCTTGAAAACCGCCGAACCGGCTACAAAAACGTCAACGCCGGACGCCGCAAGTTCGCCTGCCGTCTCAGGATGTACCCCTCCGTCAACCTGGAGCAGTGTCGAGAGCCCGGCATCATCAATCATCCTTCGGCATTCCCTTATTTTAGGCAGCATGTTCCGGATGAACGCTTGCCCGCCGAAACCGGGGTTGACGGTCATAATCAAAATCATATCCAGATCAGGCAACACTGTTTCGATCATGCAAAGTGGAGTCGCCGGATTTAGCGCAACGGAAGCCTTTGCTCCAAGTTCCTTTATTCTCTGGACTTCCCTGTGAAGATGCACACAAGCCTCGGCATGGACCCCCAGCCATCCGGCCCCTGCCTCGACGAAATCTTCGAGATATCGGCCGGGTTTTTCTATCATCAGGTGAACGTCAAGAGGAAGACTTGTCACCTTGCTCAACGCTTTCACCATATAAGGCCCAATGGTTATGTTGGGGACGAAATTGCCGTCCATAACATCGACGTGAATCCAGTCAGTCCCGGCGGCTTCGACTGATCTGACCTCTTCGGCGAGACAGCCGAAATTGGCAGAAAGAATTGATGCGGAAAGAAGTTTTTTCATTATTGCCTTTCGTGGCCGAGAGTAATTTGCTGATTGTTTTTGTAATGGAATTAACCTCTCCTTTGTTCAAAAGCGTTTTTACCATGGACTGTGCGAATTATAGCGAACTATTGCCATGCATTGGAGAGGTTTCTTAAATCTAAGATGTTTCTCGAGCGGCGCGTTTCAAGGTCCGGCGCGTGATGAGCAGCCACATCCGTTTCAACGTCAGATCGCAGCTTTGATTACCTCTTCCAGAGCCGCAAGCGCCGCCGGCGTCTCCCCTTTCAAATGGACCCTCAGTACTCTGCGCCGGTATTTTCTCAGCGCTTCGAAATCCCCTAGGGCCTGGGCCCGCATCAACATTCCGAAGGTATACGGCTGACCGGGGATTCCGGTGTCCTCCGCACTATCCGAGGTCAGCAGAAGAAACATCCCCTTATCGGGCCCTCCCTTGTGAAGCTGGCCTGTCGAGTGCAGGTAACGGGGGCCGTAGCCTATCGTTGCTGCGATCTGCATCCTGTCGCTTACAAGCATGCGAATCCGCCTGAGAGCACTCTCATTCGCTTCATTTTCAGTCAGGAAGGCGAGAATGCCCAGATAATCACCCCTGTTCCCCCCTTTGAAGAACGTCGACAACGCCTGTTGGACGCTCGAAGCCCCCCCGGCCAGGTAAAGCCTCAGCGGCCCCTGCGACATCTCCATCACGGCCTCGGGCACCCTGCCCTCGATTCTCACCTCATCGAGAATTTTTCCCGTGAGTTCCCTGGATTCCCGTACGTTCGGCTGATCGAACGGATTAACATGAAGCAAAGCCCCGGTTGTCGCGGCAGCGACTTCCCAAAGGAAAAACTGCTCTCCGAGATCGAGCCGGTCGCGCATATGGACTGTTATTACCGGCCGGCCGGCTTCGCGCAGAGCCCGAGCTTTGACTTCAAGGGCCTCATCCGGTTCGTTCTTCATTCTGAATTCAATAAAGAGCCCGTCTTCTCCGTAGTTTTGACGGTCACCCACAGAGCCGCCGGACAACGGGACGACTCCCGTCCCATCCTTTCCCGTGCTTCCGGCGATAAGCTGCTCCAGCCACTTTTCAAATGAACAAAGCGGTCCCGGCAGAAGAAAGGTCAACTTATCCCTGCCCTGTGCTGCAAGGACGCCGATTGACGCACCGAGCACTGCGCCGGGATTTTGGGAAAGTGGCCTTTGAATTTGGCAATTCTTCAGCATATTTGAGGCCCTTACGACCACCTCGTCCAAATCGATTCCCATTAAGGCGGCCGGCGCCAGGCCGAAGTAGGTAAGCGCTGAATAAGGTCCGCCGGTATCCGGAAAATTCAGAAAAACTTTGCGGTAGGCGCGATCTGCGGCCAGTCTTCCGAGCAATGATCCCGAGTCCGTTATTACTCCGAAGTTCTCGCCGGCGCGGTTCGCCTTTATGCTTTTGACTCTCTCGAAAAAGTACTCGCCGAAAGAACGGCTCTCAACGGTCGTGCCGGACTTGCCGGCCTCTATGAAAAAAGTGTTTGCGAGGGGAAGGCTTCGCTCAAAGCCCATGACAGTCGAGGGATCGGTGGTATCGAGCACCGCCAGCGGCAAGCCGGGAGCATGCCTGCCGAATGTTCCCCTGAAAACCAGCGGCGCGAGGCTGCTTACTCCCATGCCCATAAGAAGGACGTGACGAAAACCCGCTTTTTTCAGCTCGGCGCCAAATTCGCCAAGGCTGCGAACGGCCTGTCTGATTCTAACAGGAGAATCCAGCCAACCCAACGAGTTTGCAATTACTACCTGCTGGTCGGGTTCCATTTTCCAGATGGAGGGATCCCTTTTCCAGAGGCGACCGAAAAAATCTGCATCTTCGAGATGTTTCAGCTTTTCCATTAACGCCGATTCGAACCCGGTCAGTTCAACATCCATTCCGGCCAGCTTCATGCTCACTGCTCACCGCTCTCTGTCTTCATCGCAAGAGCTGCAGCCCCGATAATCCCGGCTTCGGCTCCCAGTTTGGAATCGGAGATAACGAGGCGGCCTGTCGCAGCACTGAGAGCGCGGCTGCGCACCCCCTTTTCTATGCGGGATACCATCTCGGGCATGCCTTCTATTATGCCGCCTCCAAGAATTATCTGACAGGGATTGAGTGCGTTTACCAGGGCGGAGATGCCGGCGGCGAGAGCATCGATGGCCTTACCAATTATCTTTATTGCCAGCGCATCGCCGGCGTAAAATGCCTTTACCAGCGTTTTTGCCGTTATGTTCTCGACTTTGCCTCCCGCCGTTTTCAAAACGGTTCCGCCTGAAACGGGGTCGGTCTCCACGGCCTCACGCGCCCTGCGAGCCAGGGCCCAGCCTCCCGCCAGCGCTTCCATGCATCCCCTGTTGCCGCAAGTACAAAGCGGACCGTGAAGGTCCACCGTAATGTGCCCGATCTCCCCGGCCGTATTGCTGCAGCCTTTAAGCACCTTGCCACCCGAGACTATCCCCCCGCCGATTCCGGTCCCGATAAAAATACACAACAGATCTTCCGCTCCACGGCCCGATCCGAAGAGCCATTCGCCCCACAGCGCCGCTCGAACGTCGTTGGTCACTGCAGCGGGAACTGCGCATGCCTTCTCCACGTCCGCCCGAAGAGGCACGTCACGCCAGTCCAGGTTTGGCGCAAAAACGACAGCCCCGGTAACCGGCTCCACTTGTCCGGCGACACCGATGCCAATGCCGGATATCGGGACCGGAGACAAGGCCTTGAGCTGCTGAACGCCTTCGACCACCTGTTTTACAACCGCACCGTAGCCGCCCTGCGCTTCAGTATCGTAGCGAAGCAGATTCAACAGCTGCCCATTCTCATCGACCAGGCCGAAAGCGATCTTAGTGCCGCCCAGATCGATTCCGACAGCGCGAATTTTCGAATCCATAACCTTAGACTTTCCGTATCTTTCCAGGCAAAACTCGAATGGAAAAATCCTTCATCTTCTGCCAATCCAGCGATTTATGGCGCGGAACGATCAACACCCCTTCGGCCGAACGGTCCGACACCGAGAGTTTGATCTCCAGAGTCCCATTTTCAAGTTCCAAAGATACCCTGTCACCATCGGAAAACCCTGCGGACGCAGCGTCTTTTGAATTCATCGACATATATGGTTCACCAACAGCGGCATCAAGCGAATCCGACCAGACCGAAAACTCAGTTGTGCCGAACATCCATTCGACCATTAGAAGTTCAAAGCCCTCGGAGCTTTCCAGCTTTTCCTCCAACTCCCTGCTGCGGAAGTCCCACCTTCCCCTGATCGAAGGTTTGCTTCGGAGCAGCCTTTTTCCGTCGACAGGGTAATTGTTCGCAGTAAACTCCTCGAAGGCCGCGTTCTCCGCCGGGATAAACTCACCCGGGGAAATATCGGCCGGTCCTGCGTCAGGCCTGGACTCACCGGCAATTTCCCAAAGCGCCTTCCAGGCCGGCAGGTGATCGCCACCGGGGATGAAATTCCGGTAGACACGCGGGGGGTGTTCTCCGCCCCAGATTGGCATGCCGCCGTGATGAACCCGCTGCGAATACTGAGTCCTTCCTTCCTGGTTTATATAGGTCGAGCCGGTTTCAAAGACAGTGGACGCCGGACAAAAAATGGAAGCTCTTGTGACCGTCTCGGACGGAAAGTAATCGATCGCTATCAGAAGTTCGAGCTTCGAAATTGCTTCATCGAGTCTCTGCCGGTCCGGATAATGGTGGAAAGGATCGCTTTCCACAACGACCAGCGCTCGAATAAGACCTTTTTCGATATCGCCGATAAGGTCGGAAAACGTCTGCCCCTCAGTTTCGGAAAGCAATGCCGAGCTAAAAGACCCGGCCCCGGGCAGAAGATAAAAAAGGCCTGCCTGTTTTCCCACAAGTCTCAGCAACCGGACGCAATCAGCGGCAAAGGCAGGCGTATTTTCGCGGGTCACGTCCGTTCCACAGATTATTACGGGCCTTTGGCTCGATTCGAGCTGTTCGGAAAGCGGGCCGATCCAGGCGGGCAGGTCGCGGTCCTCGTGTCCTGAAATCAGCGCGCGATAAAAATCCATCGCCCTTTGTTCCAACCCCGGCGTGTCCCTTTCGACCGCCTTGCCAACGAGCATTCCCAAATTCAGTTCGATCTCTCCCGGTGCGGCCGGTATGTGTTTGAAATCACAGGGAAGGTAAACAGGCCGAGGATCGATCGTTATAACAGCGGCCTGCTGTCTCGCCGCCTGCCTGACTGCCAGCGCCGACATGCCCGCCTCATTCAGAGGATCGGCCCCGGCAATGATGATGAAATCCGCTCTCTCGATATCCCTCATCGATGCTGCAGTTTTATCGTCCAGCCTTTCAAGGGCGGAGCGTGTCTTCCTCTGTATTGCAGGATCGAAAAAGAACACCGGGCCGCGCCAGTCTCGCGTCCTGCATACTCGCTTCAGCATGCACTGGGTCTCGAGGCTGTTCCGAGCCGAACCGACAGCGGCGATCGACAGCGAACCATACTTTTCAGCAATACTGTCCAGGGCTTCCCGCGCTCCTGCCAAAGCGGCCTGCGCTGTAACGACGCTCCCTCCGGCTCGAGACGCCCAGGGGCGCTTGTTGTGGTCTGCTCCGCCGTCGGAGTAGGAAAAACCAAACCTTCCGGCATCGCAAATGAAATAGCCGTTCACGTCGCGATTGTAGCGCGCCTCCACGCGCATGACCCCACGGTAGTGAGCGTTTGCGATTGTGTTGCACCCAAGCGAGCAGTGGTTGCAAAGCGACGGCGCCCTCTGAAGGTCCCATCTTCGCACCTTGAACCGTGCGGTCTTGTCTGTGTAGACACCGGTAGGACAGATATCCACAAGGTTTCCCGAAAAAGGGCTTTCGAGCTTACCGTCCGAAAACCTTCCAAAATACATGCGGTCGCCGATTTGCAGCGGGCCAAGGTCCCTGTACCCGGAAAACTCCTGGTAATACCTGGAACAGCGGTAGCAATGAATGCAGCGGTTCATTTCATGTTGAATATAAGGCCCCAGGTACTGGTCCCGATACGTTCGCTTTCTGCCCCGAAATTTGCGGACGCCATGACCGCCCGATACGGTTTCATCCTGAAGCAGGCATTGTCCGCCCTCATCGCATACGGGGCAATCCAGGGGGTGATTCATCATCAGCAGTTCGATTACCCTTTGACGAAATTGAACCGCCTCTTCGTCCGTAGTTGAAACGACCATCCCATCCTGGGCATCGATCATGCAACTCATCTGAACACCCTTGAACGGACCCTGGACGAATTTGACCGCGCACATTCGGCACGCCCCAACCGATCCCAGCGCTTCGTGATAGCAAAAGCGCGGAATAACGATGCCCAACCGTTCGGCGGCGTCGATTACTTTGCTGCCCTTTGGGACATCTACTTCAAGATCGTCAATGATCAGCCTTGGCATGGAAAGGACATCCTTTTTGGCTAATGTGTTGGCGGACTTCATCTTCAAAGAAATCGAGAAGGCTGATTACCGGTTCGGCAGCCCCCGGGGCCAGAGCGCAGTAAGAGTTCCAGACCTCCTTGCACAGTCTCCTCAAATTGGTGATGTCTTCTTCTTCTCCCTCTCCGCTTTCGATTCTCCGGAGAAGCTCGCGCATGTATGGCAGCCCTTCCCGGCAGGGGGTACACCAGCCGCACGACTCGCGGGCGAAAAATTCAATCAAGTTCAAAGTGGCGCCCACCATACAGGTTTTGTGGTCGAAAACCATTATGGCTGCGGTACCGAGGCGGTTTCCGATATTCTTCAGGTCTTCGAAATCCATCGGGATATCATAATGCTCCCTGGTCATGAATCTTGTCGAAGCGCCTCCCGGAAGGCACGCCTTGAATTCGGAGCCCTGGGTCATTCCTCCGCAGTGCTGTTCGATTATCTCACTCAACCTGGTGCCGATCGGCAGCTCGACCGCACCCGGGAAGTTAACTTTTCCGCTTATGCAGTACAATTTCGTACCGGCGCCGTGAGGTGTGGCGCTCAAGCCTTTGAACCACTCGGGACCGTTTTGCAGAATATGGGGGACACAGGCCAGGGTTTCCACGTTGTTGACAACTGTCGGCTTGTCCCACAGACCCTTTTCAGTCGGGTACGGAGGCGGCTTTATCGGGTTTGGTCTCTTACCCATTATGGCGTTCAAGAGCGCGGTCCCCTCTCCGCAAATGTACCTTCCCCCGCTTCGGTGAACGACGATATCAAAAGAAAAATCGGTACCCAGAATGTGGTTTCCGAGAAAACCCGCCTGACGCGCGTATTCCAGCTCGCGTTCGAAAATGACTGCGCTGCTCTCGTAAGAAGGACGCACGAAGAAGAAAGCTTTGGAAGCCGAAAAGGAGTAACCGCACAAAATCATCCCTTCGATTACGCAGTGCGGGTCGACATGGAGAAGCACGCGATCCTTGAAGGTCCCCGGTTCCATCTCGTCGCCGTTTGCCGCAAGATACCTCGGAAAAGCGGCCGAATCCGGCACCGAGGACCACTTCTTCCCCGCAGGAAAACCGGCGCCGCCTCGGCCGAGCAGGCTCGATTCAGTTACAAGCCCTATTATCTCTTTCGGAGAAACCCTGCCGCCGACGAATTTTTCGAGCGCCCGGTACCCGCCGCTCTTGCGGTATTCATCCAGGGTCACCACCCGGGTGGGCTTCCTGTTTTTGAACAATACCTGAGGATATTGCGGCATTACACGCTCCTGACCCTTTTGGCTCCCCGCTCTCCGCTGCCGTCCGTTATTCCGGTTCCTCAAATTGGGCCTCGATAGCCAGTTTATCAAGAATCTTGTCGATCTTTTCCGGCGTCAGTTTTCCGTATACCCGCTTGTTTATGACCATCGCGGGTGCACGGTCGCAGTAGCCGATACAGCAGACCGGCAAAAGCGTAAAGAGCCCGTCCGCACTGGTCCCGCCCATGGGAATGCCGGCGCGCGCGCTTATGTAGTCGATTACTCGCTGGTGGCCTTCCAGCCAGCACACGGTGCTGTCACAGACCTTGATTACATATTTGCCCACAGGACTGCGGTATATGTAATCATAAAAAGTGGCAAGCTCCTCCAGTTCGAGCGGGGTCATGCCGAGCAGCCCTGCTGCTTCGATCATGGCTTCATCGCTCATCCAACCTTGAAGCTCCTGTATCTCAAACATTACATCTATGGCCTTCTCGCGGGGCGATTCCGCCTCGCAGATCATCTTCTGGAGCTTGAGTTTCAATTCGTCCGGCAGCATATTAGCTTTCAGTTTTTAATTGTTGATTTATTGGTTATTACAATTGTCAGTTGGACGGAACATGAATCAACAATGTAATTTATTGAAATGCTTTTATATTATTCGAATTTGCATTATTTTAAATCAACTGAAAACTAAGTCTGTGCCGGTAAAAGTCAATCGGCGAAGGGTTACGCTTATCTACTCATGAGCCGAGAAGCTCGTGCTGACGGAGGCTGGAGGGTCTGATGAACCAGTCGACCATTGAGGATATATGAAACCTGCCGAAGCCTACCTGTGGCTGGTGGACTATTCCAGGTCCACCGCTCTTTACGAATCGATGAAGGCGCTTCTTCACTGGGACCAGCGCACATGCCTGCCCAAAGGGGGCCATTCGCACAGGACAAAACAAATTGCGGAAATTACCGCCCTTCTTTACAGGCGCAAAACAGATCCTCAATTAGGAGAAATGCTCGGGAAAGTCGAGGCTTCCGATATGCCTCGCGATGCTCTATCCGATGAAGCTGTGAACATACGTGAATGGAGAAGATACTACGATCGCGCAACTAAAATACCCGAATCACTCGCGGTCGAACTTGCAAAGACGGCCTCGGAAGGGGAGCTTGCATGGCAAAGCATGAGGCGCGAAAACGACTGGAAGGGCTTTATTCCATTCCTCAAACGCATCATCGGCCTCAAGCGGCAGGAGGCTGCCTTACTCTCCGGCGAAGGGGAAGAGATTTACAATGCGCTGATTGAAAATTTCGAACCCGGAGAAAGCGTAAAAAACATCGAAGTCCTATTCGACAGGCTGGCAGGCGCTACCTTCGAATTGCTCGAGAGAATAGAAGCGGCCCCCCGGAAACCTGACCCCGCTGCTTTACTGGGTGATTCGCCCGTAGCGGATCAGGAGGCATTCATCAGGAAGGTGATCGCCCAAATGGGTTATGATCTCGATGCAGGCAGGATTGACAGATCGGCCCATCCTTTCACCTCGAAGATCGGACCGGGAGATGTTCGCATCACTACCAGGTTCGATCCGAATTCTTTTGTAATGGCGCTCTTCAGCTCGATTCACGAGGCAGGACACGCTCTCTACGAGCAGGGACTGCCGGTTGAACACTGGGGGACCCCGCGCGGCAGGCCCGTATCGATGGCGATCCACGAATCACAGTCGCGAATGTGGGAAAACATGGCGGCAACGTCCCCCGGGTTCTGGAATCGCTTCTATCCTGAAGCCGGTAGGCACTTCCCATGGCTGAACGGCATCGATATGGACAAGTTCCTTTTCGCTCTTAACGAAGTCAGTCCAAGCCTGATTCGCACTGAGGCAGACGAGGTTACCTACAATCTCCACATCATTATGCGATTTAAACTGGAAAGGGCGCTTATCGGCGGCGAATTGGAGCCTGATGATCTTCCCGAAGCATGGAACGCCTTTATGGAACAATATTTCCATCTGCGCCCCGCAAACTGTTCAGATGGCGTAATGCAGGACGTACACTGGTCCTCCGGGGCAATAGGCTACTTTCCCAGCTATGCGCTTGGAAACATGTATGCAGCGCAATTTTACG
>Ga0326727_10028861_pt1 | contig 10047 bp, 11 predicted proteins | sample MB2enrmetagenome_FD_207643 | JGI IMG/M metagenome (GOLD analysis project Ga0326727, IMG submission 207643) | Lab enriched peat soil microbial communities from McLean, Ithaca, NY, United States - MB29MY | ecosystem: Environmental > Terrestrial > Soil > Wetlands > Peat | place: USA: New York...
AGCTTCCAGGAACGTGTCGCCGCCGACGCAAATGTGCGGCGCTTTCTCGACGAAAAAGCCTTGGCGCACACTTTCGACCTGCAACGCCAGTTGCGTTCCGTGGACGCCATTTTCCGCCGTGTATTCGGCGCGAAGCATGCCACAACTCACTAACTTGGTGCTGAATGACAGGCAAAGAGTGCTTCAGGGGTTGAAACCTCTGACGTAAGCGAAGGCCTACGGCGGGTCCCGCTGCAGGGTCCGGAATGCAAACCGCGCGGATAAATCCCCGCCCTTCCAACAGTGAAAGTTCCTCAGCAACCTGCTAGATTGTAAATGACAAGCGGCTGCGGCAGCCGCATGCAAGCCCACTCGCCTTTGCGCAAGAGGGCGATACCCGGATTGGCCGAATGAGCAACGTCCCCGGAACAATTACCCACAGAGAAAACAAGCAACACTATACTGAGGTTGCAACGGATTTTGTTATGACCCTCTTTTTTATTATCCGAGGAGAGTTGTCCTTCTATGAGCACACTCGAGGCATTCGAGTTTCTTTTGGTGTCCACAAATTACCAGACCCTTACAGTTGTGACACAAGCTGCAAAGCATTTCGGAAGTAATCTTGGGTTTGCCCCAACGATTGAATTGGCGCACGACTATATGGATCGGCGCAGAGTGGACGGCATTTTCGTGGACATGGACGTCCCCGGCGGGCAGGACCTGATCCGCGCGGTCAGAGAGGGAGCGGCGAACCGCAATACCGTGGTGTTCGTCTGCCTGCCGAGCGGGGCGGAATCGCCCATCGTCCCTGTGAGTGGGGCGAATATCATTATGCAAAGACCGCTCTCGGAAGAGAGCGTGATATCCCACATTGTTGCGGCAAGAGACATCATGACGCGCGAGCGGCGCCGCTATTTTCGCCACCCTGTCAGCGTTCCTGTTTTCCTGACGACCGATAAGAAGGAACAAAGGGGGATGTTGACAGACGTGAGCGAAGGTGGAATGGCAGCCCGTCTGGTAAGTCCCATACGATGTCCTTCCGTTGTCGAGTTTTCCTTCGAGTTATCGCCTGGAGAGGAAATTTCCGGGAAGGGGCTTGTCGCCTGGGCGAACAATCAGGGGATGATTGGCGTCAAGTTTCAATTCCTGCGAGGCAACGGAACGGATGTTTTGCATGCCTGGATTAACCAGCGGCAGAGCGTCTCTCCTTCGAATTCACCAGAGAGTGGTCCAGGCGCAAAAATCAAGTAAGCCGCATGATGGAAGGTTGGCAAGTTTGCGATCCTATAAGCCGGGTCGATGGCGTCTCGCCTCCCACAACGCGATTTCTGGACAGTCATCGAACGGCCGGCCACCCTTGCGGGCTGCAACCTTGTAGCGCCGATTCGTGTAAACTAATGTGGATTCATGAGGAACGTACTGTGCAGCCAAACCTTCTTGGAGCTTAAGCAGCAGGCGGACACATGACGATTTCGCAGAAAGAACTTCTCCGGGAAATTCAAGTCTTCGCGCTGATGGCTCCCACGGCCCAGTCCGTCATGGAGCGCATCGCCGAGCGTCTCCACGAAGAAATGACGCGCTACAACTGGGTAGGGTTTTATCTAGTCGATCCGGCGGACCCAGGCGTCCTCGTGGTCGGGCCTTTTGTTGGCAGCTTTACGCCCAATGCGCGCATTCCCCTCAACACCGGGCTGTGCGGCGCCGCGGCCAGCACCGGTCAGGTGGTTATCGTGCAGGATGTTTCGAAGGATCCGCGCTATCTTGCGGGATCGTCTCTTGTGAAGTCCGAAATCGTCGTCCCCATCCTTGTGAAGGAAAAACTTGCGGCTGAGCTTGATGTCGAGAGCTATTTTGCCGATACCTTCACCGACACGGAGAAGGAGTTTGTGGAAGCCTGCGCCAACGTGGTGGGAAATTACCTGACGAAAGGGTAGTGGGCGGCGGACTGGTCCACAGAGGCGCGTTGGGCTGGACCAGAGAGTAGGCTTCGTGCGCTGACGGGTGCTGCGTCGCAGAATCCGCCAATCGCTACTGGACGCGCTGTATGTAGCGGGCCTCGGAAGTGTCCACTTTCACCTTGTCGCCGTTGCCCACGAACGGCGGAACGTTGATGACAAGGCCAGTCTCGAGCTTGGCGGCCTTCATCACCGCGCTTGCGGTAGCCTTCTGGATGGTTTGCTCGGTCTCGACAACGGTCAGGTCAACCGTATCCGGCACCAGGACGCCGATGGGCTTGTCCTCGAAATACTCGATTTTCACGGATAGATTGGGGATGAGGTAGTCCTTCGAGTCGCCCACAATGTCGTTTTGCAGCGCAAGCTGTTCGTAGTTCTGCGTATTCATGAAATGATGGCCGTCGCCGTCGCTATAAAGGTATTCGAACTCGATTTCGTCCACGACCACTTTTTCGACGAATTCCTCGGCGCGGAAGCGATAGTCCATCATGGAACCGTTGCGCAAGTTGCGCATTTTGGTTTGCATCGAGCCGCGCTTGTTGCCGGGCGTGCGATGGTCCACGCTGTAAATCACGTGAAGATCGCCCTCGTGCTTGATAATCATTCCGGGACGCAATTGTGTCGCTTTCAGCATGAATTACTCCTGAGTTTCCTTATGGAGTCTACTTGCTCGGCGTTCCTTGTTGGCGGCCGGCGATTGGTTGCCGGAGCCTTGAACGGGGCGCTCGCAAAACCCATTCGGAGTGCCAAGGGCATACGCGCTGCACACAGCCGAATCTGCGATTATAGCGGTCGGCGGCGCACCTGGTCAAACACCGGATTCGGGTGACCGAAATCCATCGGGCCGAGGAGGAGAGGGGGTAGTGGGTCAGTTTGGGTGTCGTTGGAGCCGAAAGGGCATATCAAATCGTTGTTCTTGTCCAAGTGAGTCCGCCCGGCGTTGTATAGTGTAGCGGGCGCGACATTCTACCGTTTCGGAGGTTTGAATGGACATCCAGGACGCTCAAAGCGAAGTGCGGATTGTCTACATTGGTGGCTTTTGGGGACAGATTGTCTCGTCCGTAATTTGGCTGGTGTCCGCGGCGCTAGGGACCTGGGTCACTCCAAGAGCGTCTATCATCGCCGTCGTCATCGGGGGATTCTTGATCTTTCCGCTCACGCAAATGCTGCTGCGCTTGTCGGGCCGCTCCGCAGCCTTGAGCAAAGAGAACCCGTTCAACAGCCTGGGGATGCAGGTGGCGTTCGTGCTGCCGTTTTCGATGCTGCTTCTTGTGCCCATAGGGCACTACAACTTGAACTGGTTTTTTCCGGCTCTGATGGTCCTCTTGGGCGCGCACTATTTGCCGTTCGCTACTCTCTACGGAATGCGCATGTTCCTGTTCCTCTCGGGAATTCTCATCACTATGGGTGTCGTGATCGCACTCTATTCTTCCGAAACGTTCAGTCTAGGCGCATGGATCGCCGCACTAGCGCTATTTATTTTCGCCTGGATTGGGCGCTTCATCGCGACGGGTGAGACGAGGACACAGGTCACGACCGACGTCAAACGCACAAATTGACCCTCTATCGGAAAGGGCCAATTCGTTGACACTGCCCCGCGCGACCGTATAATCAAGTCCTTGGCCGGGTGACCCGCAGGTAACCCCCCTCGTTGAACGACCTGGAGGTTGGCAAGCCTTGATCTGGCTTCAAAACTTGGCATGCAGTTTGGTATTGCTTGACGGCCATTTGCCGTCTTACTGGCGGAAGCTGACCGACCGCACGTTCAACGGTCTTTATCAGGCGAATGCGTTCGATTTGGCCATCATGCTGCCGTACTTCTTCGTGATGGCGATACTGGCCATGTACGGAATCCACCGCTACGCGCTTGTCTACAATTTCTATAAGAACCGCCGAATTTCGCCCGGGCCGCCTCCCGCGATATCGACATGGCCCAGGGCGACGGTTCAGCTCCCAATATTTAACGAGCGCTACGTTGCGGAGCGGCTGATCGACTCGGTCGTGCAATTCGACTACCCGCGCGATTTGCTCGAAATACAGGTTCTTGACGACTCGACGGATGAGACGCAGGAAGTGGCGCGGAACTGCGTCGAACGGCACCGCGCATCCGGCGTCCCAATCACGTACATTCACCGCAAGAATCGGGCAGGCTTCAAAGCCGGTGCGCTTCAAGAAGGGTTGAAAGTAGCCACGGGCGAATTCGTAGCCATCTTCGACGCGGACTTCATCCCGCCGGCTGATTTCTTGCGGCGCACCTTGCCCTATTTTGCCGATCCCAAACTCGCGATGGTGCAGACTCGCTGGAGTTACATCAACCGCAACTATTCACCGCTGACGGAAGTGGAAGCCATCCTGCTCGACGGCCATTTTGCGATCGAGCATACGTCGCGATATCGCAGTGGATTGTTTTTCAATTTCAACGGCACTGCGGGCGTGTGGCGCCGAGCGGCGATCGAAGACGCCGGCGGATGGCAGCACGATACGCTCACGGAAGATACCGATCTCTCGTATCGCGCTCAAATTCGAGGATGGCATTTCCTCTATCTGCCGGAGATCGATTGTCCCTCGGAGTTGCCCGTTGAAATGAACGCGTTTAAGTCCCAACAAGCTCGCTGGGCGAAGGGTCTGATCCAAACGGCAAGAAAAATCCTGCCGCGCGTGCTGAAATCCGACGTTCCTTTTGCGGTGAAGGCCGAAGCCTTTTTCCATCTCACCGCCAACATCAGCTACCCGTTGATGATTTTCCTGTCGATCATTTTATTGCCGGCAATGATCGTGCGTTTTTATCAGGGTTGGTTTCAGGTGATTGTGATCGACCTGCCGTTGTTCCTGGCCTCGACGTGTTCGATCTCGTCGTTCTACCTTATGGCCGAGCGCACCCTCTACCCGAAAACATGGAAGCGCACGTTTATTTACCTGCCGTTTGTCATGGCCATCGGAATCGGGCTATCCGTGCGCAACGCGCTGGCTGTGCTCGAAGCGCTTGTGGGAGTGAAATCCGAGTTTGTGCGCACTCCGAAATATCATGTGGAGGCCGGGAGCCAAAAGAGCGGCACCTGGGCAAAGAAAAACTACCGCAAGAGCGCCGGCCTGATGCCATTCGTCGAGATTCTGCTCGGCCTTTATTTTGCCGCCTCGATCGCCTACGCGATTCAGAACGAAAACTACGCCACAATTCCTTTCCTTCTCCTCTTCGTCACAGGCTATCTATACACGGGAGTGATGTCGCTCGCGCAAACGTACATTGAGCGGCTCCGGTTCAGCGTCGAAGCGGGAGAAGTCCGCCCTGCCTCGACCGGCGCTCCCGGCTTTTAGGGAATGAACAACCGTAATTCTGAATCGCTTGCGCCGGCGCGCTCCTCAGGCGGACCTAGCGGAAGCGAGAGGAAAGATTCATGTTGGCGGAATGGCTCATCGCATAGTCCAACACCGGATCTCTTCCCGACTGAAAATCTGCGGCTGTTGTGGGAACGAAAATGGCGGGATCGATTCCCCTGTCTTCAACGATTTGCATCTCAGCCGTGTAAAAGATCCAGGTCGACACAGTGAATTGCCACCCGTCTGAAAGATTGAAGTTAGCAGGATGCCCCGAATGCCCTCCTGAGGTGTCTCCCACGACGGTCACGTTGGGCAGTTCGCGCATCTGGCTGATGAAGAGCTCATTCGAGCTAAAGCAGCCACGGCCAATCAGCAACAGGACCGGTCCTGTAAACTGCCAGGGGCCGCGAGGTACCAGCTGCAGTGTCTGCAAGGGACCGAAATCGGTGTGCGCAGGTCCATCGCGGAATTGATAAAAACCGCCCGTTCGCGCCTGATCCGCAAACCGCCCCGCGAAATTCCCGGCCGTCGTGCTATCGCCTCCGCCATTCATCCGCACGTCGATGATGATTGCCGGGGCGTTTTGGAATTGCTCCAAGGCCGCGTCCAGGTCCGCCGATTCCGTGCCGGATGAAGGAGCCCAGGACTGAACGGAGATATACGCCACGCCACCGAGTTCGCCGGTTGTGAAGAGACCGTTTTGCTGAATGTTCGTCCCCTTTGTTTGCAGATACTGCTGCCACACGGAAGGATTGAAATTCACAAAAGCCGTATCCGTGTATGTGGGGATGGCCGTGCCAGTGGGGTCGATGAGATCTACATGAAGGTCGTGGAGATTCGAGAGCATCTGCACGAGGACTTGTGCAAATTGGCTCTGGGAAGTGGCCTGGACGGCCTGTGGGCGATAGGTGTTTCCCAGAGCTTGCCAGTTGATGTTCTTGTAAACAAAGTACGAGTAATTCTGATCGAATGTCTGCCACAGGTAATCAAACTGGTCGGCATAGGACGCAGAAGGGGTTGTCTGGTTTGCCGTGGACCCACCTCCGCCGCCACAGCCCCAACCCCATCCAAGGAGTGCCATGAGGAGTGTGATCCGAACCATTCGAGCGAAGATCGAAGCGCCGTCGTGGAAACGAAGCCTATGTGGCACGTTAGTCATGCTGGAGGCGCGACACCGGCCAAGATTCTCGATTCCAGTCCTAACCGCGTGGAGTCGACCGGCAGTCTTTTTCATCGAAAGCCTCTTGTTCAGGGAGCTCAGTTTTGGCCTATTTGATGCCGGCACCTTTTCCGGGGTTTCCTGTCTGGCCGCTAAGAGGTCACATTTGTATGCGCATTTCAGCCATTTGCGAGGTTAGTCATGAGCACTTGACCTCCGCGGTGAACCTGCTACAATTTCCGAGTTCGAGTCCATTTGAGAGTTGCGAGAGAATGTTCGTGAACGCCCACAACCAGCGTTGCTGTCCAGCGTGCATGCTTTGCATGTGTGCGGACGCGTGTGGAATGTGGGCTTCGCGAGGGAGTGATTTGAGGACCTAGAACCTTAAATAACTTCGAAGGTTTTTCGCAGCGGCCCACGATCCAACCGATCGCGGGCCGTTTTTGTTTTTGGACCGACAATTCAATTCAAAAAGGAGAGTTACATGAAAGGTGAATTAGCTGTTGGTAATGAAAGTCGGAAATTGAGGGGACGACGTGGCAGAGCGGGTGGATTTGGAAAGCTCTTGTTACTGTTCGCCGTTTTCGCGGCAGTTCTTTTCCTGATAGCACCTATCTCAAAGGCGCAGGATTTGAACTGGGAAGGGCAGACCGGGGCATTCGTCACGCCATTCGCCTACACCAGTGCATCGCCTTCAGGCGGGTTTGGACATCCTGCGGTCAGCTTCCACTATCTTGACGGCGGCGATGTCATAGGGGGCCTTTACCAAGTTTCGGCCACCGAGGGCTTCCTGAAACGATTCGAGGCTGGCTACACCCATTCCTTCAACTCCGCAGGAACCACGGCCGGCTTGAGCCCGTTGTTTGAAGGTGGCTTCAACATATTCCACGGCAAGGCAAACTTGCTGCCAGAGAACGCATGGAAGCACAATTACCTTCCGGCAATCTCAGTTGGGTTCGTTGTCCGGTCGCAGGTGGGGCATATCACCGGCTTCAACAAGACAAACGGTGACGCTTACCTGGTGGCGACAAAAACCATAACGCAGGTCAAGGATCTTCCCATCGTAGTTAGCGGGGGCATCAAGGGCACCAACGCGTCCGTTCTGGGGATTGCGGGCAATTCACCGACGTGGCAAGGCCGGGGATTTGGAGCAGTGGGTTTTGTGTTGCCGGGTCCGAAGAGCAAGTTGGTGGTCGGCTCGGAAGTCTTGCAGCAACCTCACTACATCCAGGGAGTTCCGGGGGCGACTCTTCCGAGCACGCTGACGTACTTTGTCCGCGTTCTTCCTAAGACTGAAAGGCCGTTGAACATCGATTTCGGAGTAGCCCAGGCTGCCGGCAACATAGCGCCGGGGGCTGACATCAAGGCGCGCGCTCAATTCGCGTTCGGAATCTCGTACAAGCTATAACGGAGAATCGCGAATGGAAAGGGTGAGAATGCAGGAGAAATCACGTCAAGGCTACAATTTGAAGAGAGAGTATCCGGGAGCCTCGCATGTTGCGGCAGCGAGGCAAAAACATTTTTTCGATTGCCCGCCGAGGCTCGAATTGCTAACCTATACCCATACTATGTATATGAGCGGTCGCAACTCGCTGCAGTGCCACTGTACATGCGCTTGTTGTATGCCCCTTGACGGGGCGCGTGGACTGAGCGAGGAACCCGGCAATCCGTAATTCATCCGGCACAAATTGAATTCCTCGGCGGCCCACGAACTGAAAATCGTGGGCCGTTTCAATTTGGAGAGCAGTTTCGAGTGAAGCAGGAAGAAGTCCCCTAGCCAACGCGGCTTATGAGGCCGTGCATGGTTGGGAAAGAGCACTGGAGCAGTAGTTTTAGCTAGGTGCTCAGGGTTTGTTGGCAATGCCAAAGGAGGATGTCATGAAAGTCGCAAACGACATTACGCAACTGATTGGAAAGACGCCGCTGGTCCGACTGAACAAGGTCACGAACGGCAGCAAGGCGACCGTGCTCGCAAAGCTGGAAGGGTTCAACCCTTGCGCCAGCGTGAAAGACCGCATCGGGGTCAGCATGATCGAACAGGCGGAAAAGGCAGGGAAGATTCATCCCGGCAAAACCGTGCTCATCGAACCCACCAGCGGCAACACTGGAATCGCGCTGGCGTTCGTGGCCGCGGTCAAGGGGTACAAACTGATTTTGACCATGCCCGACACGATGAGCCTGGAGCGCCGCGTCCTGCTGAGGGCTTTTGGGGCAGAGATCGTTCTCACTCCTGGCCCCAAGGGCATGAAGGCTGCGATCGCAAAAGCAGAGGAAATCCTCGCCAATACGCCAAACGGGTATATCCTCCAGCAGTTCGACAATCCCGCGAATCCGAAAATCCACTTTGAAACGACGGGTCCCGAAATCTGGAACGATACGGACGGCAAAGTGGATATTCTAATTTCCGGCATCGGCACGGGAGGGACGCTCACGGGGGTATCGGAGTACATCAAACCGAAGAAGTCGTCCTTCAAGGCCATCGCTGTCGAGCCAACGGAAAGCCCGGTGCTTTCCGGCGGCCAGCCGTCTCCTCACAAGATCCAGGGTCTCGGCGCGGGCTTTGTGCCAAAGATTCTGCGAACCGACTACATCGACGAGATCATCCAGGTGACGAGCCAGGAATCCATCGACTTGGCGCGAAGGCTGGCGCTGGAAGAAGGCTTGCTCGTGGGCATTTCCTCTGGCGCGGCGGTTGTCGCGGCCCTGAAGGTGGCAAATCGTCCCGAGAACGCCGGAAAGATTATCGTGGTCGTGCTTCCCGACTTTGGCGAGCGGTACCTGAGCAGCATACTTTTTGAAAGTTTGAAGAATGAGGCGCAGGCGCTGACTGCCGTAGCGGGGTAAGGGAGAACAAAGTGTTTCGATCGATACGAGAGGATGTCGCGTCGGTTTTCGAACGTGATCCGGCAGCCAAGTCAGTGCTGGAGGTTCTGTTGTGCTACTCGGGCCTCCACGCGCTGTGGTTTTACAGGGTCAACCACTGGCTGTGGAACCATCGCTTCAGGTTGCTTGCGCGATGGCTCTCGCAGGTGGCGAGGCTGTTGACCGCTATCGAAATTCATCCGGGAGCGCAAGTTGGCCGCCGCTTGTTCATCGATCACGGGATGGGCGTCGTGGTCGGTGAAACGTCGGTCATCGGCGACGATGTGACGCTCTACCAAGGCGTCACTCTCGGCGGGACCGGCAAGGAAAAAGGCAAGCGTCATCCTACGATTGGGAATGGGGTCGTGATTGGGGCTGGCGCGAAAATACTCGGCAATATCCGTATTGGAGACGAGTGCCGGGTTGGCGCCGGTTCGGTTGTGCTGCGTGATGTGCCCGACCACTCCACAATCGTTGGGGTTCCGGGTCACATTATTTTCCGGAAAGGGCAGCGCGTGGTGATCACCGACCCGAAGCAAATCAACGATCCGCTTTCGGAAGCGCTTTCCGCGGTTGCCACGCAGGTAAAAGAACTCCGAAGGCGCGTGCGAGCGCTGGAAGGGCTCGATTCCTCGAACGGGGAGACGGCGGCGGAGATTCAGGCCATCACGGACGAGCTGCAAGTGATCATTGAAATGGATTTTCAGATTTAGTTTCTCAGGGCCTATTCAAAAGATCAGAAAACGTTTTTGGCGGCTAAGGCAAGCGCGCCCA
>Ga0326727_10028862_pt1 | contig 10046 bp, 11 predicted proteins | sample MB2enrmetagenome_FD_207643 | JGI IMG/M metagenome (GOLD analysis project Ga0326727, IMG submission 207643) | Lab enriched peat soil microbial communities from McLean, Ithaca, NY, United States - MB29MY | ecosystem: Environmental > Terrestrial > Soil > Wetlands > Peat | place: USA: New York...
TCGGAAAGACGAAACTGCCGATCCACTAACTCAGGCCCTTGCGATCCAGTGCGGTGCCCAGGCGCAACGACGGTCGCACGGATGGATGCCGCACTCTCGGAATTGGGAGCGACGCACCTTCCCTTACGTGGACGGGGCGGCCAATTTCGGTACGATCTCGTTCATTGTGTAGTGGACGAATTGCTTCCCCAGTTCGGTCAACTCGTACTCCTTGTCGTCTTCGAAGGCCGAAGTCATTACCCGGCTTGGCCGAGCCGGCGATCGTTTCGAACGCTCCTTGAGAAAGTTGCCTTGGTAGTCTTTTTCCCGGTGCTGACGAACAACCCTGCCTACGCTCAGGTCATGGACAAGGAGTCTGAACAGGTCGGCCTCGGCGGAATCCTCTCGGACTTCGGCACCGTGGATGTGTCTCCAAATGTCGCGTCGGGTTGAGCCGGGGTGCTTATAAACCTCTCGGATCACGGCAAAGTGGGCCTCACTGTAATCCTCGATCCACTTGATGAATAGCTTCACAACTTCGTCCTTCGCCAACTTGAACGCTGCGGCATTGCAAAGCAGGTTTCGAATGAGTTGCCGCTTTTCCTCGCTCTCGGCTGCCGACCAGTCTCGGAAACACTTGCGGACCAGAGACAGGTATTCGGGGCTTTCGATGCGCTTCTGGATTTCCGGGTCGTTGGTGTCCAGACGGGCCATGACCTCCATCAGCGTTACGCCGATTTCCCGAAGCTCCTGCTCTTGAAACTTGAGCCAGGCGGCGAAAAGCTTGTTTAGCCGCGCCTGCTCCGCCTCGGACCAAAATCCGGCGGCCCCACCCAGCGCCCCACCGACAAAGGGCACTCCGCCCAAACACGCCAGTGCGAATCGTGCGAGTTTCGGGCCAGCGCCCGCTTGGAGCGCCCTGTCCATTTCTTCACGAAGCCCGTCGACGGAGGGCAAACTACGGGTGTCGCCAGCTTGTCCGTCGCAAGCGTTGTCCTCGTTCCCCACATGATCGCTCATGGATCCCCCTAGGAAATTAGGCAGGCTGCAACGCTAGGAGTTGTCGAACCCCAGCGTCGTCCTTGATGCTGTAGTAGCGACGTCCACCGCGCCGAGAAGAATCTCTCCGTTGCAGCACGTCCAGATTGGCGAGCTTCCTGAGCCAACCTTGATGGAAGGCGATACGTTCCTGGTCGCACCGGTTCTTGATCCACTCGCCGCAGAATGTTCCTTGGTCGTCCTTGGGGCAATCCAGGCAGACCCACAGTAGGCGCAGGTGCGCCTCCTCCAGCTTGGCTAGGATTTCATCAATGCGTGTGGTTGAGTACAACCTTCGCATCCTAAAAAGCAGCTGGTCAAGACCGAATCACTGACCGAAGGGAAAGGGTTACCTGGCGACTCGAATTGCGCCAAAGGCGCCCCAGTCGTCACCGAGCCAGCGCGGCGGCGCGGTTCGCAGTCGCTAACCGAAGAACCATTTCTTCAGTCTCTGCCAAAGGTTCCCGTTCAAGTTCGTCGCGCCTGGTTGCGCTACGGCACCATCCGCGTCCTTCGGTCCCGGAGTCTTCACGCGTTCGAAATACTTCTTCTTAGCCAAAGCCTCTTGTGCTCGTCCGGCGCGAATTTCGGCTTCGGTCCAACGCGGTGCCCAAATGGCTTTGTTGTTCCTGATCCAATAGTGCGACTGGCAAGGGAGGCTCCAGCTTCCGATCGAGGGATGCAGGGAGAGTGTCTTGCCGTCGAAGGTAAAACTCCAGCCGGTCGGCGACAGTGGCGTGACGACTTCTCTTCCGCATCCGCAACAGCACTTATGTATAACGGTCGCGAACTTGATCGACACGTATAGCGTGCGCTCCTTCACCACGTCCGGAACGCTCTCTACGAATTCGTGCGAAAGTGGCACGTCAGGCGTCATGCTTGTCCTCATTCAGCAACTGGTTGCGGGATATCGTGTACGCCGTGAAATGCTCATGCGCAAGGTCGTGATAATATCCGCAGAGCTTTTTCCACTTGATAACGGCCAGGGCCGCGTTCAGCGCATTGAGATCAGCTATCTGAACGTTTCGTGAGTACTCGTTGTCGCCTTCGCCGTCGCCAAAGGCGACGCGATTGCGCAGATGGTCGCGCTTCTTTTCCGTGCTGGTTGTGACTGTAAGAATGCCCATCAAGGCATTGTCGACCAGCTGAACGCCCATGCCGGCGTCGACAAACGGTATGCCCCACTGTTCCAGGTGCTCGACAATCAGCTGTTTTGGCTTTCCTTTATCAATGCAAAGGAAAACAAACGTCAGGTTCCATAGCTGCTCCACCGTTGTCTCGTCAACGAAGCACTCATGGGCGAAGATTCCCTTTCGCATTTTCGAGTAGAGATCTTTGAGGTAGCTCACCTTCAATGGTTTCTTGGTCAGCTCTCCAAGGGAAGCTGCTCCGGGGGCTCTGAAAGCGCTGTGGTTCAAAAACACGTCGCGGTCGAACAGATGGATTTCCGCAACGACGGTCTTGGCGACCAGGTCTAAAACATAGGACCCCGTCCCGCCGACTCCCACGATACCGACACGCTGGGATTCGAGCTTGCTGTTGGCAACTACAATGCCGGCCTTGGTCGCAGCGGTATCGAGGTAGTTGAAGACGGACTCGCCGTCTGCAGGCACAACGGTGGGAAAACTCTTGGCCTTGACGGTTGGATCGATCGCGTGCGCCGGACTGGAGATTATGGCGACGTAAGTCGTCATTTTCTCGTGGTAGTTCTGGTAGGAACCGATGGTCGGCTTTCTCGACAGCGAATGATTGAGGGTGATGTCCTTGTCGAGGGCCTTGTTGGCATTCGGGGTTACTCCGGGAAGTGCTGAGCCGTCAACGTCGCACGGATAATCGCCAATGAAGTAGGCGACATGGGTTTTTGGGGTGCTGGTCGTCTCGCCCGCAACGTCTAGTTCGGAGGCCAGAATGCCGTATCTGACCTCCTTCCTGGAATTGACGTAGGGCACCCCCTTAAGCAATAGGGGGCCGGATGGCCTGACCTCGATGTCGTAGCCGTCGGCAAGCAGGCAGCTAAGGTCCGGGCTACGACTGACCAGTTTCTGTGACATCGAACGCCATATCCTCCGTAACCTTGACCTTGTGGCCGGGCAAGAGGCTGCCCTCTTGGCCGTCGGCGCGACGGTATGTCACCGTGAAATGGGCGCCTGGCGGAATCGGGTCGAACGCCAGGGCGACGACTTCGTGGAACGTCAGTTCGTGCTTGGTGACGATTTTCTTCCGGGTGTTGACGAAAATCGTGTATTCCTTCTTGTGGCCGTGTTCTTCAGTCGCTTTTTCGGGTGCAGTGTTCATGTTTTCCTCGATCGTTGGCGGTTGGTGGACGTTGGAAACGCATCGCTCCATTGAGGAGCGTACCGTCGGCGGGACCTGGTCCACCAGGTTAGCAGCCCAGGCCGTCATCAGCAGACGGCTGCTCCTGAGGACCGGGGAATCGGGCGTTCTGAGCGAGTGCCGTTGCCAGAACGTCTCATTGTTCCATTATAGCAACACGAGAAGTCTATTGCAAGTATCGAACGCTGTCGATAATCTAGAACACCAGGGAGGGACCAGGACATGCCAGAAACGACCATCGACGTGGAGGCGCTGTATGCGGCGCTAGACGCTAAACGAGATAAAAATGGCCTTAGTTGGCGGGAATTGGCCCGTCACCTCGAGATTAGTCCGTCAACGTTGACGCGTATGGCTCAGGGCCGACGCCCTGATGTAGACGCTTTCGCAACCCTGCTGCGCTGGCTGGGCATGCCTGCCGACGCCTTCATGCGGCCGTCGACGAGGTCGAAGGAGGGCGCCAGCACGGTGGCCATGATTTCGTCGTATTTGCGGGCGGACCGAAACATCGACGCGAAAGACGCCGAGGCTCTGGAAGACATCATCAAGGCGGCCTATCGGCACATGACGAAGAAGAGGTGATAGGCATGGCAGGCCGGCTGCGTCGGGGCTTCAAGGCGGAGGCGGAGCGTTTGGCCCTCTCACTGCGAGAGGAGATGCGCCTAGGTGTGACGGACCGTCTCGATGGCGAAGCGCTGGCCGCTTTCCTTGAAATCCCGGTCGTCTCGCTGGAGGAGCTGCACCACGACGGAGCGGCGCCAGTAAGCATCCGCCGTCTGATGGGCCGGACGGCAGGCTTTTCGGCAATGACGATCTGCGTGGGAACGAAACGGCTGATAGTGTTCAACCCACGGCACGCCCCTACTCGCCGCGCGAACTCGCTGGCGCACGAAGTGTCGCACATCGTTCTTGAGCACCCACCGTCGCCTGCCCTTGGCGACGGTGGATGCCGGTACTGGAACCGTCAGCTGGAGGACGAGGCGGATTGGCAAGCCGCAGCGCTGCTCGTGCCGCGAGACGGCGCCTTTGCCTGGCTTCGGGCGGGCGGGGGATTGGCGGCTGGTGCGTCCAACTTTGGCGTAAGCAGCGCACTGTTTCGCTGGCGGGTCAACCAGACCGGGATCATCCGACAGCTGGCCGCAATGGGCTTGGAGGTCAATTGACCCGGCTGAACAGGCTGGATTTCGGGACGCGGTCTACCGCGATCGGAGGAACAATGCCCGCAACCTTTCTGCTGCGTTACGAAGAGAAACGCGGGTGTGCTGCACCGGCCGAGGGCGAATTTCCGTCGAAGACGGCGGAATGCGTTTGGCTGTCGCGGCACTATAGCCAGTCGAGACTCGGGAAAACCTATACTGAAGTGAGCGGCGAAGCACCGCGCGAGGATCCCAAATTCGTGTCTTTTTTCGTGCTTCCGCAATCCTAAGGAGACCGGGATGCCTGCGAGCTTCCTCCTCCGGTTCGAAGAGCATTACCTGGAACCAGAAACCACCTCCGGTGGTGATTCCCGGTGGGCGAAAACGGAAACAAAAGTCTACGGGGAAGGTCCGGACCGCGTTGACGGGTGCCAGGCTGTGCGGGTGCTGCCGATCGCCGCGTCCCAGACCCAGACCGCGATCCGGGGCGAAGGACCGGATTTCTCCGGCGGTGAAAGCACAAGTGACCTGCTGCCTCGTGTTGTCTCCGCCAAGGATAATCTGACCTACACCTTCGTCAATGCCGAAGAGCCTCGAAGGGATGAGCGGCGGTTCTCGGGCCTGTTGGTTCTGCCCAAATGCTGCTGATCATCACCAACAGCAAAGACGCCACGGCCGATTACTTGACCGAGGTGCTGCACAGGTCGGGCATAGCTTTCGTTCGTTTCGATACCGACAAGAGCCTGGAAGGCGCTGTGCTGGAGTACGCGGCGAATACGCCAAGGCTGGCGCTCGGGGGTGCGCTGTACACGCCAGACCTGTTCGACCATGTGTGGTACCGACGGCCCGAACGATTGAAACTACCGCAAGCTGCCGACGCGCCCGAATCGAAATTCCTGGCAGACGAGTGGTCTGAAGCCCTGGAGGGCTATTTCGCACACATACCGCAGGCGAAATGGATGAATCATCCGGCTTATGAGGCCGGAGCAGCGCATAAGCTAGAACAGCTCAGCAGAGCAAAAGGGCTCGGATTTCGGGTGCCTGCCACCCTGGTCACGCAAAATCCAGACGAAGCGAGGCGATTCTACCGCCTTCATGGTGGCTGGTTGGTCGTAAAGCCGCTGGCCAGAGGACACGTCGAAAAAGGCGGACCAGGTTTGGATACGGTCATTTTCACAAATCGCGTGCGGGCGGAGGATCTAGAGGATTGCGACGAACTTGCGAGATGCCCTACCCTCTTCCAGGAAGAAATTCACAAGCGATTGGACGTGCGAATCACCGTCGTCGACTCCGACATCCATGCGGTGGGGCTTTCGGCACCGGATTCGGACGGGCGGCAGCGCTGCGACATACGCCGCAACAACATGGACGACGTAGCGTACACACCACTGGCGCTTCCGACAAGCGTTGAAGGCTGCATACGCTCGCTGATGCAAAGCTACAACCTGCGTTTTTCTGCCATCGACATGGCGGTCACGGAAGACGGTCAGTGGGTTTTCTTCGAGATTAACCCCAACGGCCAATGGGCTTGGACGGACCTGGAGGGAGTGACAAACATCGCCGCCTCGTTCGCAAAGTCGTTTAACCGACGGCCGTCCTCGGACTAGCTCTCGACGAACCGGAGACGCCCAGATGTGCAAGCGGTTGGGGAGTTTTCTTCAGCGCCAGGTCCTGGATCGTTTTTTCTACCTGCGAGAGTGGGTCGTTGACGCTATTGTTTGGCTTGCCATTCGGCTGACCGCCTATGAAGTTTCCTTCGCGGATGTAAAGGAACAAAAAAAACCGTCGAACCGGTTGCATGCCGATCTTGACCTGGGCTCTGCGGGCGATCTGGACGGCTTAATCGCCCATGCAAAGACCCAGGTCGATCATGCGATAGCACGCAGAGCAACAGTGACGGAGAAATGCAAGACGCTGTTCACGTTCAATACGGCGCTGCTGGCGTTGATCGCGGTGTTTCAAGGGCGGGCGACTGATCTCTCCTCCTGGGAGACGGCGATCTTTTGCACGGCCGTCTTAGCGTTTGTCGTCGCACTCGTGGTCATCTGGACGTATTTCGATGTGGGAGGTGAGATCACGATTCCACTGGAGCAGGAACTAGTTCCTTTGGGAAAGGATGACCTGAAGAAATCTCTCATAAACAAGAACATCGAGAAAGCCAGTGATATAGATAACCGAACCGATTACCTCGTTGACCTGTATCGAACGAGTCGTTTCTACATGATGTTTGGCTTTGTGTTGCTTTTCGTTGTGTTCTCGCACAGCTATTACGTGCGGACGCGCGTAAGCGACACTGATCGCATTCTGAACCAGCTTCGCGCAGACCCGAGATTCGAAGAACTGGTCCGCGAAGCGAAATGACAAGGGAAACGCCGTCACCCAGGCTCGCGCCGCATCGATCCAAGAGTCCACTTATGCAACTCCCTGTTCGGTTCGTGTTGGAGTGCGCGGCGGAGCGCTATCCCACATGAGACGTACTTCCGCGGCGCTCAGCCCGAAGGCCTCATTGACTATGCGGTCGAGTTGTTGCTCGAGAATCAGCATCTCTGGCTCCAACTCCCGCAGGGGACCAACGGTCTGGGTGTAGCCGTCTCGAAGAGCGCGAAGCGCCACAGGACTGAGCGGCTTGGCTCGGCCGCGAAGCTTTCGGACCTCTGCAACGAACGCATCCTGCTCGAGGCGGGTCGGCATTTGCAGCTTCTGATTGGGTTTTTCGATCTCGTATTCAACGCGCAGCCAATCGAAAAGGCTGGCTTTTCCCTGTTGCTCCTGGTCTTTGATAGCGATCAAGCGCCGGATCGCGTCCTCCGCTATCTGACGTTGTTGTGGTGTCGGCCGCGGAATCGGAAAAGTCTCGACGAATTCGGTGTAGTAGCGAAGCGCTTCGTCTTTTCCGTGCTGGGCTTTTCGCCAGGCGTACCACCAGCCGATCGGTGCATTCATTACCGCCATGACCCAAAGATCATCAGACGGAACAAAATAGACCGTGTTGTTGCAGAGGGTGCCACTGGCGTCGTAGCAGACCTGCGGCTGCCATGTAATGTCCTGGTAGAACAGCTTCGGGGAATCAAACTTGTCCCAGTAGGCACAAGCGCGGAGCTCCCACCAGTAGCGGCCCTGGTCCTGGCGTTTGATGAGTGCATCATGGTACTTCATCAGATGGCGGTAAATCGCTGGGTAAGTTTGGGCGAAGACCGCCTGGGCCTGGTCGCCGGCGTCAGCCCACGGCCAGTCGTGGTCGCCACTGGATTTCAGGGCGATCATCCAAAATCCGGCCCATTCCGCCTGCCAGCGGTCAATGTCCTGGCCGCGGACGTAACGGCGGAGCAGTTGGGTAGACCCGGCGTCGGAGGCTACTAAAGCATTTTTGGTTGGCGTGTCTATGAGAAATGCCTCATTCAAGCCAGTCTTGATGCCGAACAACGGCCGACGCGCTGCGAATTCTCGTAATGGGACGGCAACTCGCTGAAGTTTCTGGAGGAGGTCATCAGCCGCAGGACTTTCGAGTGACCAGGATTCCGTGCCGAGGCGTTGCCGGGGCACTGAAAAGCCAGTGTCACGAATCTGTTGGCTGAGGTCTTCCAGGCGAAGTAGGTCACGCGGGATGACACAAACACGGGTCGTCTCTGGCGCCGGACCAGCGGGGTCCGGTTTCTTGGCAACGAGGATGGATGGGAACACGTCAGCGTCGGGGAAGATTTGCTTTGCGTGGCCGAAATCCACCACGGACTCAACCCAACTGTCGCTGGCGAGAAGGCGGCGCAGCGGTTCGCCGTAGCCAGACCTCATCCACTTGTTGGTGACGACGAAACCGAGCCTTCCGCCCGGGCGCAAAAGCCGGAGCCCAAGCTCGTAAAAATAGACATAAAGGTCCGCCATCCCGTGGAACGCCCGGTAGTTCTCTTGCAGGTACGGCTTCAGGGGCGAAATCCATTCCTGTCGGACGTAGGGAGGGTTGCCAACCACAACGTCAAAGCCGCCCCGTTCGAATACTCCCTGGAAAAGGGTAGGCCATTGAAATGCGCGGGCATCGACCGCGGGATCACCGACAATGCTGTTGCCGGGCCGTATTGTTTCGTCGAGGCTGGTCAGGATCTTGCCGCGTTCCGCCGTCTTGATCCACAGGCTCAGACGGCAGATTTGGATAGCTTCCTCATTGAGGTCAACGCCGAAAAGGTTGTTCTGCAGGATTTGGCGATCCAGATCGAAAAGGCTCCGGTGGCCCCGCAGCTCCTGCAAACGGTCGTTGGACTGCTCGTATGCGGCGTGGAGCTGGTCAAACGCCTGGATTAGGAAAGCCCCGCTTCCGCAGGCGGGGTCGAGAACGCGAATCCGGGCCAGCTCGTCCTGCCACTCCTCCCAGAATGAGGTGAGCGCCGTCCGCTGCGGGCGATTGATAGCCTTTGCGTCGTAGGCAGCAGGGTTGACCAGCGCGCTACGTGCCGTCCCCTCGGCGCTGCTGGCATGGCGTTGACGGAGCCGTTCAAATGCGTCTGCGAGCACCCCTCCCAACGCCTGCGAGACAATGTAGCGTGTGACAAATGCGTGCGTATAGAACGCTCCTTCGCGCTTGCGGCGCGATGCCCGCGCCGCCGAAGTCTCTGGAACCGCTCGGCCTTCTATCTCGTCCTTTAACCGCTCCAGGTCAGTGATCGATTGCTCAAAAATGTGGCCAAGAATATCCACATCGACGGGTTGCCCTGTCTCACGCGGACCATCGGTCACTTTGATCTCGTGGCCGGGGCGGTAGTCGTAACCGGCCAGGTCTTGAAAGTAGCCGCAGACTTCGTCGGGTACGCTGAGTCCGTCGAGCAGCGTGTCATCGGCAAATAAACCACCGTTGTAGGCGGGGATGCGCAAGACCTCGTTGCCAACGTTGATGGAGCGAAAAAGACCACGGAAATTGTCGAAAATGGGACGAGGGTTATACGGGTCGGCATGTTGGTAGGCCTTTTGAACCGATTCGACCGGAAGCAATCCGCGGTTTTGAGCAAAGCAACAGAATAGAATTCGATCGAGTAGCTTTTGTGTCGCAAAGAGAACCGTGGCCGGAGGTACGCTTGCGTTGACAGTCCGCAGTCGGTCAAAGGCTATTTCGCGCATTTCCGCATACTGCAAGTAGAATTTTTTCGTCAGTTCGCGTCCGACGCGCTCCGAAATGGCAAGCAGCTCTTCAAAATGGCATTTGCCAGTCTCAGGCACAACGCGCTGGGCACCAAGGAGGAAGACTAGTTTCTTGAGGACTGCCTCGTCATTGGCGATGGCATCGATGTCGAATCGTTCGTAGGTGTGTTGATCCGACCCCTTGTGATACAGCCGCGTCTGCCGCATGGAGGTGACGATGATCCAGTCACAGCGGAGATTGATGGCGTAGCGGTAGCCCTGGTCGACCGCAGACATTTTGCGGCCGGCGAAAGGCCGTTCAAGAGGATCGGTGGGTCCCTTTCCTTCCACAGCGATTACAAAACGCTCGCTTGGCGGGCGGAACTCGCCGAGCACGGCGTCGGCCCACTTGCCATCGACTTCGACGTGCTTCTCGCGGGAGAAGGTGAAGCGGTCGGG
>Ga0326727_10028863_pt1 | contig 10046 bp, 8 predicted proteins | sample MB2enrmetagenome_FD_207643 | JGI IMG/M metagenome (GOLD analysis project Ga0326727, IMG submission 207643) | Lab enriched peat soil microbial communities from McLean, Ithaca, NY, United States - MB29MY | ecosystem: Environmental > Terrestrial > Soil > Wetlands > Peat | place: USA: New York...
GCCTCCACTACGATCTACGCCGACCTTGAGGTCCAGTTTGCCGGCCAGATTGCCCACTACGCGCATGTGCCTTTCCAGCGTGTGACGGAAGGTAAGAATGTGCGCATTACGGGAACAGTTCCGGCCACTTGTTCTGACTTCAAGATTGATCGCCCCTCGTTCCTCACCTTGCCCATCAAGAATGAGATCCCGGTCCGCGTCGATATCACCTGGCGGCCGATGTAAGCCGTCTCTGTCATTCCCTGTGCGCTGCCAGGGTCTGCACAGGCGGGCCAGCCCTGCCGTTGGCCACAGTCGGAGCCGCTTTCTTTTCTGCCTTTTCAATGCGCCAATTGGTATACTGGGAGTGTGACTACAACCCTCCTTGATTCCATCTCGAACGGTAACCGCTCCGAGACTCCCCCGGCTCAAAAAAGGGTTCTTCTGCTCAAGCCGAGGGGCTTTTGCGCCGGAGTGGTGCGCGCCATCGACGTTGTCAAAATCGCGCTGGAGACCTTTGGCGCCCCCATCTACGTTCGCCGCGAAATTGTGCATAACCGCTATGTTGTGAATGAACTAGCGGAAAAAGGCGCGATTTTTGTTCATGAAATTGACGACGTGCCCGACGGCCAGCGCGTCATCTATTCGGCCCACGGTGTCTCGCCCGCAGTCAGGGAGATCAGCAAGAAGCGTCACCTCAGGGTCATTGACGCCACATGTCCGCTGGTCACCAAGGTTCACATCGAAGCCGTCAAATTCGCCAAGCAGGGTTACTCGCTGGTGCTGATCGGCCATCGCGACCATGACGAAATTGAAGGCACTCTCGGCGAAGTGCCGCAGGCGACCCAGGTTGTCTCTAACGTTGCAGAGGCCACGGCGCTTGAAGTGCCCGATCCCAATCGTGTTGCCTATCTCACCCAGACCACGCTCTCGCTGGACGAGGCGCGCGACATCATCCACGCCCTCAAGTCGAAGTTTCCAAATATAGTCGGGCCCCATTCGCAGGATATTTGCTACGCCACGGAGAATCGCCAGGTTGCGGTTCGCAACGTGGCGCACAATGCCGGCCTGGTGCTGGTGGTGGGCTCAACCAACAGTTCCAACTCCAATCGGCTGGTCGAGGTCTCGCGTAATCTGGGCACCATCGGCTACCTGATTGACAACTCCCAGGCCATAGACCCGGCCTGGCTTGAAGGCGTCAGCACGGTTGCGGTGACGGCCGGCGCATCGGCTCCCGAGGTGCTGGTCGCCGACGTGGTTAATTATTTGCGACAGAACGGCTTCGGCAGCGTCGAAGAGGTAGAAGTCATGCCGGAAAACGTGCGCTTTGGCTTGCCGCCGGAGATTGTGCAGGCCATTGGCAGCAGCACAGCCGGGGCAGACGCTGTGCCCGTAAAGTAACCAGGGCGGCTATCTCGCATTTGGGGCATCCCGCAGAAGTTCTGAGGCGTTGGAAATCGCATGAGCATTCATAAAGTTAAAACGCAGGTTGCGACGCCCCGTTTTGGGCGGCTGGACGCGGACCTCGCAGAGGTGCAGTCGGCCATCGCCCGCTCGCGGGACTACCTGCTCTCCGAGCAGCACCCCGACGGGTATTGGTGCGGGGAACTGGAAGCTGATGCCATGCTAGAGGCAGATTACATCTATCTACATACGCAACTGGAAAGCGGCGATCCCGGCCGGCTTCAGCGCGCGCTCATTGAGATGATGCGCTACCAGAACGAAGACGGCAGTTGGAGCATTTATCCCGGCGGACCCGGCAATATTTCGCTCTCGGTCAAGTGCTATTCCTCAGCCAAGCTGATGGGCGTCGGCGCGGATGATCCGCGGCTTGCCAAGTGCCGCGAATGGGTTCTGGCCCATGGCGGCGTGGTCGCGTGCAACACCTTCACCAAGATGTATCTCTGCGGACTGGGCGAGTACGACTACGATGCAGTGCCCGCCATTCCGCCGGAGATTGTTCTCTTTCCGCGCTGGTTCTACTTCAACCTTTACGAGATTTCTTCCTGGTCGCGGTCGATTCTTGTTCCGCTGGCCATCATGTACGCCAAGAAGCCATTCAAGAGAATCCCCTCCGAGCAGGGAATCGACGAGCTTTTCGTGGGCGGCCGCGCCAACTCGATTCTTCGCCTCCGCAGAGACCGCAGCTCCATTCTTTCCTGGCGTAATTTTTTCATTATTCTGGATCGGCTGATGCACTGGGCTGAGGCGGTTCACATTCGCCCTCTGCGCACACTGGCTCTCAAGCACGCGGAAAAGTGGATGCTGGAGCGGTTGGAGATGACCGATGGCTTGGGCGCCATCTATCCGGCCATGCTCAACGCCATCATCGCTCTGCGCTGCCTGGGCTACTCCGAAGACGACCCGCAGGTCATTCGCGCCCGGGATGAGTTCGAGAAGCTTGGCATCGAAGAGCCGGCCAATGAACAAATGCCCGAACCAACTTTCCGCATGCAGCCATGTGTCTCTCCGGTGTGGGATACGGCGCAGGCGGTTTGCGCTCTGGGCGACGCGGGCGTCGAGCGCACTGACCCGCGCATGATTAAAGCCGCCGACTGGATGCTCTCCAAAGAAGTACGCCACAAGGGCGACTGGGCTGTGAAGGTGCGCAACACAGAGCCGGGCGGCTGGTACTTCGAGTTCAACAACGAGTTTTATCCCGACACCGACGACACCGCCCAGGTGCTGCTGGCGCTCAACAAGGTGGACAATCCCCGCGAAGGCTATCAGCATCAGGTCGCGCAACGGGCCATCGAGTGGGAGTTTGCCATGCAGTGCAAAAACGGCGGCTGGGGCAGCTTCGACAAAGACAACACCAAGATGATCTTCCAGTACATCCCGTTTGCCGATCACAACGCCATGCTCGATCCGCCTACAGTGGACATTACCGGACGCATGTTGGAGATGCTTGCCGGATACGGTTATACGCGCGAGGACAAGCGCGTCGAGAAGGCGATCAAGTTCATCTTCCGCGAGCAGGAGCCGGACGGAAGCTGGTTTGGCCGCTGGGGCGTGAATTACATTTACGGCACCTTTCTTGTCCTGCGCGGACTTGACGCCATCGGCGTCGATCATCTCGAGCCGCAAGTGCAGCAGGCAGCCGAGTGGATTCGCATGGTGCAAAACGCCGACGGCGGATGGGGCGAGACCTGTGGCAGCTACGACGACCCCAATATGCGCGGCGAGGGCATAAGCACGCCTTCGCAGACCGCATGGGCGCTGCTCGGCCTGCTGGCCGCTGGCGACGACCGCTCCGACTCGATTGCCAAGGGCGTGCGCTGGCTGCTCACCCGGCAACAACAGGACGGCAGTTGGGATGAATCGATGGGTGAAGGCGCAGTCAAGCAAAGTATTATCACTGGAACTGGTTTCCCCAGGGTCTTTTATCTGGCCTACACCATGTATCGCCAGTATTTCCCGTTGATGGCTTTGACCAGCTACCAGCGGACAATGGAACGCGCCGCTTCCTAAGGGCGCTGGAGGTTAATTCCAAGATGGCTATTCCTATTTCCCAGGTGGGCACGGTTGCGGCCTATGTACTGAAGAAGAAGCTCGCCGGCGTCAAGCGCTATCCCCTGGTGCTGATGCTGGAGCCCCTCTTCCGTTGCAGCCTGGCCTGCGCCGGATGTGGCAAGGTGCAGTATCCGCCGCACATTCTCAAAAAGCAGCTTACGCCCGAGGAGTGCTTTGCCGCAGTGGAAGAGTGCGGCGCGCCCATGGTCTCGATCCCCGGCGGCGAGCCGCTGCTGCATCCGCAGATTGTTGAGATCGTCAACGGGCTGATTGCGCGGAAGAAGTACATCTACCTCTGCACCAACGCGCTCGAACTCAAGAAGAAGCTGCCGGAGTTCACGCCGTCGAAGTACCTCACCTTCTCGGTGCATCTTGACGGCCAGCGCGAGCACCACGACTTCTCCGTCTGCCGCGAGGGTGGCTATGACATCGCCACCGAGGGCATCCGCGAGGCCGTCCGCCGCGGCTTCCGCGTCACCACCAACGCCACCTTCTTCGACGGCACTGATCCCAACAGCGTCCGCGCCTTCTTCGATGAGGTGATGGGCATGGGCGTCGAGGGCATTATCCTTTCGCCAGGCTATAGCTACGACAAGGCCCCCGATCAGCATCACTTCATGGGCCGCGCGCGCGTGCGCCGCCTCTTCCGCGCCATTCTCTCCAACCGCAAGCCAACCTGGAAGTTTAATATGTCGCCGCTTTTTCTGGAATTCCTGATGGGCGAGCGCAATTATGAGTGCGTTCCGTGGGGAATGCCGACTTATAACATCTTCGGCTGGCAGAAGCCCTGCTATTTGCTGCAGGAGGGCTACGCGGAGAGCTTCAAGGAGTTGCTGGAGACAACAGAATGGAAAGAGTACGGAGTCGCCAGCGGCAATCCAAAGTGCGCTAACTGCATGGTTAGTTGCGGCTATGAAACGCCGGCCATCATTGAAGGCTTTACCACGTTGAAGGGCTTTCTGGCCATGGCGCGCGGCAACTTCAGAAAATATCCGAATGCGAATGCAATGAAGCTCTTCAACGATGCTGCGCCGCACGGGCCCGCTGAGCTGGTGCAGATAGCGGAGCCCGCCCGCGTTCTGGAGGAGACCAACGCATGACCGCTGAAGTGCAGAAATATACGCTTGCGCAAGTCGAGGCTCTGGAACTGGCCCCCGGCGCGGAGCGCGAAGATCTTGAAGGCTGGGTTCCCACGCTGGCTACCGACGCCGACCTGCGCGACGCTCTGGGAAAAGCGCTCGACTATCGCGGCGACGTTACGCTGACCCTCAAGTCCGGCGAGCGCATTGAGGCTTTCATCTTTGACTGCAAAAATGGACCCACGCTGGCCGAGTCCTGGGCGCGCTACTACACGCCCTCCGCGCCTGAAAAACGCAAGGTGTGCTATGCCGAAATCGCCCGCCTCGAATTCACCGGCAAAGACCGCGCTGCCGGCAAGCACTGGGAAGATTGGGTCAAGAAGTACAATGAGCGCAAGGCCGCGGGCGAGAAGAACATTGCGCTGGCGCCTGAAGCGTTGGATTAGCAAGTCAGTGAATAGTGAACAGTGACCAGTGAACAGCCGAGGATAATCCTGCAAACTGTCTTATACTGACCACTGATCACTGACCACTGTTCACTGCTATGAAAGTTTTTCTCACAGGCGCCACCGGGTTCGTAGGCCACCATGTGGCCCGCGCGCTCGCCGCTGGCGGCGCCAAGCTGCGTCTTCTCGTCCGCAAAACCAGCAATCTTGCCAACCTCGAAAGCATCGACGGCGAAACCGAAGTCGGCGATCTGTCCAATCCTGCCTCGTATGCATCCGCCCTCAAAGGTTGCGATGCAGTAGTCCACGTGGCTGCCGACTACCGTCTCTGGATTCGCGATCCCGCAGCCATGTACCAGGCCAATGTGGACGGAACGCGCGACCTGCTCAAGCTGGCCCGCGATGCCAACGTCAAGCGCTTCGTCTACACCTCCAGCGTGGCCACCATGCACTTCCGCCGCGACGGCACGGTTATCAACGAAGACACGCCAGTCTCGTTGCGCGATATGGTCGGCCACTATAAGCGGTCAAAGTTTCTCGCCGAGCAGCAAGCTATCGCCGCCGCCGAGGACGGCCAGCGCGTCATCATCCTCAACCCCACCACCCCCATCGGACCCAACGACTCCAAGCCCACGCCCACCGGTCAAATCTTCGTGGACTTCCTCAATGGCCGCTTTCCGGCCTACATGGACACCGGGATGAATCTCGTCGATGTGGCCGAAGTCGCACGCGCCCACGTCTCCGCGCTCACCAAGGGCCAATCTGGCCATCGCTACATTCTCGGCGGCGAAAACCTCACCCTCAAGCAGATTCTCGACAAGATGGCGGCGATTACCGGCCTGCCTTCGCCCACGGTCGAAATTCCCTTTGCTGTCGCCGCGACTTACGCGTTTTTTGAGGAGTGGATCACCGGCCGCATCCGCAAGCGCGAGCCCCGCGCCACGCTCGAAGAAGTCCGCATGGGCCGCAAGAAGATGTACGCCTCAAGCGCCCACGCTCAACAGGAACTGGGCTTCCGCATCCTGCCCGTCAATCCCGCCATGCGCGCAGCTATCGAGTGGTTCCGGGCGAACGGGTATGCGCCTTAGCGAAACAATTGAAAGGAGAGTTTGTGGGTATCGCTTCCAATTCGACGGGATCAGGCAAATCTTCTTCACGTGGTAGTTCTGTGATGACGTTTATTTTGCTCGTTCTTAGCCTAGGTTGCCTGTATATCGCCGTCGCTGAACACAGTATTGTGAGAGCCGCAGGTTATCTCACGATGATCGCAATCACGTCAGTGCTATGGTATAGCTACACAAAGAGATCCTTTGCTGGTATAAATCCTTGCAAAAGTTGGATTCTTCTAATCCCCTTCTTGTTAATAATCGCGACGGCTGGCTTATACATGAGATGGTTTATTGCTTCTGGTGTAGCGTTGGCTATCGCATTCACAATCCAACTACTGATTGTATTTAAGACGCCTCGTAGTGATTCGAATTTGAATCAATTCGACGGCCCTGACGGCCCAAGCGCATGACCCGCATCGCCATCATCGCCGCCATTCCCGGCGAACTGAAGCCGCTGGTCCGCGGCTGGCAGCACGAACGCCGCAATGGCGTCCACCTCTGGCGCTTCCGCTCAAGCGAGAATGAATGGATTGTCGCCTGCGCCGGAGCCGGAGTCGATGCGGCCACGCGCGCCTTTGCCGAAGTCGAAAAATCAGGCCCGATAGACGAAGTCATCTCCACAGGCTGGGCAGGAGCCTTGCGCGACGAGTTCCTATTGGGCCAGGCCTACGATGTCTCCACGATCATTGACGCCAGCACCGGAGAGCGCTTTGTCGCCGCTTGTCCCCCGGATGATTGCAGCCTCGTGACGAGCTCGCGTGTCGCCGGCGCGGCAGAAAAAAAGCGTCTGGCCGCCACATACGAAGCCGCCCTTGTCGATATGGAGGCCGCAGGGGTTGCGCGGCTCGCCAAAATGCGCGGCATCCCATTTTATTGCGTCAAAGGAATCAGCGACGGGACCACCGACCAACTCCCTGATTTCAATAGCTTTATTTCACCGGGTGGCCAGTTTGTGCTGGCCCGGTTCATCCTTTTCGCCATTCTCCACCCCGGGTATTGGCCCGCACTCATTCGAATGGGCGAAAATAGTAAGAAGGCTGCCCGCAACATTGCGCAGTCTCTGCAAAATCTTCTCGATGAACGAGGGTCCGCAAGCAAGCGCAATGACAACCCAAACCACCAAAGCTGAATCACGGCCCGATCTGCGGATTCCGCCGGAAATCCCCGCCACCATGCGGGCCGTAGTCTATCGCGGCGTCAACGACTTGCGCCTGGAAACCGTACCGGTCCCGCAAATCGGCCCTGGCGAGTTGCTGGTCAAGATCGCCACCTGTGGCATCTGCGGGACCGATTTGAAGAAAATTCACACCGGCTCGCACTCCGCCCCGCGCATCTTCGGCCATGAAATGGCCGGAACCATCGTCCAACTCGGCGAGGGCGTCTCCAAATCCCGCATCGGCGAGCGAGTGATGGTCCATCATCACGTTCCCTGCGGCCAATGCTACTACTGCCGCAAGCAGACATTTGCGCAGTGCGCGGTTTACAAGAAGGTGGGCGCGACGGCTGGCTTTGAGCCTTCCGGCGGCGGCTTCTCAGAGTACATTCGCGTCATGGATTGGATCGTCGAGTTGGGCGGCGTGGTGCGCATTCCCGACGGCGTGCCCTTTGAGCAGGCGTCCTTCATGGAGCCGGTGAACACCGTCCTGAAGGGCGTAAAGCTGCTCAACCTCGCAGCAGACGAAACTGTGCTGGTCATCGGCCAGGGCCCCATCGGCGTGATGCTGGCCGCGCTCTCGCGCCGCACGGGAGCACGCGTCCTTACTTCGGATTTGTATCCCGAGCGCCACGCCATCGCAGCGAAATTTGGGCTGCACGAGCCTATCCAGGCCGGATCGGAAAACGTCGTCGAGCGCGCGCTGGCCGCCACCGAAGGTCGCGGCGCGGATGCGGTGATTCTGGCCGTCGGCGTCAATGCGCTCATCAAAACCGCCATGGCCGCAGTTCGCCCCGGCGGCAAGGTCATGCTCTTTGCCCAGACCCAGCATGGCGAAGCTGTCTTCGACCCTGGCGCGGTTTGCATGGACGAGAAAAGCCTTATCGGTTCTTACTCCGCATCTGCCGCCATTCTTGACGAGGTCGCCGGCTTGGTTCTCGGCGGATATCGCAACGGATTCGATTTGACTCAATTGATCTCGCACCGCTTTCCGCTGGAAGATGCGGTTCATGCCATCGAGGTCGCTTCACACCCCCAGGCCGACTCCATGAAGATTATGATTGAACCTGTGCCTGGCGCAGGAGCCAAATAGGAGTTCGATGGCGAACACAGTAAAGGACGTGATCCTTCGGGGCCGTAAGACCGTCGAAACTGTTGTCGAAGAAGGCCGCAAGACCGTCGAGAACGTTGTCGAGGGGGGCTTGAATACCGTCGAGACAGTCGTCGGGGTAGGCCTTAATACTGTCGAAACGGTGGTTGTCGAGGGCCGGAAGAAGGTCGAATCCGCCGTTCACCAAGGCCGCGTGACCGTCGAGAACGTGCTTATCCGCGACCGCGCGACGATGAAGGCCGCGGTACTGCACGGACGCGAAGACGTTCGCATCGAGGCCGTGCCGGTTCCCGAGGCCGGGCCCTGTGAGCTGATTGTCAGCGTCGGCGCGGCGCTCACCTGCGGCACTGACCTGAAAGTCTTTCGCCGTGGCTACCATGCGCGCATGATCGTGCCTCCGGCCCTCTTTGGCCACGAGCTGGCAGGAACCATTGTCGAGGCCGGCGAGGGAGTTACGGGCTTTGCTCCCGGCGACCGCGTGGTGGCGCTCAACTCCGCTCCCTGCGGCCATTGCTATTTCTGCGCTCGTGGCCAGGAAAACCTCTGCGACGATCTGCTCTTCAACAACGGCGCCTACGCTGAGTTCATTCGCATTCCGGCGCGCATCGTGGCCAAGAATACCCTTCACATCCCCGACGATGTGCCGTTGGAGCACGCGGCGCTCACTGAGCCGCTGGCCTGCGCGGTGCATGGCTTTGAAGACTCGCATCCGCAACCCGGCGACACGGTGGCCGTTATCGGCGGCGGGCCGCTGGGATTGATGATTCTGCACGTGGCCGCGCTGGCCGGTTACAACGTGATCGCCATCGTCAAGCACGAAGGGCAGGTCGAGGCCGCGCGCCAGTTGGGTGCGGCCCATGTGGTGCAGGCCAACAACATTCGCAAGGCCATCCAGGAAACCCGCGCGCTGACTGAAAAGGATCGCGGCGTGGACATCGCCATCGAGGCCGTCGGCGTGCCCGAATCGTGGGAAGAAGCCGTTGAAATGGTCCGCAAGGGCGGGACCGTGAATTTCTTTGGAGGGTGCGCCATGGGTACTCACGTCACGCTCGACACCAATCGCATCCACTATTCCGACATCACCATGCGCGCTACCTTTCATCACACTCCAGCCATGTGCCGCAAGGCGCTCGATCTGATCGCGAGCGGGCGCTTTCAGGCAGCAGCTTTTATCACCGGCCACGCTCACCTTTACGAACTCAACCGCGTCTTTGAGAAACTGATGAAGCGCGGCAGCGAAATCAAAACCGCCATTGTGCCCTGAGGCGAACCCATGACAACAGAGACGGTTGAACCGAAGAACGAAACGCCCGGCGAGAAAGCGCTGTCCCAGGACGAATTGCTTGCGCGCGGCTGGGCAGCTCTGCCCGCTGACTATCGCATTCCTGACGTCGCGCCCACGCTCGAAGAGGCTCAGGCCTGGTGCAAAGCGCTGGCCGAGTCGCACTACGAGAACTTCCACGTCGCGTCTTGGTTCTTGCCAAAAGATCTGCGCCCGCATTTTCATTCCATCTATGCTTATTGCCGCGTCTCCGACGATCTGGGCGACGAGGTTGGCGATCCCGCGCAGGCCCTTGCGCTGCTTGATTTCTGGGGCCGCGAGTTGGATGCGTGCTACGAAGGCCGCGCGCGTCATCCCGTCTTTGTCGCGTTGGC
>Ga0326727_10028866_pt1 | contig 10045 bp, 5 predicted proteins | sample MB2enrmetagenome_FD_207643 | JGI IMG/M metagenome (GOLD analysis project Ga0326727, IMG submission 207643) | Lab enriched peat soil microbial communities from McLean, Ithaca, NY, United States - MB29MY | ecosystem: Environmental > Terrestrial > Soil > Wetlands > Peat | place: USA: New York...
TCGACATCGTTCTCGCTTTTGATCTTCTTCCCCCGGGGATACATCATGGCAAGGAGCGGCATCCCCCACTCCATGCAGTCGACCGCGACCTTGCCGAGGTCGGCGAGCATCCGGGCCTCCGACTCCGCGCCGATGTTCACGTGCATCGAGACCGCGTCCGCCCCCATCTTCAGGGCGTTTTGTACCGTGTTCACCAGCACCTTCTCGTTCGGGTCGGGCCCCAGCGACGTGCTCGCGGACAGATGGAGGATGAGCCCGATGTCCCTCCCGCCCTGCCGGTGGCCGTACAGCGCGAGCCCCACATGGCCGATCACCGCGTTTGCCCCGCCATCGGCGACGAGGTTCACGGTCTGGCCCATATCGATGAGGCCCGGCATAGGACCGTTGGTGACCCCGTGGTCCATCGGCACAATCACGGTCTTCTTCGTATTGCGGTTCATGATCCGTTCCAGACGAATTTCCTTTCCTCTCATAACAACAACCTCCCCCCTGCATTCGCGGTATTTTTTTGAAGGCGAACCAGGAGGGTTAGAAATACCAGAAATAATAGCTAAAAAAGCCAAAGGCGCGATACGCGGACGTAGCGTTATCGGATGGCATCCCAGAAATGTGTTCATTCATGCAACGGACGGGTGCTGCGCTTTCAGAGGTAAAGGCATTCACGAGCGAAAAAACACTCATGAGCGCTGGCGCACTCTTCCTGCATGCCGAGTACGTTTGCAGCGATTGTATATAAGCATGTGTGCTAATGTGTAGCACGGCAGGTGTGAGAGGGAGAAAAAAGGTGTGGGGGATTTGTGATTTCACACAAAATCCAATTTTTTAAGTATCTTTAGTATCTTTCTTAGGATGCCTTTCGAAATTGTCGCACTCCTGCACTCACCGATTACTGCTTGAAACAACGAATAAGTCCCGGTAAGAAGAATCCCTCTTACAAATGAAATCCAGGAATACGCTGCCCCCCGGTATCCTCATCCGAAAATTCCGCCCTGAGGATCTCGAGGTCGTGAAGCAGCTGATCAATACCACGATTGCGATCTCGTATCGTGAAGCGTATCCGCTGGAAGCGATTGATTACTTTCTCTTATATCACAGCGTAGATAACATTCTTGAAGATGCGGACCGCGGCTGCACTTTTGTCCTTGAAACCGATCGTATCGTTGGGACGGGAACATTACTCGGGCCGGAGATCAAACGGGTGTTTGTTGATCCTTCCCTTCACCGGCAGGGACTGGGGGCACTCCTGATAGAGGCCTTGGAACATGAGGCGCTCAACAAAGGGATCAGGAAGATCAGTCTCTGTGCGTCACTGCCCTCAAAGCAGTTCTATGATACTCTGGGATATGTGACAGATTGCAGGACATTCATTCCTGTCCAGAAGGGAAAACGGCTGGACTATTTTTTGATGATCAAAAATCTTGGATAATTGACAGCGTTGGTATCAAAACCCGGTTCTGTTGCGTTGTCCAAGTTACGTTGTCCACATCTTCCGGCTCTTCTCAACGTATCGGTTCCGGGGGTCAGACATCTTTTCCTCCCGTAATTTCACGCCGATGATCGTCGGAAAAAGTGAGATCGGAAAGGGCCAAAACAGGCCTTCTTTCCGTTTCCGTGATCAAATGTACGATCCGGCCTGAGATCGGCCGTCCAAAAGCGCCTAAAGAGACACATTTTTGACTCTTATAATGGCCCGGATTCCCTTACCGTGGCTGGAATGGGCAGATCCCAAAAATAGGGGCACGGTTTTTCGCGAATAAGACACATATTTTCACTCAGGGAGGGTAATCGGAGCCCGAATTGGGCGTATTTTGGTGGGAAGCATTTAGGGACACCGGGCGCAGGCCCCCCGTCGAGCTGGTCAGGATAACCGGTACGCACCCTTCGGCACCGTCATCTCGAACCGGGCCCCTTTCCCGTGGGTGCCCGTCTCGTGGATGGTGATGCCGGTGATCGCGAGGATCTCCCGGGCCAGAAAGAGCCCGTACCCGGTATTCTTGCCGTACCCTTTGTCGAAGATCTTCTGCTTCTCATCGAGCGGGATCCCGGTACCGTTATCGGCAACCGTGATGACGAGCTCGTCACCGGCATGTTCGCAGGAAATTGTCACGGTCGTCACCTGCTGCCCGTGCTTCATCGCATTGTCAAACAGGTTGAAGAACACCCTGCCGATCATCGGGTCGGCAAAGATTGTGCAGGAGTCGCAGCTGCAGACAACGGAGATTCCTCCGGGCCTGACACCATGCGCAACCTCGCAGACCCGGAACCACCGCGGGGCTTCCATGCCCAAGTCTTCGTAGGTCCGGGTAAAATCGACCTGGCGCTGGATTGTGGTGACGGCCACGGTGATCTTGGTGAGAAAATCGGTGACGGCCGGATCGGGTTTGCTCAGCGTGGCCAGCTTCGTATATCCCTGTATCACCATAAGCTGGTTGTTGATGTCGTGGCGGGTGATGCCAAACAGGAGGTTGAGTTTCCTGTTCGCCTCGCGCAACGCCTCCTCTGCCTTCCTCCGTTCAGTAATATCCGAGAGGAGCACAAGATCCGCAGGTCTCCCGTTCCACGTGATCAGGCTGGCACTGATCTCCATCCAGTGCACGGAGCCCTCCCGGGAAATGATCCGGAAGACATACGGGGCCGCTAACGGTTCCCCGCTCAGGCGCCGCCGGTATTGTTCCCCCACCATTGCCCGGTCGTCCGGGTGCACGAAATCCAGAAACGGCATTTGGGTAAATTCATCCTGTGCATAGTCCGTGATCGCTTCGAGCTTGGGATTTGCAAAACAGATCCGGCCATCCTGGACGACAACGATCGCCTCGTTTGCATGTTCGATCAGGGTCCGGTACCGCTCTTCGCTCTCCCGCAGCGCCTGCTCTGCCATTTTGCGGTCCGTGATGTCATGCAGCTGGACGATGGACTGCGGTTTTCCCTGCCAGGTAATCGTGGTGGTTGCCGACTCCGCAGTGAACTGCGTCCCGTCTTTTCTGATGCCGGTGACATCGAGCGTGCCTTTGGCCCCCTCCCGTCTCCAGCGGGAGATCGCATCACGGGATTCCGCAGTCAGCATGAAGTCATAACCGATCTTCCCGATGATCTCATCGGGCCGGTACCCGAACATGGCAGCAAACTGCGGGTTGCAGTCCACGATCATACGACCGTCCAGGATCATGATCCCTTCAAGAGCAGCGCCGGCCAGTGTCCGCCACCGGTCTTCGCTCTCCCTCAGTGCCTTCTCCGACCTTTTTATGTCGGTGATATCGATAAAGGACTCCACGAGGACATTTTTATTCCCGATCCGGGTTGAGACCACGGTCTTGATGATAGGCAGATGTACCCCATCCTTCGTGATGAGGACCCGCTCCGAAGTGTTGACAGCCTCGCCGAGATCGGTCACCGGGCACGCTCCCTCTTCGGCGGGGCATATAAAGTTATGGCAGATGGCCCCGGTCACCTCCCCTTCGGATGCCTTGATCATGGCCAGTGCCTGCGGGTTTGCCTGGAGTATGGTGTGCGATGCTGCATCCACGAGAATGATGCCGACCTGTGCGGCAGCCAGGATGGTACGGAGCCGCTCTTCGCTCTCCCGCAGCGCTGCTTCCGCGGCCTTCGCTTCCGTAATATCGCGTCCCACCGACTGGTACTCGGTAACCATTCCGGCAGGATTGAAGATCGCACGGTCGCTCCATCGTTGCCAGCGGATCATGCCATCCATCATGATGATCCGGTGTTCAATGGTATTGACCGGGCGGTCAGGGGTTAATGCTGCAAAGAACTGTTTCACGCGCTTCCGGTCTTCGGCATGGATCTCCGGCCGGAACCGGTGCCCGAGGATCGCTTCACGTTGCATCCCGAAATACCGGCAGTAGGCTTCATTGACAAAGACATGCGTCCCGTCCGGCAGGAACCGGCAGATGAACTCCGTCTGGTCTTCAACAATATTCCGGTACCGTTCCTCGCTCTCCTTCAGCGAGGTCTCCAGCTCTTTTCTCTTGGTGACATCCCGTACAACCCCGATAACACCGATGATCGCACCATGGGAGTTGTAGTTGGGGGAGTATATGCCCTTGACCCAGCCTTTTTTGCCTGTCGACTGAATGAAAAATTCGAAATCAGGCGACTCCACCGGTGAACCTTCCAGTGCCTGCCTCATCAGGGCCTCGACCCCCTTCTCCCGAACGAAGGGAAATACCTCGACTGCCTTTTGCCCCCTGACCTCGGCTGCCTGCATGCCGGTCATCTCTTCCATGAACCGGTTCCAGAGCGTGATCCGCAGGTCCCGGTCATAGACAATAATCCCCTCGTGCGCCCCGGTGATCACCCTTTGCAGGAACTCTTCGGACTCCCGGATCTTCTCTTCGCTCACGTGCAGTGCATCCTCTCCCCGCTTGCGTTCCGTAATATCCCGGATCGCCTCGATAGCACCAACGCGGTCACCGTGCCGGTTGTAGAGGGGACTTGCCTTGGTCAGGACCCAGATCTGCTGACCCTTAGGGTGGGGGAGGTCAGTCTCAGCCGAGAGCGTATCCCCCTCCCGCGTGATACTGGAGTAGTACTCGGCGACCTTTTCCTCAGGCGCCGAGATCAAGTCGATCAGGAGCGGGCGTCGTACCCCGTAGAACGGCAGGGCATACTCGTAGTCCCCTTTTCCCAGCATCATCGCCACCGGAATGCCGGTCATCTCTTCAATCGCCTTGTTCCAGGAGATCACCTTCCCGCGCATATCGATGGCAAAGGTCGCGTCCGGGAGGAAGTTGATGATGGCGGATAAACGTTTCTCGGAATCCGAGAGGGCGATCTCGGTCGCACGCCGGGCAATCGCCCGGCGGATCTTGTGCGTCAGTTCAGCAAACTGCGACCGGGGCTCACCGCCTTTCTGGAGATAGAAATCGGCCCCTTCGTTCAATGCCTGGATGACAATCTCTTCCCGCCCCCGGCCGGTGAAGAGAATGAACGGCACGGTATTTCCCGAACCTCGGACCTCTTTTAAAAATTCGATACCATCCATGCCGGGCATCTGGTAATCGGAGACAATGGCATCGTACGTTTTTGCCGTTAAAAGGGAGAGTGCCGCTGGCGCAGAGGTCGCAGTGTCAACAACAAACTCTCCCTCCTGCTCAAGGAAGATCTTGCTAATCCCGAGGAGTGCAGGTTCATCGTCCACAAAGAGGATGGAATACATGATCCGGTGTCCGTGTATCGCTGTGGAAGAGTTCGCCCTGTATGCTTATTATACGTTTTTTACCGTGACGGTAATACTTGAGTTCATCCGCTGTTTTTCACCGCTTCCGGAGTACTATCGAACCTCCCGGGATGTGTTTCGGGGCGACTGCGATTCCTCTGGTCATGGTACCCGGTAAACCCGGGAGCCAATGCACAGCAAAAAAACGTATTCACCGGCTTACCGGAGGATATGCGTAATTTATTTCGTCCCCCGGTCCGAAAAAATGTCCCAAGCTAATATAGGATGGCAATCGCAAACGTACTCTTAAGAAAGTTTCCTGGCCTCGTCAGGAAATTTCAGAAAAACGAAAATTCCCGGTAAGGCATGAGGACGATGAAGACCTGCCCATCCATTCCATCGCTGATGATGCTCGCCTTTGGGATTGTGGCAGCCGTCATGATCATCGCCCCGGGAGCAGGAGCGGCAGGTACCGGCATCCTGCGCATCGTACAGGGACAGACTGTGTACGTTGGTGAAATCATTGATATTTCCGGGGTATTGCCCCCGTACTCCCAGCTGGCATACTGGGATGGCATGAATATGTACGATTCAGCTCCGACGTACGTCATCAATCTCCCGGTCGCCAATGAGGGATGGTATAACTTTTATGTGGATCCGGCAATCTTTTCTCACCGGCCGGGGGCGTGGTATAAGTATGACAGTACAATCGGGTATGAGCCGAAGGGAAACAACCTCGCGTTCGTGGTTGCAACGCTGAACACCCCCGCGGTCACGAGTACCATCCCGGCCACCACCATTCCCACGGCAGCTACTCCCCCCCCAACCCTGTCCACACCCGCGACCCCGGTTCCCACCCGGACTCTGGTGAGTACACCCACCCCCGGAATCGTTGAAAAGGGGGATAACGCGGTCCTCATCAGTCTGATAATCGTCGGACTGGTGTTTGGTTTTTTCACCCTGATTGAGTCAGACTTCTGGAGCCGGAAATAAGCACGAGGGAGTACATATGCCCCCCAAGGTGACCCATGCCTTTGGGAGATGTTTTCACCACCCTGTTTCGGGTGATGAAAGAATTCCGGTGGCTATGAATAGTTGAGTCAGGATCAGGCGTACGTTTTTTGATGAGCGCATGGCATCCTGTCCGGGGTTATCCTGACGTCTTCCCGGGGGAGGTAAACCGCCATGCGCTTTTCGGCACCGTGATCTCAAACCGTGCGCCGTTGCCCGGTTCACCGGTCTCTCGTATCTTCATACCGGTGATAGCGAGAATCTCCTTCGTCAGAAAGAGGCCGAGCCCGGTATTTTCTCCATACCCGTGTGCGAAGATGATCTCTTTCTCATGATGAGGAATTCCGGCGCCATCGTCTTCGCAGATGAGAACAAGTCTGTTCTCTGCCTCATGTGCACAGAACCGGATGCTTTTGTGATTCTTCCCGCCATGGCGGATGGCGTTTTCGACCAGATTGTAAAACACTTTCTTGAGCAGGGGATCCGCAAAGATCTCAACATTCGCAAGATTTTCAATCAGGAGGTCAATACCGGTCAGGTTAAAATTGTTCGTCCCCATTTTAATTGAGCGTTCAACATTCTGCCAGAGGGGAGCATGAATACCGATCTCCTGATATTCCCTGGTCAACATCATCTCCCGCGTAATCTTTGCGATGATCTGCTCCTCGTTGATGAGAATATCCTGGAACATTGTGTTCTTACTGAAGGTCCTGGTAAGAATAACGAATCCTTTCAGTGCCATCAACAGGTTGAGGATATCATGCCGTGTTATCGATGAAAGAAGATTGAATTTCTGATTTGTACGCTGGAGGGCATCTTCTGTCAGTGTCCGTACTGTTATATCTGAACTGACCCCACGATACCCCATAAAATTGTTCTGGTTATCAAAGACCGGAACCCCCGAGGTTTCGAAGATCAGGGTTCTCCCGTCTTTGTGGACCGATGAATAGATAAAATTCCGGAACGGTTCCTTCCGTTCAAATGTCGCAAGAGCGGTCGCTCCGAGTCCCTCACCACAATCTGGTGTGGAAAAATCATAATAATGGATCTTTCCCACCAGTTCTTCAGGCGTATACCCAATGAGATTTTCAACAGCAGTGCTGCAGTAAGTAAACAGCCCTTCTGCATCCACTTCCCAGATCCAATCACCGACATTTTCTGCAACCTGTTTAAACCGTTTTTCGCTCTCTTTGAGTGCCTGTTCAGCCTGTCTTCGTTCGGTTTCATCCTGGATAATTCCAATAATTCCGATAATGTTGCCGTCTGCATCGTAATGGGGGGTGTAGATCCCCTTCAGCCACCTCTCTTTCCCAAGATAATGAACCGGGGGGTGTGGAGGGGATATTACCGTTTCACCGGATAACGCCCTCTTCATCGACAGTTCAACTCCAAGATCTTTCAGGTAGGGAAATACATCAGTTGCTTTTTTACCCAGAAGATCTTTCTCCGGTATCCCGCACAGGTCTTCCATGAACCGGTTCCAGAGAACAAATCGCAGTTCGTGATCATAGACCACAATCCCTTCATCTGCCCCCTTGATCACCTGACGGATGAAATTCTCAGATTCGTGAACCCTCTCCTCCGCATGTTTGCGTTCAGTGATGTCCGTGATGGCGGAGACAGAGCCGAGATACTTCCCGTGATCATCCCGGTGGGGTGATGCGGAGATCCTTACAACAATCGTCTGCCCGTCTTTCTTTTTGATAAGGGCTTCATACTGGTCCGTGAATCCGGCCTCGCGGCGCTTTGCTTGGGCAAGAAGGGCCGGGATGTATGACGGGTGGATGAAATCAGTTACCAGCCGTCCGATCATCTCCTCAATCGTATACCCGAGCATCTGTGCCAGCCGGGGGTTGAGGAATGAGATGGTCAGGTCCGGGCTGACATACACTACCCCTTCGTTTATGGATGTGATGAGGTCGTGGTACCTCTTCTCGCTCTCCCTCAGTGCTTCTTCCGCTGTCCGCCAGTTGGTTATCTCGCTGAATATTCCGACAACCCCTTTTTTCCCATCCTTCCCGGTGTACGAGCGTGAAACACTCCGGACAAGGTGAATATTCCCATCCTTATCAACGACCTGATAATCGGAAAGATGCGAGGCCCCTGCGAGTACTTCCTTATATTTGATACTAATACGGGCTCTCTCTGCGGGAACAACAACGGACGTGATCGGTTTGCCGATGATCGCCTCCGGGGGCACACCGAAGATCTCTTCGCACTGGGGGCTTACATACGTAAAACGGCCCTCATCATCGAACAGGTAAACGACATGGCTGATCGACTCGATGAGATCCCGGAAAATGTGGTCTTCGTTCTTGTTGAGCAGTGCTGGTTCGTTCGGTTGCATCGTGCGCCAATCCGGTTCTGACGGTAGTAGAGATCGTCAGCTCTGAAAACCGACGTTCTCATGTTGCTGAATGAAGCTGGCTCTAGAATTTATTAAATTTTTTTAATAGAGTTCCTGAAGCATGCCGGGGGCTGGGGATAATCGCTGCAGAGTATCCCGCCAAGATAATTCCGGTTTTATCTGAATTTTCCGGGAGCATTCCGTCAAGTTATTAAAATCAGGATTTCATAAATTTACGTACAAAACGCAAGTGTTTCACTATCCCGACAGAACATTTGGTTTGTCACAATAAAAGATATTATACGGTGAAAAATATAAAATAAATGAGAGCACGTAAACTGGGTAAAACAGGAGGTGTGATACCATGAGAACTGAAAATATAACCTATTTCACCGATAAAGAAGAGGAATTTGCCAATATACTCATCAAGATCGGGACCAAGCCGAACGTGGCAAAGGTACTGGTATTCATGGTAAACACGCCTCAATCGACCTCGCGGGAGATCGAGCGTGGGACGGATCTCCGACAGCCGGAAGTGAGCATCGCGATGCGGTACCTGAAAGAACAGGGGTGGATTACGAGCCGTGACAATAAGACTGAGGGTAAGGGCCGCCCGCTCAAGATCTACGGGCTGGCAAAGCCCATTACGTCAATCATGGAAAGCATGGAACTGGAAAAGATGAAAGAGGCGACCAGCCAGATTGCCATGATACAGAAATTAAAGGATTACATCCCGTGACCTCCGGGTCCGGCACTTTTTTTCTTCTCCACTCCTCCAAGGTGGTCCCCTGAGAGATTCCGGAAAGAGACCAGAACCGTGATGGCTGGACCGTATCCTCTCCCGTTCGATATTCATTACGGGAGGAACGCCCGGCAGTCCGTTGAAAAATAAGTTTTTTCATGCGCCGAAACCTTCAATATTCATCAAATATAATTACGACATCCATGGACACTGACGACGATTTGGTCCTGAATCTGGTCGATCAGCGTACATTAAATTTCCTGAGAAAAGGGTATGATTTCATCAAACAGGGAAAATACAGCGAAGCAAAAATGTGCTTTGAAAACGCGACGAATTCGAACAGAAAGAATGTCGACGCCTGGTTGAATTTCGGTATTACGACGGTTCTTCTCGACAACGATCTTCCTGACAAAGATGATGCGATTCAGTTATTTGAAAAATCGTTTACCTGTGGTGTCGGGAAACGGGAATATACCAACAACCGGTTCGCAGTTCTGTGCGATAACCATTACCGGTATAATCCCCGGTTACCCGACATAAAACGCGATTTCGAGATCGCCAAATCCAAGATTGACGAAAGGACCGTCAGCCATACCCTGCTACGATCCATACGGCAGTTGAAAAAAGCGCTTACCGAATCGACGCTCCTGCCCGGGAGTCCTGCCCGTCAAACTCACTATGACCCGTTTTTCCCGCAGGAACTTTTGGAGGACTACCCGGAACATACCTTTCACAGCGAGGGGGGGAATTCCCGGGTGTACAGGTGTAT
>Ga0326727_10028868_pt1 | contig 10044 bp, 7 predicted proteins | sample MB2enrmetagenome_FD_207643 | JGI IMG/M metagenome (GOLD analysis project Ga0326727, IMG submission 207643) | Lab enriched peat soil microbial communities from McLean, Ithaca, NY, United States - MB29MY | ecosystem: Environmental > Terrestrial > Soil > Wetlands > Peat | place: USA: New York...
ATGAAGAGCGTCTATTGCCTATTTACAGGAGAGATGAACTGTGAAAAGGTAAGAGCATGATTAACGCCGACCTGATTTTCTTTGATGCGGGCGGCGGCCACCGCGCCGCCGCCGAGGCTCTCCGCCTCGTGATGGAAGAACAGGGCGGGTGGAACATCCGGCTGGTGAACTTGCAGGAACGGCTCGATCCCATCGACTGGGTGCGCAAGCTGACCGGCCTGCGCATGCAGGACTTCTACAACCTGATGCTGAAGAAGGGCTGGACGCTCGGCTCCCCGCAGGCCGTGCGCGTACTACAGTCTTTCATCCGCCTCCTCCACCCCCGGCAGGTGCGGTTGCTTGAGGAGTTCTGGCGTTCCAGCCCGGCGGACCTGGTGGTTTCCGTGGTCCCCCATTTCAACCGCGCCCTCGCCCAGAGCCTGCGCCAGGTGCGGCCTCCCACCCGCTTTGTCACCATCCTCACCGACATCGCGGATTATCCTCCGCACTTCTGGATCGAGCCGCAGGAGCAGTTTTTCATCTGCGGATCGGAACGCGCCGTCTTGCAGGCTCGCGCTCTGGGCATCCGCGACGAGCGGATTTTTCAAACCTCGGGCATGATCCTGCACCCGCGCTTTTATCGGCCCATCCTCTGCGACCGGCGCGAGGAGCGGAAACACCGCGGACTTGATCCCGACCTCCCCACGGGGCTGGTGCTGTTCGGCGGGCAGGGTTCCAACGCAATGCTCGAAATCGCCGAGCGCTTGGATGCCGAAGGCCCCCACAATCTTCAGCTCATCTTCATCTGTGGACGCAACCAGAAGCTGGCGGACGCCCTGCGCTGGCGCCGCAGCCGCCTGCGGAGCTTCGTGGAAGGCTTTACCACCCAAGTCCCCTTCTACATGCTCCTCTCCGATTTCCTTATCGGCAAGCCTGGGCCCGGAAGCGTGAGCGAAGCGGTCGCCATGCGCCTGCCCGTCATCGTGGAGCGCAACGCCTGGACGCTGCCCCAGGAACGCTATAACGCCGAGTGGGTTCTGGAAAAGCAACTGGGGTTGGTGGTGCGCGGACCGCACCAAATCCCTGCGGCGGTTAAGGTTCTGCTGGAGCGGGGGAATCTGGCGCGCTTTCGCGCCCAGGCCGCCACCATCCGGAACCGTGCCGTCTACGAAATTCCCGGCATCCTGGGCCGCATCGTGGAGGGATCCCCGGACCGCCCCGCGCTCGAGCCGGAAAAACTACTCAGCGAACAACGCGCGTAGGCACTGAGCCGCGGAAACCGTTGACTTTACTTATTGCATCACCAGTAGCATAAGGCAAGGCATCGCTGGTATGCTATGCGGCAGTATGCTCACCCGACTCTATGTAACCAATTACCGCTGCCTCGTGAACTTCGAGTTCAAGCCGAATGCCAAACAGTTGATTATCGGCCGGAATGGGACCGGGAAGTCCACGGTGTTCGATGTTCTTGCGCTGCTAAGTGACCTCGCGGTGCGTGGGAAGCCCTGCGAGGATCACCTTGGAGGCAAGACGCGCACTCGTTGGCAGAGCGTCGCGGAGCAACGGTTCGAACTTGATGTGAACGGCAACGGGGGTGAGTACCGCTATACACTGGTCGTGGACGACTACGGTCTTCCGCCCCGCCCACGGGTAAAGCAAGAGACCCTCAACTTCAACGGCAAGCCATTGTTCCGGTTTCTGAACGGCAAGGCTGGTTTGTTCAATGATGAACAGATGCCGAACCCAAGCTTGGAAATCCCGTATGACGGGCAACGTTCAGCGCTCGGGTTTGCAGAGGCTGGACTGCGAGACAACACAAAGTCCATGAGGTTCATTCGATGGCTGGGCCATCTGATCCAGGTTCAAATCAACCCCTGGGCAATGTCGGCTCGCTCAGAACAGGAGTCCAACAAGCTCGCAAAGGACATGAGCAACTTCGCCGACTGGTACCGCCATCTTCGCTTGGAAAGCGGCAATGCAATATTCGAGGCTATGGCGGACTTGCGCGAGGCTGTTCCCGGCTTAGAGGAGCTCGACGCGAAAGAGGCAGGGCAAGGCTGGCGAGTACTTCAAACCACAATGCGCAGCCCGAACGGAGAAAGCATCGATCTGTCCTTTACCGACCTCTCGGAAGGGCAACGTTCGCTGATCGCGCTATATGTACTGCTACATTGCGCCATCGCCGAGGATAGCACCCTCCTTATCGACGAGCCCGACAATTTCATCGCGCTACCCGAGATTCAGCCATGGTTACTCAAGCTGCTTGACCGCGTGGACGAAAAGAACGCGCAGGTCATTCTCGTATCACACCACCCGGAGCTGCTCGACCAGTTGGCAGACCAAGGTGGCGTGCTGCTCGACAGGCCCGGTGACGGCGAGACGAGGGTGCGGGCATTTGAACCGCCAGCGGATAGCGGTTTGAAGGCATCCGAGATCATCGCTCGGGGGTGGGAGAGTGCCTGAGCGGATCGCAAACAAGATCATCCTCGCTGAAGATCGTGAACAGCAGAATTTAGTCTACCGTTACTTGGAACAATGCGGGCACGGGGTCGGCGTCCGGTTTGAGCCGCTCCCCGCCAAGGGACCGGGCGGCAGCGGCGAGAAGTATGTCCGCGACCAGTACCCGCGGCAGGTCCAGGCGTGCCGCTCTTCGCTCGGCAGACGAGCGTCAGCGCTCCTGATAGCCATTATTGATGCCGACATAGAAACAACGCAGCACCGTGCCACACAACTTTCGGATGCACTCAAAGCGGCGGATATGCCAGGGCGCGATGACCGTAAACCCATTATTGTGCTGATTCCCAAACGGCACGTTGAAACATGGATTCGGGCGTTGCTGGGAGGTCAGGTGGACGAAGTGCAGGACTACAAGAATCCAAAGCCCACCGCCCACCATATCGCCGAAGCCGCCAAGACGCTGCACCGATGGACGCGGCCTAACACCGCCGCAGGCCCTACATCTCCCCCATCCCTCACAGAGTCCATCCTCGAGTGGCAGAAGATCCCATCATAAACTGACCTCCTGACGCCCGCTCGGGCCGGAAAAACTACTCAGGGAACAGCGCGCGTAGGCTTTCGGTGAAGGGCGCGCGCGCCACGCCGCGCTCGGTGATGATGGCGGTAATGTAGCGCTGCGGGGTGACGTCGAAGGCCGGATGCCGCGCTTCGACGCCGGCGGGGGCGATGGCGACTCCCGCCAGGCGAGTGACTTCCGCCGAGGAGCGCTCCTCGATGGGAATCTGTTCGCCCGAAGCGAGGCTCAGGTCGATGGTGGAAAGCGGCGCCGCCACGTAAAAGGGAATGCCGTTCTCGTGCGCCAGCACGGCGACGGAGTAAGTTCCAATCTTGTTCGCCGTGTCGCCGTTCGAGGCAATGCGGTCCGCCCCCACAATCACCGCGCCAATTTCTCCCTGCTTCATGAAGTGCCCCGCCATGCTGTCGGTAATGATAGTGACCGGAATCTGGTCCTTGGCCAATTCCCAGGCCGTCAGGCGAGCGCCTTGCAGGAAAGGCCGCGTCTCATCGGCAAAAACCCGCAGCTTCTTCCCGGCCCCCACCGCGGCGCGAATCACGCCGAGGGCCGTGCCGTAGCCGCCCGTCGCCAACGCCCCGGCGTTGCAGTGCGTGAGGACGGTTCCCGCATCCGGCATCAGGTCCGCGCCGTGGCGGCCCATGGCTTCGTTGATGGCGATGTCCTCCGCCAGGATGCGCTTGGCCTCTTCCTCCAGGCCCACACGCACCATGGTGAGCACCTGGGCATCCGTATGGTGGCAGGATAAGGAATTGTTAAAGACGGCGCGCATGCGGTTGATGGCCCAGAACAGATTGACGGCAGTGGGCCGGGTCTTGGCAAGGGTCTCGGCGATGATTTCGAATTCCGCCCGCAACTCGGCGGGGTTCTTCGCCCCCGAATTTTTGACGCCCACGGCGATGCCCATCGCCGCCGCCACGCCAATCGCCGGCGCGCCGCGAATCACCATGGAGCGAATCGCTTCCGCCACCTCGCGATAGTCCGTGTAGGTACGATAGATCTCCTCCCCCGGCAAGCGCGTCTGGTCGATCATGCGCACGCCTTGCTCGGTCCAGTCGATGGTTTTGAACATATCGCCTTTCGCACTGCGGGAGATTTGGCGCGAGTGATAAAGCAGCGGTTCTATCACCGGCCGGGGGTTGCCCCTATGGCTTCGCGTGATCCAGTGCAGCGCCGCACGAGGACGCCTCTACAACAACCCGGCGTTGCGGAGAGCAAAGACCGCTGCCATGATGATGAACAGAGAGCCGACCAGAATCAAAATGAGAGCCTGCTTGCGCAAGCCCTTCTCGACTTTCTGCTCGCTCTTCGAGCTGATGAGGAAGGTCCTCTCGTTCTCGCCCCTCGTGATGAGGTTGCGGTCGAGGTCGTCTTTGGGGTTGGGATTCTCAACGCAAGTTCCCATCACGGTGCAGTCGCGGTCAGCCAGCAGGCAATCCTCCGTGAAGCGATAATGGTGCGCGCCGAAGTCGAGGCTCAATCCGCCGCCGCTGGAGATTCCCGGGACTGCCAGCGTGTGGCCAACGCTCGGGGTCTTCGCCGCCGCGCTGGCGCCGGGTACATTCGTCGCTGCCAGTGCCGCGCTGGCGCGGTCGAATGCGCCGGCGAGATACGTTTGCAGATCCTGTTCCGAGGGCCCCGCCACGCCGAGCGATGGCTCCACGAACCGCTTGCTGCCCAGCTTCGGCCCGGTCTCGTAGCAAAAGGTTTGGAGGACGTTGAATTCCGCATACGGCGCGTTGACCAGTACCTTGGCCGTACCATCGTCCAGGTAGAATGGCCGGCGATCCATTTCGTTGGAGACCGGAGTCCACCCACCATGCTTGCCCTGTGTGAACTTCTCCACCCTCACCCAGTAATAGAAACACGGGGCGCCGGTCAGCGGGCCGGTCAGCCGGTCGTCACCCGTCGCCTTGCCGTGCGCGTGGGTGAGTCCCATGGCGATGCTGCGGACCGGTATGATGGGCGTGTCGGCAAGAAGGCGGTATCTACGGTATGACCAAAAGCCCAGAAAGAAGAGCAAGGCGCCCACTGCGAAGAAAAGGATTATGCCAAGAGTGGAGTTCCCTCCCGACCTCGCGAGCATTGCCAGCATTAGTGACATGATTCAGTTTCCTTCTCTGCATCCCGGAACGCCGCGTCCAGTAAAGACAGAATCTGGCTCAGCCATTCCCGGTGTTCGGGCTTCATCAAAACAGAACGTAAGCAGAGCACCGTGTTTTGATGATCGGACGAATCGGCCCGAGGTAGCGCAGGGCCCGCGGTCCGGCCCTGCGGCTTTTCGAGCGAGGGGAAATACCCCACGGGCAGCCGAAGCAGCGCCAGATGCAGGCCGCGGTTGGCGGCTGCCGTGAAGATGCGCTGTGACCGTTCAGAAGCGAGGCGGGCGGAGGCAGCGCGAGGCGCCCAAACGACGATGTCCAACTCAGGAAGAAACGGCACGAGCCATCGGGAATCGGCGGCGAGGTCTTCCGCTAAGCTGATTGCAGCCTCCCGGCAGGCCTCCAGCCCGGCGGCGAACTCACCCCCGCGGACGAGGGGCAGCAATTTTTGCGTGGCCCACAGCGCCACGGCCGAAGCCCCCGGGCGCGAGCACTCCAAGCTGATTTCACCCAGATGCAATTCCGATGAGGTGAAGTAGGTGTAAGGGGAATCATGTTTGTACAGTGCCCCAACGCTCGGATCGCGAAACAGCACGCACCCGCACCCATAAGGTTGCAGGCCGTGCTTGTGGGGATCAACCACAATCGAGTCGGCTTGGCCGATCTGGTTGTACGCGGAGCGGGTTTCCTCCGACAGATTTCCGGCGAGGGTGAAGTAGCCGCCATAGGCCGCATCGACGTGCAAGCGGAAGCCGTGTTGGGCGCGCAGGCGAAGGATCTCCGCCAAGGGGTCGACGGAGCCCGTCCCAGTTGTTCCGAGGGTGGCCACGACGCAGCCGATGTCTCCCCCCGCCAGCCGCGCTGCCAGAGCCTGAGCGTCCATCCGCCCCCGAGGGTCGCAGGGTAATTCCGCGAACGGCAACCCCAGCACGCTGCTGATGCGGTGGTGCGTATAGTGGGCCTGCGCGGAGGCGGCAATCTTCTTTCCTGGATTAAGCTGTCCCGCCACCCAGAGGGCCTCGAGATTCGCCATGGTGCCGCCGCTCGCGAGATGACCCAGATGGGTCTGCCACCCGAACATGGCGGCGATTTCCGCCACGGCTTCCCTCTCCATTGCCGAACTGGCGCGCCCACCGTCCAGCGCGTGGTTGTTAGGATTGATCCAAGTGGCCAAAGCATAGGCGGCCCGGGCGATGGGATGAGGTGGTTTAAGCATCTGGCCTGCGTAAAAGGGGTGGAAGTACGGATAATTGTCCCGCAGGCGAACGGCGACTTGCTGCATCACCTCGGCCATGCGCTCCTGGCCCGGCACCCGCGCGTCGATGGCGGGAAGTGAGGCAAAGCCCTCCTCTAAGGTCCGGTGGGCCGCTGGCAGAATCTCAAGTGATGCCTTTTCCAACTGCATCGCGACCTCCCGCTTGACTCCGCACAATCGGTGTGACCAAGGCGCGGAGCGGATCGCCCTGGCGTGCACGGCGCTGGTATTGTAATCGAAAACTCGCTTCATGGGCAGGCAAGCGGCAGGCTTGCGCGTCGGCTGTCGCTTTTGCCGTGACGACGCCGAAGGGGAGATAGGTGGCGGGAGGTTGGCTATTTTCGGCTTCAAGTTCCCTGCGACGCGCGCGGCTTCAGGGTCTCGTCAACTCCAAAAAGATTCCCCCTAGGGTAGAATGAGGGGTTTGGGGAACTGCGCCCCGGACCTGACATGCTGGCAAGAAAGACCACTTCAATCCCGCTACCTCTTTTGCCCGTCCTTGCGCTGGCGGTGATTGCTACGACCGCCTGGGCTCTGCCTCAAACCCAGGACTTGAAAGGCGAGGTCGTGAGTGCAAACGGCGCGCCGGTCCAGGATGCCGTCTGCACCTTGACGGGGCAGGGCTTGCCTGCGGAAGGCATTCCCGAGGTTACGGGCGAAAGGGGGGGGGTTGACTTCCCGGGCCTGCCGCCAGGCAGGTATGACCTTGCGTGCGCGGCCGTGGGTCACCTGCCGGTGATGCAGAAGAGTCTCGAAGTTACTCAAGAGGCTGGCTTATTGGTACGGGTTGTTTTGCCGGATGCGCTGAAGCTACATGAAAGCGTCGAGGTTCGCGAAGCGGCGCCCACCATTCCCCAGGAAAGTGGCGCTCCCACTGCCAGGCTGAGTTCTCCGGAGCTCATCGCCTTGCCTCTGGTGGAGCAGGAATTCAAGGCTGCCTTACCCCTGGTGCCAGGGGTCGTGCGCACCACCGACGGGAAGATCAACATCAAGGGTTCCGTCGAGAACCAAGGCATGTTGCTGGTCGATTCCATGGAAATGGTGGACCCGGTTACGGGAAGTTATTCGATCGATATGCCCATCGACGCCGTCGAATCCGTGGAAGTTTACAAGACTCCGTACCGCGCTGATGTCGGTCACTTCTCCGGAGGTCTTACCGGTGTCACCACCAAACCCCCCTCGAATCAATGGCACTTTGAGTTGAACGACTTGATCCCCACTCCACGGATCGAGGCCGGAGAAATTGTGGGCCTCGCTGACGACAGCCATCGCCTCCGGTTCACTGGGCCACTTATAAAGAACCGGTTAACCATGGGCGAATCCTTCGCCTACGTAATGAATCAGATACCTGTTCGGGGGTTGGCTTGGCCACACAATGAAACGAAGAAACAGGGCTTCAACTCCCTCACCGACTTCCAGTACATCTTCTCTCCCCAACACCTCACGACCATCAACGTCCACCTGTTTCCGCTCCGGCGCCAATATGCCGACATCAATTCTCTGGTGCCGCAATCCGCCTCCTCTGACTATGGCCAGCGAGGCTTTTCCGTGGGCGCCGCCGACCGCTATCTTTTCGCCTCGGGTGGCGTTCTCACCTCGCTCGCCCAATACATGCAATTCTCCAGTTACGGGCACGGCCAGGGGCCCGCGGACACGCAGGTTACGCCTGACGGCTGGGGCGGCAACTTCTTTAACGCCTTCACCAGAACGAGTAACCAGGGAGAGGCGCTGGAGACCTTCCAGTTTCCCCACAAGACGTGGCACGGGCAACACGAATTGAAGATCGGCGGCGACGGTGTCTTCCGCTCTTTCAGCGGGATGAGCCATTCGATGCCTGTCGATCTGCTGAGGGCAGACGCTTCGTTGGCGGAGCAGATTAGTTTCTCCGGGGCCGGGTTGCTGCGGGCCACCGACACCGAAATGGGAGTGTTCGCCCAGGATCACTGGGCGCTCAATGACCGGTTGGCGCTGGACCTCGGGCTGCGTTTTTCGGGCCAAACCATCGGCAAGGATGCGGCCCTGGCGCCGCGGGTGGGTGCGGTGTATGCCCCCGGCGCCAACGCCAAAACGATCATCCGTGGAGGCATCGGGGTCTTCTACGATCGAGTGCCCCTCCTGGCCGGCAGCTTTATCGACAATCCCACCCGGGTGCTCACCATGTTCAATGAGCAGGGAATTCCCCTGGGGCCGCCGGTCACCCTTCAGAACGCCTACGCTCTATACGGTGACCAAGGGTTCCAGATTCTTCCTTCTGGCCATGACTTGGGAAGTACGCCTTACAATGTGACCTGGAACCTCGAGGTCAACCGCGAAGTGCGCCCGCACGTGCTGGCTCGACTTAACTACCTCTCCAGCCGCACTTATGATCTGTTTATTGCCGGGCCGGAGCAGTTGCCGGGAACGAATCCCCTCCTCTTGCTGACGAACCACGGTGGCTCGCGCTACCACGAGTTCGAAGCGACGGTGCGCGTGCGGCCCAGTGAGAGTGCCGACCTGAACATTTCCTACGTTCACAGTCTGGTGCGGGGGGACCTGAACACTCTGACCCAGGTGTTTATACCCTTTGAGGAACCCGTCATCCGTCCTAACTTTTATGCGGACTTACCCTCCAATGTTCCGGATCGGTTGGTGGCCTGGGGGGTATTTAAGATTCCCTGGAAAATTACGGCGAGCCCGGTGCTCGATTGGCACACTGGATTTCCGTATTCAGCGGTCGATGAGTTGCAGAGCTATGTGGGCCAGCCCGACAGCCTGCGCTTTCCACCCTTCCTTGCGCTCGACCTCAAAATGTCTAAGGATTTCCGCATCTGGTTCCTGCCGTGGCTGAAGCATCACAGCTTCCGCGGAGGCCTCGGCATTTACAACATCACCAACCACCTGAATCCGCGTGACGTTTACAACAATATCGCTTCGCCCTACTTCGGCCACTTTGCCGGGCCCCAGCACCGCACGCTCGATACAATGCTGGATGTGGTCTACTGAGGTTCGAGGACCCTATTATCATAATATTTAACGGAATGGTTCGATGATCAATTCTCGATAGTGGAATGACTTCTCAGACAACCAGCGGCAAACGCCCCAGCGCGCGGGTATCCCATTTGGATTCAGTCTTGTCCACCCTGGCAAGCGTCAGAGCGGAGCAGGCGCAGAACAGCTTTGCGGGCAACATGATTTCGTGCTAATGTGGAGAGCGATTTCTTGGTCTTCGAGGGGCGGACCATTATCCCAGGGGGGCGTTTGTTTGCGCAGATTTGTCCCTCACTTAGTTTGTGTTGTGTCCCGGACTTCATAGGGAGGACGATAAGAATTATGCAATCATCAATCCGACAGGCTTTACAGTGCCTGATCCTTTTCCTCGGGGTCGGCTGCCTGGTAGCCTGGGGGCAAACCTTTCAGGGTAGCTTTACAGGGACCGTAATGGATCCCACGGGGGCGGTCGTACCGGGCGCCCTGGTGACAATCACGGAAAAAGACAACGGCTTTTCGCGCAGCGTCACCACAGACGACGACGGCAGTTATGAGATTCCCCTTCTCCGGCCGGGGCGGTATGTCCTTAGCGCCCAGAAGGAAGGTTTCCGAAAATTCGAGCGCGGCCCCCTGACGCTCCTCGTGAATCAGCACCTTCTCGAGGACATCAAGCTGCAGTTGGGTCAAATAGGAGATTACGTCACGGTGGA
>Ga0326727_10028870_pt1 | contig 10044 bp, 8 predicted proteins | sample MB2enrmetagenome_FD_207643 | JGI IMG/M metagenome (GOLD analysis project Ga0326727, IMG submission 207643) | Lab enriched peat soil microbial communities from McLean, Ithaca, NY, United States - MB29MY | ecosystem: Environmental > Terrestrial > Soil > Wetlands > Peat | place: USA: New York...
CCAGATTTCCGGCGTCACGGAACTCACGTCCGTCAGCACGCTCGGTGGGACGAGCATCACGATCCAGTTTGATCTGAACCGCAATATCGACGGCGCGGCGCGCGACGTGCAGGCGGCCATCAACGCCGCCGCCACCGAGTTGCCCCTCAATCTCCCCAGCCCGCCGACGTACCGGAAGGTGAACCCGGCCGATGCGCCGATCATGGTTTTGGCGATGACCTCCGACACGGTGCCTTCTTCGCAGGTGTTCGAGTACGCCGATACCATCATTGCCCAGAAGCTCAGCCAGGTGGAGGGCGTCAGTCAGGTTCTCATTCCCAGCGCCGAAAGATCAGCCGTGCGCATCCAGATCAACCCGGCGGCGCTGGCGTCGACCGGATTGAGTCTGGAGGATGTCCGCTCGTTTCTCGTGCAGGTCGCAGTGGATCAACCCAAGGGCAGCCTGGACGGTCAACAAACCTCCTACACGCTGGTCAGCAACGACCAGCTGCAGGATGCCCGGGAATTCCGGCCGTTGATTCTCCTCCAACGCAACAATGTTCCGATCAAGCTCAGCGCCCTCGGCAACATTGTCCAGGGCATCGAGAATGCCCGTCTCGCTGGTTGGGCGGGAACGAAGCGCGCGGTGCTGCTCATCGTTTTCAAGGAAGCAGGCGCGAATGTCATCGAGACGGTGGACCGGGTCAAAGCGGCACTGCCCCAGGTCGAAAAATGGATCCCGCCATCCGTAAAAATCTCCGTGCTGAGCGACCGGACGACGACGATTCGCTCTTCCGTGGCTGACGTGGAACTGTCTCTCATGGTCAGTATCAGTCTCGTGGTGATGGTGATTTTCCTGTTCCTGCGCCGTCTGTGGCCGACGTTTATCGCCTGCGTGTCCGTGCCGTTGGCGTTGGCTGGCACGTTCGCCATCATGTACCTGCTGCATTACAGCGTGGACAACCTGTCGTTGATGGCCATCACCATCTCCGTCGGATTCGTGGTCGATGATGCCATCGTTGTCATCGAGAACGTGTACCGGTACATCGAGCAGGGACAGTCACCAATGGAGGCGGCACTCAATGGCGCCCGGCAGATCGGTTTCACCGTGATCTCGATCAGCATGTCGTTGGTGGCGGTGTTCATTCCACTGTTGTTCATGGGTGGATTGATCGGCCGGTTGCTCCACGAATTCGCGGTAACCCTGAGCCTCGCGATTTTGGTGTCCGGCGTGGTCTCCCTGACGCTGACGCCGATGATGTGCTCGCGGTTTCTCAAGCCCGAATCCGCGTACGAAAGCGAGGGGCCGTTTTATCGGGCGTGTGAAAGAGCGTTTAAATGGATGCTCGCCACCTATGAGCACGGTCTGAAATGGGTGTTGCGGCATCAAGGTTTCATGTTGATGGTCTGGTTCGCAACGTTCGTCGCCACGATTTTGCTGTACGTCGCGGTGCCCAAAGGCTTCTTTCCGCAGCAGGACACCGGCACCATGTTCGGCAACACCGAAGCCTCGCAGGATATCTCCTTCGCGACGATGGCCAAACTTCAGGATCGCGTGACGCGGATCGTCCTCGCCGATCCGGCCATTGACACCGTGGGTTCCTTCGTCGGCGGTGGAGGCGGCTCGACTGAAAACAAGGGGCGTATGTTCATCTCGCTCAAGCCGCTTTCCGTCCGCAAGGTGCGCGCCGAGGAAGTCATCAGCCGGCTGCGCCGCAAACTGGCGGATGAGACCGGCATCACGTTATACCTGCAACCGGTTCAGGATATTCGGGTCGGCGGCCGACTTAGCGCTGCGCTGTACCAATATGCGCTGCAGTCGGCTGACCTGAACGCGCTCAACTACTGGTCATCGTTGCTGGTGGACAACCTTCGCAAGATCCGGCAACTCACCGATGTCAACACCGATCAGCAAACGCGCGGCCTGCAGAGCAACGTCGTCATCGACCGCGATGCCGCGGCGCGCCTCGGCGTTTCCCCGCAGGCGATTGACGACACGTTGTACGATGCTTTTGGCCAGGAGCAGGTGGCGATCATCTACGAGAAATACAACCAGCACCACATCGTCATGGAAGTTGATCCCCAGTACCAACTGGACCCCTCTTCGCTGAACAAGATCTACGTTGCCTCCAACACGGGACAGCAGGTCCCGCTGTCGAGCGTCGCGAAGTTCACCACGAGCAACACCAGCTTGTCCGTCAGTCACCAGGGCCAGTTCCCGGCCGTGACCATTTCGTTCAACCTGGCTCCCGGAGTCTCGCTGGGCCAGGCGACGGAACTCATCCAAAACGCCGCCCAACAGATGCGAATGCCTTCGAGCGTGCAGGGCAGCTTCCAGGGCACGGCCCGGGTGTTCCAGTCCTCTCTTGCTTCAACACCTCTTCTTCTGTTGGCCGCTTTCATCACCGTGTACGTCGTATTGGGGATGCTCTACGAGAGCCTGGTCCACCCCATCACGATTCTCTCCACGCTTCCCTCCGCGGGCGTCGGCGCGCTCGTGGCGCTCATGGCCTGCGGGATCGATCTTTCCCTCGTGTCCTTCATCGGGATCATCCTGTTGATGGGCATCGTGAAGAAAAACGCCATCATGATGATCGATTTCGCGCTCGAGGCCGAGCGCCACGAAGGATTGATCCCGGAGGAGGCGATATACAAAGCCTGCGTCATCCGCTTCCGCCCGATCATGATGACCACCATGGCCGCGCTCTTGGGATCCGTCCCACTGGCCATCGGGCTCGGCACCGGTTCCGAACTGCGCCAGCCGCTGGGGATTGCCGTTGTGGGCGGCCTGCTGTTCTCGCAGGTTCTAACTCTTTACACGACCCCCGTGGTCTATCTGGCATTTGAGCACCTGCGGCAGAGATTCCAGTTCCGCAGTCATCGCCGAAGGAATGAGCTTGCCGCAGCGTAGCTGCGGTCGATCCCGCGAAACTGTCGGACGCCGAGCGCGAATCGCTGCGGCAATACGCGCAGGCCACGCAGAGTCTGTACTGCTGTGTCACCTTGGCAAGCCGCAGTCACGAGTGAAACGAAGGGTTGCCCCGAAAACATTCGGGGTTTGAAGAAGGGGCGCAGATTCTGTACAATGCGCGGCATGGCAAAGGAGAGGCCAGTCGCGAATCCTTTAAGGGCTGATAACGTTCTCAGCGAGAACGCCGCCATGGAAGTGCTCACGCTTAACAAGCGGATTCGGGAACTCGAAGAACAGCTCGCAGGGTTTCAGCAAAAGACAGTTCTAGAGAGAGAATCGCTTTCGCAAGGGGATGATCCCGTAAAACTGAGGTTCAGGTTCGTGTTGCGAGATGAAGAAAAAGGCTACAATGATCCTAAATATCAGATGGATGTTGAGGAGGATATCGAGACGACATGGAACACTGTATTCTGTCACCTTGCTCCACACCTTGAAACAGGTTTGCCAGAAGGAACAGTCAGAAATGTACTGGCACGTTTTGCTGGCGAGCATGTGCCGCAACGCATCCTTGGCACTCACGGCAACTATCGTTTTTTCTCGGCTCGGATTACGACACCATCCTTCAGTACCATCAAAGTGCAGTTTATAGCTCTCGGTTTGATCGAATCGTTCAGAGAGCAGGCAGGAAAGGTAAACAGAATGTCATGGAAACTTTCGCCGATAGGACGCGAACAGATGTACAAGCTGATTGCGGTGAGAAAAAAGCATGGATGAGGACGTACGATAGAATCACCGGAAAGGCCATGGGCTCGGATCCCTGTATTCTTGACTCCGAGCCTGACCCGGACGGTCCGGTTGAATGAGGAGAAAACATATTACAGAAAGCAGGGATCTGACTCCTGCCAACCCACACCCTGTCAGCCGCAGTCCCGGGTGAAATGAAGGTTTACATCGAAAACATTCGGGGATTGAAGAAGGGGCGGCGATTCTCTACAATGCGCGGCATGGCAAAGGAGACGCCAACAAGTCGGCTGCTTGACCACCGTGGCGGGCTTGTCCGCCGAGGCGGATTCGCGCGACAACCTCAAATGGCTGCGCGATCTAACGGAGGGACAAACCAGAAAGCAGAGCTCAGACCCCGATGCCGCTGATACAAATGCTCCTGTCTGATTTAGAATCACCATAGATAATGTGTGTGCGCTGCCGTCGGTCAGCGCGCCGTGGTCGAGCAAATCTCAGGAGGTGGGAGCTGCAAAGAACGCAACTGTGATGTAATGCGCGATGAGGGTCACGCACATGATAATGATCAGAACGAATGCTAAACGGGCAGTAATCACATCACGATGCGCTTTTCCTTGATAGTCCTGCTGAAGACGCCGTAATTGCATCTCTTCTTCGATGGGGCGCTGGTCAGAAGTCGATTCGCTCATGCCGCCGATTATCCGACTGGCGAGGCGGGCAGGCGCACCGGGGTCGCGTCTGATTATTCTTCATTCTGAGGACCTGCACCCTTTGACTGCACACGGGCGAGACGCCCGCCTGCCTGCACACCTTGACAAGTCCGGGTAATCTTGTTAGGTAAACTGCGAGACTCGGAACAAGGTCGCAGCCGTTGGAGTGGTAACGTGAAGGATTTATACGCATGTCAATACTTGTTCGTCGTCGTGTTTCTGGCGGTGGCGGTGGCGTTTCCGCTGGCGCCGTTGGCGTTGGCGTGGTTGCTTGCGCCGCACAAACCCTCACAGACCAAAAACGACATTTATGAGTGCGGCCTGGAGTCCAAGGGCGATGCCTGGGTGCAGTTCCGCGTCGGCTACTACATCTACGCGCTCATCTACGTGATCTTTGCGGTCGAGACGATTTTCATTTATCCGTGGGCGGTGGCGTTTGCTGGGCTTGGCTTCGGCGGATTCATCGCGATGATGGTGTTCGTGCTGCTGCTGGTCGAGGGCTTGGTGTACGCGTGGGCGAAAGGCGCGTTGGATTGGAAATGACGGCGGCGGAAAATCCTACGGACTTCCCGCCCTACGATTCGTGGTTGTAGGGCGCGATGCCCGACAGGGTATCGCGCCGCGTAACGCGGAATGATTATGGCAATTGACGAAGGACTGAAAAGCGAACTGCAGAAGCATGGGATTTTCATCCTGCCGTTCGAGCAGCTTTACAATTGGGGACGCAAGTCCTCCATCTGGCCGCTGCAGTTCGGTTTGGCGTGCTGCGCGATCGAGATGATCGCCACCGCCGCGTCGCGTTACGACCTGGCGCGGTTCGGCGCGGAAGTGTTTCGCGCGACGCCGCGGCAAGCTGACTTGATGATCGTGGCGGGCACGGTCACGAAAAAGATGGCGCCGCAGGTCGTCCGCCTTTACAACCAGATGCCCGAACCGAAGTATGTCGTCGCCATGGGCGCGTGCGCGATCTCGGGCGGGCCGTTCAAGGACGGTTACAACGTGCTGAAGGGCATCGACCGCTACATTCCTGTGGACGTCCATATTCCCGGCTGTCCGCCGCGTCCCGAGGCGTTGCTTCACGCGATCATGACGTTGCAGCGCAAGATCGCCAGTCAGCACCTCAAGAAGGATCAACGCCCGCACTGGTACGACAAGACCGCGCCGGCCGAGTACACGATCCCGGCCTACGGCGAGCACGATCTGGAGCCGTCGGCGAACCGCGAAGTCTGGCAGCCGCCGCGCACGTATCGGGACGTGACGTTGGAGGAGGTTCTGAAGAAGCAATGATGCATCTCGTGAAATTCCCGGCGCGAAACCCTGCGGGCTTAGCGCCCTACAAGCCCCTTCCTTGCAGGGCTGGCAGCCCGACTTGTTCGCGGAAGCCCTGGCGGAGGCGAAATGGTTGCCAGCCGTTGCGGCACAAGATCGTGGATTACAATGGAAGCGATTGAGAAAATCAAAGAGGTTGCCGCGCAGGCCGTCGCGGGCGCGCAGATCGAGATTGTGAACTCGACACCGGCCGCGGCGCAGCCTTCGCTGCTGGTGGATCGTGAACATATTTACGCGGTGGCGAAGTTTTTCAAAGAGGATCCATGCTTCCAGATGGATTTCTGTTCCTGTGTGACAGGGGTTGATTATCTTCCGAAAGATGACAAGCCCGGTTACATCGAGGTTGTTTATCATTTGTACTCCGTCGCGTTGAAACAAGGCCCGATCGTTCTCAAAGTGCGCGCGCCACGCGAACTCGAACAGTGCCGCGTGCCGTCGTTGACGCCGTTGTGGCGCGGCTGCGAGTTTCAGGAACGGGAGGCATACGATTTGTATGGAGTGAAATTCGACGGGCATCCCGATCTGCGCCGGATCCTGATGTGGGACGAGTTCAAGGATCATCCGATGCGCAAGGATTACGTTCCGCCGATGGACTACGAGTGGGAACCAACGGCGCACGACGACACCCTGGCGCGCGCAGAGAACACCGGCGGCATCGTGCCGCCCAGCGCGATTGAAGAGGCGCACAAGGCGAAGAAATGATTCAGTCGCTGACAGAGGAGAAATCCTACACACTGACGCCCGGGCCAGAGGGCACGATCGAGACCCAGACGCTGGAAGTCTCGATCGGCCCGCAGCATCCGAGCACGCACGGCGTGTTTCGCATGGACGTGGTGCTCGACGGCGAGACGGTGGTGAAGTTGAAGCCGGTGATGGGTTATCTCCACCGCAACCACGAGCAACTCGCCGAGAAGATGGCCTGGCTCGGTTCAATGCCGTACACGGACCGGCTCGATTATTTCAATTCGATGACGAACAACTGGGCCTACGCGCTCAGCGTGGAAAAACTCGCGGGCATCAAGGTGCCGGAACGCGCTGAATACATTCGCGTCATCGTCGCGGAATTGACTCGTCTGCAGAACCACGCCAGCGCGATTGGATTCCTGCTCCAGGATCTCGGAGCGTGGGGCACACCGCTGCTGTACGCATTCCGCGAGCGCGAGAAAATCCTCGACCTCTTCGAAGCCGTCAGCGGCTCGCGGATGATGTGCAACTACATGCGATTCGGCGGCGTGCGCGTGGATTTTGACGACAAGACGTTGGCGGCGGCGAGGGAAATCACGACGCGGTTCCCGAAGTTCCTCGACGAGTTTGAAAAACTGCTCACCGAAAACGAAGTGCTGCTCGCCCGTTGCCAGAAGATCGGCATCCTGCCAAGAGAGCTGGCCATCAACTCCAGCATCACCGGCCCGATGGCGCGCGCCAGCGGCGTCGAATATGACGTGCGCAAGGTGGACAAGTACGGCGTGTACGGGCGGTTCGATTTCCGCATACCGCTGGGCGATGTTGGCGACGTGTATGATCGCTACTACATACGCGTGCTGGAGATGCGAGAAAGCGTGAAAATCCTTGAGCAGGCGTTGCACAATATTCCACAGGGACCGCACATCGCGCCCGAAGTGAAGCTGCGCAATTTCAAAATCCCGAACGGCGACGGCTATGGGCGGATCGAAGCGCCGAAGGGCGAGTTGGGGTTTTATCTGGTGTCGGCAGGCGACGGGAAACAGCCGCACCGCTATCACGTGCGTCCACCGAGCTTCATCAACCTGACGATTCTTGAAGACATGTGCCTCGGACAAAAGGTGGCGGACGTGATCATTATTCTGGGCAGCGTGGATATCGTGTTGGGGGAGGTGGATCGCTGATGGGATTCCTCGGCAAAGGTTTGCTGGAAGGCATGGCGGTCACGGCCCGCAACTTCATCGGCAGCTACTTCGACAAGGATCGGCTGGTCACGATTCAGTATCCCGAAGAGCGGATGGAATTGCCTGAGAACTCGCGCACGTTCCCGTTCCTTGTGTACGACGGCACGCCCGAGCACCTGCGTTGCACGGCCTGCAAGATTTGCGAGACGGAATGCCCGCCGCAATGCATTTACATCGTCATGGACCGCGACGAGAAGGGCAAACCGCGGCAGCGACCGAAGGTGTTCGACATCGACATCAGCGTCTGCATGCAATGCCAGATCTGCGTCGAGGTTTGTCCGTTCGACGCGATCAAGATGGACAATGATTACGAGAAATCGCAGTACGGTCGCTTCAACGAACTTGTCGAGCATTTGCCCGATCTGCTGAAGCGCAACGAGTATTATCAGAAAATCAAACCAACGGAGGCGAGCGAGGTTGACGCCAAGCTCAAGGCCGAAGCTGAGAAGAAGGCGAAAAAGGCTGCTGCTGCAAAGCCGGCTGTCGCCGCGCAACCAACGCGCGCACCCGCTGCGCCGAAACCGGCGGCCATGCCAGCGCCTGTCCCCATCATGAAGATTGCGATTCCAGACGACGCACCGTTCACAGCAGAACAACGCCAATGGCTTGCCGGTTTCCTGAGTGGGCTTGGCGCAGCCGGCGGTGTCGTCGCTGCGCCGGTGACACCGGCTCCGTCTCAGGCTCCGGTGCCCGCGACAACAACGGCACCCAGGGCTGTGGTTTCGACACCGACACCGTCGGAAACCACACCCACCGCCGCGCCTGCTGGCGATTGGCCGTGGCATGATGCCGGAATGGCGATGGCGCAGCGCATGGACCTGGCCAAGGACAAACCGCTCGCGGATAAACTGATGGCGGCGATGGCGCAGACCGACTGTCACGCGTGCGGTTACGATTGTCGCGGTTACGCCGACGCGATTGCGAGCAGTTCCGAAAGCGATTTATCACTTTGCCTGCCCGGAGAGGCGGAAACAGCATCGATGTTGGAAAAATTGATGAAGGAGGCAGGCAAACCGTAGAGGACAGGTTTTTCTTTTTTTGCTTGTCATTCTGAGCGAAGCGAAGAATCTCTGATGCTCTGAGGAGAGACCGTTCGCCTCGCTCAGGGTGACAGCTCTGGGGTGAAATTCGATTCGACATGGAAACTGTTTATCAATTGGTTGCACAATGCTTTGCCGGCAAGCCGGCATGGTTGCCGCTGGCGATCGCTATTGCGGTGCCGATTCTTTTCATCGTTGCGGTTTTCCCCGGCATTTTCGCATACACGACGCTGGTGGAGCGCAAGGCGTTGGGCCGGGTACAAAATCGCTACGGGCCGAACCGCGTCGGTCGCTGGGGGATCCTCCAGCCAATTGCGGACGGCGTCAAGATACTGCTCAAAGAGGACATCGTGCCGCGCCGCGCGGACAAGTTCGTCCATTTTCTTGGACCCGTGTCCGCTGTGATTCCGCCGCTCCTGTTGTTTTCGGTGGTACCCGTCGGGCCAGGCCTCGTTCCTGTCAATCTAAACATCGGCATCTTGTTCGCATTTGCGGTGAGCACGGCGAGCGTGCTCGCGTTGTTCATGGGCGGCTGGGCGTCGCGAAACAAGTTTTCACTGCTCGGTGCGATGCGGGCGGTGGCGCAGGTCGTCTCGTATGAAGTGCCGATGGTGGTGGCGGCGGTCGCCGTCGTGATGGCAGCGGGATCGCTTGCGACGCTCGACATCGTTCAGGCGCAGGGTGGGGGATTTCTCCACGTGACGAACTGGTTTGTGTTACGGCCGTGGGGATTTGTCGGGTTTATTCTCTTTGCCATTGGCGCAATGGCTGAATCGGGGCGCACGCCGTTTGACATTCCCGAAGGTGAGTCCGAGATCGTCGCCGGTTATCACACCGAGTATAGCGGGTTCAAGTTTGCCCTGTTTCAAATGGGCGAGTATCTGGCCACGATTGCGATGGCGGGCATCACGGTGACGATGTTTCTCGGCGGTTACCTGGGGCCCGGCTGCGATCTGCCGTACGTGGGTGTGTTGATCTCGATGTTCTGGTTCTTCGTGAAACTGGGCGCGATGATCTGTCTGAACATCTGGGTTCGTGGCACGTGGCCGCGCCTGCGCGTGGACCAGTTGATGGGATTCGCGTGGAAGATTCTGCTGCCGATGTCGCTGATCAACATCGTGGCGGTCGGCCTCTGGCATTACATGGCGTCGAAGCCGCTCGCGTGGATTGTCACGGCGGTGTGGTTGTTGGGCTGGTTTATGTTCCTATCGAAGCTCAACGAAACCGAAGCCATCGGGAAGAGGACGTACCGGTACGCAAGCTGACGATGAACGCCGCCTTCTGGATCCTTTCGGCCATTACGGTCATCGGCGCCGTGCTCGCGGTCACGCTGCGCAATCTCGTGCATTGCGTGCTCTCGTTGAGCCTGTTTTTCCTCGGCATCGCGGCGCATTATTTTCTGCTGCGCG
>Ga0326727_10028871_pt1 | contig 10043 bp, 8 predicted proteins | sample MB2enrmetagenome_FD_207643 | JGI IMG/M metagenome (GOLD analysis project Ga0326727, IMG submission 207643) | Lab enriched peat soil microbial communities from McLean, Ithaca, NY, United States - MB29MY | ecosystem: Environmental > Terrestrial > Soil > Wetlands > Peat | place: USA: New York...
GGCGCGTTCGTTCAACTCACTGACTCTCAGGCAGGTCACATCATAGGCCATAGCAGAAAGGACTATTGTTGATCAAGTAACCATACAACAACCATCTCCCCGCTATCCTGTTATTGACATGCATTTTCACCAAGGGTACATGAGTAGAGAACAAACGAGGAGATGCCCATGGAGTACCAGTCCATAATTTGTAAGACTGTTACTTTCTTTAATATATAATAATATCAATGAAATGAGAAATATAGAATCTGATCAATAAATCAAAAGTGTCATCATAGTGTCACACGATGTATGTTTTGCTACCCTTTTGAGGTGTCCCCATCTTATTAGGAGAGTACCCCTTCTCCCCAGTAGATCGGATACCCCCCGGCACCCGCTGTGGACAAAGGGGTACGGGTAGGAACTACTTCGGTACCGTGTCTAGACAGTCGCCTGTCCCATTGGAATACCCACACTAAAGCCCCTGAAAATATTTTTTATCAGAATAGGCCAAGTCCTTATGTTCTCCAGGCCTCTATAGGCCATAGATTAAATCTAAAGATCCATGGTAGTTTACTTGAAATAGAAACCACCGATTTATCGCGTGACTGTCGAAAAACTCCAGTAAGCTCTAAAAACATCAAATTTTAACCATCAAAACATAAGCCTCAGTCAGAAATCTTTCATTGTAGGTCATTTTACGAGAACGTTTTTTTTAGCACTTTTCATGGTTTGATTTTTTCGACAGTCTCAGCAGTTATCTTCACATTCATGGCATAGAGAAAAGCATATCTATCTTACTGATTGTACCAGTAACTGGTGATAAATATACTTCAGTTGGCAGGATTTATTTGTTATATCTTAATAAACAAGCATTATCTTATGAACAGATGAGGTGGAGAGTTATGAATGAAGTGTTAGCTTCAACCAATAACACGAATTCAACTACCCCTTCTATGCCCATAACAGATGATCAAAAATATAAAGGCGTAAGAGGATGGCTATTGTTATTATGCATATATCTTACAATTATTATTCCTATATACTATCTTAGCTTATTCCGTCTGATATACTTAATCTTAACGGAACTCAATCCTGTTCCATCCAATCAATTGCTTTGGATACCTGATAAATTATTAGACCTGAATATTATGGTGTTTAGTTTTTATCCTGGAATCTGCCTCTGGCGTGTTCGTACAAATGCAGTCAAGATTACGAAACGATTTTTTATTTGTGTAATAGCCTGTAAACTGACCATAATGGGTGTGAGTTTAATACATGGTATTTTAACAAACCCCAATAGTTCAATCGTAACTTTTATTATTGGAACTTATTTTGATATTATCGGTATTGTCCCCATTGTATTTTGGTACGCTTATCTAAGTAAATCAAAAAGAGTTCGGGTAACATACAAATCCTAATGATTTTGTGCCATGTGTCACGCTCTGATATGGAGCGCCTTGCTGCGTATGTTTTAAACCAAGATCTTCGGTTTTCTCTGATCACACAACAGTGAAAAAATCGCAGTGATCTATGCCTACAGCCAGCAATTAATCAAAATCATCTATAGTTTCAATTTTGGAAAACATGATCAGAAGATAATAAAAAAAGGCAGGATCGCAACAGATCCTGCCCTCATATTAAAGAAATATTTATCAGTTATGGGTTATCATTCTCTAGGTTTTTCCATATACCTTGGAGTGGACCTCCGAACACTCCAAATGGATTGTTCACCATCGACTGCACCCATTGGTAAAAATATACACCTCCTGCAGAGGATTCTGAGTAAAATCTATCACTCGTCAGGATTGTATGAATTTCTCCTTCTCCGATGTAATACCGGTAGTTAGGTGCCAGATTTGCTGTACCCTGAGTGTACATGATCATCTGGGCATTCCATGCAAATACATTTGCCGGAGTTGGGAATGTACTCCACAACCAAGGTTCCTCCACATAGGGCACATTAGTGACAGGATCAGTAAGCTGAAGGTTGTAAAAGTAAGATTGTGTCCCATCATAAGCAGTATTGTACTGAGCTAATTTCATTAAGGGATATTCGGCAGCGATATTTGTATAAATATCTTCTATGGTAAGTGTAGAAATGTCATTACCCAAAATCCATTTTGGGAACTGTATATTCCAAACAGCATTAGCTTTACTATTGAAATCATCTCCTGTTACCCCATTGGCAGCATCACCTAAAACATATACAAAGGTTAATGGGAATGCATCCCTTATATAGGGATAATCCATGATAGCACCATATCCACCTGCACTGCTACCTGCCACAAAGATTTCTTCTGGTAACAAGAAATTATCCTTTACCCATTTAAGGACTGCCTGGAAGTTAACGAATCCATGATGCTGGATTGTCCAAGAGGATTGAGGCCCTGTCGGATAAGGATAATCATTGGCTCCCCAAAAAAGATCCCCTGTGCAGTATGGAAGATATACAACATACCAATCCTTGAATGGATTATTAGTGTTGGTGAAATTGAATATTCCCTGATTAACCTGAGGGTTGCTGCCGTTAGCTGGATTATATATACATAACTGACTTGAAACCACATTTTCAAAGACCATAGGATTATATGTAAGATCTTGCAGACAGTTTACGGGATCCCAGCATGCACCCCCTCCCTGAAAGAAGATAACAACCTTGTTTACCGTGCCCTTTCTGATAAAGAAGCTATATGTTGGGTTGGTGGTCGGGCAATTCGAACATGCTGGTTTCAACCCGAGATAGGTGAAATTGGGATCAGGACTTATCTGGCTCCATCCTGAGGGAAGATTCGGGTCTAACGGTTTTAGCGTTGAAGCGCTGGTAAGGGGAACAGATGCAATCAATATAAATATGAAGATGAGAAGCCCCGCATTGAAATATTTTCGATACCTCATATTGCCCTCCTTTCTTGCAATTGGCATTTACATCAGGATATCCTACAGGCTTCTATGATTGTTACTCATTGGAGTTTTGTAATGTGCTCCCAGGAGGTATGATGACCCCTTCTAGGAGCATAATACGGACATTTTTATCTTCATCTTAACCTCCTTTCATGTTTATGCCACTGATGTATTATGTTGTTCTTGATGGATTAATTGCTAGAGAGTTATTTTATCAAAATAATAATATTGTATTTCTTCTAGTCAATAGTGCATTGTCAAAATATAGTCTTTCATAGAAATAATTTTTCTTGTTCGGTATAGATAATGGGCCAAAACTATGGTGTCTGAAATAAGATGCCCTATGTGTAGATTTCGTGCCATGTGTCACGGTCTGATACCGAGTGACTTGTTGTGTAGGTTTCAACCCAAGATCATCAGTTTTCAGAGATTTCAAAACCGGTAAGAAATCGCTGAAATCAACACTCCTGGATAATACTGAATAAAAAGATCTTTTCCATGGGCAAGCCTTGGGCTTTGCGTACACCACTTAAAGATAGCTTTTTGATTCCAATTTATCTAAGCCATCTCGCTATTTTGGAAATTAAATGTGTTAGTATAGGTATCAGCTTGTAATATATAATAAGTTCATTAATGACATGGGGAGTAGTATGGCCAAAAAGCTAACATACGATGAGTTAAGAAGTGAGTGTAAGAATCTGCAACGTCAGGTGAGTGCTTATAAAGATGCCTTAGACGCTCTACGTGGTAGTAATGAGAGGCATCGGACTATACTCGATACAATGGAAGAAGGTTACATAGAGCATGATCTTTCCGGTAAGTTCACCTTCGTAAATGACGCGGAAACAAAAATGCTTGGGTACTCAAGGGAAGAACTGGTGGGCATGAGTTACCATCAATATACATCCAAGCAGACCTCAAGGATCCTTTATGAAGTCTTTCACCGGGTCTATGAAACTGGGGAACCCGCACTACTCACGGATTATGAAGTCATCATGAAAGATGGGGGCATACGCATTCACGAGATGTCCATTACCCTTGTCAGGGATGATTCCGGCAGTCCTGTCGGATTTCGTGGAGTGAGCAGGGATGTCACCGAGCGTAAGAAGGCCGAGGAGGCCCTTAAAAAGAGCGAGGCCAAGTACCGGTTTCTTACAGAAAACATGAACGACATTGTCTGGACAGCGGATCTGGATTTCAATGTCACCTATGACAGTCCTGCTGTTGAAAAGGTCCTTGGGTTCACAGTGAACGAGCGCATGACCCAGGAGGCCCACAAGATGCTGACACCTGATTCTTCTGCTCGAGCGTTAGAAGTCCTGAGTGAAGAACTCAATCGCGAGCAGGAAGAAGGTGTTGATCCTGATAGAATTATTAGACTGGAGCTCGAATATTATCACAAGAATAGTTCTACCGTATGGATGGAATGTGTTATGTCTGCAATTCGGGACGATTCAGGTAAAATCATTGGAATCCATGGGGTATCGCGCGATATCACAGATCGCAGGCGCGCTGAATCTGCCATTACGGAGAGTGAGAAGCGCTTCCGTACCCTCATCCAGAAATCTTTGGATATAATCATAATACTGGATGCGAAAGGTTTTATGACCTATGAGACCCCATCTTTGGAGAACATCCTCGGTTACCACCCTGGTTACCTTATTGGCAAGTCACCATTTGAATTGATACATCCTGATGACATCAATAGAGTTACAAATGATCTAAACGAAGTCTACCTTAAGACCAATCCCGGTATACCTACCGAATTCCGCTTCCGCAAGACTGATGGAACCTGGGTTTACCTGGAGGCCATTGGGCAGAATCTCCTCGAAGATCCTGCAATCAACGGCATTGTAATAACTGCCCGCGACATCACTGAACGAAAACGGGCTGAAGAGGAGCTCCAGAGTCGCCGTGAGCAACTGGAAACCCTTGTTAAAGAACGTACTGCCAAGCTTGTGAAGGCCATTGAACAGATGGAAAAACAGATCGAAGAGCGCAAGCGGGCTGAGGATGCATTACGTGCGAATGAAGAGATATACCGCATCCATTTCTCACTCAGCAACGATGTCATGTTCACGAGTGATGAAGAACACAGGCTCCTTAGTATCACACCGAACGTGGAAAAAATCCTTGGATACAAGCCAAATGAACTTATAGGCAGAACCTTTCAGGAGATGGAAGTACTCCATCCGGACGACATGGGTAAAGCCATTGACGATACTAAGAATGTGCTCTTCGGAGGAGTGAGCCGCCATCCGACTTACCGATTCATCACGAAAGACAGAAAAACAAAATTCTGCGACGTGAGCGGTGTCCCCCTTATAAAGAAAGGTCAAGGAGCCACTTTGATATCTGTGGCCAGGGATGTAACCGATCGCATCGAAAAAGAACAGGCCCTTCTTGAAACCTTGGATAGGTTCCGTACCCATTTCACGCTTTCTGATGATGTCATGTTTTCATTTGATCACAAGCTTAGGATCAAAAGCGTCTCTCCGAACGTAGAGAGAGTTTTTGGGTACAAACCAGAGGATATTATCGGAAAACCCGGTCATAAAGTTGGTGCTGTACCACCTGAATACTTGAATGAGGCCCTTGATGAAGCCTTGCATCTCCTCTCAGGGCAGACCATCCATGCTTCCATCTATGAGTTTATCACCAAGGATGGGAAACGGAAATTCGGAGAGGTGAGCAGCAGCTATTTAAAACGGGATGGCCAGGTTGTGGAGGGGATCTCTGTTATTAGGGACATCACAGAACGCATCAGGAAGGATAAGTTACTGCAGGAGTCTGAAGAAACAACCCATGCGCTAGTGAACGCATGTACAGATTTCATGGTTCTAATCGACAACACTGGAACCATAATTTATATAAACAAAGCGGCTTCAGAGTATCTGGGCAAAAGTTTTAAAGAATTATTGGGGACCTGTCTTTTCGATTACCTGCCGAAAGAGGTGGCGGATAGGAGAAAGATTTACTTTGAACAAGTTATCAGCTCGGGCAAACCGATACGCTTTGAAGATGAGAATCGAGGAAGATTGATCAACAGCAGCTGGGTTCCAATCTATAATGAACAGGGTAAGGTTAGCAGAATTGCTATTCACACCCGTGACATCACAGAGCTCAAACAGGCCTTTTTCAAGGGCAAAATGTGATTAAAAGATATATGCACCTGAAATTTAATTAGCCGCTGATTTAAAGATCGCAAAGTGTAGATTTTGTGCCACTTGTCACTCTTAGAATTGGCCTGATTTCATCATATATTATATTTCGAGATTATCGGGTTTCAATCCTTACAAAAGTATCCATCTATCGTAGGAATATGCACTTTAATTAAATTTGTATATCATGTAAAATTGGCTCTGAATTTCGGTATAAAAGGAGGAAACATGCGACGCAAAGACAAGGAGATTACAGATAAGGATCTGATCAACCAAATCATCGCAAAAGCCCAAGTTTGCAGGTTGGGATTAAGTAACCATAACAAACCGTATATTGTCCCGATTTCCTATGGATTTGATGGAACATATATATATTTTCATACTGCTGTAGAAGGCACAAAAATTGATTACATCTCTATCAATCCTCATATCTGTTTTGAGCTTGAACATGACGTAAAGATTATCATGAATGATTCTCTTGCATGTAAGTGGACACAGTCCTTCTACAGTGTGATTGGCTTTGGTACTGTTCAAGAAATAACAGATCACCAGCACAAGATTAAAGCGTTCAATCAAATAATGATGCATTATTCGGGCAAGGAATGGGATTTTGATGAAGGAATGCTCAATAAAACTAGACTTTGGAAAATTACAATTGAACAATTAACAGGTAAAAAATCTTTGGACAAGACAACTCTTTAGGCAGGATGAATAAATTTGGAGGTAGGAGCATGAGACCCTTTACTATTGTCGCTGCTCTAGTATTCTTCATAATCGCAGTTGCCCACTTGGTCAGAGTCATACTCCAGGTTACGGTTGTGGTGAGCAGCGTCATGATACCCATATGGCCTAGTGTGTTGGTCTTCTTTCTTTTCATGATTCTCGGGATTATGCTGCTCAGAGAGGGGAAACAGTGAATTGAACATCTTGTTTGGCATCCTCATTAATCTCTTTTAAATTGTAGTGCTGACTGAAGATCATGTGCTAGGTGCAACACTCTGGCATGAAGTGATTGGTTTCGTATGTTTCAACTCAAGATTATCGGTTATCAGGCATTTCAGAAGCACCCATTTATCTCAGTCATCCCCACATTCAAATAGTCAGATGACTTCAACGATTCTAATGATCCATATCAGATTCAATATCGTAAAAGGTACCTATGGTAAGGTAAAAAAAGAGTAGGTCATATACTTCATAATATGATTGTTTGACCAAGCTGGAGATGGCGAGGGTGGCTATAGAAGGGAGCGTGAGAATATTGAAAAAACGATCCTCCCAAGCTTGAATTGCCAACTGTCCAATACTTGGGAAACGATCATCTTCCATACTTATCGATCCAATTTTTTGTCAAAAGCTCAAAAGATACATATAAGGCGAAATGATAAGAGACGCAGATTAGAAGTCAATACTTCAAATCACGTGATGATCGTAACGCTCTGATATGAAGTGTCATACTGCGTATGTTTCAAACCAAGAGCATCAGCTCGAATACATCATAAAACCGAAATCGAGTTTGGATCCGCCCGATCCGCTTCTGATATAAATCACTTAATCCTTCATCCATTTCCTATTTACTCGACATAAGAAAAACGCCGGAGTCTGCGCTTTTAATGAGATATAAGGATGTGGTGGGTCATACCTGGCGTCTCAAATAACCAGTCTATATACGTCCTGAGTAAGAACTCGATGATGACCTCACCCACAAGGATAGTGCGGGTAATCAAAACCCTTCCTGCTCAAATAAGGCGAACTTATGAATATTAAAATAAGATGAGGTTAAGTCCTCTATAAGATCGGTTTAGTTCAAGGATCTGTCGGAGGTTCTATCATTCAACTCACATTACACTTAACATTGCAATATCCATTGACTGAACTGCCCTTAACGATTAGCCTTATTCATCAACAAATTCTTATTGGAGGAAAAGATGAAAAAGCTCTTCATACGAATCGTAGTACTCGGCATTCTGGCTGGCGTTGGATACATTGTTTGTAAGAAGTTTTGCAATAAGGATAATTGTGGTTGCGGTTCTAAAAAAGAGGCTTAACCATGGCTATGAATGTTGAGATGAAAGGAGGAACTATATGGAAAATACAGCAAAAAAAGTTGTAATCGATACTTATCCGCTTGATCAGATTTCTTTCCTCAAGGGAAAGAAGATCGAATTTGACAGCCTAGCTGAAATGGTTGTCACCCGTGCCACTGAGATCCCTGACAAACCATTTGTTCTTTTTTACGATCAAGTCATCACCTATCGGCAGGTAAACGAGCGTGCGAACAGGGTGGCCAATTTCTTGAAAAGCAAAGGCATCAAAAAAGGTGACATCGTTTCTTTCCTGGTTCTTAACTCGCCTGAAAACTTCTACATCATGTTTGGGATCCAGAAGCTTGGAGCCATTGCCGGAGCTGTCAATTATATGCTCCAAGGCCCCGAGATAGTGTATCTTCTCGATGATGCCAAACCCAAGATTGTGTTTGTAGGAAGCGAGTACATGAAACCCTTTGCCGCAGGATATGAGCAGGCGACCCACAAGCCCATTGTTGTAGAAGTAGTTACCGGGGTCGAGCACACATTCAAGCTGGCTGAGGCAACCCTCTCAGATATTCTACAGAATTACCCAGATAACGAAGCCCTTGTTCCCCAAAGGCCTGATGATCCCTTCCTCCTCCTGTACTCTTCGGGAACAACAGGGCGGCCCAAGGGCATACTCCTCAAGAACTCCGGCGAATTAGCCCTGTGCAGGGCCATTGCAAGCACAAATGCCGCCAAGGAGGGCGATGTATTTCTCATGGTGCTGCCCATGTTCCATGTGAACCCAATATGCGTGTGGACATTCCCCCTCATCTTTGGCGGACTGACCATCTGCCTGAGAAAGACCCCCTCGCCAAACGACTTCTGGGAGCCCATCCTGGAATATGGCGTCACGATCGTCATGGGTGTGCCGGCATTGTATGCTTTTGTGCTCTTCTGCGTTGATCCGGAAACAATAGACCGATCGAAGCTGAAGCTGAGGTATGCCTTCAGCGGTGCCGCCCCCATGCCGGTACACCTCATCAACACATTCAAGGATAAGTTTGATGTGGAAATCATAGAGGGTTACGGCCTCTCCGAGGCATGCGGCATGTCGACGTGTAACCCTCCCCTGGGAAAACGGAAACCGGGATCTATCGGCGTGGCAATACCAGGTTCTGAAGTGAAAATTATGGATGACAACAATGTGGAAATGCCCACAGGGGAGAAGGGGGAGATCTGCGTCAAGGGCGATATGGTCATGATCCGCTATTTCAATCAGCCTGAGGCAACGAAAGATGCCATCAAGGATGGCTGGCTGCATACTGGCGACATGGGGTACATGGATGAAGAAGGTTTCATTTTCATCGTCGACCGGAAGAAGGACATGATCAACCGCGGCGGCGAGAACATCTATCCACGGGAGGTGGAGATGGCTATCGAAACCCATCCCAAGGTGAGGGAGGTTTCGGTAATTGGTGTTCCGGATCCGGCGCTCACCGAGCAGGTTAAGGCCTACGTTATACTCAACGCAAACGAGTCTCTCACGTATGATGAGCTCAAGGCATACCTCAAGGACAAGCTCGCACGCTACAAGATTCCCTCCCTGTTGGAAATCGTAACGGACTTACCCAGAACTCCAACCGGTAAAGTACTTAAAAAGGAACTCCGGCGTCTGGATCAGGAAAAAAGGAGCAAGTCATGATCATTGATTGCCATTATCATCTTGAAAAGAGGGTTTATACGGTAGATCGTCTTATAAGCGAAATGCAGAAGTCCAGCGTCGACAAAGTCGCCCTCATGGGGACCATGATCGAGTCAGTTCTATCACCTCTTGGCCCTGGATCTTATTTGCTCTTATGAATTAGAAATGGAATTATTTGCCCTTCACCCAACCAATCCTGGATGATCTCATTGAGGATGTCGGGGAGTTTTTTTTCCATTCCTCCTGTGCGTTCACATCGGCTTTGGCATGTCGCTTATCCGGGAC
>Ga0326727_10028874_pt1 | contig 10043 bp, 9 predicted proteins | sample MB2enrmetagenome_FD_207643 | JGI IMG/M metagenome (GOLD analysis project Ga0326727, IMG submission 207643) | Lab enriched peat soil microbial communities from McLean, Ithaca, NY, United States - MB29MY | ecosystem: Environmental > Terrestrial > Soil > Wetlands > Peat | place: USA: New York...
TGCGCCATCGTCGGGTGCGATGGTCAAATCAAAATTCAAAAATCAAAATTCAAAATTGCTTTGCGTCCTTTGCGGTGAAAAGGCTCATATGATTCACTATCTGCTTTTCTTCATCTTCGGCGCGCTGGCGGTAGCGGGGGCAGTCAATCTGCTCATCCAAAAGCACCCCATTGCCAGCGCCCTGTCGCTGATTGTGGTCATGGGATCGCTGTCCGTGGAATACCTGCTGCTGGGCGCCGAGTTCGTCGCCGCCATACAGGTAATCGTGTACGCGGGTGCGGTGATGGTTCTGTTTGTATTCGTGATCATGCTGCTGAATGCTGGCGTAGAAGAACGCGAAGGCCGGGGCAGCCGTATGGCCTGGATGTTCGGTTTTCCCGCCATGCTCGGGCTGGGGATTCTGCTGGCCTGGCTTCTGGCACAGCGTGATCCGGCCAATGTGCCGGTGCCGGTGGGAGCCATGTACGGATCGGCCAGGCTCATCGCCCGCCAGTTATTTCAGCCCTACCTGTTGCCGTTTGAGATCACCTCGGTGCTCGTGCTGATCGCCATTATGGGCGCGGTGGTGTTGGCGCGGAGGGAGGAGTAATGGTTCCGCTGGGATATTACCTGGTGCTGAGCGTTATCCTGTTCGTCTGCGGCGTTGCCGGTTTCCTGGTGAAACGCAACATCATCACCATCTTCATGTCGATTGAGCTGATGTTGAACGCGGTGAATCTCACGTTTGTAGCCTTCGCCGCCCACTGGCACGTGCTCAGCGGCCAGGTATTCGTCTTCTTTGTCATGGTAGTTGCCGCCGCGGAAACTGCCGTGGGACTGGCTATCATTATCGCGGTTTTCCGCACGCGCGAGACTTTGGACGTGGACCGGGTAAATTTGCTGAAACTATGAACGCTTATTTCCATTTATGGCTCATCCCCGGGCTGCCTCTGGCGGGCGCGGCAATCAACGGGCTGCTGGGACGCCGCTACTCGCGCCGAACGGTCTCAGCCGTGGCCCTAGCGTCTTCCGGGGTGGCGTTTCTCTGGGCAATCGTCTGCGCCCTGCGCTTCGCCGGCTTGCCGGAAGCCGGCCTTCCCTACATTGAGCACTACGCCACGTGGATTCGCGCCGGCAGTTTCAGCGCGCCTTTCGCGTTCATGCTGGACCAGCTCACGCTGGTCATGATCCTGGTGGTGACCGGAGTCGGCTTTCTGATCCATGTCTATTCGGTCGGGTACATGGCGGAGGAAGGCGGATTCTATCGTTTCTTTTCCTACCTGAACCTGTTCATGTTCTTCATGCTCACCCTGGTGCTGGCCAACAACTACCTGCTGATGTTTGTGGGCTGGGAAGGCGTGGGGTTGGCTTCGTATCTGCTGATTGGATTCTTCTTCCTACGCGATTCCGCGGCCAGTGCGGGCAAGAAGGCCTTCATCGTGAATCGCGTCGGTGATTTTGGCTTTCTGATCGCGCTATTCCTGATGATCGAGCACTTCGGCTCGCTCACCTTCAGTGAGGTGTTCGCGAAGGTGTCATCTCTGCCCGTCGAAACCTCCGGCGTGGGCCTGCTGACCACTATCGGGGTACTGCTTATGGTGGGGGCCTGCGGCAAATCGGCGCAGCTTCCGCTCTATGTCTGGCTGCCTGACGCAATGGAAGGCCCCACCCCGGTTAGCGCCCTCATCCATGCCGCCACCATGGTCACCGCCGGCGTTTACATGGTGGCGCGCTCCAATCCCATTTTCTTCCGCTCGCCCACGGCCTTGACCGTGGTGGCCATTGTAGGCATCCTGACGGCGTTCTTTGCCGCCACCATTGGGCTCGTCCAGACCGATATCAAGCGCGTGCTCGCCTACTCGACCATCTCGCAGCTCGGCTACATGTTTGTCGCCTGCGGCGTGGCCGCCTTTGGCGCCGGCATTTTCCACCTCATGAGCCACGCCTTCTTCAAGGCGCTGCTGTTCCTGGCCGCGGGCTCCGTGATTCACGCCCTGGGCGGCGAGCAGGATATGCGTAATATGGGCGGGCTCCGCCGGCATATCCCGTGGACCTTCTGGACCATGACCGCGGCCACCCTGGCAATCGCAGGAACTCCCTTTTTCAGCGGCTTCTTCAGCAAAGACGAAATTCTGTGGAATGCCTATGCCAGTCCCTGGGGCGGCAACTGGATCTACTGGGGGTTCGGCTGCCTGACCGCCGGTATGACTTCGTTCTACATGTTTCGCCTGTGGTTCCTCACCTTCTTCGGAGAATTCCGCGGCGCTACGGGAGCAACCGGCAACCACGGCGGCCAAGGGCATTCGGGACATGAGGCGGGCGAACCCGCACACATTCACGAAAGCCCACGCGTCATGACAATCCCCCTGGCCGTACTGGCAGTGCTTTCAGTGATCGGGGGTTATGTAGGCGTGCCCGCGGTGCTGGGCGGAGCAAATCACTTCGAGCATTTTCTGGAACCCGTTTTCCACGCCCCGCCCGTAACCCACGAAATTATGGAGCAAAGCGGCCGCGGCCTGGAACTGCTGCTTATGGGCGGCACGACCGCGGCGGCCGTCATCGGTTTCCTGCTGGCCTGGCTGCTCTACTATCGCCGTCCGGAGCTGCCCAGCCGTATTGCCGCCGGGGCAGGCGGAATCTACCGCCTGGTGCTGAACAAGTACTTCATCGACGAGCTCTACGGCGCGGTATTCGTTAAGCCCCTGATCGAAGCCTCGCGCAAGCTGTGGCATGGAGTCGACGAAGCAACCATCGACGGCGTGCTCAACGGCAGTGCCCACAGCGCCCAGGAATTGTCGGACGATGTGCGCCGCATGCAATCGGGCAATATTCGTTCTTATGCCGCCTGGGTGACGCTGGGCGCCGTTCTGGTGGTCGCCTACGTGATGTGGAGGGGGATGTAATGAAGAGCCTGAATACATCCATTCTGACCATAATCACCTTCCTGCCGCTAGCCGGCGCCGTTCTGCTGCTTTTGTTCCCGCGCCGCGACCGCGACATTCGCGTCTTCGCGCTTTTCGTCAGCGTGGCGGATTTCCTCGTATCTCTCCACTTACCCGCCAATTTTCACCGGAGCGTGGCTGGATTTCAGTTCGCCACCGACCGGCTCTGGATTTCCAGCCCGAGCATCCACTACCACCTTGGGATCGACGGCGTTTCGCTCTGGCTGGTGCTGTTGACCACTTTCCTGACCCCGCTCTGCGTACTGATCTCCTGGAATTCGATTCGGGATCGGGTAAAGGAGTTCTTCATCCTGCTGCTGGTGCTGGAGACCGCCTTGCTCGGGGTTTTCGTCGCCCTGGACCTGTTCCTGTTCTACGTCTTCTGGGAGAGCACGCTGATACCTATGGCGCTGCTGATCGGAATGTACGGGCATGGGCAGCGCATCTACGCGGCCGTGAAGTTCTTCCTTTACACGATGATCGCCTCGGTGTTCATGCTGGCAGCGATCATCTGGCTGTACGTCAAAAGCGGGACGTTTGACTTCGTGAGCCTGCAAAACCTGATTGCAGGCGGTCAGGTACCAGGGTTGGAGCATGCCTCCTTGGCGCTGTTCCTGGGCTTTTTCATCGCCTTTGCCGTGAAGGTCCCGCTGTTTCCCTTACACACCTGGCTGCCCGATGCGCACACGGAAGCGCCTACGGCAGGCTCGGTGCTGCTGGCGGGCGTACTGCTGAAGATGGGCACCTACGGCATGATGCGTTTCAACCTGGGTCTGTTTCCGGAAGAGTCACAGCGCAACGCGCCTTGGATCATCGCCCTGGCCATTATCGGCATTGTTTACGGCGCCTGGGTGGCCATGGTGCAGACCAGTTTGAAAAGGCTGGTGGCATATTCCTCGGTCAGCCACCTCGGCTTCGTTGTGCTGGGGATTTTCAGCTTCACGCAAATTGGGGCGGTGGGTGCGGTATTCGTGATGCTTGCGCATGGCGTCTCCACCGGCGCCCTGTTCATGCTCTGCGGGATAATTTTCGACCGCAAGCACACCTACGAGATCAAGTCGTTCGGCGGGCTGGCCACGCCCATGCCGGTATACGCCACCTTTTTCCTGTTTATCGTGCTGGCTTCGGCAGGCTTGCCCTTGCTCAACGGTTTCGTCGGAGAGTTCCTGGTTCTCAGCGGAGCTTTCCAGGCCCGGGCTCTTTACGGGGTACTGGCCGCCACGGGCGTGATCTGGAGCGCCTGCTATCTGCTCTGGATGTACCAGCGCGTTTTCTACGGGAAGGTGTTCGCTCCGGAGAACTCTTCCCTGCCAGATCTATTCGGGTATGAGAAGGCAGCCTTGTGGCCGGCGGCCCTGGTTGCCCTGGCCATGGGCGTGGCGCCTTTGATGTGGACTAAAGCTATTGACCCGGCGGTACAAACGATTCTGCTGCCGCTGACGCAATGGATCCCGCTTAGCGGGATGATCGGGCACTGACATGATTCCCGCTCCGAGCGACTACCTCCGCATTCTTCCCGAGCTGGTGCTCGCGGTGTCCGGCATATTGGTCATGGTGATGGACCCGCTGTTGCCGGCGCACGACGATCGACGGTCTATCGGCCTGCTGGCCTTGGCCGGTTCCATGGCCGCGCTGGCCGCCACCTTCATCATGGCTGACAATCCGGGCTCCGCTTTCAGCGGCATGGTCCGGGTCGACGGGTTTAGTGTCTTCTTTCACGTCGTCATCATCTCCGTCACCATGGTCGTGATCCTGGCCTCGTTCGAGTATTTGCGGGTGCAGCAGATTCGGCTGGGCGAATATTATGGGCTGATCCTGTTCGGAGCCGTGGGAATGGCGCTGATGTCCTCGGCCGTAGAGCTGGTGCTGGTATTTATTTCCCTGGAAATTTCCTCGATCTCCACCTACATTCTTGCGGGATTCCGCCGCCGCGTCGCCACCAGCATAGAGGCGGCGCTGAAATACTTTCTGCTGGGATCGTTCGCCACCGCATTTTTCCTGTACGGCATTGCCCTCATGTTTGGCGCCACCGGTTCGACCAAGATTTATGAAATTAGCGCAGCCCTGCGAAACGGGCCGGTTTCAATGCTGGCCCTGGTCGCCGTGGGGCTGATGGTGGTGGGGCTTGGATTCAAGGTGGCTTCCGCGCCTTTTCACGTGTGGACGCCCGACGTCTACGAAGGCGCGCCAGCGCCGGTTGTGGCGCTGATGTCCACCGCCCCCAAAGCGGCGGCCTTTGCCGTGCTGTTACGGATTCTGTTCGCCGCGGCCGGAAGTTTGCCGGCCTGGCATTGGCTGGTCTGGGTGCTGGCGGCGCTGTCGATGTCTCTGGGCAACCTTGGAGCCCTGGTGCAAACCAACGTCAAACGCCTGCTGGCATATTCCTCGATCGCGCACGCCGGTTACCTGCTGGTGGCATTTGCCGCCGCGCCCGAGGTCGGAGTTCCGGCAGCCATGTTCTACGCCGCCTCCTATGCGGCGATGAACGCCGGCGCGTTTATCGTCATCAGCCATTTCGCCAACCAGAATGAACGCTACGTCACGCTGGATGACTACACGGGCCTGGGCCGCCGCGCGCCCGCGCTGGCCATTATTTTGACCGTCTTCCTGCTGTCACTGATCGGCATTCCCATGACCGGAGGATTTTTCGCAAAATTCTACGTCTTCCGCGCGGCGCTCGATTCGAACCTGCTCGCCTTGACCATCATCGGCGTAATCAATAGCGCCGTCGCCGCGTACTATTACTTGCGCATCATCGTGGTGATGTATATGCGCGACCCGCGCGAGCAGGCACCCATCATGAAGATCCCCGCAGGTGTGGGGATCTCACTGGCAATTAGTCTGATCGCGACGATTTATCTTGGAGTCCTGCCCGGCCGGGTGCTCGACTACACTTTGTCTTCCGCGCAGCAGATGTTGAAATAAACACCCACCACAGAGACACAGAGCCACAGAGAAAAACCAAAGCCAGCTCTGATATTTATTTGAGGGCGAGGTGGATCGCCATTAGTTATGGTTCGTACCGCCCCTCCGCCTGGATTATTCACCAAGCTTTGTGTGTCAAACGGAGCGCCCGCCGCCTTCTTCCGACCCGCGTCTTTGCGGGTCGGGGCGGGTGCGCAGCGAAGGATCTATGCATTTGCAAATTGCACTCTGGAAGAACCACGTCCTGCTAATGACAAAACTACACCGTATTTTTGCGCGTTTGTTGACCTAAGCGGCGATGGAAGAGAAGAAATCATTGTTTTACCTGACAGGTCAGGGCTGGTGTGGGAGCGGTGGTTGTACCACGTTGGTACTGGCCCCCGAAGGTTCCTCCTACAGAGTTGTTACCAAAATCACAGTTACGCGGCTTCCAATCCGCGTCTTAGCCACAAAATCGAATGGCTGGCACGATATAGCCGTCTGGGTACAGGGAGGGGGCATTTATCCCGGTTACGAAGCAGAACTGCGCTTCGATGGAAGGACCTACCCAAGCAACCCTTCCACTCCTCCCGCGCGGCGCTTGACCGGTAAGGTCGCGGGGCAAATCGTCCTCGACCGGGGGCTCCTCCAGTAACTAACTCTAACAGCCCTCTTCACCGCTTTGGCCCGAAACAGGACTTCGACCGGGTCTTCCGATCTCCCGATCACCCGATTTTTGTTATTCCACTGCTACCGCGATATCCCTGCGCTCGAAGATCCACGAGGCGGCCAGCCACAACAGAATGGCCTGGACTACGCCCCAGACTGCCGGAGTCCAATCGGGCGACCAGCGCGGAGAGTATGTGTAGGACGTAAGCTCGCTGACCAGCGCATAGACCGGCAGAAAGCTGCTGGTTACGCCGATCTGCGTCAGCCCGACTCCCAGTCCCAAAGCAAGGGCGGCGCACGCTACCGCGACGATGGGCGGCATGAAGGTCGCAAACAGCAGCGCGCTGGTGGCCGCCAGAGCACAGGCAACCAGCAGAAGTATCAATAATTGCCACACGTGGCTCACCGGGATTCTGGCCATGGAAAATAAAAGGCTCCCAAAGGCTCCCATTGCTCCCAAATAGATTCCGGCGGCCAGTAATACCCCGCCCAGCAGCCCCGCCAGGTACTCGCGGCGCTCAATGCCTTTGGACAGCACCGCCAGAATTCTCCGCGAGCGCCGTTCGTTGTAGATGGAGGATGCCGCCAAAAAGGCGCTGAAGGCGACTCCATACACCGCCTGCTGTTTCAGGAAAAACAGCACGTCGCCCGGCTCCATTTGTCCCACGCTGGCCAGCACCGCGCTCAAGACCACCCATACCAGCAACAGAATCACCGCCCAGCGTTGCTCGCGCAGGTAGTTGGCCGCAATCAGCCCAATCGCTCTCATCCCGTTCTCGCCCGCCTCGTTTCTTCCGTTGGCGGCTCGGCAGCCGTCAGTTCTAGAAATATCTCTTCCAGCGAGCGTCTCACCGGAGTGACACTGACGACCTCGCCGCCGAGGGCCCAAACCGCTTCGATGGCGCGGCGCACGGCCTGCGTCTTCACGGTGAACCGTACTCCGTTCTCCACCCCGGAGGCGTTGATCCACACGCTGGCGGGAACGCCGCGCGCCACGATTTCCGATTCGCCACCCGCCTCCAGCAGTTCAGACATGCGGCCCAGGCGCCGCAGCCGTCCCTCGTGCAGGATGGCGACCCGGTCGCACACCGCTTCGACTTCCGAAAGCAGGTGTGAACTGAGGAAGATCGTCTTGCCGGCGCGTCGTGCGGCCAGCAGCAGTTCGCGAACCGCTACCCTTCCCGGCGGATCCAGAGCCGAGGTCGGTTCATCCAGCAACAGCAGCTCGGGATCGTGGATCCACGCCTGGGCCAGCCCCACCCGCTGCTGCATGCCGCGCGAATACTTCCCTACGCTGCGGTTGGCCTCCGGCGCCAGCTCCAGCAACTCCAGCACCTCGCGGACACGCCGCTGAAGTGCGCCATCGCTCATGCCGTTCAACGCTCCATAGAACCACAACAATTGCCGGGCCGAGAGATGGTGCAGGGCAACATTCTCGGCAAGGAAGCCAACGCGCCGCCGCGTGCACGCGTGCCCAAACGGCTGGCCCAGCATGGCGCCCCGGCCACGGGTCGGCCGCATAAAACCCATCGCCAGATGGATAGCCGTGCTCTTCCCCGCACCATTGCGGCCAAGGAAACCGAATATCTCGCCCGCTTCTACCGTAAGGCTGAATTCATCCAGGGCACGCACCACTCGCCGCTTCCACACACTGCGGTATTCCTTGGTGACGCCATCGAATTGGAGAACAGGGACCATTAGGGAGCACTCAGCAGTCAGCACTCAGCAGTCAGCCAACAAAACCTCAGAGACACAGCCACAAGCCGCACGCTACAAGAGCAACACCCGGCAGCTTGCTTTGTTGGCCCACAACTTCGGCTCGATGTGCGCATTGACTTCAGAAAATTCTACGACGCACTCTTCGATCCTATGTCCGTTGGATGGAGAATTTATGTAAAAATCCGGGATCTTCAGGTGTGGCACAGGAGGAGGTGGTCGAACTTGGGGAGCAGCCAGCATTCAGCAACCAGGCACCCTCCGGCAGGAGTGCCGGGCTGAGTGCTGATTGCTGAGTGCTGATTGCTGAGTGCTGAGTGCTGCTTATCCTACTTCACCTTCGCAAAGATGATGACCAGGGTGTAGAGCGCCAGGGACTCGATGAGCGCCAGTCCAAGGATCAGGGCCAGTTGAATTCCCGGCCGGGCAGCGGGATTCCGGGCCAAGCCCTCCGCCGCCGCGGCGGTCGCTTTGGCCTGGCCGAGCCCACACAGGCCTGAGGCAATCGCCATGGCAAAGCCGGAGGTGATCGCCACCCAGTTCGGCCCGGCGCTGGCCGTTTGCCCCTGGGCGAACACAGGCACGGCAAAGCACAGAATGGCCATTGCCATGAAGACATAACTCAGAGTTTTACGCATCGTTTTTGCTCCTCTATGAATTGCCGCAGTTGGTGGTTGACGCCATCCTCGTGCAGGCGCCCTCACACTGAACGGCTGGGTGAAACTAGTTTCCGGTTTCCAGTTGGCCTCCGAACCGTGCCTTCTGGAAACGGGAAACGGGAAACGGATTCTAATGTTCTTCCGCCACCGCACCTGCCAGGTAGACGGTGGTCAACAGCACAAAGATGTAAGCCTGCAATAGCGATACAGCCATGTGCAAACCGAGAAAAATTACCGGGATACCGATCGGCACCAGCGAGAAGAACACCAGCGTCACCATGTCTCCCGCAAACATATTGGCAAACAGACGGATGGTGAGCGACAACACGCGGGCCAGATGGCTGATGATTTCAATCGGAATCATTAGGGGAGCCAGCCAGATCATCGGACCACCAAAGTGCTTGGCGTAGTTGAGCGGGCCTTGGCGTTTGATGCCCTGGGCGTGGTAGTAGAAGAAGGCCACAAGGGCGCAGCCCAGCGGCACAGAAGGCACTGCCGTAGGCGATTCAAATGCCGGCACCAGTCCCAGCAGATTGCAGGTCAGGATAAAGACACCCAGTGCGACCAGAAAGGGGGTAAATTCCTCGCTGTGGGGGCCGATGATCTCGCGGCTCTGTCCGGTTACAAAGTCCTGCAAACCCTCAAAAATGTGCTGCAGCCCGCCCGGATTTTCCACTGATAGCCGCGCCCGCACCAGCAGAAAGACCACCAGCAGCAGCCCCACCACCAGAATCTGCATAGCCACAAAATTGGTAATAGGCGCGCGCGGATTATGCGCCAGGTGCAAGGCCTCGAGGAGAGCGTTAGCCGCTCCGCCGAAGATATGGTTCAGCAACGCAGTAAACGGAAGTTCTTCTGGCATCTACCGTTAGCTCCGGAATTCGGACAGCTACATTCGCTGGCTACATGGGCCTGGCCATTACAGTCCACGGCGCAACGCCACATAAGCTTCGTAGATGGCTTCGCAGGCAATTGCCCCTACGGGTAAGAACAAGCCGGCCAGCATCCCATAGAGACTGCATGTAGAGATTTTCAATATAGCATAGGCCGCGCCGGCGATTAAACCGTAGCGCAGCAGGAAGCGGACCACTGCTCCGCCCCCACTTTCCTGGCGTCCGCTACGCGTCACCCGGTCCGCCAGCGCCTTTACCGTCTTCTTCAGCCAGTAAAAGTT
>Ga0326727_10028875_pt1 | contig 10043 bp, 7 predicted proteins | sample MB2enrmetagenome_FD_207643 | JGI IMG/M metagenome (GOLD analysis project Ga0326727, IMG submission 207643) | Lab enriched peat soil microbial communities from McLean, Ithaca, NY, United States - MB29MY | ecosystem: Environmental > Terrestrial > Soil > Wetlands > Peat | place: USA: New York...
TTGAGCAGCTCCATCCCCTTGCTGAAATCCTTGATCGGGAGACGATCGGTGATCACCGGGTGCAGGTCGAGCTTGCCGCTCTTGAGCAGCGCTGTCATCTGGAACCAGGTCTCGAACATCTTTCTGCCGTTGATGCCGAGCACGGTGGCGCCTTTGAAGATGATGTCCTTCGCGAGATCGATTTCCAGCGGACGCGAAGGGATGCCGAGCAGGCTGACGCGGCCGCCGGTGCGAAGAATGTCGAAGCCGAGCTTCACCGCGTCCTTGTGTCCGGCCATCTCCAGCAGCACATCGACGCCGTAGCCGCCAGTTCGCTCGCGCACGATGCTGCGAACGTCCTGGGTCGCCGGATCGAGGACCAGATCGGCCTTCATCTGGCGCGCGATATTGCGGCGGTACTCGTTGACCTCGATGGCGATCACCTGCGCGGCTCCGCAGGCGCGCGCCACGGCGATGGCAAAGAGGCCAATCGGTCCGCAGCCGGTGATGGCCACGCTCTTGGCCGCCAGGTCGCCGCTGAGGGCGGTATGCACGGCGTTGCCCAGGGGATCGAGGATGGAGGCGTACTCGTGCGGAATCGAGTCATCGAGCTTCCAGATGTTCGACTCCGGGATGGCGACGTACTCGGCAAAGGCTCCGTTGCGGTCGATGCCGATGATCTGCACGTGCTGGCATATGTGTCCCTGTCCGGTGCGGCACTGCATGCACTTGCCGCAGGCGACGTGCATCTCGGCGGAGACCAGGTCGCCTTCCTTGACGGCGGTGACCTCGTTGCCGACGGCAGCGACGTGGCCGCAGAACTCGTGGCCGGGAATCAACGGAGGAACAATTCGCCCTTGCGCCCAGGGATCCCAGTTATAGATATGCAGATCGGTACCGCAGATGGAGGCCACCTTCACCTTGACCAGTACATCGGTGGGACCAATTGCAGGCAGCGGAACCTCGCGAAGCTCAACTCCAGCTTTGGGCTCGCTCTTAACAACGGCTGGCATTAGTTTCGGCATGATATGTTGCCTCGCGCGGTGGGCCGGGCCCCAGCGCGGATGAATTAGATAAAAAGAACTCCACATTCTAGCACTGCGCGCCATTTCCACCGACGTTGCGACATCCCCGCCGCCGTCTTTCGCTCAACGCAAAAATCGTCCTTCGTCAAGTGGAAAAGCTAGAAAAACTATTGACAATTTATGCAGCTGGCCACAAAATCTGGGATGAGCAACGCATTGTATCCAAGATGTAGAGACGGATTGCAAACGTTGACAGACTCCTTCAAGGGAGAAGGTTCCAATTCAGGAGTAGTGCTGGAGAACAGTTCCAGACCTGAGGGGCGGCTAGGCCTCGACTTCACTGTTCAGTCTCCGCGTGGCTGCGGAGACTTTTTCATTTGCGGTAGAAGTTGAAGCAGCTCAGCCCGCATGGTAGAAGGGCAAGCAGGATGCCAAGCGCAAAACGTAAACACTCTCGCACGCAGCCGGAAGTGGTAATTCCGGAGAAGATCTACTTCCGCATCGGCGAGGTCAGCGAGTTGGCCAATCTGCCGACCTACGTGCTGCGCTTCTGGGAGACCGAGTTTGCCCATCTGCGGCCGATGAAGAGCAGCACCGGCCAGCGCATGTATCGCCGCAAGGACGTTGAGGCGGTGATGCAGATCCGCAAGCTGCTCTACGAAGACGGCTTCACCATCGCCGGAGCCCGCGAAAAGCTGCGCGAAATTCAAGGCCAGCCGCGGCCCGCGAAACCGTTTGCCGTCACCGTGCCCGAGCTCCGTGCGATCTCCGCAGGCGCGGAACAGACCGCGCTTCCGTTCCCGGCTCCAACCAACCCCAGGCTGGAGGAGCTGCGGCGGGTACGGCAGCAGCTTGGCGAACTGCTGGCGCTCTTGTCCTGAACTCGAGCCCGGCGGGCGGCTGCGGTGTCGATGCCATGTTTAGCCGGCGCCGGTGATGTAGGCCTCCAGGTGGCGAATCGTCTCACTCTGCTCGGAGAGAATCGCGTTCACCAGGTCTCCGATGGAGATCATGCCGCAGAGGAGCCCGGCCCGCATTACGGGCAGGTGGCGGATGCGATGCTCGGTGACGATCTTCATGCATTCGGCGACGGTGTATTCCGGGCCGACGAAGATCACCGGCGAACTCATGATTTCGGCAACCGTGGTTTCCCTGGAAAGATGCCCCTTCAGAATCACCTTGCGCGCGTAGTCGCGCTCGGAGACGATGCCGACGATCTGCTCTTCATCAAGCACGAGCAGCGCGCCGACCTCTAACTGCGCCATCTTCTCGATGGCCCTGTATACGGAATCCGATGGAGCAATGGAGTGAACCTTCCCGCCTTTCTGCTCCAGGATGGAACGCACGGACGCTGTAAGCTGCATCGATCCTCACCTCGGGGTGCTTCATGATACGCCGATTCCAGAATCGCTGCTGAATGCAGGCTCAGCCGCTTAGCCTCGAACTAAGTCCTGTTCATCGGTATAGCAGCGCCGCATCTGCGGAATTCGAACTTAGTTATGACTACGGCGCGAGCCTTCTGTGCCGACAGCTTCCATGGTCCGGCAACCTGCAGGCACATACCGATTTCTAAGAAGGCCATTGCAGGAACGAAGTTCCGGTGTTGGAGGTGTCAGTGAAACCTCTTTACTTTGCGCCGTGGATGTATGGCAACGCTCGAATATTCTCGCTGCCGGCGTGGGTGCTGGCACTGGTTATCCTGGCGTTTACTCTCCCATCGATCGCTTCGACTCCTGACACCGGCGCGCCGGTCGATCCCACGGCCGGGGCGAAGTTCGTGGGCTCGGATACCTGCAAGAGCTGTCATCAGAAGATATTCGATCAGGGTTTTGAGTCCTCTCCGCATGCGGCGCTGCTGCGCGACGGCAAGCACGGCTGCGAAGATTGCCACGGTGCGGGTGGCGCTCACGTCGATGGCGGCGGCGATAAGAGCAAGATCATCGTCTTCTCCACGCTATCGCCCTCGGAGGCAAGCCGCCGTTGCATGCGCTGCCATCAGGCTTCGCTGGAGACCAGCAGCTTCTCCGAGTCGGTTCACCTTTCGCAGGGAGTCGGCTGCCTGAGCTGCCATTCTCCGCATCAGTCGAAGCAACAGTTTCTTCTGATCCGGCAGCAGACGGAGCTTTGCTATGGCTGCCATGCGCAGCAGAAGGCGGAGTTTGCGCGCCCGTACCGGCATCGCGTCGATGTCGGACTCATTCAGTGCAGCGACTGCCACAACCCGCACGGAACCTTCAACCAGCGGCAACTGCGCACCGCCGATGGCGGCATGGAAATCTGCACCAAGTGCCACACGGAAAAGATGGGTCCCTTCAGCTTTGAGCATATGCCGGTAAAGCAGGAGGGATGCAGCGGCTGTCACACGCCGCACGGTTCCACCAATCCCCGGCAGTTGCGGGTGAGCCAGATCAACATCCTCTGCCTGCAATGTCATTCGCCGATTGCCAACCGCGACACACCGGAGGCTCCTTCATTCCATAACCAGGCGGCGAAGTACCAGGCCTGCACGCTCTGCCACACGCAGATTCACGGCTCGAACTTCGATGAGTTCTTTTTCCGCTAGTTGTCACAGGAGGAATCATGCGCCGAGCTGAATGCCAAAGCCGCAGCAAGCTGGATTTACTTGCGATTGCCGCAGCCGCTCTCTTCGCGCTTCTGCTGCTGAGCTCGCCGGCCCGTGCGCAGGGGACTGGGCAGGGTCCCACCGGACGGCCCGCTGATTTAGAGAACGCCGGCGAGAACGCCGCCGGCCGCGCGATCGACAATTACACCGTGATGCAGACGGTGGAGATCGGCGGACGCATCACCAGCGTGAACGGCAGCGAGGCCATGTACGGAAGCTTGCTCAATCTGCAAAGCGGATTCAGGGTTTTCGATCAGTCGCTGACGGTTCGCCCCATGGCTCCCCTCCATGCGCCCATCGACAACCTCTATCTTGAAAGCTTCGGCTGGGGAGGCGACCCCAGCAACGCCGTCCGGATGCGCATCAACAAGCGCGGACTGTATAACTTCTACTTCAGCTTCCGAAGGGATCAAAATAACTTCAACTACGATCTGCTGGCGAACCCGCTGAACCCGACCAGCACTACCGCGCTGCCGACGATCTTCGTGCCCAACTCGCCGCACGCAATGTACACGCGGCGGAAAATGTACGATTACGATCTGACAGTGTTTCCGCAGCGAGCCTTCAGCGCCCGTTTCGCGTATGTGCGCAACAGCAACCAGGGCCCCTCGTTCAGCAGCGTACATTTCGGGACCGAGGCGCTGCTCAATCAACCGTGGAGCACGACGCTCAATGAGTATCGCTTCGGCGCAAGCTGGCGCGCGCTGCCGCAAACCACGCTGACCTACACCGAAGCGCTGCAGTTCCTTAAGAACGATACCGATCAGAACCTGGCGACATTCAACACCATCGACGCCGCGAACGGAACGCCGATTGAGTTTGGATTGCCCTGGCTGGGCGGCTCTCCCTGCGGAGCTCCCATCGTTGGTGGTTTTGCCAATCCCTCGTGCAACGGATATCTCTCCTACACGCGGACCCTGCGCTATCGCAACTATTTGCCTTCCGAGCAGATCAACCTGAACTCCAGCTCTATTCCGCACCTGGATCTTACTGCCCGCTTCATGTACAGCAATGCCGACGCCAATACTCCTCTGGCTGAGAACTTCAACGGGCTGGAGACGCGCACTGGGCTGCGGCAGTCGAACACCAACGGAACCACGGCGCACTCCTACTGGAACTCCGATGAGGCCGACTTCGGTGCAACGTATCATCTCGGCCCGCGCTTCAGGATCGTCGACAGCTTCCGTTTCTACGCCTACCGCGTCCCGGGAACGATGAACCTGATCCAGAACAACTTCTTCAACCTGGCTTCAGTCACGGCGCCGACCATTCTTGGGCCGGTTGCAGTCTATCCCGTTCCGCCGTATCACAATGCAAGCTCGCCGCCGGACGTGCAGAACGATCTCTACCTGCGCTTCGTACAGCAGAGCATCAAGAGCAACGAATTCAGCCTGCAGTACGACATCAATCACTGGTTCGGCGTGCGCCTTGGCTATCTCTTCCGGCAGATTTACGACAATCATCACTGGGTGAGCACGGCGATTGGGGATTTATATTATCCCGATCCCACCGGAACTTCTACGGCGACCTGCACTGGCGCGGGCGGTACCGTTGGCGCCAACGGCATCTGCACCGTCACCGGCGTATTCGACAGCGAGAACGAGCCGGTCACCATCAACCAGCAATGGGGCATCGGCGGCATATGGTATCGAACGAAGTTCGTGCGCGCCGATGGCGAGGTGCGGATTCTTTCGGCGGATAATTACCTCACCCGGATCGATCCGCTGCACGAGCAGCAGTATCGCGCGAATCTTGCGGTTACACCGCTCTCATGGCTCACGCTGGCGGCGAATCTGAACATGCGAGAGCAGCGCAATCCGACGCAGGACTTCGCCTACAAAGCGCACGTCCGCAACTTCGGATTCAACGTGGTGGGTACGCCCAATTCGCGCTTGACGTTCGATGTCGCCTACAACTATACCGACACCGGGCAGAACGCCAATGTCTGCTTCGCATCTTCGGCGCCTCCCGCCACGGCGGGAACCTGCGTGAACGACAACACGGTGTATGAAACCCTGGGCTTCTACTCCAATCACACGCACTATGCCAGCGCGAACGTGATGTTCAAGCCCGTGCCCATCGTCACCATTATCGCGGGCTACAGCGTGATCGACGCCAACGGAAACACGCTGATACTGAACGCGCTCGAGCCGCTCGGTCCGCTGGAGTTCCGCTACGATCAGCCGCTGGCATCGGTCACGGTGAACCTGCGAAAGTATCTGCAGTTCATCGGTGGATGGAACTATTACCAATACAACGAGACCAGTTTCACCGGACCGACCGCGCCCAGATACTTCCACGCCAACCTGACGAACCTGTCGTTGCGGTACGCGTTTTAGCAGGCTGTGAGCGTAGGAAGGCAGATGTTGAATCCGCGCTCCATCACCTACGGCTTCTCCGGCCACTGGTGGCGCGGATATCTTCGCATCAGCTCGCGCCGCACCTGCGGATAGAGCCGCTCCCAGAAGCCGGCGAGATCGCTGGTCGTTTGCACCGCTCGCTGATTCGGAGCCAGCAGATGCACCACAACCGGAGTGCGCTGGGGCCCGATGCGCGGCGTCTCTTTCATCCCGAAGAAGTCCTGCAAACGCGAGGCGATCCACGGCGGCTTGCCACGTTCATAATGCACGCGAGCCTGACGGCCTCCCTGCAGCCGGATACGCCCCGGAGCGAGATCGTCAAGCCTGCGGCCTCCCAGTTTCTGCTCAACCAGCGGCAATAGACTTTCGGCTGCGCGGCGAAGCTCGCTGAAGCTGCGCAATCCGCGGCAGAGCTCGCGCAGCGCCTGTTGAACGCTCGCTTCAATCTGCGCGTGATCAAGCCCGGCGAACTCCGCGCGCGCGGCGAGCTCAGCCAGCGCCTCGGCATCGGCAAAGCGTGCCACGCCCGCTTCCAGCGCCTTGGCCGCGAGCAGCTCGGCCGCCTGCTCCGCATCGGGCACGGCGCCGCGCGATTCTTCGATCACCAGTTCGTCGTAGAGCAGCTCGCTGACGGCGTCAACGCGCTCGGCCTTGGGGTTCCATCGCACCTCGGAGTGCTCACGCACGCGCGAAGGGAATATGTCGATCAGCCATTCAGGCTCGATGCGCGCTGTCATGCGGACCAGCGGCAGCGGCAGCTCTTTGCGATCTTCGGCATCGACGGCGACCATGAATTCATATCGCGCCCGCCATCTCCGCCGAGGCTCCCGAAGACAGCAGCAACTGCTTGCCCGCACGCCTGCGCGCCACGCGATCCGGAAAGCCCGCAAGCACAGAGATCAGCAGCGCATCGTCGGAAGGCAACGATGTTGCCCCATGTCTAGCTTCTCGTGGCAGACGTTCATTTCTCGATACGATCCTCCGCAGTTGCTCGGCGTGCATTCGAGTACGTGGATCGAGCTCGCCCTCCATCGCCGCCAGCAGGTCGTTTTTTGCCGACGCAGCTCCGGAGCCCAGCACCGCCGCCGCCGCGCAGCCAGCCTCGGCCACGCCGCGCTCAATCGCCTCGACAAGAATCCTCCCCAGCCGCGGAGCCAGCGGATAACGCGCCAGCCGCGCCGCCATCGCGCCATTCGCTCCCAGCCGGTCGAGCAGCGCCTCGGCATGTTCGATGGCTGCATCGGGAGGCGCATCAAGCCACTGAAGCTCATCTGCGCGGAGGCCCATTGCGCGCAGCTCCAGGCAGAGCTGGGAGAGATCGCTGCGCACGATCTCCGGTGCGTCGTGCTCGGCGCGGCGCGAGAAATCTTCCTCGGAGTACAGTCGCAACACGCGGCCCGCGCCGGTTCGTCCCGCGCGACCGGCGCGCTGGCGTGCCGATGCCTTGCTGATCTTGCCGATGTGCAGAGAGGGCAGGCCGCTCCACGGCGACCACGAGGCCACGCGCGCCAATCCGCAGTCGATCACCGCGCTGACGCCTTCGACCGTCACCGAGCTTTCGGCCACGTTGGTCGCCAGAATCAGCTTCGGCTGCGTGGAGGGCTCCAGCGCGCGGTCCTGATCCTTCGGCGCAAGCGTGCCGTGCAGAGGAAGCATGAGCCATCCCAGGCGGCGCGCCAGCGGCTCGCACTCGCGCATGGCGCGGCGAATCTCGGCCACGCCGGGAAGAAAGACCAGCGTGTGGCTTGGGGTTCCCGCATGGGCCCAGCCATCTTTGGCGAGAATCTCCGCAGCCTCGCGCACCTGCTGCTCCAGCGGCAGCGGAGAGTACGGCAGATGCCGGATCTCCAGCTCGAATCGCCGCCCTTCGGCGCGCAGCACCGGCGCGCTGCCGAGGAACTCCGCCACCGGAAGAGCATCGAGCGTGGCCGACATGACGACCAGCTTCAGGCCGGGCCGACGCCGCTGCAACCGCCTCAGCAGTGCCAGCGCCAGGTCGCCTTCGAGATGGCGCTCATGAAACTCGTCGAGGACGACGGCATCGACGCCCTTCAGTTCGGGATCGCTGAGCAGGCGGCGGGTCAGGATTCCCTCGGTCACAAAGCGCAGCCGCGTGCGCGGCCCGCCGACTTCTTCGAAGCGCACCTGGTAGCCAACGGTCTCGCCAACCGGCTCGCCCATCTCCCACGCCACGCGGCGCGCGGCCAGACGAGCGGCGATGCGGCGCGGCTCCAGCACCAGCACCTCGCCCGCAACCGCCGTGAGCAGCGCCGGAGGCACGCGCGTCGTCTTGCCCGCGCCCGGCTCGGCCTGCAAGACGACAGACGAATGCCGCGCAACGGTCGCGAGGAGCTCCGGCAGAATGGCATCGACCGGAAGAGCTGTCTTACGATTCAGCACGTCTCATCGGAACATTGCGGGATCGTGCGCGTCAAACTGCGTTACGTGGTGGGATGAACCACTCGGGCCATGGCCTTGGCCTCGCAGTATTTTCGGAAATGTTGTTGCTATTCGCTTATTGTTCGCCTATCATGTTTGAGACGTTTGCCTCGCCTAAGGACGAAGAGAGGTGGTAAATGATAGATGTAGCTACCTTTGGAAGGCAGGGGAGAGCGTCGTTTAGCAAGCGACGTTACACGTGATGGGACAGTCTTGGCCGAAATTCATTCACGACTCTGTACACAAGTTGATCCGATTTGACGACGTGATGTATGACAGATTGCTCTTGCATCTGGTGGACGCTCGTGAGTTCCAGCGTCTTCGGAGGATCAAACAGCTAGGCGTTACCGAGCTAACATTTCCTGGCGCTAACCATAGCCGTTTTGCCCATTCCGTTGGAGTCGTGTATATGGCCCGGAAGTTTCTTGCTCGGATCGAAGAGGTTACTGGAAGAAGATTTCATGACTTCGAACGCGCTGTCGTTCTTTCCGCCGCTCTGCTGCATGACATTGGCCACGGACCGTTTTCACACGTCTTCGAAAAGGTTTCTGAGGAGCATCATGAGAGAAGGACGCGCGAGATAGTCCTGGATTCCGGAACGGAGGTCAATCGCGTGCTGGCAGAGATTGACGGCGCGCTACCGAATGCGGTTGCCGCATTCTGGGATAAAAGCATAGAGGACCCCTCCGAGAACCATGCGGACGTACCGAGCTTTTTGACACAAATCGTTTCAAGTCAACTCGATGCCGACAGGTTCGATTACCTCATTCGGGACAGCTATGCCGCCGGCGTCGAATACGGTACTTTTGATTTCAACTGGCTGATCAACCACTTGTACTTAGACGAGGACAGACACCGCTTCTTTCTCAGCAATAAGGCGCTGATTACTGCTGAGGCGTATGTCTTCGCCCGATACCACATGTATAAGATCGTCTACTACCACAAGACGACCCGATCAGCTGAGGTGATGCTAAGGCTCCTGTTTCGCCGGTATAAGGAACTTTTGAGGGAGAGGAGCTCCGAGCAGCAGCGAGCACTGGTACCGGATGCTCCCATGATCGTGTTAAGAGCGTTCACGCAGAAGGCGAGCCTAGCGGAATACCTGCTGCTAGACGACCACGTCATCTCGGCGTTCTTAGCCTCGTGCTGCGAGAGCGGGGATCAGACTCTGCGTTGCCTCTCGCAAGGCATTCTTCGCCGGAGGCTGTACAAGGCCATTGATGTCACGGGCGCTTCACCTGATTCGATTGCCGATTTGAAGGTCAAAGCCGGAGAGATATGTAAGCGAAACGGGATCGATCGAGAATTCTCATTTGTCGCTGACACCCCAGGGGATACGCCATACAAGTACTACGATCCCGACAAGGAGAGAGAGGACTCGCAGATCTATGTGGAGAATTGGCAACGAAAACCAGTCGAGATTAGCACTTTATCCGAGCCGGTGGAGAGGCTAAAGAAGGGTTACTTGTTTACCCGATATTATTTCCCAGAGGCCATTCGCGACGACATAAAAGCGATTGCAAGTGAGACACTGCGAGGGTGAAATGAGATTCGAGAATTATCACTGGGCCGCTTCGGTAATCGCTGCGCACCCAAACCACGAAGTTTATGGAAGAA
>Ga0326727_10028877_pt1 | contig 10042 bp, 10 predicted proteins | sample MB2enrmetagenome_FD_207643 | JGI IMG/M metagenome (GOLD analysis project Ga0326727, IMG submission 207643) | Lab enriched peat soil microbial communities from McLean, Ithaca, NY, United States - MB29MY | ecosystem: Environmental > Terrestrial > Soil > Wetlands > Peat | place: USA: New York...
CATTTCGGAAATGCTGTCGGGCCGAGGTGAAGAGGATCGGCCCTTGGAGTTGTTACTCGAAGTCTTTCAAAGCAGGTTACATCGCGCGCGACGTGCGCAGCCACTCCCTTCGGCGCAGGATGACGCCCGCCCCAACCGCAAAGATGCCAAGCAGTAAGTAGATCCCCGTCGGCCCTTCGGGGGTGTCGACGAACGCAGTGGCGTCGGTGTCGGCGGTGAAATCGTAGTCGACGTAGTCATCCGGAAGGGTGAGAGGGTCGAGGCTGTTGTCGTCATCGGGAGGCGTTACGGACCCAGGACCGCTGACTTCAGTATTCGTCGCCGAGATGCCGAGGTAAGTCTCGAACGAGTCGAGTTCGCACAGACCCCCCGGGTCCGTGGCGGAAAAGGGGGTGCTGCACGGAGGGTCGCCTATGATCAGCTCGTTGGCGTAGAAGGTGCCACCGTTGAAGGAGTTGAAGAAGAGGAGCGCGCCACCGAATACGGGACCCGGTCCACCGGCCCACCAGTAGCCTACAGGGTTTACCCATTGCGCCGTGGGTATCGAGACATCGGCTCCGAGGATGTTAACGGATTCACCTAAGAAGGTGTCGTAGGCGTACCAGTAGCCAGGTCGACCGAGAAGCGAGAGAGATACATAGTTCTCAGCCGCGAGGGCAGGCCCCGGCCCGAGCGCGGTCAGGGCAGACCAACTCTTAAGGGGCTGGGGATTGCCGAATGCCCAGTTGGGAGGGGCGGTGATCACGTAAAAGTATTTGAAGGGGGCAGCGGCGGCTGGACGGGCGATGCTCAAGAATGCGATCACGCCGGCCGTCGCAAGAAGGACACGTTTGAGCACTGCGAGGGGCTTCATTTTTAACCTCCTGGGAACGGTGCGGCAGGCCCAGGAACGATCGCGCTTTCGGCCTGCGGGTCTGGGACTCGGTCTCCGATCTTTGCGAGACCAGTTGACGCATCTCTTGTACTCTCAACCGCGGACGACACACTCCGCGGATGACTCGGTAAAAAGTGACTTTTTACTGTCCCCAAAACTTGCTGGTTGGACCACAAGAGGATGTTGGCGTGTTCCATCAAAGTCGGACGGGGATTGCGGGCTTCTCCGCAATCGTAGCTTTCAGTTGTTTTCACGATCACTTGCCGGGGAATCTCTGGAAAGGCCCGGGAGGGCCAACACAAGTGATAAAAATATTAACCCGAAAAATTTGAAAAAGGGGAAAAATCTTGAAAATCGGGCGGGTTGGCGAATAATTGGCGAATCAGGCTGCCCCGCAACCCATTGCGGAGTCCGCAAACCAACACGATCCTGAGGTCCGATGCGATTTTCGGCGAGGACTGGGCAGGGTGGCACGCAGCCAGCGGAATTCCGTGCTTCTGGTTCGTTGCACCTTGTTTGTCCGCAACGCATACTGGGAGACGTGACCCTCGAACTCCCCACTCTGACCGGGACGCACGTGCGCCTGGAAGCGCTGTCGATAAAGCACCTGGACGGCCTGGTGGCCGCTTCGGCCGCCGATCCGGCGCTCTATCAATGGAGCGCAGTCCCTGTTGGGCGCGATGCGGTTTCCCTCTACATCGAGACCGCGCTCGCCTGGCGCGAAGCGGGCAAAGCCGTTGCCTTTGCGATGGTTCGCGTCGCGGATGGCGCGGTTCTGGGGTCGACGCGATTTTTCGACATCGAGACCTGGGCGTGGCCCGAGGGGCACGCGCGCCAAGGCCGCCTGCACCCCGATGTCTGCGAGATCGGCTACACCTGGCTCACGCGCGACGCCATCCGCACCGCCGCCAACACCGAGGCCAAGCTGCTCATGCTCACGCACGCCTTCGAGGTCTGGCAGGTGCTGCGCGTCTGCCTGCACACCGACGCGCGCAACCAGCGCTCGCAAGCGGCCATCGAGCGCATCGGCGGGAAGTTTGAAGGCGTATTGCGGGCGCATCGCATGGCCGCGGATTTCGTGTCCAGGGATTCCTATCGCTACTCGATCGTGGCGGCGGAATGGCCGGAGGCGAAGTCACGGCTCGCGGCGCGGTTGCGCCGTTCTTGATCCGGCCTATTGAAGAAGGACATTTCCGCCCACCCTTTTCCGCAAAAGACGCGGAAAAGGATGGGGCACGGAGGCAGTTTTTTCGGCACGGCGCCTACGATGCTTCGGCCGGCTTGCCGTTCTCTTCCATCTTGCCAAAGATCATCTTGCCGCTGGCGGTTTGCAGCACGCTGGTCACGGAGATCTGCACCGAGCGGCCGATCAGCTTGCGCGCGTGGTCCACGACGACCATGGTGCCGTCGTCCAGGTAGCCGACGCCCTGGTTGTACTCCTTGCCTTCCTTCAGGACCAGCACATTCATGCGCTCGCCGGGCAAAACTACGGGCTTGAGCGCGTTGGCCAGGTCGTTGATGTTGAGCACGTCCACGTGATGCAGGTGGGCCACCTTGTTCAGGTTGAAGTCGTTGGTGACCACCTTGGCCTCCCACTTCTTGGCCAGTTCGAGCAGCTTCAGGTCCACTTCGCGGATGGAGGGAAAATCGTCCGGCACAATCTGCACCTGGACCTTGTCGCTGGACTGCATGCGCTGCAGCATGTCGAGGCCGCGGCGGCCGCGCTGGCGCTTGGAGCCGTCGGTCGAGTCGGCCACTACCTGCAGCTCGCGCAGCACGAACTCCGGAACCACCAAGGTGCCGTCGATAAATCCCGCTTCGGCGATGTCGGCGATGCGGCCGTCGATGATCACGCTGGTATCCAGCACCTTGGAGCTGCGGCGTGAGGGCTTGTCGCTGGAAAACACGGTGCCCAGCGCCGAAGGGTTCAGCAGATCGCCCTTGTTGGCGCCCACCAGCAAGCCGACGTAGGTCATGAGGAGAAGGACAAAGATTTGCAGCGCCGCGGAGTTGGCTTCAGCCAGCGGCGCGGAACGCAGCACCAGACAAAAGAGGGCCGCGCCGAAGATGCCGAGCACGCTGCCGGCGACGGCGCCGATCAGCCGCCGCAACGTGAGCGCGCGCACGCGCAGTTCGAAGACAATCACCGCGCCGGCCGCGGCCGCTCCGATCGCCGCGCCCTCCCATCCCGTCTGGATGCCGAACGGACGGAGAAAGTAACAAACCGTCGCAAACAGAATGACAAAAAGAAGACGTAAAACAATCAGGTCCATAAGGGCCTACTTTCAACCGCAGACGGATCGCCACCGCCAGCCTGGGGACACGAAGGCGAGTATGCGCATTGCACGGCACCATCGTCAAGGGGGGAAGAACAGGTTTCAGGGGTCAGGTTTCAGGCGAATGTCTCGTGCAATGGCTGTGAGCCGGTCTTCACTTGAGCAGCGGAGGCCCATTGAACGCCGTCTGAGCCATCCGCCGTGGGATGTGCCGCTCCTGATCCCTGATCCCTGATCGCTGAAACCTGAACCCTGCTTTTACGACGCGGCGGCCAGCTCGTTGATCTGCATGACGCGTTGCGCGCCCTTGCGGGGACCGCGTTTGCGCGCGCTCATCACCTTGATGCGCTCCAGCAGCTCCTGGGTGGAGCAGTTCTTCCGGGCAACCATGGCGTCGGCCACGTGAATCTCGGCGCTGGCCGCCTGCCCATCGGCCAGAAGCATCATGGGTACGTAGCCTCTCATGCGTTTCAGGCGCTCCACAAGCTGGCCTCCGCTCATCTGCGGCATCGTGGTGTCGGCCAGCACCAGGTCGATCTGGGGCGCGGTGGCAAAGATGGCTATCGCCTCCTGACCGTTGGTGGCGGCCAGAACGCGATAGCCGTTGGTCTCCAGCATGAACTTGGTGACGGACAGTTCCTGCTCGTTATCGTCTACACAGAGGAGTACTTTCTTCGGGCGCATGATGTGGGGATTGCTCCTTACTGCAAATTTCACAGCTGGTTCACGGCAACACAACTCTTATGCCGCGTGCGACGCGGATTGGTGTTGCCTTTGATTGGGCACATGGCCGGGAACTTGGCGGACGGTGTGGCGTTGGATCGTATTGCGCGTCTGCCCCCGCGCGTGAACCGCAACCCTGGAGGATCGCTCACACGCGCTACGGACAACCGGCTCGCGTTCCTCTGCGGGTCAGCCTTCTTTCGCGGTCGAATGTTCAGCGTTTGGGCGAGCCTCGGATGCTTCGAAAGCGCGCCGGAGAAATATCTGCAACGAAACGGAAGCGTACGGGGCGCGGAGGCTTGTGGGAAGAGGGAAAGACAGGCGAAGATGCGGGTGAAAATCCGCGTGAAACAAGTGGAAAACCGCTAGAACTAACACACAACGCAACTTGCGATGATGAATTTCTGTTGAAAGCATGTGCATCACGGCAGGAAAAGCTGTCCTTTTGCCACGAGAACGGTGCTGCCCGCCACGCGCACATCGGCAATCCTCGCGAAAACTTTAATTGCGGAGAGAAACAAATCGCTCGGGCGGCCGATTTCCACACCCTGGCGCACGTGGACGCGCACGCCGGAGGGCGCGACGCCGCGCGCCACCAGGTAGCTGATGGCGCAGCCGGCCGCCGAACCCGTGGCCGGATCTTCGCCGCCATAAAACTGCATCCTCGCCCTCCACTGCTGCGCAGGGCTCTGGTTTTGGTGCTTCGCACAGTTCTCGTTTTGGACGAGGTCCGGAGCTAATACGTAGAACCACCTCGCCCCGCGCTCGCGCAGCCACGGTGTGGTCCTTTCCTGGTCGACCTTCAACCGTTGCAATGCCTCCAGCGAGCGCAGCACGACGATCGCAAACGGCATTCCCGTTGAAACTACCTGCGGGGACAATGCCGGATCGAGGTCTTCGCGGGCCAGACCGAGCAGCGGCGCCACTTCCGTCGGGTCCAGCTCGACGCCAAACTCCGGATCTCTTTGCGTCATCTCGGCGAAGATCGCTCCGGAGTCCGCGGCGTCGGGCTCAAAACGCACCGGCACCGGCCCTGCGTTGAGCGCCAGCGTCACGGTATCGCGCTCGCAAGCTTCGGGAGCGATGGTCCTGAGCACGCTGGCCGTGCCCAGCGTGGGATGGCCGGCGAAGGGCAGCTCCTCCCGCGCCGTGAAGATGCGCACGCGCACGCCTTCGGCGCGTTCCACGGCGGCGGGCCGACGCTCGATGAACGTGGTCTCAGAAAGATTGAATTCGCGCGCGATGGCCTGCATCCGGTCTGTTGCGAGGCCGCAGGTGTTCAGCACCACGGCCAGGGCATTTCCGGCCAGCGGAGTCTCAGTGAAGACATCCACTACAAAGTAGTCAAGATTCGCCATCGCGAATTACAACTCCTGGTTCTAGTTTACGAGGAGTTCGGCGCGATGAAGCTGTGGAAGAATTCCGGCGATCTGCGGGCCGCGGAGAGGAGTGCGGCCCGCATGAATCGCGGCGGCCAACGTCGGCAGGAATGAACTGAACCCTGACCCCTGAGACCTGATCCCTGTTCTATAGCTCGATGAGCGGCCTGGCTAGGCGCGTCCGGGCGCGGTCGAGGAAGATTCTCATGCGCAGGGCCTCAGAGCGTTGCGCGGCCACCAGGCGCATGTGCCGGCGGATGTGATCGATGTCGTCGAGGTGGTCCATCTGCGCCTCGTCGTTAGCGGCATCCCGCTCCAGGCGCACGATTCGCTCTTCCACGGATTGACGGAAACGCGGGCTGATCTCGAAGCCATCCTGGGCGGCGCAATGAACGGTCATGACAGGCACCTCGGAGCTGGAACGCCTGAGGCTGCAAATTTTTTCGTTCGCGGCCTCAAGTTTTCCCTAATGTTGCCGATACTAACGAAAGCCGCTCCTCTGCGCCAGATTACGGTTTCCCGCAACTTAGGTAACCAAGTGTCCGAAAACGAGACAGAGGCCGGTTTTCAGCGAACGGTTTAGGCTTTTGGGTGCATTTCGTGGCGCCTTCACAGTATTTAGTTGCCAGATCAATCGTTCCGCAACTCCGCTGGCGCCGCTAACACCGCTAACTCCGCTAGCTCCGCTAACACCGCTAACTCCGCTAACACCGCTAACTCCGCTAATTTCCCGGAGACGGGGCGTAGTAGCCTTTGCGTACCTGTACCTTCAGCTCCTGGCCTTGGTCGCCATGGCAGTCGACAGTCACTTTGCGGAAGGTACCGTCGGCCTTGGTGTTGGCGGGGGTGTAGCTGGCCACGTATTGGGTGCGCAGCTCGTCCTGGATCTGCTGGAACGCGGCCTCAAGCTTGTTGCCGTTGTTGCCCACGTCGATGAGCCGGCCACCGGTTTCGTCGGAGATGCGCTTGGCTGGCGAGTAGCCGTAATACCCCTCACCCTGGCTCCAGTACATGGCGCGGTCGGCGCACAGGATCACGTAGACGATGACGTTGTTCCGATTTGCCGCGGCGATGGCGTCGCCGATCTTCATGCGGCTGCCCTCATCTTCGCCGTCGGTCAGGATGATCATGGCCTTGCGACCAGTCTCCTGGTTCATCTTTTCGTTCGCGGCCAGATAAATGGCGTCGTAGAGCAACGTGCCCTTGGGATCGCCGACGGTCGGCACCGTGCCTCCGCCCAGGCCGGGAATGCCCGACCCGTTGCCGCCGGCGGTGTTGATCTCGGCTTTGCTCAAGGCGTGCGTCAGCAGCCGCGGGCTGTTGGTGTAGTCCTGCAGGATATCGACATTTACATCGAAGGAGACCAGGAAAGCCTCGTCCTTGGAGCGCAGAACCTGTTGGATGAACTGGCCGGCCGCGCCCTGTTCCATGGGCAACAGACGGTATTGGCTGCCGGAGGTATCGAGCAGAATGCCCAGCGTCAGCGGCTGGTCGGTCTCGGCCACAAAGCTCTTGAGCGTTTGCGGCACCTTGTTCTCCTCGACCTTGCAATTCTGCTGGGTCAGGTGCGGCACCAGGTTCCCGTTCTTGTCCTTGACGGTAAAGAACAGGTCCACCAGGTTCACATTCACCTTGAAGCTGGCCACGGGAGTTTCGTCGGGCGGCGGAGCGGGAGCGGTGCTTACCGGGGGCGCGTCGGGCGAAGGCGCAAGCTGGGCCCATCCTGCCACGGCCAATGCCGGGAGACCAAACGCCAGCGACAAAATGACCTTGCGGAGCCGCATCCTGATCCGTTAGACGAAAACGGAACCCTCAGGAGAGCATACACGGCTTGTGATGCAGCCGGCAGGCAACCCTCGGCCTTCTGCTGCGTCTGATACTCTGTCAGTTGCGGCCTGTTGCGGGGTTTTCACGCGGCTGGACGCATGTGCCGACAGGTTTTTGGAGAGGATGAAAACGCTGTGAACGTTGCGAGAAGGGCCATTGTGCTGGCAGCGCTTGCCGGGTTTGGACTGGGACCGGGAGTTTGGGCCCAACAGCAGACTCCTGTGCCCGATGCTCCCACCCCGCAGGCGCCCACTGCGCTGCCCGGAACGGAAGGGCCCATCACGCCCGGAATGGGATCGGGCGAGACGCCAGGTGGTTCCGCTGCATCATCCTCCAGCGCGGGCCAGCAACAACCGGCGCAGCCCACACCGCCGCCTCCGTCGAGCCAGCCGCCAGCCGCCGCAGCCCCGCAGGCGAACTTCCAGGACACCGCGCCCGAAGAGGGCATCGCCGCCGTCAACGCCACTTTCAGGTCGCACGTGACTGAAGTCGTGGTTCCGGTCACGGTGAAGGACCCCAAAGGCAACCCCGTCGCGGGCCTTACCTGGCGGGACTTCACGGTTTATGAGAACAGCACCCGCGTGCCGCTGAAGGTGTTCAGCGTGGATCCAAGGCCGATGTCGGCTGCGTTCGTCATCGACCAGACGCTGCCTGCAAACATCATGCGCGAGGTGAACGAATCGCTGAACGCCATCCAGGGCGCGCTGACGCCCTATGACGAGGCCGCGGTCTTCAGCTACACCAACGGAGCCAAGGAGTGGACGGGCTTTACCGGCGCGCAGGGTTCACGGCTGCCGGCGGTGCTCTCGCTGGCGCAGGCCACGGGCACGGACCCCATGGTGCCTGTCGGCACTGGCCCATTGTCTGAGGCATGTCCCATCTATGAGAACGGCAACTGCGTCTCCCCCGTCCTGCAGAACGGTGGGTCGACAGGGCAGAGCGGCTTCATACAAATCCCCAAGGAGATTCACACCCTCAACGACGCGATTCTGCAAGCGGCCAAGGAGCTCTCCACGCGTCCCAAGGAGCGGCTGCGCGTGATTTACGTGATCTCCGATGGCAAGGAGTACGGCAGCAAGGCCACCTGGAAAGAGGTGGTGCGCTACCTGCAGACCAACAACATTACCGTCTACGGCACGGTGGTGGGCGACTCAGCGCGCTGGGGCGAGGGCTGGCTGGATCGCTTCCACCTGCCCATGGAGATGTACGACAACATTCTCTATAAGTACGTGGCTCAGACCGGCGGCGACATGTTCTCAGAGCGCGGCGTGAACAGCATCGAGAAGAGCTACGCCAAGATCGCCGACGAGGCGCGCAACCAGTACACGCTGGTCTACACCAGCCATTTGCCTATCTACGACGACCGATTCCGCTCCATCGATGTGCGCGTGAACCGGCCCAACGTGGTGGTCACGGCCAAGCCTGGCTACAGGCCGGCGGCGGAAGAATCCAGGTAAGCGCGGGACGGGGTTTACGGGGCTACAGGACGCAAGGTTTTCCCGAGGTTCGCTAAGTGCACGATCAAGCGGCATTCATCCAAGGGCGTGCCCGCTCAAAAGCAGGCTTCTCCGGGCGCGGCGCGATAGGTGTGTGGCGAACGTTGGCATCGCCAAAGAATTCATCCCTCAGGGGCTAAAGCCCACTTTTTATTGGGGTTCATTGCGGCACGACTGAAGTCGTGCCCTTTCAAAACAAGTTCACGCTGATCCACTGCCTAAAAACGAAGGCCTGTGCCGACGGCACAGGCCCTTTGTGTTTGATTCGTGGCGCGCGATCGTTTCCAAGGTCGCGCAGCTTTCGGCCTTGTTTCGAGATCGGCCGGCTCAACTAGACCAGCGCGGACTTTTTATCGAACTGGCTGCCGCATTCGGGGCAGAATCCCTTGTCTTCCGTCGCATTCGGATTGGGGGCGTTGGCGGAGAGAAGATTCTTGCAGTTCGGGCAGCGATAGTTGGCTTTGCCGTTGGCTGGGGACGCGCTTTGCGGCACGGCGTTGACGGCGGCCTGCTGAACAGGAGCCTGGGGCGCCGGGGCTGACGGCGCGGGATCCGTGATCCCCTTCATGCCTTCTTTAAAGCCCTTCAATCCCTCGCCCAATCCCTTACCCAGCTCTGGCAATCGCTTGGCGCCAAACAGCACAAATACCAAGATCGCCAGCAAGATCAGATGCCATGGCTGAAGTAGATCGCCCATCGATCGTTCCTCCGCGCGCAGGGGTTTTCGGCGCGCTTTCTCAATTTTGTATTGTCGCACAAAAAGCGCCAGGGAGGTCCGATCCGCCCCCTGAATCTGCACGTTCGCGCCCGCTTGTGGCATCCTGAGAATGGTTGTGGAGGTTCCGCGATGAAGACCGTCAAGCTTTTGGTTCTGGCTGCGTTGCTGGCGCTCGCCGGCGGCAGGGCCAACTCCGCCGATCGCGCGATTTACCCCGATCCCTCGCAAGCCAAGGCCGATCTGGCCGCGGCGCTCAAGACCGCGGCCGCAACGCACCGCCGCATCCTGCTCGATTTCGGCGGCAACTGGTGCGGCGACTGCCAGGTGCTGGATATCTACTTCCACGACGCCCGCAACCAGCCGATTCTGGACGCGAGTTTCGTGCTGGTGGACATCAATATCGGCCGTATGGACGCGAATCTCGACCTGGCCGAGCAGTATGGCATTCCCCTCAGGAAAGGCGTTCCTGCGTTGGCTGTACTGAGCGAGCATGGCGAGTTGCTCTACAGCCAGAAGAGCGGCGAATTTGAAGACATGCGGAATATGCAGTCATCGTCCGTCACCGAGTTTCTGGTGAAATGGCGGCCGGCGCGGGCCGGCTGCTCGGTTGTGGCCGTGAATTGCTAGTGTACCGTCCCGGCTAATTCTTTACACCGGCGAACCTTGTCGAGGATGACGTCAGCGGTAGCTTTCCAGACGAACGCCTTGGGTGTGTCGTTCCAGGTCGCAAGCCATGCATAGATGGCGCG
>Ga0326727_10028878_pt1 | contig 10042 bp, 9 predicted proteins | sample MB2enrmetagenome_FD_207643 | JGI IMG/M metagenome (GOLD analysis project Ga0326727, IMG submission 207643) | Lab enriched peat soil microbial communities from McLean, Ithaca, NY, United States - MB29MY | ecosystem: Environmental > Terrestrial > Soil > Wetlands > Peat | place: USA: New York...
TGAAAACCGGCGCCAGAAACAACCTGAAGGGCAAAGTCACATCCATCAAGAGCGATGAAATCATGTCGCTTGTGAAGTTTGAAGTCACGGTTCCTCACGAAATGGCTTCCGTTCTGACAACGGAATCGGTCAAAGACATGGGTTTGAAGGTCGGCGACATCGTCACTCTTCTGGTCAAGGCCATCCACATCTTGCCGGTAAAGGAGTAACGCCTGATATGATCGGCTCGGCAGAACTCAAAGCGAACAGCTCGTCCACCGTTCTACTGCTCAATACGGACGGCATCGGATCTTCTGATCAGGCCTTGCGCCACAAGCTCTTTCTGCTTTATCTCAAGATGCTTCAGGAAAATGAGTTCTATCCCGGGGCGATCTGCTTCTACTCTGAGGGAGTCAGGATGGTCGTTGAGGAATCGCCGGCTCTCGAGCTGCTGCACGCCCTCGAAGCCAAGGGGGTGCGCCTCATCATCTGTATCACCTGTCTCCAGTATTATGGGCTCAGTGAGAAGGTTGCCGTTGGGATTGTCGGGGGCATGAACGACATTTTGCTTGCGCAGTGGATGGCAAGCAAAGTCATCACGCTGTAAATTGAAAACTAAAAATTGAAAGTCAACGATTCAAAACCTGAGTCTTCATCTTCAATTTTTCATCCATGAAGAAGGAATTGTTCCAGACAGGGTGGATTTTTTGGGCTGCCGGAAGACATTTCCACTCCCGGGCGATCGCGGGGCCGGCTTCTGCCCATCCCCTATGAATCCGCCACCTCCTATGGCGCCGGCACCCGGGAAGGTCGGGCGGCGATTAATGCGGCTTCGCGCCAGGCTGAGCTCTATGACCGGGAGTTCGATGGGGAGCTTGCGATGGAGTGCGGCATTCATACCAATATGCCGTCGGTGGGGACTCCGGGACGCGGGGGAATTTCCCGGGAGCGAATGCTCGCGACCGCCCGGACGGCTCGCCAGAATCTAGCGCGGGTGCCGGTGTTCGACCTTGTGGAGCCGGCCCCGATCCCCCGGGTTTGCGTGCGCCCGATTTTCCGGCTGCCAAGCTTGTGTCCAAGCTCTTTTCTTACGCTCTGACGAAGGATGGGAAAACAAAGGGCAAAAGGAGATACAGGAATGGGTGATGTCAAACTGCCCAAGAGATTCGTCAGCAGGTACCCGCACAAATTTTCCGAAGGGAAACAGCAGTTCCTGCGGGGGAAGCGCATCCTTCCGAAGCCGATCACCGGCAAGGAATCGCTCCCGGAACTGATCGACAACACCTTTCTGGCCTACAACGCCGGGCGCCTGCAGGAGGCGTGCGGCTTGTTTACGGAGAGAATGCTCCGGCCGAACGTCACCATCGGAATGAGTCTGGCGGGAGCCTTGACTCCTGCCGGCCTTGGTTCGGCCGTCATCGTCCCTCTCATCAACGCCGGTTTTGTCGACTGGATCGTTTCGACGGGTGCAAACCTGTATCACGACATGCACCACGCGATGAATATGCCGCTGTATCGCGGATCCCCTTTTTATCCGGACCCGGAGCTTCGGAAAATGGGAGTGGTGCGCATCTACGACATCATGCTCGAATACAACGATGTCCTGATGGCCACCGATCATGTGCTTCGCCAGATTCTCCTGCAGCCCGAATTCCAGCATGAAATGGGCACGGCCGAGCTTCACTATCTGTTGGGCAAGTATTGTGACGAGTTTGAGCGGCAGACCGGGCGTCGGAACAGCTCGGTTTTGGCTGCAGCTTACCGTGCCGGTGTTCCCTGCTTCTGCCCGTCGCCGGGCGATTCGACCATCGGGATGAACATTGCCGGCCTGGAACTGCGGAAAAGCGCTCTGCGGATCAACTCTTCCCGGGACGTCAACGAGACGACCGGAATTGTCCTCGACGCCAAACGCGCGGGAATGAAAACCGGAACGCTGCTGATTGGCGGGGGCTCGCCGAAAAACTTTGCGCTTCAAACCGAACCACAGATCCAGGAAGTGCTGCGCGTGAAGGAGGAGGGGCACGACTACTTCGTCCAGTTCACAGACGCTCGCCCAGACACCGGGGGGCTTTCCGGGGCCACGCCCCACGAAGCCGTTACCTGGGGCAAAGTCGATCCGCGGCAGCTGCCCGATGCCGTCGTGTGCTATGTCGATTCAACGATTGCTTTCCCGCTCCTGGCGCATTATGCATTAGCGCGGCACAAGCCGAGGAAGCTTAAACGGCTGTACGACAGGCTTCCGAAGATTATGGAACAGGTCACAAAAGAGTACTGGAAAAACAACAAAGTACTGTAACCCTGCCGACGATTTGCGATTGACGAATGGGAAACGGTTCCAGCGTCAATCGTGAATCGGAAATCGTCAATGACAACGGCTCTGCTGAAAGAACTCGCACACGCCGGTGTTTGTCGTGGATCATGACGCGATCCACAGCAATTGCGCTGAATTCCGGCGCTATCTGCCGCGTGCGCAAGCTTCGACGTTGCCTCCATCGCCGAGTTCAAGCTGGTATGCGACAACATCCGGCATCTGCCGGTCGACGCCCGCCAGAGCTTTATCTGGGAGAAGGTCATTTATTCAAACCCGATGAAAGACCAGCGCGCACTCGAGGAGTTGGACGCGCATAAGCCTCTGGTGGCTTTCGACAATCCCGAGGAAATGAATAAGATCCGAAAGCACGCGCCTCACGCGGGCCTGGCGTTGCGCCTCCGTGCCTCGAATACGGGTTCTATGGTCGAGCTCTCCAGCAAATTTGGGGCATCTCCTGCGAAAGCGGTTGATCTGATTGGCCTGGCCACCGATGCGGGATTGGCGGTAAAGGGCCTGGCTTTCCACGTGGGGAGCCAATACACGAATTTCGAGAATGATGTCCAGGCGCTCTCGACCTCGGCTTCGATCATCGAGGAAGCGGAGGCGCGCCGGTATTCCCTGAAGCTGCTCGATACCGGGTGGGAGACCCGGTGCGCTGCGACCGTCATGTGAGGCCTTTCCGGGAACCGGCGAGGATCCTCAGCGCCAAGCTGAACCGCATGTTTCCCAAGGGCATGGAAATACTCGCAGAACCGGGGAGATTCATGGCGGGCACCGCAGCCACCCTCGCGGCGGAAGCGATCGGGAAATCCGAGCGCGACGGCAAGCGCTGTTATTACATCAGTGATGGGATCCATCACACATTTTCGGGCATCCTGTTCGACCATTGCCGGTACCAGGATATAAAAGCCTTCAAAAAAGGGCCGAAGCGCATTTCTTCCGTATTCGGGCCAACCTGTGATGCGCTCGACACCATTTCTCAGGCCGAGGCGCTTCCGGAGCTCAGACCAGGTGACTTTGTTAACCGCGAGAATATCGGCGCTCACAATCACGCCTCGTCAACCTGCTTCAACGGTTTCCCACCAGCGCAGGTCCTTCCCATTCATCAGTCGGCAGCCGTTCGTTGACTGCTATTTTGATAATTCCTAGCGCGCCCGATTCCCTGTAAAATAGGCTTAATGAAAATCCTAGTGATCAACTCCGGGAGCTCGTCGCTCAGGTTCCAGCTTATCGATATTACCGAGATCGAGGCGCAGGAGGAATTGCTGGCCAAAGGATTGGTCGAGAACATCGGGAAACCGGATTCCTGGTTCCACTGCACCTTCAAAGCAGGCGACCCCGTTAACCTGAAAAAGGAGATTCCGGACCACAAGGCGGCGGTCGAGGCTGCCTTTGATTTTCTGCTCAGCAGCGGTGTCCTCCAAAGCAAGGCCGAGATCGAAGGGGTGGGCCACCGGGTGGTGCATGGAGGCGAACACTTCCGCGAATCGGTTCGAATCGATCCGGATGTGGAGAAGGCGATCCAGGAATGCTCTGAACTGGCGCCCCTCCACAATCCACATAACCTGGCGGGCTATCGGGCCGTTCGAGCTCTGCTCCCCGGCATTCCGGAGGTGGCGGTGTTCGATACCTCGTTCCACCACACCATCCCGCCGAAAGCGTACGTGTATGCAATACCCTACGAATACTTTGAAAAGGACAGGGTGCGCCGCTACGGCTTTCACGGTACGTCGCATCGATACGTATCCCGGAGATTTGCCCAGATTCATCGCACGGCTCCCCGTGCGTGGAAACTGATCACATGCCATCTTGGAAACGGCTGCTCGGTCTGTGCGGTTGTGCGGGGAAGATCGCTGGACACCTCGATGGGATTCACCCCTGTTGAAGGGCTGATCATGGGAACCCGGTCCGGCGATTTGGATTTGGGGGTTGTCTTATACCTGATCCATCACTATCGGTTCGACCGCGAGGAGCTCGAAGAAATGCTCAATCAGAATAGTGGATTGTTAGGCATATCAGGAATTTCCAACGACATGCGAGACCTGCTCAGGCAGAGAAAAGCCGGAGACAAGCGCGCCCAGCTGGCAGTGAATATGTTCTGCTATCGCGTGCGGAAATACCTGGGCGCTTACCTGGCGGCCCTTCACGGAGCTCACGCCATGGTTTTCACAGGCGGAATCGGGGAGAATTCGCCGGAGATCCGGGCGCAGATCTGCAGCGGCCTTAAAAATCTCGGCGTAGTCTTGGATTCAAATCTCAACCGGTCCACATTGGGAGTTGAAGGAGAAATCAGCACCTCCCAAAGCCCAACCAAAATCTGGGTAATCCCCACAAACGAGGAACTCCTTATCGCGCGCGACACAGCGCGGTGCATCCTGGGATTACCCTTGGAATAGGAAATCCAGGAGGCGGGATACAAGATCCGGCATCCTGGATTGACCACCGGAGGGATCAATGGATCAGGAAGCAGAAAGGTCGGCCTTGATCCTGGAGATGATACGAGCCGGGCGTAAGCTCTGGGAGCGCCAGTATGTCGACGGAAGCGGCGGCAACATGTCGGCGCGGCTCAGTGATCAGCAGGTGATTTGCACCCCTTCCCTTTGTAGCAAAGGGGATCTGACGGTTGATGATTTTGCGGTTGTCGATATGGACGGGTCGCAAAAGGCCGGTTCGAAGCCGAGGTCGAGCGAAATCCTTCTTCACCTCGCAATCTATAAAGCGGTCCCACAGGCAGGTGCGGTGATCCATTGCCATCCTCCGCACGCCCTTGCCTATGCGCTGACAGGTACGCTTCCGCCGTCCGGCATGGTTCCCGAGCACGAGGTTTTTGTCGGGGACGTCGCGCTCGTGCCGTATGAGACGCCCGGCACCCGGGAATTTGCCGAAGCGGTTTTGCCTTATGTCCGGGACCGGACGATGCTTCTGCTCCAAAATCACGGCATTGTCTGCTGGACCGACAGCGTAACGCATGCGGAGTGGATGGTGGAAGTGTTCGACACCTACTGCCGCACGGTGATGCTGGCAGCGCAGCTCGGCACTGGGCTCTTGCCGATCCCCGAACACAAGCTGGAGGAGCTGAAGGAAATCAGAAAAAAGTTCGGGTTCCCGATCACCTGAATTGAGCGCTGTGGGGAAGAATCGGGAGGGAGGCGGGGGAAATGACCGATGGCGAAGGACGAGCGGGACGGATCGTTCGTCCTCCGTCATTCCCCTGCTATCCGTTCTTTCTTTCGAATTCCTTCATGAAGGAAATGAGGGCGTCCACGGCCTCGGGAGGGACGGCATTATAAATGCTCGCTCGAATTCCGCCGACAGACCTGTGTCCTTTCAGGCCGACGAGCCCTTCCTGCTTTGCCTGCGAAAGGAACTGATCTTCCAGAGCTTCGCTCGGCAAGCGCCACACGACATTCATGATGGATCGACTTTCTTTCTCGACGGGAGAGCGCCAGAAGCCGCTGGAATCGATTGTGGTGTACAGCGCAGCCGCCTTTCGCTCATTGGTCTTCTGTATCGCAAGGACACCCCCCTGCGATTCCAGCCACTGACAGGTCAGCATGATCATGTAGACAGCCCAGGTGTTCGGGGTGTTGTACAGGCTGCCTTCCTTTGCGTGAGTCGAGTATCGCAGGATCACGGGCAGATGATCGGGTTCGCGCCCAATGAGATCTTTCCTCATGATTACGACCGCTATCCCCGAAGGGCCCAGATTTTTTTGCGCACCGGCATAGACGACTCCAAACTGCTTCACATCCACCGGCCGCGACAGGATATCGCTCGACATGTCCGCTATCAGCGGAGCGTTTGTTTCCGGAAACGCGGACCACTGGATTCCGCCGATGGTTTCATTCGAGCAGATGTGGAGGTATTCGGCGTCGGCATTGAGTTTCAGTTCGCCCGGCTTTGGAACGCGTGTGTAGCTGCACTCCTTGCCGTTCCACGCCAAATGGACCGGGCCCGAAATTTTTGCCTCGCCGATCGCTTTCGAGGCCCAGCTCCCGGTATCGACGTAGTCCGCGCTTTTGCCGGGGCGCCGCAAATTCATAGGTATCATTGCAAACTGAAAACTTGCACCCCCCGGCAGGAACAAAACGGCGTACTCCTCGGGTACTCCCAGGAGACGCCGGATTAACGATTCCGCTGTGCGGATGGACTTCTCAAACTCTTTGGACCGATGGGACATCTCCATCACGGACATGCCGGCGCCCGGGATTTCCAGCAATTCCGATTGGGCTTTCTCTAGCACAGGCAAAGGGATAGCGGACGGACCGGCATTAAAATTGACTAAGCGTGGCATAGGGCGACTCCTGCTCCTTGAAAATACACCCCGATATATTACTCCGATACGATTCTCACTGTGCGAGAATTTGTGGGGGCGAACGCCCGCTCGCCCCCAAAGAGTTCCTGTGCTAAAATCCCCGCACATCCAAGGACCCCTTACGGAGGACTTTTTATGGCAGACGATTCCGAAGATAAACGTCCGGGCACGCATGCGGGAATCAGCCGCAGAGGTTTTCTGAGCTCTGTCAGCGCGGGCGCCGTAGTCGCCATCTCACTCAAAGACATTCCGCTCGCCGAGGCTCAGGAAATGGAAGCAACCGGGAAAACCGTCACGATCAACCTGCTCGTGAATGGCTCAACGAGAAGGGTGCTGGTGGAGCCTCGCTGGCCGCTGGTTTATGTGTTGCGCGAGGTCCTCGGCCTGACAGGGACAAAAATCGGCTGCGAGCGCGGTGAGTGCGGAGCGTGCACCGTGCTGATCAACGGGAAACCCCGCTACTCATGCATGACCCTTGCAGTCGAAGCCGAAGGCCAAGAGATCACGACGGTCGAGGGATTGCTGGAGGGTGAAAAGCTTGGTCCCGTGCAGCAGGCGTTCGTGGATGAGGATGCCTTCCAGTGCGGATTCTGCACGCCCGGACAGATCATGGCCGTGGAGGGCCTGTTGCGCGCCAATCCGAATCCGACCCTCGACCAGATCCGGACCGGTGTCAGCGGGAACCTGTGCCGCTGCGGGGCCTACAAGCCCATTTTCAGCGCGGCGGCCAAAGCGTCCGAATTACGCAGACAGAAGGGAGGCGCCTAATGACGGAATTCTACGACAAACTCGAGGACTCTTTTCGCAATAGCTTCGACCCGCCGGCCCCTTCCGATGAAAAGCTGCGGCCTTGGACAGAGACACGAATCGTCGGCAAGGGGATTCCGCGTGTCGACGCCTTTGAGCGGGTTTCCGGCAAGGCGGAATTCACCTATGACGTTATTCTGCCGGATATGGTCTACGGTGCCGTCCTGCGCTGCCCTCATGCTCATGCGACCGTGAAGAGTGTCGATACCAGCGCCGCCGAAAAGATGCCCGGGGTTGTGGCCGTCCTTACCGGAAAATCGCCGGGCGCGGACATCGGCTGGTATGGCGGCGGCTTTGGAGGGGGGCCTCTTCAGAGCAAGCTCTTTGACTCCCATTGCCGGTACCAAGGGGACGAAGTCGCGGCCGTGGCTGCGCAGACTCCGTATCAGGCCTGGGACGCCGTCAAAGCCATCAAGGTGGAATATGAAGTGCTCCCCTTCGTTGTGGATCAGGATTCGGCACAGAAGCCGGATGCCCCAAAGCTTTACGATGGCGGGAATTCCACCGGCAAACCCAGTCCAGTCAGAAGGGGCGATGTCGAAAAGGGATTTGCCGATGCGGACATCGTCCTGGAAGAAACCTTCACTACCAGCGTGCAGATGCACGCTGCGCTCGAAGCTCACGGTTCGGTCGTGAAATGGGACGGCGACAAAATCACCATCTGGGACTCCTCTCAGGGCGTCTACGACGCCGGCATGCTCTCGTTCGCCCGCACCATGAAAATGCCCTATAACAATGTCAGGGTAATCTGCCGCTACGTGGGCGGCGCTTTCGGGGCAAAACTGGAGGTCGGCAAATACACCGTGATCGCGGCCCTTCTGGCCCGCAAGTCCTCTCGTCCAGTGAAGCTGATGTTGACCAGGGAAGAAACCATGCTGGCGGTGGGGAATCGGCCGAACGCGAAAATGACCCTGAAAGCGGGCGTGAAGAAAGACGGAACGCTGACCGCTCTCGAGCTTACGAATGTTTATACTCCGGGAGCGTATTCATCCGGCGCCAGCGTCGGGTTTCTCGTGCAGGAGCTCTACAAGTGCCCCAATGTCATGGTAACCGAGAGCGGAATCTATACCAATGTGGGGCGCGCGCGGGCATTCCGGGCGCCCGGATTTCCTGCGGGAGCCTGGTCGCTCGAGCAGATGATGGATATGCTCGCCGAGAGGATAGGGATGGATCCGGTCGAATTCCGGCTCAAGAATTTCACGGACGTCAGCCAATCCAGGAGAATGCCCTACTGCAGCGCCGGATTGAGGGACTGTTTGATCGAAGGCGCCAGGAAATTCGGCTGGAAAGAAGCAAGAGCCGGCAACAAGAACGCCGGTCACATCAAACGAGGCTTCGGCATGGCCGCAGGCCTTTGGATGATGGGGTCCGGAGGGCCTCCCTATACGGCGGAGATTCGGATGTTTTCTGATGGCGGCGTCACCCTTAAAACCGGTGCTATGGATTTGGGGACAGGGACCAAAACGGGCGCCTGCATGGTCGCTGCGGAAGAGCTTGGGATCCCGGTCCAAAGTATCCGGATCATCAACGCCGACACTGCCGTTACACCTTATGCCTCGAGCAGCGGCGGAAGCATGACTCTGGCGAGCCTGACTCCGGCAGTGCGCCGGGGAGCCTGGCTTGTCAAGCGCCAGGTCTTCGATTGGGCTGCGGAGGCCCTGGGCGTTCCTGCGGATGACTTTGAATTCAGCAACAATACAGTCGTCAGCCGGAGCAATCCAGGCAAGAAGAAGACGCTGGAAGAGCTGTTCCGGTCAAAAGGCGTTCTGGACGTCATTGCCATCGGCAACAGGGAACAGAATCCTGCAGGGAAAGCCATCATGCCCTTCTCCGCCCAATTTGCCGAAGTTGAGGTCAACACGAAAACCGGTGAGGTCAAAGTCGTGCGACTCCTTTCGGCAAACGACAGCGGCCGTGTGATCAACCGCAGGACCTATGAAAGCCAAGTCTATGGCGGAATGACGCAGGGTCTCGGCTATGCTCTTACGGAAAAGCGGGTCATCGACCGGCAGACCGGAAAGATGTGCAATCCCAACTTGCACGACTACAAGGTCCCGGGCGCCCTGGACGTGCCAGTGAACCACGAAGTCCAGCCTGTCGATCTCAACGATAACGAATGCAACAACATCGGCTGCAAGGGATTGGGCGAGCCTGCGCATGTTCCGGCGGCTGCGGCCATCGCCAATGCCATTTACGATGCCATTGGCGTTCACCCGACCAATGGCCCGGTTGACAACCGGACGATCCTGGAACTGCTCAGCAAAAAGAAAAGGGGATGAGCCATGATGAAAAATTTTAGCTACTTGAAAGCAGGCTCGCTCACCGAAGCAATGAAAGCGCTGAGCACAAAAGGCGCCTGGCTGCACGCGGGTGGGACCGACCTTCTCGGATGCTTGCGCGATGAAATCATTCAGGCAGAGAAAGTCGTCAGCATAAGCAGGTTGAGAGAGCTGAGAGGGATCTCCTCTAGGGCTGACGGCGGTCTGAAAATCGGCGCGCTCACCACCCTGGCGGATATGGCAACCCATCCTTCCGTCTCGGGAAAATATGCTGTGCTGGCACAGGCAGCGGCTTCCGTGGGCACTCCTCAGATTCGGGAGCAGGGGACGATCGGCGGGAATATTTGCCAG
>Ga0326727_10028880_pt1 | contig 10042 bp, 2 predicted proteins | sample MB2enrmetagenome_FD_207643 | JGI IMG/M metagenome (GOLD analysis project Ga0326727, IMG submission 207643) | Lab enriched peat soil microbial communities from McLean, Ithaca, NY, United States - MB29MY | ecosystem: Environmental > Terrestrial > Soil > Wetlands > Peat | place: USA: New York...
CAATCCGGCGCCGCGGATTGGCTTTGCCTGGGACCCGCGGGGCGATGGCAAGACCTCGATCCGCGGCGGCTATGGCATCTTCTACGAGCACGGCACGGGAAATGAAGCGAACACCGGTTCGCTGGAAGCCAGCTCGCCGGTGGTGCTTTCCATGACCCAGCTCAATCCTCCGAAGTATATGTGCATCGGCAACGTGGGTTATGGGGGCGGGAACAGCAGCATTTGCGGGGCGCCTGCCAACAGCGTCTATCCTCTCAACGTCACGGCGATTCCCACCCAGGCGGTGTGGCCGTATGTCCAGCAATGGAGTTTCAGCGCCCAGCGGCAACTGGCCACCGGTCTCATGCTTGATGTCGCCTATGTGGGGAGTAAAGGAACGCACTTGACGGTCGAACGGCAACTCAATCAGGCGCAACCGTTGCCGGCCAGCGAGAATCCCTTCGGCCCGAACGAACCGCTGACGTTGGCGGACTGCACATCCTGGAATACTAATAATAATAAGACATTTCTGCTAGCGAACGGAACGGCAGTAACACAGCAGGATCCGGCCTACGTGTATCTGGAGGCGGCCTGCACGGGAATATCGGGCCTCCCGAACGTCAACTCCTTGCCGAACCGGCCCTATCCGGGCCTGGGAAAGATCTACTCGCTGGAGAACGTGGCCAACTCCAACTATAACGCCTTGCAGATGAAGGTGCAGCGTACCGCCGGGGCCCTTACCGCGGGAGTGGTGTATGTCTACAGCCACTCGATCGACGACTCTTCGGACCGCAGCGACCCCGTTCTGGTCAATTCCTACGATCTGCGAGAGAACCGGGCAAGTTCGGATTTCGATCAGCGGAACTCGTTGACCATTAACTACCTGTACAGAATTCCCGGCGCGGGGCTGAGGAATTTTCTGAGATCGTGGCGGCAGCCCTGGTGCGTGGCGGACGACCAGCATCCGTGTTCGGAGCCGTCGCGAGCCGGGGAGCCGGACCAGACCTCGGCTGTGAGCCGGTGGGGGCGGATTTTCTTCGATGGCTGGGAGCTTTCGGGGTTAACGACTTTTCAGTCGGGCACTCCGTTTTCCGTCATCAACAGCGCGGGAAATGACGGTATTTCCATGACCGACAATGCCGGAGTTGCCGAAGGGCTGGGCATAGCGGCCTCCTACCCCGACGTGGTTCCCGCGGGAAGGTATTATGCTCCGGCCGCTCCGGCCGCCAATGCGCAGAGCTCGGGCACGGTGGTTAACGCTCAGAACCTGGGCCCGCTGCTGGGAAATCCCCTGGAGTTCGTCGCTCCGCGCGGACTCACCTTCGGCGACGCCGGCAGAAATTTTCTAAATAATCCGGGCTGCTTTAACACCAACATGGCCCTGCTGAAACATTTTCGGCTTAGCGAGTCCGCCGCGCTGGAGTTTCGCGCCGAAGTCTTCAACGTCTTTAATAACACGCAGTTCCGGATTTACGATCCCAACAACCCCGGAACCAGCGGGAACAACGTCATCAGTTGTTATGCCGGACCCAATTATTCGGCGGGATATTGGGCACAGGGAGGCCCGAATTGTACCAGCGGGGCCTCCTTTTTGCACCCCGTGGATGCGCATCGGCCGCGCACCGCGCAGTTTGGCTTAAAGCTGAGTTTCTAGTTGGAGGCAACGTGAAGTATCTGTGGATTTTGATGTTGATTGCCGGCCTGCTGGCGCTGGCGGGGTGCGGTGGATCGCAGCCCAAGGGCGGAGCCTTCGCCGGCAACTGGCAGTTTACGATGGCGGCACCATCCGATAACTCGTTCGTGGGTGGCCTTCAGGGCGGATTTCTCCAGCAGAACCAGAACGCCCTGAGCGGGGCCGTGATCTATTCGATCTCCCTCCCATCGGCCGCAACCGGCACGCCGTGCAATAGCGGTTCCGCCCCGGTTACGGGAACGATCAACGGATCCAACGTCACGCTCACGGTAAACGCGGGCGGACAGACGTTTACCCTGACGGGAACGCTAAGCAGTGACGGTACGACCTTGATGGGAACCTATACGTCCACCGCGGGCCCGGCGGCGAATGGCTCTCCCTGCGGAGCCGCTCAATCCGGATTGCAGTGGAGCGCACGCTCGGTGCCGCCGCTCATCGGGGCCGTAAGCGGCAACTTCCACGACGTCTCCTGGGGTACCCTAAACGGCGTGAACAATCAAGACTTCCCGGTTACCGGCTTCCTCACCCAAGGCGAGAATACTGGAGCCAGTAGTGCAACCGTTACCGGCACGCTCACCTTTCAGGGCTACTCTTGTGTGGGCAGCTCTGCCCACCAAACCGTCAGCGTGACTGGCACCATCAGCGGCAATACCGTTGTGCTGCAGATGTTTGCCGACAACGGAGTGAATATCGGCCATATTGGCCAGTCCTTCGCTTTGGATAATGACAACGTTTCGCCAGTTGTCTTTGAGAGTGTCGCTTCAGGTGGCTATCTTGTGCACAACCCCGGGACCAACGTCCACGCCTATGGATACATCTTCACCTCGGCATGCGCGGCGTGGGGCAACATTTGCCTGGCCATGGGCGACGGGACGGGCTGCACCCAGCCGATCACATTGTCGCCGGCGGCCATCTCGTTCCCGGCGCAGTTGGTTGGCTCGACCTCGACGACGCAGACGATCACGCTTACCAACACCGATCCCGCGGGCTCGACCCTGTCGGGTTTGTCGCTAACGTGGACGCCCAATAGCGCGCCGGCTGCTCAGGAGTTCGGTGGGTTTAGCGATTTCAATGGGTGGCCCAATTTCATCGAATTGGATTCGTGTACGAGTCCGCCGGGATCGACTTTCAGTCTCCAGCCCAACCAGAGCTGCGCCATTACCGTTTTCTTCTCGCCCCAACAGAGCTGCCGTTGGATACCTGAAACCAGTGGCTCCAGCGGAGAGGCGGGAGTAGCGCCAGCCCAGTGCCCGCCTTTTTCTTCCTACGCTCAGACTGCCTTTTTGACCGTTAACAGCCCCAAGAGTGCCGACGCCATCACGAAGTTCGACGTGCCCATTACCGGTGTTGGGCTGAGTGCGTTGGCTCCCTCCACTCCCGAACTCGATTTCGGAGCGGAAGCGGTGACCGAGTCGAGCGCTCCGCAAACCCTATCGTTTACCAATCAAGGGATGTACCCAGTACAGATTCTGCCCGCCGCGAGCACCCCCTGCTCAACAACGCTAGTTACGCTCGGCCGGCCGGTGCAGTCAGGGAAGGTTGACGGCCTGCGCGTGGTGCAAAATGATGTCGAGTCTAATCAATCGACGGTTACGTACTTTTGCGACATCGATCCGACCAGCCATCAAGCTAACTTTCAGATTACGGAGGACACGTGTACCGGAGCACAGCTCTATCCCGGGGACACGTGTACCGTCAACGTTACCTATGCACCGCAACCGTTTACTGCTCCCTCCACGTCCCCGACCGCCGGTCTGGACTATTTCCTGGAGTTGAATACCCAGGAGTGCACGGGCAGCTCCATCCAGCCCGGTTGCGAGATCGATAGCGGCCGTTTTCCCGTGGAATTGAAGTCGAATGCAGCCAGCCCGCTGCGGATGTCTCCCGGGGCGGGCTTGGACTTTGGGGTCCAGGGGAAGGGGATGCCGAGCGCCCCGCTGACGATCACGATTACCAACGACCCCAACGATCCGAATTCCGGCACGGTTGTCTTCGGCGGCAACACCGTCACCGGCGACTACACGGAGACGGACGATTGCGGCCTGGGCGTGGGGTTGGCTCCGGGCGGCAGTTGTACGATGAGCGTCGTCTTTACGCCAACGGCGACGGGTTACAGGCAAGGAACGATTACGATCAGTTACTCCGTGCCTGGGCGGGCCTTAACCGGCGTGACCCAGATAGTGCATTTGCGGGGCACGGGGCAGTAGTGACAGCGAAATCAAGGAGGGCGGCAGTGGTAATCAGACGGGGACTTCCGCTGTTTCTGGGGGCGATGATGGCTATGGTCTTGGCCGGCTGTGGAAAGGGTCCGGCGTTTAACGCCGGCGCGACGCTGAACAATCCGGCGCCGTCCGCCGCCCTCTCCATTGCCTTTCAATCCCCGCCGGCGGCATCGGTTCCGCTCGGTTCCACAACCGGCCTTAGCCTTACGGCGGTGGTCAGCAATGATCCCTACGACTACGGCGTGGACTGGTCAGTTACCTGCGCGAGTACCGACTGTGGAAGTGTTTTGCCTCTGCACACCAACAGTGGCGTGGCGACAAAGTACACCCCACCCTCGACTTTTGCCGGTGACCAACTGCCCGTGAATATCGTGGCGTTTGCCACCGCCGACCACACCAAGAACATCCCGGCTTTGATCAATGTCACCGGCTTCCTTGGCCTGTTGGAGGGGACATATGTGTTCCAAGCCCAGGGAAGCAATGCCGACAGAAGTTATGGTGGCAAGGTTGGTCCTTACCAGATTGCGGGCGTGGTTATCCTCGACGGCAATGGCGGAGTGGCTGGGGGCGAACAGACGTTTAGCGACACCTTTAGGTCTGGGTCGACGACCATTACCGGAGGTAACTATACCGTTGCTGAAGACGGCCGGGGAGTGCTTACCCTAATCACAAGTGACGTCACCATTGGCGCGGGCGGCACGGAGACTTTTAGCCTGGTATACCTCAATCCTTCAGAGTCGCTCATTGCGCAGGCGGAAAGCAACGCATCCGCCGCGGGAACCATGGATCTGCAAGATCCGCAGGCCGGAGCGGCGGCGCCTTCGGGTGGTTATGCCTTTGCAGTAAGCGGCACCGGCAGCGCCGGCGCCCCGGTGGCCTTCGGCGGCGTTTTTAACGTCGATAATCAGCCGAATAGCGGATCAATTTCGGGGAATGGCAGCGTGGCGGATCAGGGCTACTTTAACACGGTTACGGTTAACGAAATAAAAACAACAACGGTAAAGGTGCAGAACTGTCCGGCGCCGGCGGGACTTAGCGGAAACGTTGGCGTGGCGGATACATATGGCGCCCTCCCGTTGACTCTGAACGCTTGCTTTGCCGCAAGCCAGTTGCAGTTCACGGGTTATCCTGTGGACGCCACGCATATTGCGCTGATCGAGACCGATATTGGCACGAACACGGGGTTTGCGACTTCCGGAATCGCCATTGGCCAAGGGAGCGCCACCGGCAACTTCGACGCGCAGTCGTTTTCCGGTACTTATGTGTTCGGTATCTCGGGTTTGGACAGTAGCGAATACGCGGGCTCGCTGGCCTCCGCCGGAAGACTCGTTGCCGATGGAGCCGGCAATCTTCAGGGCCCGATCGACGAGTTTGGCTTCAGCAAAAGCCCGGCTTTGAGCGGGAAATACACTGGAAACTACACTTTGGATTCCACTGGCACTGGCCGTTTGAACGCCTCCACGGGCGCCGGCGGCCCGGAATTGGTCTTCTACCTCACCGGCAATGGCAACCCCGCCCTGGTCCTGGAGTTCGATTCCGCCGCGCTGGCCGTGGGAGCGGGCATGGCCTACGCGCAGCCTTCGCCGCCGCTTCAACCCAGCGGGGACTATGGGCTGTACGCGTTTACGGTGAACGATAAGTCGAAGCCGGCGGCGAGTGACGTTTCCGGCCAGATGACCATGACTCTGGATCCAACGACAAACGTATCGGCAGCGACTGGCTTGCTGGATGATTCTCATCTCTTTGGATTTTCGATAACCGGAAGTTTCTCGGCCACTTCCACGGGCGTTGATTACAGCGGTGCGATCGACACCGGCGTTTCCGAAGCTCAGAGTAAAGTGCAGAGCTCCATCCCGCTAGACCTTTACCTGGTTGACGATAGTCATGGGTTCTTGGTGGAAACGGATTCGGCGACATCGGGTTCGGCGTTCCTGGGATATTTTGCCGACCGAACCCCGGTCTGCCCAGTCTGTCCGTAACGAAGATCACCGCGGAGGACGCGGAGAAAAAGCATAGGAGTAACCACGGAAAGCACCGCAAAAACGGAAAGGTCACACGGGAATGAATTTCGGAAACGACTCTAAAGCGGACGGAAATCGAACGAATGGTCTTGCGGATCGCTCACTCCTTTCCGTGTTCTCCGTGTTCTCCGTGGAACCTTGTAGCGCCGACCTCCAGGTCGGCTGTCGGTGCGGACTCCAGTCCGCACCCTGCGAGCATCTGCGCGGGCGTGGACCCACGGCAGGCCGGGGCAGGCGCCCCCGCGACAGCCGGTCCCGCTTGGCGGGACCGCGCGACACCGGCACCGGAAATCGGAAGGATGGCTTTTTGAAGAATCTGGCCCAACGCGTGGCGATACTTGCGGTCGTAGCGACCATTGGACTTTTTCTGTCTGCTTGTGGCGTTGCCGGCAGTCATAGCGGCGGCAGCGGCGGCAGTAGCGGCGGCAGTATCGTCGCCGATCCGATTACCGTTACCCTGGTGCAATCGGGCACGGCGACTACCCTGTCCGCGGGCAGCTCGGCGGTGGCCCTCACCGCCTCGGTCGCGAATGACACGGCGAAAGCGGGGGTGAAATGGAGCCTTACTCCCGCTTTGGGCTGCGGCACGCTGACGGTGCCGATTGCGCTGGGGATGAACGCGGTTTACACTCCACCGGCAGAGCTAAGCGCCGATTGCAGCGCGAGCATTGCGGTGTCTTCCGTCGCCGCCTCCGTCGCCGATAGTGCAGCGACGGCTACCCTTGCATTTTCAGTCAAGGCGGTCCTTTCCATTGCTCAATCGGGCACGACGACAACCTTGAATGCAGGCAGCGCGGCGGTCACCCTCACCCCCTCGGGTAATGCGGGTGTCACCTGGAACCTCACTCCCGCTTCCGGCTGTGGCGCCCTCACGGGATCGGCGACGGCGGCCACTTATACTCCGCCCGCGGAATCGTCGTTGAACGCCGATTGCAGCGCCACCATCACCGCCACTTCCGTGACCGATACCGCCAACTCGAACGGCATCGGATTTACGATCAAAGCGGTCGCTATCGTTCTGGGTCCCGGTGAGAGCACGCCTCCTGTGGTGGAGGCCAACGCGCCGGCCCCGCTCGCCCTGTCGGCGTCGATCGCGGACGATGCCAGCGGGTCGGCGACCCTGAACTGGAACCTCAGCGGCTCGGCCCCCTCCGGTCAGCAGATCGGTGTCTCCCGTCCATCCTTGCGCAACGTTTCCACGAAGGCATCGCCAGTCCCGATGGGGCAGACGGGCTCCAGCTGCGGGACCTTGTCCGATTCCGCGGGCACGGCGGGAACGACTGCCACCGGGCCTTCCGTGACTTACACACCGCCAACCGCAGGTCACTGCACTGCCACGGTGACGGTCTCGACCAGCGTGAACCCCAACGTTACGCAAACGTTCACGATCAAGGTGATCGCGACACCGAGCGTCAGCATCAACAACCTGCCGAGCAACGCGGTATACGGCGGGAACTTCACGGCGGCGTACACCTACAGCGGCGACGGCGTGACCTCGGTGACCTCGTCGACGAGCGCGACCTGCACCCTCAGCAGCGGGGTCGTCAGCTTCGTGGGTGTCGGCACCTGTACCTTGACGGCGCACGCCACGGCGACCACCGACACGGCGGCGGCGAACGGGAGTGCACAGTCGTTCCGCATCGGCCAGGCGACGCCGACCCTGAGCCTGACCTGCCCCTCCGTCGTCTACGACGGCACAGTGCACTCCTGCACCGGTTCGGCGACGGGCGTGGGCGGAGTGGTTGTTGCCGGTTCGTTCAGCTTCAGTCCGGGCAGCGAAACCACTGCGGGCAGCTACCCGGAAACGGGCATGTTCACCAGCGCGAACCCGAACTACGTAAGTGGCGCAACGGCTGCGGCTACGTTGGTAATCGGCAATGCGACGCAGTCGCCCAGCGTATCCTGCCCCGCTCCTCTGATTTATGACGGCAATGCTCATAGCTGCACGATCACGGGCGGCGTTGGGACTTGCACTTCGGCCTCGGTGACCAACGTTCCGGGCAGCAGCACGCTGGCCCTGAGCTGCACGGGCGACAGCAACCACAGCCCGTACTCGAGCACCGGCTCGATCACCATCAACCCGGCCACGCCGACGTTGAGCGTGAGCTGCCCGGGTGGCGCATACACTGGCAGCCCGTATGCCTGCACAGGTTCTGCAACCGGCCTAGGCGGAGCGGCGGTAAGCGGATCGTTTGCCTTTGCTCCGGGAAGCGAAACCAATGTGGGGAGCTATCCGGAAGCGGGTACCTTCACCACAACGAATCTGAACTACATAAGTGGTGGAACGGCTACGGCTACGTTGGTAATCAGCGATACAACGCAGTCGCCCAGCGTATCCTGCCCCGGTCCTCTGACCTACGACGGCAATCCTCATAGCTGCACGATCACGGGCGGCTTCGGGACGTGCACTTCGGCCTCGGTGACCAACGTTCCGGGCAGCAGCACGCTGGCCCTGAGCTGCACGGGCGACAGCAACCACAGCCCCTGGACAGGCACCGGCTCGATCACCATCAACCCGGCCACGCCGACGCTGGCGCTGATCTGCAATTCGGTAACGGCTAACGGCAGCCCGCAAGCCTGCGCACCTGGTGGAACGGCCACCGGGATTGGCGGCGCTTCGGTGGCTGGCACGTTTAGCTATACCTATAACGGCAGCACGACTGTACCTTCGGCGGTGGCAACCTACACCGTCGTTGCGACGTTTGCCAGTGGCAATAGCAACTATGCCAGCGGCGGAACGGCCTTCGGTCCATTCGTAATTGGCACTCAGTCGGTGGTAACGGTAACGCTGGTCTGCACTCCGGTGACGTTTGACGGCAATGCTCATGGTTGCACGGCCACACCGACTCCCGCGGGAGCCTCCTGCACGGGTCTGGTACCGGAAACCAACGCTGGAACCTACCCGGAGAGCGTAACCTGCAGTTTGACGGGCTACGCATCGGGCATGAACATGGGATCGTTGGCAATCAACCCGGCCACGCCGGCGTTGAGCGTGAGCTGCCCGGGTGGCGTATACACCGGCAGCCCGTATTCCTGCACGGGCTCGGCAACGGGCATAGGCGGAGCGGCGGTAAGCGGCTCGTTCGCCTTTGCTCCGGGAAGCGAAACCAATGCGGGGAGCTATCCGGAAACGGGAACCTTCACCAGCACCGATTCCAATTACGTGAGTGGCGGAACGGCTACGGCTACGTTGGTAATCGGCGATGCGACGCAGTCGCCCAGCGTATCCTGCCCCGCTCCTCTGACCTACGACGGCAATGCTCATAGTTGCACGATCACGGGCGGCGTTGGGACTTGCACTTCGGCTTCGGTGACGAACGTTCCGGGCAGCAGCACGCTGGCCCTGAGCTGCACGGGCGACAGCAACCACAGCCCCTGGACAGGTACCGCCTCGATCACCATCAACCCGGCCACGCCGACGCTGAGCGTGAACTGCACGGGCGGCGTATCCAACGGCACGGCTTACTCCTGTACAGGCTCGGCGACGGGCGTGGGCGGAGCGGCGGTCAGCGGTTCGTTCGCCTTTGTCCCGGGAAGCGAGACCAATGTGGGGAGCTATCCGGAAACGGGTATCTTCACCAGCACCGATTCCAATTACGTGAGCGGCGGAATCGCGAGCGGTACGCTGACGATCACCCCTGCCGTCTACACCGTGAGCGGCCAGATCTCTCTGATTAACGGCGGCGGCGCGTTGTCGGGAGCTACCGTCAGCCTCGGCGGCGGTCTCACGGCTACCACCGTCGCAGGCGGAGCGTTTACTATCACCAACGTCCCGGCCGGGACCTATACCCTCACTCCGTCGTATACGTTCCCCGCGGGGAGCGATCCGACGGACAGCGCGGTCTTCTATCCCGCCAGCCAGAACCTTACGGTGAGCGGCGATCTCACGGGTCAAAACTTCACCGCCGAACTCGGCTACACGGTTTCCGGTAATGCTACGTACGACGGTTCGGTTTTTGGTAATTCCAGCCAACTCTACGTCAACATGCAGAACACGGCATGCAGCAGTTGCTCGCCGAACGGGACCAGTCTATTGTTCGCACTGCCGGGGCCTTTGCCGTTCACCATCCACGGTGTGACTCCGGGCACGTACAATCTGCAGTCCTGGTTTGACGTGGCCGGCTATG
>Ga0326727_10028881_pt1 | contig 10041 bp, 7 predicted proteins | sample MB2enrmetagenome_FD_207643 | JGI IMG/M metagenome (GOLD analysis project Ga0326727, IMG submission 207643) | Lab enriched peat soil microbial communities from McLean, Ithaca, NY, United States - MB29MY | ecosystem: Environmental > Terrestrial > Soil > Wetlands > Peat | place: USA: New York...
GCTCTGAATTGAGAAAGAACAGCTGTTTTTATTAATTACTACTAATAATATGCCTGAGCAGTGGGCATGTTGCCCAGTGCCGGCACCCTGTGTCATTTCAAAATGGCAGTTTCCGGATGGACACTATTTAGCTTTTGTATTCATTCTGTGTTTGTACAATATCATATCATTATGAAAATGGATATCACTATTTATTGAATGGGGGACATATTTTTAGGCCACATTATCGGGTGGAGCAGAGAGCAGATTGCTCCAGGCATGTCTCGTCTACATCAATGCCCTAATGAACCAACAGGTATTGAAGGAACTGGTATGGACTGAACGGACGGCGCCACGTGACCTCGTCGCTGCACTGAGTCCTCTGATGACCCAACACATTAACCCTTATGGACTCCATTGCAAATTACGAAATCCCAAACGAGACCAAATATCTAATTAAACATGGCAGTTTATGGACTCTATGAAGTCAAAACACTCATTCGGCAAACTCGACGGAAAAAAAAGTGATAAAGTTAAAGCAAACAGAATGTCATTCGGCCCAACGGGTTGAATGGCCATGCTATAATTATAACCCGGCAACTCCTATTTCATCGCTGCCAAAGGCGTTATGAGGGCTATTCCCATGGTTGAAAAAGATGAAAATGAAAAAGAACGGTCCCTCGCTGAGCCGGGGGCCGCAGGCCCATCTGCTCTTGCGGATTGTTCCCACGGGCGAGTCAGCGCATGTGGGAACAATTCGCCCCGGGTCAGCGAGGGGCCGTTCCCGCCGGGCGCAGCACGGCGGGAACAAAGGGAATACGCAACTGTTCAAATTGTATTTTATTCAAAATAGTGGAATATTCACGTCTAGCAATGGAGATGAATCCAATTAACATGCCATTGAATATTTAAGCCGCTGCAAGTGCAAATGTATGATTTTAAAAGGAAAACAGGTAGAGCAATCACGGGGTGCTGGCAAAACCGTCAACGATATCTGTCATATTTGAAATATCTGTCATATTTGGTAACTGCCTAGGTTTCGAGTCCAATCGAATTAGGCGGCCGACTTGAATCGTAAGGGAGCATGGCGCAGAGAGCAAATTTAATCCTACCTTATGCAAGTTTATTGATGCAGATGGGACCATTAGCATTTACACATGGAAAAGGTAACAAAGGACGCAGGGGATAAACTTCATGGATTAGGTAATCTGACCAGAATCCTGGCCATGACCGACTGGGACGTTATCGATAACGCCACCCCCTTACAGGAGAGCATGCAAAACCGTGGGCAGCTCTGAGATGGGGTTGTAAGCCCAGTTTTGGACAAATTTCGCCGGGTTGCGCTTAGACCCCCAATAAGTGTGGTTATGTATAAACCGCTTCTCCGCTCTCTGCAGTTGCCGGTTTATCATTGTTCGGGTAACATTCACCAGATCACAGATAACTGAAACAGCACCACCAATGTCATGACCGTTGAACAGAATATACCAAGGCACGGGATAACCTCACCCGGAAATATACGTTCTAAATCGTTTGAACTCTCTCCTGTATGATGTCTGGATTCCATGATATATCCTCTTTCCCGAGGCTCAAGCTCGCTGCTATACCCTTGGACCTCTTCCGCATGCGCCATCTGACGTTTTGGCAACCTGAAGCAGGCCAGCAGAATCAGTCATGTTCTGCTGATTAATTAAATCGCAACTAACATGCCAGATGAGACCAGCGGCTAATCCTTGTGCAACGGCTTGATTGTATAGCGGAAAAGGGAAAGGGAGGGGTGCACGGTGAGGGGAAAACCGTCAATGGAATCTGTCATATTTAACATAACTGCTACATTTGACGGACCGGTCGGGTGTTTTTTAATGGTACGCACGGGCTGAAATCATCAGTAGTCAACCAATCGAAACGCATAGTTACGACAATGGTCCAAATAGGGGTTCTAGCTACGGTAGGAATGCCGGTTCAAGCCGTCAAGGTAATCAGCCCATAACTGCATCATTTTCCGGCGTTCGGCAAGGTGTGAAGTCCGGTTGTAGGCCCTGCCGTTAGGATCACGTACAGCATGTGCTAATTGATGTTCGATGAAATCGGTTCTTACCTCCAAAACTTCATCAAGGATCGTTCTCGCCATTGCCCTAAATCCGTGGCCGGTGATCTCGGATTTGTCAAATCCCATGCGACGGAGCGCCGAATTTATACTGTTGTTGCTCATCGGCCGTGATAAAGACCGGGCACAAGGGAAAACAAATTTGCCATGACCGGTCAATGGTTGCAACTCCCGAAGAATCTCAACGGCCTGTCGTGATAATGGCACAATGTGAGGCTCTTTCATCTTCATCTTTTCGCCGGGTATGTTCCATTGTTCGGTCTCAAAGTCGATTTCAGCCCATTCCGCTTGTCGCAACTCCCCAGGACGAACGAATAAAAGCGGAGCAAGCCGCAATGCACACTTTACGACGAAATATCCTTGGTAGCCGTCTATCGCCCGGAGAAGGGGAGCAACATCTTTCGGGTCGGTAGGTGCCGCCATGTGCCCGAATTTGACAGGGGTTAATGCTCCCCGTAAGTCGCTGGCTATGTCACGTTCAGCTTTACATGAGGCGACGGCGAAACGGAAAACCTGGCTGCAATAGGTCCTTACCCGGTGCGCCATGCCCAGCGCTCCCCGTGACTCCATCAGGCTCAATACAGCCAATAGTTCAGGGGGGGGTGATCTCCGCAACAGGACGCGTCCCGATATAGGGGAAAACTTCTTTTTCCAGCCTTTCTTTGATGGTATCCGCATGACCGGCAGACCAGGTGCCGGAAAACTTCTTGTGCCATTTCCGCGCAACTGCTTCAAAGCTGTTTGCTGCTTGTTCGACTTTTGCCGCCTTTTGAGCTTTCCTGACCTCTCCGGGGTCGATCCCGATGGAAAGCTGCTTACGAGCTTCATCCCGTCGTTGCCGCGCTTCGATAAGGGATACTTCAGGATAGGTGCCAAGCGCCAAAAGCTTTTCCTTACCATGAAAGCGGTACTTGAGACGCCAGCACTTTCCGCCGTTAGGGGTGACGAGAAGATACATGCCGTCAGTATCGTATAATTTGAACTGCTTCTCATCTGGTCTTGCGTTACGGACCTTCGTGTCTGATAATGACATGGCGTTCCTCCTCTCTGGGGGTATAAGATTTCGATCCGGGGGTATTGATGCTAAATACTACCCCCAATTCATCCAGATGTCAATAGACTTTGCCACAGCATTACGGACATCTGATAATATTAAACCCGCGCTAAGAGCGTATTTATGTATGACCGTGTGCCTCCTCAGATATTATTTGATGCCTTAAATAGGCATCTAATCAAATTGTAACTAGCTTTCCATCAGCCTTAGTGTTGGTAATAGTATTTCCACGATCCACGAGGGTCTTGCCGGGTGCCAACGGTTTCGGCTTTTCCAGGTCAATTCCGATGACGAGCCTAATGGGTATTTAAAGTAGACATCATTTAAGAGTCATATGAAAAAGTAGGCTTGATTATTGAATTGGAGTATAAATTTGATTTTCTCAAGAACTTATGGTCGATGAATTTATTATTAGAATAGAAGAAGGGGGGGCACACTTAAAGTGGAATATACCACCGTCAAGGGTGACCCCTAACTCTGCCGTTCATGAATTCTTTCGCTATTCTTTCGCCAACGGAATGGCTTTTATTGGAAGCCAATGGACTTATTTGGACTCAAGACCAAGCAGAAATTCCGGTTGACATGTTGAAATTGTTGATAATACGTTGGTTTTCATGGTTAGATGAAAAAGCGTCATGCGGTTTCGAATCCCGTTTCCCGCTCCATAAAAATATCACCACTTCAGGTAGTTAAGGGCTAAAGGCCCCGGCTTTCGCAGGAACTTTCGCAGGTAGCCGGGGCTTTCCTTTAGGCCGGCCGCTTGAAATCCCTGCCAAAGTACCTGAATATTGCCAGCCGGTCCTCCTCAAGTCCCTTGACGTATTTCCCGTAAACCTCATAGATCATCTGCTTGCTGGCGTGCCCCATCAGATCCACCAAGCGGTTCTGGTCGGTGCGGATTGTGAGCGCCCAGGCCGCGAAGGTATGCCTGGTTGAGTAAGGCTTGCAGTAGGGAATGCCCGCCGCAGCAATCGCCGGCACCCATACCCGCCGCTGGAAGAGCTCTGCCGTGAAGTTTTTGCCGTTTGCCATGGTGAAGAGATATTCGCCTTTTGCCGTCTCTTTCGCATGTTCAAGGATTTCACCGATTGCCGCCGTGATCGGGATCTCCCTTTCCCGGTAGCTGTTCTTCAGTTCGTCCTTTTCCCTTCCCCTAACTATAGACCTCTCCACACAAAGAATGCCGTCTCTGATGTGGTAGGGCCTAAGATCGGCAATCTCGCTCGCCATGAGGCCGGTAAGGACCATGAGCTTTGTCACAGGCCGGTAAAAGGGCTCCATGGCGTCTATGAGCTTCTCCCATTCGTGAAACCTGAACACCTCCACCTTCTTCTTCACTTTGAGCGGCAGATGCTTCTTGATCCCCATGAGGGGGTCAAAGAGAGTCCAGCGGTGCTCGGTTATGGCGTCGCTCCAGATGGTGCGGAAGATTTGCAGGATGTTCACCATGGTGGAGCGGCTGAGCGACTCACCCTGCTTCGGTCCCTTCCTGTGCCTGAGTGTGGCGACAAAGCGCTGCATCTCCACCTGGGAAATGTGGAAGAAGCTCTTTTCCCCGAAATGGGGGATAAGCCAATAGTCGATCACCGACTTGAAGTCCTTCTGTTTGGTGGCCTCGGGATAGTGCACCCAGATGGTGGAATACCACCTCTTCACGTAACCGCCGAATGTGACACCCTTCGGGGTAGGGGTATACTCCCCCTTTTCCAGCTTTGTGTGGAACTCCTTCTCCTCTTCGCTCGCTCCCGGGAAGAGCATGGCGAACTCCAGGGTCCCCTCCTTCTTCATCTCCAGTATTCTCTCCAGCAAGGTTTGCGCCTTGTCGCGGTTCTTCGGGGTGTCATCCAGCCCCGTTGAACGTTCGATGCGGACGCCATGATAGAAAAAGTCCAGGTAGAGCTTCCGGGAGCCTTTCTTGCGGGCAATGCGCCCCTCGTTTCTTCGTGTGTCAAAGATCTGCAAATCCAAAGCAGCGTTGTTGCCTGCCATTTGTACGTCTCCTTTCCTCTTTTTCACCTCCTCCCCTGTGGTATTCCGTCCATGGGAGGAGTATACCCGATTCTTCAATTTCTTTCCAGAAGGTAGAGAGCAGCATTCTGTTATCCAACCACCTTGCCGGCAGTATGCTGCCACTAAGGTGGTATTTTCGGTTTATGATTATTTGCGGCTTTACAGTAGGTTCCTTTTCTACGATTGGAGTGGATATATATCACAACCCTCTGATGTCGCCGCTAAGCGGTATGTGATATATTTTCGCCATTCACAAACCCACAGTTTTCATTTCTGAAAACGCACGCCGAAAGCATTTGACTCTTATTGTCCCCGTTATAAGAAGTGCCACCCTTGAGCGGCAAAGGGCGCGCATGGTGAAACAGGTGGACGATCCCCAGCCAACGGCTTCATGCCGATGATATAGATCTCCGCTGATTGTGGAGGCCATCCACGCACAGCCAGCACTCCGAAGGCGCTGTTATGGACGGCCTGGCCAGCCGACCGGCCGGGACCGCCAATCCCGGCCAACTAAAGCAGCGTATAAGGAGAGGTAGGGGAGCCGGATGCGATCGAAAGACGCACGTCCGGTTCTGGGACCAGTCCATGGAAGCAAGCCATTCACCAAAGGGGGCCACCAACCGCCGGACGGCGAGTGACCATGGATTGAGTCCACGACAAAAACAGAGTGGTGCGCCTGGATAGGGGTACACGTAACCTCTTTAGGGGAGGACGGGGGCTATGCCGAAAGGCAAAATACCCGTGCCGGAACGGGCGGTTTCAGGGGGCTAAGTCAGGCGACTGCCGGTAACAGTCGCAAGCTATGGCCAAAGGATGAATCCCCTGGGACTGGAGCAGTCCGTTTAAAGCGCCAAAAGCGCGACCGGCAGGTCCTGCATGGTGAGCGAAAGCAAAGCTTCGTATTAAAGTCATGCGGCGGATGAAAAGTACAGGGATCCATGACACTCCGTACCTGGAAATTCACGTGCAGCGGCGCAAGGCCGCCATCTTCCGCATGGCACAGAAGCCACCTTCGCAGGACCCGCTTAAAACGTGTGTAGGGTAAAGGCCCACGGCGGCGTACTGGCTTTTGCCAAGTGCTGCAACCACCGAGTCGGGGAAGTAACCTGGGAGCATAAACAATGCTCCTTGGGCTCGGAGGTCCCGTAGTAACCTCCCGTGCGAGCGGGCAACATCTGAGTCCGACTCTTCGTTAACAGCGAAGAGCGCCTGACATCTGTGGCTGGAGAGAGGGGTAAGGGAAGGACAGATGACGTGCTGAAAAGGCATGTGGGCGAAGGGGGCTACCTACCATTGTGCTGGATGGCCTGGAGGTTGGGGCGGAAGCAGTCTGAATCCACGCATGACCATGGGGGATGGAGCGCCTCCCTCGAAGAGTTGAACGGTTGTCGTTGTCCGTTCTCAGCTACTGGGGACGAGCTGCAACTGATAATGGCGCCTGTAAAAACCTTAACTTGACCATAACGACAGATTAAGTTCTTCTCTCCTGAATTCCGGTTCAGACATGAAAGCCCGCTTTTGGCTGGCTTTTTCGTTGGTGAGGAGCGTCGGTAGAAGAAAAATTATATTTCAGGACCACTTGCCCTGAATGGTCTGGGCTTCCCAATGCTTGCGTCATAGACGCCTGATTGAGATTCTTGCTATTATTCAACGTACACGCACTTGAGGCCCTTGCCCGACAGTAGGGAACTCGATGGACCCATGCAAGCATTGTCCGCGACGCATGCGGCTTTTTCCGTGTCACCAGATTTCCACCTTTTAACCAGGTCAGGTTCACGTATCAAAGCGCGGCTCATGGAAATGTAGTCGGCCACGCCATCATCTACCAGCTTAGCGGCGACCTCGTATGAGCGGATACCCCCAACAAGCATCACTGGGACAGGAACAGTCTTCTTCAGCCGCATAGCCGCCTCGCGCCAGTAAGCCTCGGCCGGGGCTATTTTCCCCCATGAGGCCTCCGGGTTCCCCAGAAACAGCGCAGTCGTGTTCCCTCCGCTGACCTCTATGGCATCGATTCCCACCTCAGCGAGCATAGTAGCGGTTTGAAGCATATCCTCGACGCCTACTCCTCCTTCAATAGAGTCGGTGTTGTTTAGTTTTATCATTACCGGATATTGGCGGCCAACTGCGTCCCTCACACTGCGATATGTCTCAAGCACCATTCTTGCCCGGTTCTTGACGCTATCACCGTATGAGTCCGTCCTCTTGTTGAAGAATGGTGATAGGAACTCGCTCAACAAATAGCCGTGGGCAGCATGGAGTTGGACTGCGTCGAATCCGGCCTTCTTCGCCCGGGCCGCAGCTTGTCCAAAAGCTTGGACAACGTCAGTGATCTCTTTCGGGGTCATCTCTCGGCACGTGAAACCGTTCTCTCCATGCAGCGCCGAGGGGCCCATGGGTGTCTGTCCGATAAGTTCCGGAGTTGTCTGGCCTCCTCCGTGTGCGATCTCCATGGCGATCCTACCGCCTGCCTTGTGAACAGCGTTCGTCATCTGTGATAATCCGGGGAGCATGTCGTCGCTGTGAATCTCAAGCTGTAAAGGCAAAACCCTGCCTTCTTTCTGCACGGAGGACAAGCCCGTTATTATCAGTGCTACGCCTCCTTCGGCCAGTTTCACCATCATATCAATGAGCTGCGGTGAGGCTGAGCCATCCGGATTCGCCATGCCCTCGTAAGTGGCGGAGCGGACAAACCGATTTGACAGGGTCATGCCGTTGATTTGGGTTGTTTCGAACAATTTCCCCATAGCGATTCCTCCTTTCAATAAGTAATTGTTTAGACTACATTCACATTTATTTAACTGCATCCTTCCCTGAGGCTTGACCCTGCATAATTTCACGCCATGTTGCATCCATGTTGATTGGAATGCGGGAATGCTCTGTGTCTGTTCTGCGTCTCAGCGTCGATGCCCCACCTGGGCAGGTCGTCACGCATAGCCCGCAGCCGATGCATCGGTCAAGGTTCAGCACAATATGGTCCTCTTCTTTAGAGCGCGCCTGCATTTGACAACGATCCAAACAGGTCCAGCACCTTTGGCAGGCTTCCGGCGTCAATGTGGCAATAAAGGCGCTGGCAACTATCTTTGACGGAGTTGGATGTTTTTGCAGAGTTTTCAGCACACCGCAGCAGCAGCCACAGCAACTGCAGAGAAAGACACTCTTCTGGGAATTGTTGGACTGTAGGACCAGGTTTGCGGCATCAGCGCGAGCCAGGATCTCCGAGACTTCAGAACGGTCAATGGGACGCGCCCGGCCATCACGTACATAGAATTCCGCCCACTCACCAAACATAAGGCAGCTCTCTTCCGGTGCGTCACAACCACCTCCCATCAGCCTTTTCCTGCGACGACAAATACAGGGAGCAACGGCAAAGTAATTCTCGGCATAGATCAACTTATCCACCTGCTCATAGGGAAGCACTTCAAGATGAGGTTTGATGCTCTTGCCCACCGGGATGGTACGTATCTGCTGAATGGACTCTCGCCGAAGCTTTCTCGTGTGTATGAAATCGTCGAGTTCTTGGAGGAGTTCCGCAGTCAAACGATTGACCTGGAAATCATAAATCCCAAATATGAACGGCACAGCGTGGTAGAGAGGGGGACCATCCTTGGGATGCACTGAAAAGATGACTCCCTTGCGAGCCATCTCGGCAAGGCTTTGCTCCGTTTCGGCAAGGGGCAACCCAGCTCTCTCGGCAATGCTTCGCGCCTCCTCCCTCTCAATGGTGAGATATAACGCCAATGCGGCCTCTTCCGGGGTAAACAGTCGTTTCAGCAGGCGTAATGCATCACCGGGATCTGTGGAGACAAAACCTCCGGGCAGCCGATCCAGATGTTCAGCCAGTTTTTGATAACAATCCTCGGTCATAGTCTCCTCCTTTCCTGTCTTTTAAATCTACACAAAAAAGTATACATCTGCATGCCGCATCCGCCACCAAATAGATATGGCCCCCTTTCTATTAATTTGAATTGTAGCAAAGGATAAACTTTGCCCCCTCCTGTCCAACCAGTCGATTAAGAATCCAGGGGGCGCGCATCTCAAGACCGTCGTTTTCTTACCGAGTTTCTGAAATAGAGCTTTCCCAACCAGGTGTCCCATATTTAACCTTCCTTGCTATTAAAATTGCCGATATCTCTCCAAAATGTCGTTTGCATTACGGCAACTTCTTTACAAATTCGCTGAATTGTTCTTTGGAAAACGCCTTCATCGTTGTCGTCTTTACATTGCCAAGGGCGCCGAGTGCCAGGAGGAAAGTCATCATCGCTTCATCAGAGGGGGCTTCGCCGATACATACATAATCGTACTCCCCCATGACCAAATAGAAACCAATGAACTTGCCTCCTCCCGATTCCATTGCCTTGGCTGCCTGCTCTACTCGCGCCGGAGCGTCCTTAATGTTTTTGATCCCCTGTTCTGTCAATTTCAAAAGCGTAATGTAGGTTGGCATTCTTATTTCTCCTTTCCGATCTGTAATCACAGATCAATCTGTTGAAACTCAGCTTGTTTAAACGTATTACTTGGTTGAGATATCGGCAATAATGCCCCCTGACAAGTAAAAAGGCCGAGCACACCAAAGTTTTTTATCTTTCGGCAGCTCGGCCATCTTAAAATTAAAGACCCGCCGCTTTCCGTCCCTTCCTTACGAAAGGTTAGGCTTTATCGGAGAATTTAACCCCTTATGTTTTAATCTCTGACAACATGTTGTCAGTAAAAATCATGTTGGCACGAGATGCAGCTCGTCGAGAAGGTCGAGCATATCATGGCGAATCCTTTCGTATTTTGTATCGCTAGGCCGCTCGTTTTTCGGCGGTCGTCCTACTGTTTTCTTACAGATTCCTGTGAGAAGCGGTTTTATTACTTTTTCGCGGAGAATAATCAACCCGGCCAGTAC
>Ga0326727_10028882_pt1 | contig 10041 bp, 6 predicted proteins | sample MB2enrmetagenome_FD_207643 | JGI IMG/M metagenome (GOLD analysis project Ga0326727, IMG submission 207643) | Lab enriched peat soil microbial communities from McLean, Ithaca, NY, United States - MB29MY | ecosystem: Environmental > Terrestrial > Soil > Wetlands > Peat | place: USA: New York...
CAGTCCGGCGCAGCCGGCGCGGCTGACCGGGGTCCGGGCGCCGGGGAGGCGTCGGCCGCCGATCTCGCCGCCGTGACGGCGTTGCTGGGTCGCCCGCCCGCCGGGGGTTTCCGGGTCGTCGTGCGGGATGCGGCCGGCGCCCCCGTCGTCATCGCCAACGCGCCGTTCCTCGACGACGGCACGCCGATGCCGACCACCTACTGGCTCGTCGGCCGGGCCGAACGGGAGCTCGTCGGCCGGCTCGAAGCCGACGGTGGCGTCCGCCGGGCCGAGCGCGCCGTCGACCCGGCCGCGCTCGCCGCGGCACACGCCCGCTACGCCGCGGCGCGCGACGCGCTGATTCCGGCCGGGCACCGCGGCCCGCGCCCGACAGGCGGGGTCGGCGGCACCCAGACGGGCGTGAAGTGTCTCCACGCCCACCTCGCCTGGTACCTCGCGGGCGGCGGGGACCCCGTCGGCCGCTGGGTCGTCGACGAGCTCGGCGGGCGACTCGCCGGCGCCGTCGCCGCGGTCGACTGCGGGACGAACTCGACCCGCCTGCTCGTGATGGCCGCCGACGGCACGACGCTCGAGCGCCGGATGATCGTCACGCGCCTCGGCGAGGGCGTCGACCGCACGGGCGAGCTCGCCTCGGCCGGCATCGAGCGCACGCTCGCCGCCTTGGCCGAGTACCGCGAGCTCATCGACGCACACGGCGTCGTGCGTGTCCGGGCGGCGGCGACCTCGGCGGCGCGGGACGCCGGCAACTCGGCGGTGTTCTTCGACGCCGCGACGACGGTGCTGGGCGTGCGGCCCGAGCTCATCGCCGGCGAGGCCGAGGGGCGTCTTTCCTACAAGGGAGCGACGGCCGAGCTCGCCGCCGCCGAGGGTCCGTTCCTCGTCGTCGACCTCGGCGGCGGTTCGACCGAGCTTGTCGCCGGGAGTGCGACGGGCAACGGCGCGCCGGGGGCGGTCGTGTCGCTCGACGTCGGCTGTGTGCGGGTGACGGAGCGCTTCCTGGCGAGCGACCCGCCGGGCGCCGCCGAGTTGGCGGCCGCCCGCAGTTTCGTCGGCGGGGTAGTTGACGCCGCGCTCACGCGCCTTCCAGCCCTCGGCGTGCCGCGCCGGATGGTCGGTGTCGCCGGCACGATCTCGACGCTCGCCGCCCTCGAGATCGGCCTCGACCACTACGACTCCGACCGGGTCCACCTCGTCGAGCTCTCGCGGGCCGCGGTCGAGGCGTGGCTCGGCAGGCTGGCGGCGGAGAGCGCGGCGCAACGCCGGGAACGGCCCGCCATCGAGCCGGGGAGGGCGGACGTCATCGTCGGTGGTCTCGCCGTCCTGGCCGAGCTGATGACCCGTCTCGGCCACGAGAGCCTCGTCCACTCCGAGCGCGACATCCTCGACGGGATCGCCGCCGAACTGCGCGGGGTCTAGGCCCCCCGGCCGGCCTCCCCGTGGGGAGGGGCCGCCGGGCGGTGACCGAGCACGAGGGCGGCCATGCGGGCGACGAAGTCATCGATGTCCCCGTGCCTCGTCTGCGCGTAGGCGCGACCCTGCCCGGCGAGCACCGCCCCGAGGGGGGTGCGCACGAGGACGCGCACGGCGTCGAACAACTCCCCGATGTTCCGGTACCACAGGCCCCCGTTGGCTGCGGCGACATGGGCCTTGGCGGCCGAACCGTCGGGCACGACAGCAGGGATGCCGAGCAGCATTGACTCGATGGCCAACGTGCCGACCGGACCGGGGGGCCGGACGTCGATCGTCGCCCGGGCGCGGGCGACGAGCCGGGCGAAGTTCACCCCGCTCGGGTTCACCGGCAGGACCGTGGTGTTGTGATCGTCACAGATCCGCCACGTCTCGCCGTCGACCTCGGCGACCGAGAGGCCGTCGAGGATCGCAGGGAGCATCTCGGCGTTCACCGAGCGCTCGAGGCGCGGTCCCCTCGCCGGGAAGCGCCTGATCAGAAGCACGTACTCGCCGAAGCCGGCGACGCCGATGAGCGGATCCGCCGTCGCGTGGCGGTTCACGCCGATGGCCAGGTCAACGGGCAGGATGTCGCGTTCCCGTCCAGGTGCGAGCCCGACGAGGGCCGCGCGCTCGTCTGGGTGGACCGTCCCGATCCGGTCGGCGTGCTCGACGAGCCGCACGATCTCCGCCGGCACCGGCAGCCCGGCGTCGAGGAAAGGGATCACGAGGACCGGGGGCCGGCTCTCGTCACCGGGTCGGCCGAGCGTCGAGACATCCCAAGGCTGGTCGACCCCGGCCAGCACGACAGCGTCGGGGGCGATCTTCTTCAGCTCCCCCTGGACCTCGGGTGCCTCCCCGCCGTAGCGGCGCAGGAGTTCGGCCGCGGCGGGCGGTTGGCCAGAGGCGTCGGCGTGTCCGTTCATTGCGGCGCGCAAGAGCTCCAAACGGCGCGGGTTCGCTCCGTGGACGGCGGCGGGGTGGATCTCAAAGACGCTGTCGAAGTAGGTCGCGCCGGCGTTCTCCACGAGCTGGACGACCGCGACGTCGGCGTGGCGGGCGAGCGCCCCGGCGACGAGTCGCGTCGCGGCGGCCGCCTCATCGGCGGCCTGGCCCCAGTGGCGCGTCACGATGGCGACGACCGGGAGGCGGGCTCGTGACGGCACGGCTGGGGAGTTGGTCACGTCGGTCTAGCGGTCGATTTCGCGGGTGTCGAGCCGGTGTTCGACGTGGCGGGCGAGTTCGATGAGGTCCTCCCGGACCGCACCGAGCAGCGCCCGCTGGTCGGCGTAACTGAGGTTGTCAACGTGGCAGGCGAGTTCGATGAGGTCCTCCCGGACCGCACCGAGCAGCGCCCGTTGGTCGGCGTAGTTGAGGTTGTCGACGCGGTAAGCAATGGCGTCGATCGATCGGGCGAGATGCGAGCGGAACATCTGTTCCTCGGCGAAGTAGTGGCTCATCGCGCCGTTGATGATTCGGCTGAGCAGCCGCTGGACGATCGCCTGCGGTCCCCAGCCGATCTTCTTGCACGAACGCGAGTCCGCCATGTTCCAGTGGCGGTGGAGGTAGTAGATGCTCTCGTGGAGGTGGATCGGTTCACGCCCGTCGTGGACGACGAGATCCTCGTAGCTCGCCCGTGGCATCCAGCTCCGCGGGTATTCGCGGCGGCCTTCGGAGACAAGCGACCTCAGCTGCTCGACGATGGTGGCGGCGTCGAGAGCGTCGTTTTCAGAAAGTGCATCCATCGTTCGTCCTCCTGTGCCGTCGAGATCGGGCACCAGTCTCGCCATTTGCTAAGGAGCGCGTTGTGGTAGGGGTCGCCCGCCGCGATCGCCGGCCCCCAGCGGGCCAGGATCCGGTCGTGAGCCGCCGAGTCTTCGGTGTGGCCCCGGGAACGTGACTCATGGTGGACCAGCTCGGCGAGCGGTGTGTAGACGATGAGGTAACCCGCCTCCCGCAGCTTGAGGCAGAAGTCGACGTCGTTGAACGACACTGAGAGCTCCTCGTCGAACCCCCCGACCGCCTCGAACACCTCGCGTCTCGCCATCATGCAGGCGCCGGTGACAGCCGAGCAGTCCCGGGTTTGGGTCGCCATCGCGCCGTAGCCGGGCCGATCGCCCGGCAGGCCGCGCAGCACGTGGGCTGCCAGCCCACCGAGGCCGAAGACGACCCCGCCGTGCTGGAGCGACCCGTCCGGGTACAAAAGGCGCGCCCCGACGGCGCCGACTTCCTTTCTCAGTGCGTGCCCGACGAGGGGCTCGAGCCAGCGCGGCTTCACGGCCTCGATATCGTTGTTCATGAACAACAGGAGCTCGCCCTGGCACGCCCGCACGGCGGCGTTGCTGATCGCCGACCAGTTGAAAGGGCCTGGCGCCTCGACGAGCCGCACCCCGGGCTCGGCCACGAGCCGCTCGACGAGCGCCTTGGTCTCCGGCAGTTCACTGTCGTTGTCGACGAGGACGAGTTCGAGGTGGACGTAGCCGGGTGCCCTGCGGATCGAGGAGACGCATTTCGCGAGCAAGGCGGGTTCGTCGCGGAACGGGATGATGGTACTGACGAGCGGCTGTTCCGCAAAGCCCCGACGGATGTTGAACTGTCCCGCGACGCGTCCCGCCTCGATCTCAGCCTGTTCTCCCCGGCGGAGAAGGGCGTCGGCGATCGCCTGCCGTTTCGCCTCTCCGTCGGAGTCAGCCTTCCTGGGACTCTGTTCCGTGGTCTGTCGCCGATGGTAGGCGATGCCCGGCACGTGCACGATCGAGCGCGCCCTCTCGCTCGCGCGCAGCACGAGGTCGTACTCGGCGGCGGTGCCGAACTCCGCGCGCAGCCCGCCAAGCTCGACGACGAGGGTGCGCCGCACGGCGACGAGGTGGCCGACGTAGTCGCAGCCGAGGTAGAGGTCCGGCGACCAGGTGGGCTTGAGGTCCGGCGCGAATCGCTCCCCGGCAGGATCGACCCGGTCCTCGTCGGTGTAGACGATGTCGGCATCCGCTGTTTCGGTGATTGTCGCGGCGATGTTCTCGAGAGCGTCCGGTGCGAGTTCGTCGCACGCCTCGACAAGGGCGGCGAACTCGCCGTGGCCCGCGGCGATCGCGGCGTTGACCGCCTCGGTTGTCGTCGCCCCGTTGCCGGCGAGCACGCCGACACGGTGGTTGACGTTCGCCAGCGAGGCGAGGTAGCCGGACGCGTCGGGGGAGGACCCGGCGACGACTACGAGTTCCCAGCCGGCGTAGGACTGGGCGAGGATCGACCCCACGCAGCGTGCCACGAGCTCCGCCGGGGCGTCGCGCACCGGCGCGACAACGGTGAAGGTCGGCGTCGCCCAACGGGGTCGTCTCGGCGCCCGCGTGCGGCGCGCCTCGGTGCGCGCTGAGCCGATGTTGGACGGCTCACCCCGCTCGGAGAGCCAGCAGTGGTAGGCGCGGCGATCCTCGCCGGCGTCGAGCGGATAGGCGATGCCGGGGCGGGCGGAATCCCCGTCCGTGCCGAGATCGTCGGCGTCGCGCCCGTACCAGTGGTCGGCCGCCCGGGCCGGGTCGGCGTCGGCGAAGGTGTCGAGTTGGCTCGCCGCCCAATCGAGCGCGGCGGCGAGGCGGATGAGCTCGTTCTCACTGTCCCGGAAGCTGTGTTGATTCGTCATCGCCACTCGATCGGGTTCGTCGTCTCGACGATCGCGACGGCCCGATCCCGGTCGAGTGTAGGTGGTGAGGATCGCCGGGGCATCTGGCACGATGAGTCCGTGGACACCACCTGGCGGACCGTCGTCGGATTCCGCCCGCTGGGGCGGTGTCGTCGCGCCGGGCGGTCGGGTTGAGCGAGCGCGACCTCGGCCTGGAGCTGGCCGGGCGGCGCGTGACACTGCGCCCGCTGCGGGTCGGTGACTATCGCGCCTGGCTGGAGGTGCGCACGCGCGCCCGCGAGTGGCTCGTCCACTGGGAGCCGCGGCGCGCCGGCGGGCCCTACCTCGCCGAGGATCGCGCCTCGTTCGCCGCCCGCTGCTCGATGCGCGACCGCGACCGCCAGCTGGGCGCCGCCTTTAGCTACGGGATCTTCCTCGGCCGGACCTTCGCCGGTGAGATCAACCTCTCCTCGATCCAGCGCGGCGCCGCCCAAAGTGCCTATCTCGGCTACTGGATCGACGAGGCGCACGCCGGCCGAGGCTACGTGCCGGAGTCCTGCGTCGTCGTGTTCGGGTTCGCCTTCGACGAGCTCGCCCTACACCGTATCCAGGTGGCGATCATCCCGCGCAACCGTCCGAGTCGGCGGGTGGCCGAGAAGCTCGGTCTCGTCGAGGAGGGGGTCGCTCGCGGCTACCTCGAGATCGACGGCGCCTGGGAGGACCACGTCCGGTACTCCATCACCGCCGAGCGCTGGGCGGCGCGGCGCGCGGCGTACCGCGCCGACTGGATCGAACCGGCGGGCGCCTGAATGCCATGAAGAGGGACCTCCCCGGTGAGAACAGACTTGGGTTCTCTCCGGAACCAATCACCAAGGAGGTCCCCGCACATCATGTTGCACCTTGGACTCGACCTCAGCAGGAAACGACTCGACGTCTGCGTTCTCGACGAGAGCGGCGGGACGCTCGCGGTCACCCAGGCACCGCCCGACCTCGACGGGCTCCGCCACCTTGCGCGCGAGATCGCGCCGCTCGGAGGACCCGTGCACGCGGCGATCGAGTCAATGAACGGCGCTCGCTTCGTCCACGACAGCCTCGAGCTGCTGGGCTGGGAGGTGGAGATCGCCGACGCACAGAAGGTGAAGGGTCTCGCGCCGCTCGCCTGCAAGACCGACAAGATCGACGCGTGGGTCCTCGCGGAGCTCTCCCGACGCGACCTCGTGCCGGCGATCTGGCTGCCCGACCCGTCGGTGCGCGCCGAGAGGGAACGGGCACGCTTCCGCCTGCATCTCGTGCGCCACCGGGTGATGCTGAAGAACCGCATCCACGCGAGCCTGCTCGCCTTCGGCAAGCCCTGCCCCGTGTCGGACCTCTTCGGAACGAGCGGTCGGGAGCTGCTCGCACGCCTCGGGCTCCCCGACCCTTGGACGCGGAACATCGCGACCGCCCTCCAGACGATTGACGACCTCGATGCCGAGATCGACCTCTGCGAGCGGGAGCTCCGCGCCCTCGGGGCCGACCACCCCTACGTGTCCCTGCTCCAGAGTGCTCCGGGCATCGGCTGGGTGCTCGGCTTCACGATCGCCTCGGAGATCGGTGACATCTCGCGCTTCACCTCGGCGAAGAAGCTTGTCGGCTACACCGGACTGTGCCCACGCGTCTACCAGTCCGGGGGCAAGGACCTCCGCGGCCCGCTCGCGAAGAACGGTCCAAAGTACCTGCGTTGGGCGCTCATCGAGGCCGCGACCCACGCCTCACGCCATGCGGTCTACAAGGACCACTACGACAAGACCAGGGCCCGCCTCGGCCGCCAGCGCGGTGCGAAGGTCTCGCGCGTCGAGGTGGCCCGCAAGCTCGCCGAGGCTATTTAGTACATGCTTCAGACGGGCTCCTACTTCGCTCCGGCAAGGTCCCGCGTTGCAGCTCTGGTCCCCTGAGGACCCTCACCTGAGATGGACCAGCCGGAGTTCTCCAACCAGACCTGATCCTCCCTCGAGGAGGCGATAGAGAGATGAGAACTCACCCCCACAACCCCGGGTGCAGGTCAACCCTGACACGTTCGCCAAGGAGGCATCAGCGAGAACAGAACGATCATTGACAACCGGCCCCTCTTCATAGAGAGCTGCTGCCCGTCAGGGCTGGCCGGCGGCGACGAAGCCGAAGTAGTACATCGGCGAGTATGACACGGTCTCGCCGGTCTCGGGTGCCTGGATGATCGTCTCCGTCCCGTACGGTCCCGAGCCGACGTACATCGCGACGTGGGTGATCGGATTTGTCCCGTCGTCCGGGAACTCGTAGAAGAGCAGGTCGCCGGGCTCGATCGCCGACAGGGGCACGTGTGTCGTCTCCCGGTACTGGTACCAGGCGCTGTGGGTCAGGCTGACGCCCGCCGCCGCCCAGGCGACCATTGTGAGCCCAGAGCAGTCGAAGCCGTCGGGACCGGCGCCGCCCCAGACGTAGGGGACGCCGAGGTAGCTCTCGGCCTTCTGGACGGCGAGATCACCCGCCGCCGTGTGGCCCGCCGGGGCGAGCGGCGGGCGACCGGCCTCGCTGGCGAGCGCCGCCTGGACCTCGGCCGCCTCGGCCGCCGCGGCGCCGCCCCCGCCGAACTGGGTCGCCAGCGCGCCGTACTGCTCGGCGCTCTTCGCGTCGGCGTCGCGGGCCGCGGCCGACTTGGCGGCCTGGGCCTCGGCGGCCTTCTGCTGAGCGATGGCCAGGGCACGTTGCTCGATCAGCGTGGCGAGCTGCCCCTTGACCTGGTCGAGCGCCGTCGCCGTCGACTGCCCGGCGGCCGCCGCCTCGAGGCGCGCCGCCGACGAGCTGCGGGCGGCGTCGCGGGCGTCGCTCACCTGGGTGCGGGCCGCCGACTCGTTCGCCAGGAGCCGGGACCTCTCGGCGACGAGGCGGACGACGGCTTGGTGGAGCGAGGTCGTCGCGACCCCGGCATAGGTGGTGATCGATTCGGATTTGGTGAGCGAGCTGGTGAGCAGGCTGGCGAACTGCGCCGTGCCACCGCTGCCGCTGCCACCCTCGACGTAGGCCTCGACAGCGGCCCGCTGGACGCGGCGGGTACCGGTCGCGATGCTGGCATCCTCGCGGCGGATCTGGCGGTGGAGCGAGGCCAACCGTCTGTTGGCCAGCCCGATCTCGACGTTGGCCTGGTCGTAGCGCTCGCCGGCGATCTGTTCGCGCTCGTTGTCGGCCGAGATCAGCTGTGTGAGCCGGGCCGCCTGGGCGCGGGCCGCCTGGATCTGGGCGTTCGTCGGCCCCCCGGGGGCGCCGGGCGATGCCGCCACCGGGGAGCTCCACACCGCCGCGAGGACAGCCGCGCCAAGGAGGGGCGCGATCGACCCCCTCAACCTCACCGATAACACTCATTAACTTTGGCCACAATGGGAGCAAGAGTCAAGTGGTGGCTGCGAACGACCAGGTGAGAGGGACCGGCGGACCCGATAGCGTCGCGCCCGGCAAGGCCGTCCGTGCCGCCGGGAGAGGTCGCGTTGTCCGAGGGAACCGTCACGATCGGCGCCGGGACGGTGCGCGGGGTCGAGACCGACGGCGTGTGGTCGTTCCGGGGCATCCCGTACGCCGCGGCGCCCGTCGGCCCGCTGCGTTTCCGGCCGCCGCAGCCGGTGCCCTCGTGGGCGCGCCGGCGCGACGCCTCGGCGTTCGGGCCGGTCGCGCCGCAGCCGCCCTCCGGCATCGGCAGCTACTTCCCCGGCGATCCAGTCGAGCAGGACGAGAACTGCCTGGCGTGCAACGTCTGGTCCCCGGCGGGGGTGCGGGGGCCGTTGCCGGTGATGGTCTTCGTCCACGGCGGGGCCTTCGCCAACGGCAGCGGGTCGGGGGTCATGTACCGGGCGGGCCGGCTGGCCGCCCGCGGCGTCGTCGTCGTCACCTTCAACTACCGGCTCGGCGCTTTCGGCTTCCTCGCCCACCCGGCGCTCGCCGACGACGAGAGCGGCGGGTTCGCCAACTGGGGGCTGCTCGACCAGATCGCCGCGCTGCGCTGGGTGCGTGACAACATCGGCGCCTTCGGCGGCGACCCGTCGAACGTCACGGTCTTCGGCGAGTCGGCGGGCGCGATGTCGATCTGCGACCTGTTGGCCGCCCCGGCGGCGCGGGGGTTGTTCGGCCGCGCCATCGTCGAGAGCGGCGCCGCGCTGGCGATCGACCCGCCGCCGGCGGCCCGCGTCGCTCGACGCCTGGCCACCGTCCTCGGTCTCGGCGAGCCGAGCCGCGAGGCTCTCGCCGCCGTCCCGGCCGATGACCTGCTCGCCGCACAGGTCGCGGTCAACGCCGAGGTCGACAACGGGTTCGGGCTGCCTTTCCAGCCGGTGGTCGACGGGGGTCTCCTACCCATCCCGCCCGAGGACGCCATCGCCCGCGGCGCGTCGGCGGGCGTCGACCTCCTCATCGGGTCGAACCGCGACGAGTTCAAGCTCTTCTCGTTCGCCGTCCTCGCCGGGCGGGACCTTCCCGAGGCCGAGCTCGAAGTGCTCGTCGGCCGCTATCTGCGAGGCGCGGGGATCGCGGACGATTCGCTCGGCCGCGAGGCGATCGCCGCGTACGCCGCGGCGCGGGAGAGCCGCGGCGAGCCGGCGACCCCGCGGGCGCTGCTCGACGCCATCGTGACCGACTGGATCTTCCGCGTCCCGCAGCTCCGCCTCGCCGACGCCCACCGCAGCCGGCGGCCGGCGACGTACGCCTACCTGTTCGACTGGAGCTCGCCCTTCGCGGGCGGCGGCCTCGGCGCCTGCCACGGCGTGGAGCTGCCGTTCGTCTTCGGCACGCTGCACGAGCCGATCATCGGGCTGTTCTCCGGCACCGGGGCGGACGCCTTCCGGCTCTCGGACGAGATGCAGGCGTCATGGGTCGCCTTCGCCCGTTCGGGCGACCCGTCGAACGAACTGACCGGGAATTGGCCGCGCTACGAGACGGCGCGGCGGGCGACGATGCGGTTCGGCCCCACGACGGAGCTC
>Ga0326727_10028885_pt1 | contig 10041 bp, 5 predicted proteins | sample MB2enrmetagenome_FD_207643 | JGI IMG/M metagenome (GOLD analysis project Ga0326727, IMG submission 207643) | Lab enriched peat soil microbial communities from McLean, Ithaca, NY, United States - MB29MY | ecosystem: Environmental > Terrestrial > Soil > Wetlands > Peat | place: USA: New York...
TCGGCCCGCCACTCCAGCCGTTCGCCATACGGATAGAACCGGGACAGGTCCACGTTGCGGTAGGGCAGCGCGTCCAGCCGGACGGTGCCGAGGAAGGGTTCGGGGGGCTCGACCAGGAGGATGGTGGGGGCGAAGCCGGAATCGTCGAAGCCGCGGCGGAAATGCACCCGCGACTTGATGGCGATCACCTGGAAGGCCGCCACATCCAGCCCGAGTGCGGCAATCCACGCGGGCTCCATCACCTGCTCAAGCCAGGGGGTCAGCACCAGCACGTTGCCGCGGCCGAACGCCACGCACACGCAGCACTGGCCGGCCTGATCGGGGACCTTCAGCAACCGGCCGACGATCGGCACCGGGGCGCCGGCGGAGGCATCCAGCCGGCCGCCCACCGGGCGGTCGATGGCCGTGCCCTCGGCGAGGCCGGCGAGCGCGGCCACCGCCTCGGCGTCGGCGATGGTGGCGATGAGCACGCCACAGAGGTCCTGGGCGATGATCTCGCGCAGCAGCCAGGTCGCCGCGCCGGTGCGGTCGGAGGTGTCGGCCAGCACCACCGGCGCCTCGCCGCGCGCGACCGCCTGCCGCGCCAGGGCGACTGCCTCGGGGATCGGGTGGATCTGCACCGAGGACACCAGGGCGGCGCGCCTCCGCCAGGCCCAGGCGGCCATGTCCTCGGCGATCGTGCGCGCCAGCGCCGCGTCGGCGTTGGTGAGCACCTGGATAGTCATGCCCACATCCGGCACGTCGGCCCAGGGGAAGCCGAACAGCACATTGACGAACGCATCCGGCGTGCGCGCCTCCCACACCAGGGCGCGTTGCACCAGGTCCATCCAGGGCGAGGCCCCGGTCCATTGCACGACGGTGGGGGTGAGGATCGGCACTTTCACGGTGGCATGGGCGGGGCGGAAGTCGCCGCGGATGGCGCGCACCAGCGCCCGCGCGGCGCGTTGGCCCTGCAGGTGGGCGTCGTAGTGGGGGAAGTACTTGACCGCGAACGCCATGTCGGCGTGGCGGAGGAAGGCCTCGTCCTCGTTGGCGTGCGGGTCGAAGGTGGCGGCGATGGGCACGCCCGCGCCCACCACCGCGCGCACGCGGCGGGCCAGTTCGGCTTCCGGCCGCGCGACGCCGCGCACCGCCATGGCCCCGTGGAGCGCGAGATAGACGCCGTCGAACGGGCCCCCGTGGCGCAGCCCGGTGGTGATGCCCCCGGCGAAGGTTTCGAACGCCGCCGCGCTGACCCAGCCGGAGCCCGAGCCGGTGCGCGGCCAGAGCGGGGACTCGATGCCGACGAGCTCCACGCCCGCGTATTCCCGCGCCACCTGCACGAAGCCGCCGAGGTAAGATTTCGGCGCCGACTGCAGCAGCGCCTCGCCGGAGGCGGGCGAGCCGGGATAGGTGAAGTCCGCCACCTCGGTCGCGTTCGGCAGGAAGGTGACGGTTTCGTGAGCGAAGTGGGCGACGGCGATGCGCATGGGTCGGCTCCTCATACCGGCAGCCCCTTGGGCTGACCGATCAACGGCGAGGCGCTGCCTCGCGCTCCGCCAGGCCCGGCGCGCGCCTTCGCGCGACGACTCCGCCCTGGACCCCATTACTAGGGCGCTTCGCGCCGGACGATGCCGCGGCACGGATGGCGCGCAGCGCCCAAAGAACGGGATCCAAGGGCCTCTCGGCCCTTGGCGGGTCCAGGGCGGAGCCCTGGCCTTCATCGACGAGTCAATCTATCAGCCGGTTGGTATCCGAGCGGGGCGGCAGGCAGAAGGCGAAGTCGCAGCCCTGGTCGGCCTGTAGCACCTGATCGAGGTAGAGCCTGAGGTAGCCGCGGCCGGCGCCGGGCGGCGGCGGCGGCGGCACCCAGGCGGCGCGGCGCGCGGCCAACTCGGAGTCCTCGAGGACGAGGTCGAGTCGGCGCGCTTCCACGTCGAGGCGAATCGTATCGCCGGTGCGCACCAGGCCGAGCGGCCCGCCGGCGGCGGACTCGGGCATCAGGTGCAGCACGATGGTGCCGAACGCGGTGCCGCTCATGCGGGCGTCGGACAGCCGCACCATGTCCTTCACCCCGGCGCGGGCCAGATAGCGCGGGATCGGGATGTAACCGGCCTCCGGCATGCCCGGCGCGCCCTTGGGGCCGGCATTGCGCATGACGATGACGTCGTCGGGGCGAATCGCCAGCGACTCGTCATCGATTCGCTGCACCATGTCACCGACCGACTCGAACACCACTGCGCGGCCCTGGTGGCGGAGCAGCGCCGGAGTCGCGGCCGAGCGCTTGATCAGGGCGGTGCCCGGGGCGAGGTTGCCGCGCAGCACGGCGAGGCCGCCGCCGGTCATGATCGGGCGGGCGCGCGGGCGGATCACGTCCTGGCCGGGCACGATTTCGGCGGCGGCGATGACCTCGGCGAGGGTGCACCCGCCGACCGTGCGGCAGGTGGTGTCGAGCAACGGGGCCAGTTCGGCGAGCAGGCGGGGGATGCCGCCGGCGTGGTGCAGGTGCTCCATGTAGTGCTCGCCGGATGGCTTGAGGTCGACCAGCACCGGCACCTCGCGGCCGATGGCGTCGAACGCCTCCAGGTCGAGGGGGATGCCGAGCCTCCCGGCGATGGCGGTGAAGTGGACGAGCGCGTTGGTGGAGCCGCCGATCGCCTGCAGCACGATGAGCGCGTTGCGCAGCGCGGCGGGGGTGAGGATGTCGGGCAGGCGCACGCCCTCGGCGGCCAGGCGCACGGCGGCGGCGCCGGAGGCCTCGGCGATGCGGATGCGCTCGGCGACGACCGCCGGGCAGGTGCCGCCGCCGGGCAGGCAGAGGCCGAGCGCCTCCACCATGCTGGCCACCGTGCTGGCGGTGCCCATCACCATGCAGGTGCCTTTGGTGGGCGCCAGGCGGCCGGAGACGGCGGCGATCTCGGCGGCGTCGATGGTGCCGGCGCGGTATTGCGCCCACAGCCGGCGGCAGTCGGTGCAGGCCCCGAGCACCTCGCCCTTGTGGTGGCCGACCAGCATCGGGCCGGTGGGCACCACGATGGCGGGGATGTCGGCGGAGGCGGCGGCCATCATCTGGGCCGGCAGGGTCTTGTCGCAGCCGCCGAGGAGCACCACGGCGTCCATGGGCTGGGCGCGGATCATCTCCTCGGTGTCGAGCGCCATCAGGTTGCGCAGGAACATGCTGGTGGGGTGGGCGAAGGCCTCGTGGATGGAGATGGTGGGGAAGACCATCGGCAGGCCGCCGGCCAGCATGACGCCGCGCTTGATGGCCTCGATCAGGTCGGGGACGTTGCCGTGGCAGGGGTTGAAGTCGCTGGCGGTGTTGGTGATGCCGATGATGGGGCGGTCGAGTGCGTCGTCGGAGAAGCCCATGGCCTTGATGAAGGCGGTGCGGAAGAACAGGGAGAACCCCGCATCTCCGTAGCTGGTCAGGTTCTTGCGCAGTCCGCTTGCCATCGTGGCCTCCATTGCGTGCCGGGCGATGCTAGCGCGTGATCGCGCGGGGCGGAAATCGCCGGAGGGCACGGGAGGTTCGATCTCGCCGCCGTCTCAATATACGGTACTTGAGACGATTTCTCGTGGCGTGAGACGGTGGAGCTGGGGGCGTGGGGGAGAACACCACTAGTTATGGTGGCTATCTGCCAAGTGTGAATTGAACTATCGCCCTCGCATTGCAGGCTGCGGGGTCGCCCTATCCGCGATAGCGCAAGGCGTCGACCAGGAGGGCGAACGCAGCGGAAGGCTGCCGCCGGCTCGGATAATAGAGATGATGGCCGGGGAAAGGTGGGCACCATTCCTCGAGGACGCGCACGAGACGACCCGTTGCCACATCGGCCTCGACCTGGTCTTCGAGCACAGAGGCAAGTCCAAAGCCGGAGATGGCGGCTCGCAGGATCATCTGGACATCGTTGAAGATGAGCTGTCCCTCCACCCTGACTTTCAACTCGCGCCCAGCCCGCGCAAGCTCCCACGCATAAAGGCCGCCCAAGGTCGGCAGGCGAAGATTGATGCATTTATGCTGGGACAGATCCTGCGGCGTGCGCGGCTTCGAATGTGCTGCGAAGTACGAGGGCGCACCAACGACGGCCATCCGCAAGTCCGGTCCGATCCGCACCGCGACCATGTCCTTGGCCAACTGCTCACCCAGCCGTACGCCCGCGTCGTACCGTTCCGCCACGATGTCGGTCAGCCGGGATTCGATGTTGAGCTCGACCTCGATGTCCGGATAGCTCGGCAGCAGTTTCTCGAGAACGGGCCACAGCACGGTGCTCGCCGCGTGCGCGGACATCGTGATGCGGATGGACCCCGCAGGGGTCTCCCGCATGTCGCCGAGCGAGGCAAGTTCCGCTGCGATGTTCCCGAGCGCAGGACGGAGGGTCCGCAGCAGCTTCTCGCCGGCGTGGGTCGGCGCCACCCGCCGCGTGGTCCGGGTCAGCAGGCGAACGCCGAGCCGCGCCTCCAGGCGACGCAGCGTGTAGCTCAGCGCCGATTGCGACGTGCGCAGCTTCGCCGCCGCGCGGGTGAAGCTCTGCTCCTCCGCGACCACGAGAAAACTATTGAGGTCGGCCAGTTCTTCCCGGCGCATTCATGAAACCTGGATATAGGTTCTTGCGACATTTACCATCTAATCAGCGGGAAATGCACCCCCTATCTTCTCGGCAGGACAGGCGCGGGCATGGCCGCGTCCCCGATGGGAGAACAGCAATGGAAAAGCGCAAACTGGGAAAACACGGGCTGGAAGTCTCGGCTCTCGGCCTTGGCTGCATGGGGTTGAGTTTCGGCTACGGCCCGGCGACGGAAAAAGCGGACGCGATCGCGCTCATCCGCCGCGCCGTCGAACTTGGCGTCACCTTGTTCGACACCGCTGAGGTCTACGGTCCGTTCACCAACGAGGAGGTGGTCGGCGAAGCGCTCGAGCCCGTGCGCGACCAGGTGGTCATCGCCACCAAGTTCGGGTTCAACATCGGCGCCGGGTATTCCAGCGCGCTGAACAGCCGGCCCGAGCACATCCGCGAGGTCGTCGAGGCCTCGCTGAAGCGGCTGAGGACCGACCGCATCGACCTGCTCTACCAGCACCGCGTCGACCCCGAGGTGCCGATCGAGGACGTCGCGGGCGCGGTGAAGGAGTTGATCCGGCAGGGCAAGGTGAAGCATTTCGGTCTGTCCGAGGCGGGCGTGCGGACCATTCGGCGCGCCCATGCGGTGCAGCCGGTCTCGGCGCTGCAGAACGAGTATTCGCTGTGGTGGCGCGAGCCCGAGGCGGAGATCATGCCCACGATCGAGGAACTCGGCATCGGCCTGGTGCCGTACAGCCCGCTCGGCAAGGGCTATCTGACCGGCAAGATCGACGAGAACACCGAGTTCGATGCGTCGGACTTCCGCAACATCGTGCCGCGCTTCGCCCCCGAGTTCCGCAAGGCGAACATGGCCATGGTCGAGCTGATCCGCGGCATCGCGGCGAAGAAGCAGGCGACGTCGGCGCAGATCGCGCTGGCCTGGCTGCTCGCCCGCAAGCCGTGGATCGTGCCGATCCTGGGCACGACCAAGCTGCACCGCCTGGAGGAGAATACCGGCGCCGCCGCTGTCGTACTCTCGGCGGCCGAGGTGAAGGAGATCGACGAGGCGGCCGCGAAGATCCCGGTGCAGGGCGACCGCTACCGCGCGGCGCAGCAGGGCATGATCGACCGCTGAACGCGGGAACTCCCCTTCCGATGGCAAGGAGAACGGCGATGGCGCCTTCCGAGTGCGCGCGCAAGAAGCATGACGAACTCTTTCCCGGCCATGTCTCGACCCTGGCCGTGACGGACCCGGAACTCATCGAGACCTTCGACAATTTTGCCTTCGACGAAGTGCTCCGCCACGCCAGCCTGAATGTGCGGACGCGGTTGATGGTGCAACTCGCAGCGATGATCGCCTGCCAGGCGCTCAGCGAGTACCGGGTCATGCTTGGCGCGGCGCTCACGGTCGGGGTCTCGCCGGTCGAGATCAAGGAGATCGTCTACCAGGCGGTGCCCTATGTCGGCATGGCGAAGGTCTTCGACTTCATCCACGCCACCAACGACGTGCTCACCGAGCGTGGCGTCAAGCTGCCGCTGCCCGGCCAGGCCACGACCACGCCCGAGACGCGCATGCCGAAGGGCCTCGAGGTCCAGAGGCAAATCGTCGGCGATGAGCGGGTGGACCGGCTCTACGCGTCCGCGCCGGCGGACCAACAGCACATCCAGCGGTTTCTCTCCGACAACTGCTTTGGCGACTATCTCACCCGCAGCGGGATCGATATCCCGACCCGCGAACTGCTGACGCTGAGCATGCTCGTGGCGCTCGGGGGATGCGAGGCGCAGGTCAAGGGGCACGTGGCCGCGAACCTCAGGGTTGGCAACGATCGCGGCCGGCTGATCGCGGTCCTGACTCAGCTCCTGCCGTTCATCGGATATCCCCGGACGCTCAATGGACTGCGCGCCGTCGACGAGGTTGTCGCGCCGTAGGCATCAGGAACGTCATCATGAAAGGTTTGCCATCATGCGGCTTTCCCGGCGTCTCGCCCTCACTGCTTTCGCCGCCGTCTCGGGAGCTATTCCGGTGAAGGTCAGGGCCCTCATCCCGATGCGCATCGGTGTCATCGGAGCGGGCTGGCTCGGCGGCACCGTCGGGCGTCGCTGGGTCGAGGCCGGGCATGAAGTGATGTTCTCCTCCCGCCATCCCGACGAGCTCCTCGCCATGACACGCCCGCTCGGTCCGCGCGCCTCGGTTGGTACGCCGCGCCAGGCAGCCGAATTCGGATCGGTCCTGCTGTTCGCCGTGCCCTACAGCGCGCTGCCGCAGCTCGGCCGCGCCCTGCAGGACGCGATCCGCGGCAAGATCGTGCTCGACGCCTGCAATCCCGGCCCGTCCGGCGAGGCGGAGCTGACGCGGGAGTGCGAGGTCAACGGAGTCGCGGCAACGTCGGTGAAATACCTGCCTGGTACGCGACTCGTCCGGGCGTTCAGCGCTGTCGATGCGACCTCGGTCGCGGCCAGCGGTATTCGTGGCAGCACGCTCGGGGTTCCCATTGCCGGCGATGACGACGAAGCTATTCAGACCGCTGCCCAGCTTGTGCGCGATGCCGGGTGCGAGCCCGTGGTGGTCGGCAAGCTCGCCGATGCCCGCAGTTTCCAGCGAGGCGGTCCTGGCTTCCGGGCGAACACGACTGCCGCAAAGCTTCGCAGCGTGCTCGGCCTGCCAGACGGACCATAACCATCGCCCACCCTCGGCGCATGACTTGACGCCCAACTGCCGCTTCGGGACCCTTTTCGGGCGTAGGGCGGGGTGGTGCCGTGGGCGTTGCAGCGTGTCGGCGGCAAGCTGGGGCCACACCGCGACTCGGCCGTTGCAAAACCCCTACCAGGCGAAACGCAATCCCGCCGACACGGTCTGCCCGGTGCTGCTGGCGCTCAGCGCACCGGTGTAGCTGGCGAAGGCGCTGACGGGGCCGCCCGTTTCCAGCACCGCGCGCAAGCCAAGCACCGCGGCGTCGCGCCCGGCCGGCGCACTCTGCACCGTGAACGGCGCGCCGAGCAGGGAGGCCGTCGTCGTTGCCCGCGTATCGAGGCTCTCGTGCAGCCAGCCAAGCCGCGCCGAGGGCACCAGCGCCATGGTGCCTCCGATCGCAATCCGCCGTTCCACCCGCACGTCGACCACGGTCTGCAGGCTGCCGAGGGACGCGCTTCCGAGCGACAGTGCCTCCGCTCCACCCTGGGTCTCGGCCAGGGCCGCCTGTCGCAGTGTCACCCCCGCCAGGGTCACGCCCGGTTCGATGCGCCATGGCCCTTCGTCCAGTCGCACACCGCCGTGCACCGATCCGCCGGCGGTGGCCCCGTTGGCGTTGCCCGAGGCCCGGACGCCGTAGAGATACTGTGGCCGCGTGGCAGTACCTTCGGAAAACCCGCCGCCGGCCTGCATGTCGAGGAACGCCACACCCTGGCGCAGGCTGCCGTAGAGCTCGAACTGGAAGGTGTCGCCGGAGAACGCCGCTCCGTTGCCGGTCGATACATTCTGGTTGGCGAAGCCGAAGGCGGCTCCCACGGTCAGCGCCGGCGTCACCGCCATATCTACGCCGACCGCGGTGCCCCCGACCGTGCTGTTATATCCCGGCGCACCGCTCGACGATACGTTACCGAACTGACCAAGCCCGGCCAACCAGATTGTCCTGCCGATCGGGTCGGTAACCGATTGCGATGCGGCACCGCTCCGCAGGCCCCGCCGCGCATCGAGCTGCTCGTCGATGGCGCCGCCGACGAGATACCAGGCGTCGCGCCGCACCATCAGCGCGTCGCCATAGATCGTCGGGGACATTTGCTCCAGCACCGGTGTGATGGCCGAACCCTGCAAGGCATACAGCGGCGCATAGAGGCCGGCGTCAGCGGTGTTCATCGCCACGCCCGCCGTCGGACGGGCGGCATCGAGGGCACGCCCTACCGCTGCCTGATTGGCGGTTTCCGCCAGGCCGGCAGCAGCGAGATTGCCGTAGGCCGCCGGCGTCACCACCAGGCCCAGCACTGTCGGCTCATAAAGCGCATCGAAGCGGGTGCCGGCGGCCAGCCCGGCTGGTTGCGTCAGGTCCGTGAAACTGCCGGAGATGCCGCCCTGCGCGGCGATGACCGGAAACTGTTGGCCGAGCGGCGGGCTATAGGTGTTGTAGCCGCCTGGGATGCCGCGCAGCACCGGTGCCAGCACGCCGTTCGCCGTGAAGCCGGCCGTGACGAGGACCTTGTCGTAGGTGCCCGGGCCGCCGGGGATCAGCAAATTGCCGTCCACGTTCACCCGCGTGGTGGCGGTGGCGCCCAACGTGAGGGTGCCGTTGAAAGTGAGGGTGCCGGGCGAGGTGCCGCTGAGCGGGATGTCGGCCGGCAACGTGCCGCCGTTGTTGGCGATCAGGTCGCTGTAATTGGGCAATTGGCCGGCATTCAGCGTGCCGTTGACGAAGGTGTTGCCGTCGATCCAGCCGAAGCCTGCCAGGGTGGCGCCCGGCGCCACGACCAAGCGGGTGGCGAGGGCAAGCGTGCCGTCGACGCCGAGCGCGCCATCGTCCACGGTGACGTCGCCGGTGGCGGTGGTCCGGCCGGCAATCACCAGGGAACCGGCGCCGGTCTTGCTGAACGCACCGCCGGTGGTGAGCGGCTGGCTCCAGTACATCATCTGTTGGCTGCCGACGTCGGTCGCGGAGCCGGCGGGGAGCGTGGTGGGACCGGTAACCGCGCGATCGAGGCGGATGAGCCCGTAGCCGTAGACAGCATTGTCCGCTGCCTGTCCGTCGATGTTCTCGGCGGTGGCGAACAACACGTGCGCCAGATCCTGCGCGTTGTAGCCCGGATAGGCCTGCTGCAGCACCGCGAGGGCGCCGGAAACAGTCGGCGCCGCAAAGGATGTGCCGAACGTGAAACCATACCCGCCGCCCGGCATTGCCGTATAAATCCCGGGGGTCACCGGGGGATCGGTGCCGCCATATCCGGCCTGCGGATTGCCGCCCGGGGCGGCGACGCACCAGCTCGCGGTGACGCCGCACATGTTTGCGTAAGCGGCAATGGTCTTGTAGGCCCCGACCGCGGTCACCGCGATGATCAGGCCACTCTGGTTCAGCAGCTTCGAAAAATCGAACTCGTTGCCGCCGTCATCGTAGACCCCTGCATTGGCGTTGGCCGGCTGGATGAACGGCTCGAGCGCCAGACCGGAGGGGTTCTCGCCCACGATCGGATTCGTGTAGCGATCGTTGCCGGTTGCGGCGACGATGATTTTGCCATTCGAGATGGCGTACAGCGCTGCACCCGCCCATTCCGGGTTGATGGTGCTGGTTGGCCATATTTTAACGCCGGGCCCAAATGACGAAATATCAGGCCCCCAGCTCGCGTTCAATATTAAAACATTGCTAAGGTTCGTAAAGTAATTTATCGCACTGACGAAATCATCGGCAGCACCCGGCGCGGGCCCGCCAGGTGGTGCCAAATCCGTTATTCGAAGCACCACGACATGAGCATCGTAGGCGACCCCGGGCGCCTCGCTGCTGCCCGAACCCAACGCGACACCTGCGAC
>Ga0326727_10028886_pt1 | contig 10040 bp, 6 predicted proteins | sample MB2enrmetagenome_FD_207643 | JGI IMG/M metagenome (GOLD analysis project Ga0326727, IMG submission 207643) | Lab enriched peat soil microbial communities from McLean, Ithaca, NY, United States - MB29MY | ecosystem: Environmental > Terrestrial > Soil > Wetlands > Peat | place: USA: New York...
CAGGGTGGCCGCCGGCTTTCGGAGCGGATTCGTTTGCCATCTGCTACCTCTTGCACCGTTGGGTGCCGTTTCGACCAGCCATCCTCGAGCCGGCCGAAGTGCAGCCGGCCTCGCAATTCCGGCATCCGTTACCACGCAGTCGGGTACCACGGCAATCGTGCGGCCTGAGGGCCAGGGCTCCGCCCTGGACCCGCCAGGGGCCATAAGACCCCTGGACCATTGTTTATTGGGGTGCTTCGCGCCGAACGGTGCCGGTGCCCTCAGCCGATCGCCATCATCATGACCACCACAACGGCGGCCGCGATAGCCGGCAAGGCCGTCCGCTTGGCGATGTCGAAGACCGGCACGTCCGCGTACCTTGCCGCGATGGCCGTCGCCGCCGCGACCGGCGACATGCCTCGGCCGAGTGCGCTGCCGACCCAGGCGATGTCTCCGAGGGCGACCTTGGTCATGCCGAGCAATTCGGCATGCGGCAGCATCGCCTTATTGAACGCGATCGCCGCCGCGTCGCCCGACCCACTTAACACGGCGATGGCAAACGGACCGACCATCGCGGCGACCGGGGCCACGGCTTTCGTCTGCTTCAGCGCCTCGATCAAGTGGTCGATGGAGCCGATCGCGCTCAGCCCCGCGATAAACACGCCGGCCGCGATGATGATGCCGATCACCCCGGCGTAGGCATCGCCCATGCCGTCGAAGAACGCCTTGCTGACCTTTGCCGGAGATAGCCGCGCCGCCAGTGCGGTCGCGACCGTGCCGACGACCATCGCCTGCAGCACCGAGACCCCTTTCGGCAACCACGGCGTCAGCAGGCCCAGTTGCGGCAGGCCCACGATCAGGAGCAGCAGCGGCAGTACCGGCATGGCGGCCCACAGAAGGTTCACCGGCTCGCCCGTGGCTATGCTGTCTCGCGCGACCGGAACCGACGCCCTGTCCACCCGCGCCGGCGACCAGCCGCGGTCCTCCCCGAGCATGCGCGCCACCAGGTAGAGCAGCACCGCATAGACGACGGCCGCGGGCACCGACGCCTTCAGGTGCGCGAGGATGACCTCCATGACTGGCATCCCGGCGATGTCGCCGATCAGCGCCGGATGGGGCGAGCCGGGGCTGAAGGCACCGCCCCAGGTGCCCGCGATCATTGCCGCGGCGGCCATCGCCGGGCGGACGCCAAGCGCGATCAGGGCCGGGATCAGCACGACGCCGACGGAGGCGGCCACTCCGGCCGCGCTGGTGATGGCGACGGAAATCAGCAGGGTCGCGATCATCGCGGCGGGAATGATGAGCCCCCGCATCTTCCGCAGCGGCCCCACGAAGCACCGGACGAGGTGCTGGTCGCACTTGCCGAGCCTGATGACCGCAGTGAAACCGAGCGCGGGCAGGATCACGGTGATCAGCCCCACCACGGTCATGCTGGTCCCGAAAGCGTCGAACCATGCGCCGGGCCCCCCCGAGGCGGCTGCGAGCACCGCTCCTGCGCACAGCAGGGCGAGCCGAACCTCGGCGCCGCGGATGATGAGGACGAACGTCACAAGGACGACCGCAGCCGCGAACAGGTCGGTCATTTCGCTCTCCTTTGGCCCGCTCCGCAGCGTCCACCCGGGGCATTTTCCACTCTCAGGCACCGTGAGTACAGTCCCCTCCCGACGCGGACCAGAGCGCAAGGCAGTTGGTTGGCGTGCGCGGGCTGTGGGCTACCGGACGGGGGAATGCGAACAGCGACAGTGGCACCAGCGGCGCGCTGGGCAGGCGCGCGCCTTCGCAACGAACGGCGAGGCGAACGCGTCAGCGGAAGAACCACTGCTCCGGATGGCCGCTCCAGGGCGTGCGGCAGTGCTGGGCGATGCAGGTGCGCTCGGGTACGTTCTCCAGCCGGTCGCTCACCACCCGCACGCCGTGCGTGGCCGGCGACAGGCCGACGATGCCGATGTTCCACTGCTGCTCGACCACCAGCTTCCAGATCTCCTGCGCGGTGCGGTTGCGTTCCGCCTCGGGCTGCCCTGACGCGGCACGCAGCAGATCGAAGGCACGGATCATCTCCGGCTCGCTCGGCCGCATGCCGCGCTGACCGCCGGAGGCGAACCAGTCGGCCAGCGCCCGGCCGCCCATGCCGACGGTGATATCGACCGGCAGCGCGTAACGCGGATAGAGGTAGAGGCTTTCGGTGCCGGCATTGGTCCACACCGTGATCTGGTCCTGGTCCTGGCTGATGCGCAAGGTCGCCAGGTGCCGCTCCAGCAGCTTCACGTCGGCGTCGATGCCGATGCGCCGCCACTGTTGCGCCACCATCTCCATCTGCTGCGGCCAGGTCGGCACCAACGTCTGCGCCACCGTGATCTCCAGGCGCAGCCGCTGGCCGTTGTCGGTGCGCAGCCGGTAGCCGTCGGCATCCTTCTTCGCCAGGCCGATGCGATCGAGCAGCGCGTTGGCTTGCGCCGGATCGTAGGTGGACCAGCGCGTGCGCCACTGATCGGAGGGATATTCCGGCATGTCCGGCGCCGGAATCGGGGAGCCCGGCGTGCCCTGGCCGAGCCAGAAGGTTTCGTTCAGTTGGTCGCGGTCGATGCCGAGCGACAGCGCGCGACGGAACTCGACGTTGCGCAGCCATTTGCCGATCTCCGGGTCGGCCTGGTACGCGAGGTCGGGATAGAGCACGGAATCGCCGCCCGAAAAGCCGAGGTCGAGATGCACCTTGTAGTGGCCCTGCGCAGCGTTATCGAGGAAGACCGGCAGTTTGGCGAGGTCGATGAAGCGCTCCATGTAGTCGTACTCGCCGGCGGCCGCGCGCAGATTGATCAGGTCGGGGTTCTCGGCCATGGTGAGCTGGATGCGGTCGATGTACGGTAATTGGTTGCCGGCGGTGTCGACCTCGTAGAAGTAGGGGTTGCGCTCGAACACGTAGACCGGGCCGTTGATCGGCACCGCCATGTGCCAGGCCGCGAGCGTCGGCAGGTCGCGGTTGAGCCGGTAATCCGACTTCAGGCGATAGAGCGACAGCCAGTTGTCGAGTCCGGCTGCGCGCGCCTCGGCGTTCAGCGCCGCCTCCGAGCTGTATTTCGGCAGGAAGTGCCTGAGGTAGTGCGCCGGCGCGTACAGCCCGTTCTCCTGGCCGTCCGATTGCAGCCGCGCCTGGCCGCCGCCGATCGGCGTGTCGCCGGCGATGAGCGGCAGGAACAGGTAGAACGGGTCGTCGAACTCGAAGGCGATGGTGGTCTCGTCGATCTTCACCATCCGGCCCGGCTTGCCGTTGATGGTCATCTCCGGCGGCAGGTTTGGCAGCAGGTCCTTGTTGCCGTTGATGTCGGTGTACCAGAACATGAAGTCGTCGGCGGTGAACGGCGCGCCGTCCGACCACTTCATGCTCTTGCGCAGAAAGAGCGTGGTGCGGCGGCCATCGGCGCTGACTTCCCAGCCCTTCGCCACCTGGGGTGCCGGCCTGGTGCCGGAGGCATCGAGGAAGATCAGCTTGTCGCCGGCCATCAGCCGGTTGCTGTTCTCGGAATCGCCGGGGCCGAGGAAGCCGCGGCGCCAGGTGCCGCCGTAGCTGCCGATCGCGTGCAGCGGCCTGAGCACCAGCGGCTCGCTGGGCAGCCGCTGCTCGACCGGCGGCAGCTGGCCGGCCTTCACGCGCTCGGCGAGTTGCGGCGCCTCGTGGAAGGTCTTCGGCCATTGCGCCGGATCGGTGACGATGGTCGGGCCTTCCAGCTTGCCGACCAGGCCAGAGCGTTCGATCGCCTGCTGGGCCTGGGCGGTGCCGAGGCCGAGCGCGGCGATGCCGACGAGAAGCCATCGTCTCATGGAGCAACTCCTGCCATTCAGGCGGGGCGCGGACGGATCGGGGGAGTAACGTCGTCGGGCAGCGGGCACACGTACGGGTTGTTGCGCGTGCGCGCGGCGTAATCCTCCTTGGCGCGGGCGATCAGCCCGGGGTCGCGGAGCGCATCGACGGCGGTGCCGGCCATCACCTTGGCCACGTGCACCATGCCCTTGTGCGCCATCGGCGACTTGCCCTGCGCGGTGAGCTGCCAGGAGTGGCCGGGCGTGCCGATGGCATAGGTGGCGCCGCGCGCCTGCACGGTGGGCACCACCCAGGTGACGTCGCCGACATCGGTCGAGCCCATCATCGGCGCGCCCTTGGCATCGAGCGGTACGATGGTGTTGCAGAGCGGCAGATCAGGCGCGAGCGGCAGGCCCACGCGGCGGAACGCCGAGGCGATGTTCTCCGGCGGGAAGGAAGCCTGGATGGCACGGGCGAAGGCGCGATCCTGCTCGTCGAACGGCGGCGGACCGAGGCGGCGGAAATTGTCGAACATGGCCGCCTCGAGCGGCGTGTTGCCGAGCAGGTTGGACACCGCCGAGACCACCTTGTGCGCCACCGCTGTTTCGGTCATCAACGCGGCCCCCTCGGCGCACTTCTTCACCCGCTCCACCAGCGGCCACAACTGGGCAAGCTCGCGGGCGCGGACGGCATAGCGCACCGTCGCCCCGGCCTGCACCACGTTCGGCGCCACTCCGCCGGCATCGAGATAGGCGTAGTGGATGCGCGCGTCAGATGGCATGTGCTCGCGCATGTAGTTGACTCCGACATTCATCAGCTCGACCGCATCGAGGGCGGAGCGGCCGAGGTGCGGGGCGGCGGCGGCATGGCTGGCACGGCCGGTGAAGGTGAAGTCGATGCGCGTGTTGGCGAGGCTCATGGTGTCGTTCACGCCGGAGAACGCGGCCGGGTGCCAGGAGATGGCGATGTCCACGTCCCTGAACGCGCCGGCGCGGACCATGAAGCCCTTGGCCGCGCCGCCCTCCTCGGCCGGGCAGCCGTAGTAGCGGACGCGTCCGGCGATGCCGGCCTCCGCCAGCCACTCCTTCACCGCGCTGGCGGCGAGGAGGGAGGCCGCGCCGAGCAGGTTGTGGCCGCAGCCGTGCCCCATGCCGTCGCCCGGCAGCGGTTTCGGCTCGGTGGCGCCGGCTTCCTGGCTCAGCCCGGGCAGGGCATCGTACTCGCCGAGGATGGCGATGACCGGCCCGCCGTCGCCCGCCTCGCCCATCACCGCGGTCGGGATGCCGGCGACGTCCCGCGTCACGCGGAAGCCCTGGCGCTCCAGCATCGCCGTATGCTCGGCAACCGAGTTGAACTCGTTGTAGGAGATCTCGGGATGGTCCCAGATCCGATCGCTCAGCGCGATGAAGTCCGGGCGGTGGCGATCGACGAGCTGCCAGATGCGTTCGCTGTTCTGCAACGGGAGGGTCCTTCGGTTCAGGCGACGGCGAAGTGCTTCAATGCGGCGGGGTCGAGCGCGATGCCGAGGCCGGGGCCGGCGGGCACCTCCAGCACGCCGTCGCTGACCTTGAGCGGGGTTGCCAGCAGCGCGTCGCGCAGCACGTTCGGTCCGATATCGTATTCGAACAGCGCGGGCTGCTCGGGCAGCGAGGCCATCCACTGCGCCGCGGCGGCCAGCCCGACGCCGGTGGTGCAGCAATGCGGCGAGAGGCTCAGGTGCTCGGCAGCGGCGAACGCGCCCACCACCCGGGCAGTCGCGAAGCCGCCGCACACCGTGAGGTCGGGCTGCAGCACCGCGGCCAGGCGGCCGTTCACCAGGCGGCGGAAATCGGCCACCGAATTGAGCGGCTCGCCGGCGGCGATCGGGATCAGCCCGTGGCGGGCCAGCTCTGCGTAGCCGCCCCAGTCCTCGGGGGCCAGCGGCTCCTCGTACCAGAGCACGCCGAACGGCGCGATGCGGTGCATGCTCGCCAGCGCGGTGTCGGCGGTGTAGGTGCAGTTGGCATCGACCGCGATCGGCTTGCCCTCGCCCACCAGGCGGCGCGTCAAGCGCACGCGCTGCTGGTCTTCGTCCGGCCGGCGGCCGATGCGGATCTTGACCGCGGCGAACGCGCTGCCGTGCAACGGCTCGACCTGCGCCGCCAGCGCCGCCTCCTGGTCGTCCTCGGCCGTGAAGAAGCCGCTGGAGGCATAGACCGCCAGCCGGTCGCGCTGGCGGCCGCCGAGCAGGTCGGCGACCGAAACGCCGAGCAGCTTGCCGAGCGCATCGTGGGCGGCGATGTCGATGCCGCCGAGCACCGCCTTGAGCGCGCCGCGGATATGGTAGGCGAAGGCCAGTAGGCTTTCCGCCACGCTTCGCTGCGCACCGAGGCTGGTGCCGATGAAACGCGGCTTGACGAACTCCAGCGCGGCGCGGGTCATGCCGGGCGGACCCCACGCCTCGCCCACGCCTTCCACGCCATCGTCGGTGGTGAGCAGGATGAGGCTCGCGCCGCGCGTGCTGTTCAGCCCGAGCGACGTGCCGAAGGCCTGGTGGGGTTGCATCACATGGGCCACAGCGACCATCGTGATGTCGCGGATGGTGGGCATGATCGGGTCTCCCGGGCTGCCGCGGGGCGAGGATAGGAACCGCAACGGCCCGGCACAACCACGCACCACGGGCAGAAGGGGGAAGCGGCCATGAGCGGACAGGAGAGGGAGTCGCGCATCCGGCTCGCCGAGGGCGAGTTGGAGGCGATGTGGTGGGGCAAGCCCCCTGGCGAGGCGGCGACCCTGGTGCTGCTGCACGACGGGCTCGGCTGCGTGGCGCTGTGGCGGGATTTTCCCGAGTGGCTCGCGGCGAACACCGGCCTCGGTGTGTTCGCCTTCTCCCGGCTGGGCTACGGCGCGTCCGACCCCAGGCCGCCGCCCTGGCCGCTCGACTACCTTGAGCGCGAGGCGTGGGAGGTGCTGCCGCGCGTGCTGAAGGCGGCGGGCATCGGGCGGAGCGTGCTCGTTGGGCATTCCGACGGCGCCACCATCGCCGCGCTGCACCGCGCCGAGGCGGCGAATGGCGGCCTCGCCGGGGTGGCGCTGATCGCGCCGCACTTCTTCCCCGAGCCGATCGCCCAGGCGGCGATCGCCGAGGCGCGGGAGGCCTACCAGGAGGGCGAGTTCCGCACCAAGCTGGCGCGCTACCACGAGCACGTGGACCACGTGTTCTGGGGCTGGAACCGGGTCTGGCTCGATGCCGCGTTCATCGCCGGCTTCGACCTCAGGGCGGACGTCGCGCGGCTGGGGCTGCCGGCGCTGGTGGTGCAGGGGGAGGAAGACCCCTACGGCACGACGGCGCAGGTGGAGGCGGTGCGCGGCGCGGGGGGGCCGGTCGAGGTGCTGATGGTTCCGGGCGCGCGACACGCGCCGCACCTGGAGGCGCCGGAGATCACCCGCCCCGCCATCGCCGGATTCGCGGCCAGGGTGCTCGAGGGCTGAACAGAAGCTGGGGCTGGCTGCGTAACCCTCCCGCCGGCCGGGGGTGTCAGTTTCGCTCCCGGCCGAAACCGGAACGGCCACTCCCCGCCAGGCGATCCGCGACATAGTCGCAGGCCATCTTCGGAGCGATCAGCCCGAAGCCCATCGCGAAAATGACAATCGCGGCGGTCAGGCCGTCGGCGATGGTCGCGCTCAGCAGCTCCAATGTCGTCTGCGAACCGCTTGCAATCTGCAGAAGGCCGCTGGCCATTCGGAAGAGATAAACGCCGGGGATCATCGACACCACCGAAGCGAAGCCGATGGCGGCAAACGGCATGTGCGTTCGCCGCGAGACCGGAGTCAGAATGAGCGCGACGGCGACGCACGCCACCAAGGCACCGGTCACCGCGCTTAAACCGAACTTGGTGAGCGTCAGCCAGCGCAAAGCGTGGGCGCACATGCCGACGCCGACCGGCCATGGGAGCATGCGCAGCGGGGTTGAAAAAAACACGCTGTATGCGGCGACGGCGACGCCGGCGGCAATGACGTCCTGCCACAAAGGGACGGCTCTGCCGAGGGGGTCGGCCGGCAGGGTAACGCCGAGCAGCGCCAGTCCGAACAGCAACCCCGCCGAGATCGCGACAACGATCAGCCCGGCATAGACCAAGCGCGCGGCGCCAAGCGCTATTCGACCGTTGATGAAGTCCAGCGCGCTGTTGAGGAAATGCGGACCAGGCACCAGAACCATGCAGGGACAAATCGCGACGAGCCGCAACGACGAGCTCAGGTTGTAGCGGACGGCCACCGCGCCGACAGCTCCGGCGAGAACTGCCGCGCAAAACGGCTGAAGAAAAAGGTTTGCACTCAGCCGGCTCAGTGCGCGGCGCAAAATGGCACCGACGCCCGCGCTGGCAAAAATCAGTATCACAGCCCAGATGTGCTCGACGCCGAAGATCACTGCCAATGCCACGGCCCCCGCCGCTGCCGCGAGTGTGAAGAGCCATGTCGGCGCCGGCGGCGACCGCGTGATCTCGCCGATCGTCATCGTTGCGGCATCCGGCGTCAGGCGACCCGATGCGATATCCTCGATCGCCCGCATCGTCGACGCCACGCGCTTCATTTCCACGCCCGCAGGTGTGGCCGCTATTTGGGCTATCAGCCTGCGGTCACCCTCGTCGGTTACGAGCTGCAGCTCGCCCCAGCGAGGCATGATTGTCGAGCGCAATTCCAGCGCGCGAGCGAGGTGCTCAGCCGCGCTCACAGTCTGTTCGGTGGCTTGTCCGCTGACATAGAGAACCCGGGCAAAAGCAAGGACGAGATCAGCGCGCTCACCCGCCGTCATGGAAGCTTCTCCAAAGTCGCTGCGGAGCGAGGCCGGCGTTTGCCAGTCCCCCCGCAGCGGCACCGGCGACTAACGCCCGCCAGAACTCGCCGCATCAGCCGCCACGTAAGGCCTCACCATTTTCTTCGGGTCCATGACACGATCGAATTCCGCCTCGGTGACAAAACCGAGTTTCAATGCGGCCTCCTTCAAGGTGAGGTCGTGGTCCATGGCATAGTGGGCGATCTCCGACGCCTTGTCGTAACCGATAACGGGCGAGAGTGCCGTCACCAGCATCAGCGAACGCTCGACGTATTCATTGATCTTCCTCACGTTGGGTTTCGTGCCTTCGACCAGGAACTTGCGGAAGTTCGTGCAGCCGTCGGTCATGATCGTGATCGAATGAGCAATGTTAAAAATCATCAACGGCTTGTAGACGTTCATTTCGAGATAACCGCCGGCGCCGCCAAAGCCCACCGCCACGTCATTGGCCATCACCTGCACGGCGATCATGGTCAGCGCCTCGCATTGGGTCGGATTGACTTTGCCGGGCATGATCGAAGACCCAGGCTCGTTGGCGGGAATTTCCAGCTCGGCAAATCCGGCACGCGGTCCGCACGACATCAGGCGAATGTCGTTGGCGATCTTGTACAGGGACACCGCCAGGGTGCGAAGGGTTCCGGAAAGTTGAACCAGTGCATCGTGGGCACCCTGTACCGTGAACTTGTTGGGTGCCGTGACAAAGGGGAGGCCAGTCAGCCCAGCGATCTCGGCGGCTGCCGCTTCGGCAAAGCCGGGCGCCGAGTTGATGCCTGTGCCCACCGCGGTTCCGCCGAGCGCCAGGCGGTACACGTCCTGCAGTGCCGCTTCGATCCGCTCCAGATCGTCGGATAGCATCCCGGCGTAGCCGGACCATTCCTGGCCCAATGTCAGCGGTGTGGCGTCCTGCATGTGGGTACGCCCGATCTTGACAATGTCGTCCCACGCTTTCGCGTTCTTGGCGATGGCGTCGCGCAGCAAGGCTACGGCCGGAATGAGTCGCTGCTTCGTGGCGACGGCAGCGGCGATGCACATGGCGGAGGGGAAAGAGTCATTGGACGATTGCCCCATGTTGACGTGGTCATTGGGATGAACCGGCGCGTGGCTGCCCAGCGGCGCGCCGGCGACTTGGGAGCAGCGGTTGGCGATCACTTCGTTGACGTTCATATTGAACTGGGTGCCGCTCCCGGTCATCCAGACGTGCAACGGAAACATGTCGTGGTGCCGGCCGGCCAGGATTTCGTCGCTGGCCTGAACGATCAACTCGTATCGCTGATCATCGAGCCGCTTACCGGCATGATTGGCGATGGCAGCAGCCTTCTTCAGCGTGGCGTAGGCAGCGATCATCTCGCGGGGAATCAGATCCCGGCCAATGCTGAAATGCTCAAGCGAACGTTGGGTTTGCGCGCCCCACAGCTTGTCCGCGGGCACCTCAACGACGCCAAGGCTGTCAGT